>JAEEGL014303506.1_pt1 | contig 115042 bp, 88 predicted proteins | sample 9134231 | NCBI WGS metagenome assembly JAEEGL01 (sample SAMN16246548, study PRJNA631951) | gut metagenome | biome: gut microbiome; feature: rumen; material: fiber-attached | host: Bos | place: Iran: Karaj | collected 2018-10
GGCTAAATTAACTAAAGAAGTATTTATTGAATCATTAAAAGAAATGACTATCCTTGAAATTAAGGAATTAGTAGATGCAATGAAGGAAGAATTCGGTATCGACCCAACTGCTGTTGCTGCTGCACCAGCTGCTGGTGGAGCTGCAGAAGCTGCTGCTGAAAAGACTGAATTCGATGTTGTATTAACAAATGCAGGTGCTGCAAAGTTAGGTGTTATCAAGGTTGTTAAGGAAGTAACAGGCTTAGGATTAAAGGAAGCTAAGGATCTTGTTGACAACGCACCAAAACCAGTAAAAGAGAAAGTTTCTAAGGCTGAAGCTGATGAATTAAAGGCTAAGTTAGAAGCTGCTGGTGCAACTGTAGAAGTTAAGTAATAAAAGACTTAAATTTAATGGACTTAAGATTTATCTTAGGTCCTTTTTTAAACATTATGAAAGACAATTTACATTATTATTCAGAAAATCAAGATAATTTACAATCTAATCCAACTGAATTTATTTTCAATTTTAAGAATCAAACATTCAAGTTTCATTCTGATGATGGTGTTTTTTCTAAAAATTATATAGATTATGGTACATTTGTTATGCTAAAATCATTTGTTCCAAATGATATTGATCTTCCAATCCTTGATATGGGAGCTGGCTATGGGCCAATAGGCATAGTAGTATCTAGACTATATAATAAAAAAACAATTATGTGTGAAATAAATTCACGTGCATATGAATTAATTTTAAAGAATATTGAAGAGAATAATGCTAATTCAATTGCTTATCATTCAAATCTATTTGAAGCACTAGATGCAAATCAAAAATTTGCATCAGTTATTACAAACCCACCTATAAGAGCAGGTAAGGATATTGTATTTAAAATTTATGAGGGTGCATATGAAAGATTGACTGAAGGCGGAGAATTATGGGTTGTTATTCAAAAGAAGCAAGGAGCTCCATCTTCAAAAGAAAAATTAATTTCATTATTTGGAAATTGTGAGGTTATTAACAAGGATAAAGGCTATTATATTTTAAAGAGTATTAAGACTAATTAAAAAATTAGTCTTTTTTCTTTTTTTATATTTGTGTTATAATGATTATAGGTATTCGAGTTCAAAATTTATTATTTCAGTTAAAAACGGAGGTATTTTATGTCTTTGTTAAATGATTTAGCTTTAAAAATGATGGAATATTATAAAAATGACCCAAAAAGAATTAGTCATTTTATGAAAGTGCATAGCTATGCTAAGCTAATTGGTGAGGAGGAGCATCTAGATAAGGATATGCTATTTATCACTGAGGCTGCTGCATATATTCATGATATAGGTATTAAAAATGCTCTAGCAAAATATAATAGCTCAATTGGTATGCTACAAGAAAAAGAAGGACCAGATGAAGCTAGAAAGATGCTAATAGAGCTTGGCTTTAGTGATGATCAAATAGAAAGGATATGTTATATTGTTGGAAATCATCATACATATTCAAAAATTGATAATATTGATTTCCAAATAGTAATTGAAGCTAATCTAATAGCTAATTATTACGAGGATAATCTACCACTTGATAATATTTTATATTCTTATGACCAGGTGTTTAAAACAGAAACTGGTAAAAGGATAATGGAAAACATTTATAACTTAGCATAAAAGATGGCCTCAAAGTAGAAGCTTAGGGGCCATCTTTTTTTATGAAAAATACTATGTAAAGCTTTTTCATAAATTTGACATAAAATACTATATTTGTTATAATTACAAAGATTTCTGCCAATTTAGGAGGTGTTATAATGAAGATTGATATTAATGACGTTGAAGCATCAATTCAATATGAATTTAAAAACAAAATGCTACTACAACAAGCATTTATGATTACTGAAAACGACAATATTCCTTTCTCTAGTGAAGCTTTAAGAAATATAGGTAAAAGAACTATTAATTATTCATTAACACAAATTTTAACTGGTTTTTATGGATATTATAGTGAAAAAGGTATGTTTAGAACAAAGAATTCTAATGAAGTATTTAATGATTTATTAAATAACTTATATTCAAAGGATATCTTTGCAAGAAATATAGAGCTTTTAGGTTTAGGAAAATATTTAGATTCTTCAGATAATGATTTCTTTAATGCAGATAGAAAACTATTTGAGGCAATAGTAGGTGCTGTTGCCCTAGATTCTAATTGGAATATGACTGTAATAAATGATGTATTATCATTTATATTAGATATAGATTATTATCTAGATAATGGATTTGATGATTTAAATCGTAATTTCGTTGTATTAGTTCATAACTGGACTATTGAAAATAACAGTCCACAGCCTGTATATGATTATGCCCAAGGCGATTCTGATACTGTATTATCATTTAAGTGTACACTTCATTTATTCTTAGATAATGTTGATTTTACATTTGTAGAAGAGGCTGAAAATAAATCAGTAGCGAGAATGAAGGCTGCAAAAAAGGCTTATACATATTTAGTTGAAAACAATTATGTTAAGACATTAAAGAACATTAATATTGAGGTTAAGCTAGAAACAGCAATGATGCAATTAGAGAAATTAGCAATGGATGGTAATTTCTCATTACCTAACTTCGAGGTAAATCCAAGTGGTAAAGGATATACTGCAATTTGTTCAATAGATGAATGTGATATGTCATTTAGTGGTTATGGTAAATACGATAGTGATGCCATTAATGAAGCTGCACTAAAGATGTTAAAGCACGTTTTAGGTTACGATATTCAATAATTAATTGAAAGGAAATTACCATGGTTTATATAATTCTTGGTATTGTCTTATTTCTATTATTGATTTATGTTATTAACTGTATTATTGTTTATAGAATAATATTTAGAAGAAACAAAGAAATTCCACTTGTTGATTTAGATTTATCTAAAACACAATACAAAGATTTTGAAAATGAAGTAAGAACATATACTTCATTTTTTAATAACATAGAACCTGAGATAGTAGAAATAAAATCTTATGATAATTTAATATTAAAGTGTTATTATTATAAAAATACATCTAATGATTTTGTAATAATGTTTCATGGCTATAGAGCAACTCCATTAAATAATTTTGCAGTAATGGGAAAGCTTTTATATGAAAAAGGATATAATTTATTAATGATAGTAGAAAGATCTCATGGAATAAGTGAAGGAAAAGATATTACTTTTGGTGTAAAAGAAAGTAAAGATTCACATTCATGGATTGAATTTGTTAATAATAAATATAATCCTAATAATATATTCTTATATGGCGTTTCAATGGGAAGTGCCGTTATATTATTAAATAAATCATTAAATGAAGAAAAGAATGTTAGAGGCATAATTGCTGATTGTCCATTAGATAGATCTAAACATGCAGTAACATTTGGTTTAAAAAGAAAAATGAAATTCATTCCATTTTTAACGGTATTTGGAGTATTATTAATCGCTAGATTGAAGGGAATAAGCTTCAAGGATGATAAAGTTTACGAAAGAGTAAAGAATATTAATGTTCCAATATTATTTATACATGGAAGAAATGATGATTTAATTCCTATTAAAAATGGAAGAAATATATTCAATAATGCTAACGAGCCTAAAAAGATGATAGAAACAGAAGCATTACATGCTATGAGCATTTATTATAAATTAGATCTTGTTAGTAATGAAATATTTGAATTTATAAATAAATATAAAGAAAATTAAAAAGCGTGTTCGTTTGAACACGCTTTTGTCTATTTTACTTACCAGTAATTTCAGAGAAGATTTTCTTTTCTTCAACTAAGCCTTCAGTAATCTTAGTACCGAAATATACAGCATTCATTAATCCTGGTCCGATGTTAATACCATCTGCAGGATATACATCTGTCATAATGATTTCCTTTGGTTTGATTTCAGCTTCAATCTTTTCTTTGAATAATAAAGCTTGTTTTAATCTATTAGTATTAGCGATGAAGATAATTTGTTCTTCAGGGTTAATAATAGTCTTCTTCATATATTCAACAGCAGTATCAATAGCTTTCTTATCGCCCTTAACCTTACCTAAAATAGTAGTTAAACCATTATAATCAAATTCACCCATAGGCTTAATTCCGATTAATGTACCCATGAAAGCTTTAGATTTAGATAATCTACCCTTTGCAGCTACGAAAGATAGGTCATCAAGGAATCCTGCTTCATGTAAGCAGCACTTATTTTCTTCAACCCATGCAGCAACTTCATCAATGCTCTTTCCTTGAGCTCTTAATTCAGAAGCTCTAACAGCTAATAAACCAAAGCCTGTAGAGAATCTTAATGAATCAATACAAATAATCTTTCTATCTGGATATTCAGCCTTTAGCATTTCAGCTGCAGCTAAAGAGAAATTATAAGTTCCTGATAATCCTGTAGAAATAGATAAAGATAGAATATCTTTACCTTCCTTTAAATATTTTTCAAATTCAATCTTGAATTCCTCAGGTGATGCTGGAGAAGTAGAATAACCATTAGGGTTCTTCTTTAAATCAGCATAGAATTCATCATGAGTGAAATCCTTCCATTCAAGAACTGTAACAAGTTCTTTTCCATCTGGTGTAGTCATATGGCCCTTAACATATTCGATGCCAAATCTTTTTCTTAATTCTTCATTAAGGTCACATGTAACATCACATACAATTACAAAATCATTCATTTTACTTTCCTCCGTTTGTAACACACTAGATTAATTTTAACACAACGATACCCTTTTGTAAAACATAAAAGTGTATTTTAAGCGCTTCATATTATTGAGCTTTATTTACATTAAATCAATTATTTGATATAATTGAAGTGTTGTTTTCGGGGGATTTACCATGAGAGAATTAGATGGAATTTTATATAAGAAAATGCTGATAAATGGTTTAGCAATGCTAGCCAATGATGAGAATAGAATTAATGCTTTAAATGTATTCCCAGTTCCAGATGGAGATACAGGAACAAATATGAGAATGACTTTAGAATCAGGCATTAACCATATGGTAGATGATACAAGCCTAAAAAATGCGGCAAGCACATTAGCTAGAGGAATGTTATTAGGTGCTAGAGGTAATTCAGGTGTTATCTTATCTCAGCTATTTAAGGGTCAATTCATTTATTTTAAGGATAAAGAGAAGGTTGATGTAATAGGATTTGCTGAAGCTTTAGAACAAAGCTATAAAACAGCATATGATGCAGTTATTCATCCTGCTGAAGGAACAATATTAACTGTTGCTAGAGAAGGTATCCATCATATTTTATCTAAAATAACTAAGGAATTAACATTTGAAGAATTCTTTGAATTATTAATAGATCAAATGGAAAAGGCATTAGCTAATACACCTAATTTATTAAAGGTATTAAAGGATGCTAATGTAATTGATTCTGGTGGAGCAGGACTTGTATTAATATATAAAGGAATGCAAAAATATTTAAGAAACGAAATAATTGCAAGACAGGATCAAGAAATAATTAAGGCATCAAACCCTACAGCGGCAAATAGCGTATTTGATGAGGATTCTGATTTTGAATATGGTTATTGTACTGAATTCTTATTACAGCTACAAAATAAGAAGCTAAATAAAAACGAATTTGATATTAATGAATTCATTAAATATTTAGAAACTAAGGGTAATTCAATAGTAGCATTTAAAGATGGAACAATAGTTAAGGTTCATGTTCATACATTCACTCCAGGTGATGTATTAAATGAAGCTCAAAAATATGGTGAATTCATTTCATTAAAAATAGAAAATATGCAGCTTGAGCATAATGAAACAGTATCTAAAACAAAAAACATTTGCGCAATTGCAGTAGTAGATGGTAAAGGTATTGCTGAAGAATTCAAAAAATTTGGCTGTGATGTAATTATTGATGCAAATGATAATTTTAATACATCAACAGAAGAATTCATTATGGCTATCAAGGCTAATCCTGCAAGAGATTATATAATTTTCCCTAATAATAAAAATATTATCATGGCTGCAAAACAGGCTAAGGAAGTATTAAATAATGATAATATTCATATCATTGAAACAAAATCTGTAATCGAATGCTATTTCGGTTTACAAATGACGGCATTAGATGATGAGGAATTAACAATTGATGATCATATTGAAAATATAATGGAAGGAATTGAAGGCGTAGATACATTATTAATTACTAGAGCCATTAGAAAATCAGTAGTAGATGGAATCAGTATTAATGGTGGAGATTATATTGCTATATTAAATGGTAAGATAATTAAATCATCATTAAATAGAGATGAATTAATATTAGAAGCATTAGATACTATTGATATGGATGAAAAGGCAATTATTTCTATATTCAATGGAAATAATATTAGTGCTGATGAAGCAAATAGCCTTGCAAGCCATATTAGAGATAAATATGAATTCATTGAAACTGGTGTTATAGATGGTAAACAAATGATCTATGACTTTATTATTGGAATAAATTAATGATTATTTCTTTATATATTTATGATATTTGTAATTTAGTAAAAGAGCCTATCTTAACTCAAAACATATTAGAACATACAAATAGATATAATAATTTAGAAAAAAGAAGAATTAGTGAATCTAATTATCATATGGCATGTATTAAATTAAAGGAATTAGGGGCTAACCTTGATTCTTTTATCTTTGATAATGGAAAGCCATTAATAGATGATTATTTTATTTCTTTTTCTCATAATAAAAGCTATTATGGATTTAGTATTTCTAAAGAAAATAATGGAATTGATATAGAAGAAATTGTATCTGATGATTTAAAGGATAAGCTTGCTAAAAGAATGCTAAAGGAAAATGATTATAAATTATATAATGAATCAAATAATAAAAACGAGCTTTTAACTAGAATTTGGTGTGAAATAGAGGCAGCTGGTAAAATGGATGGCTGTGGAATAGATCTACATTTCAATCACCCAGATTATGTATATAAAAGCTTTAAGCTAAATAATAATATAATTACAATTTCTGCTAAAGAAGATTTTGAAATTGAATTATATATTAATAATGTTAGGAGTAATGCTATATGGTTAATGTAAAAAAGATAGTTAATACTAGAGTTAAATATTTATTAAATAGTAATAAGGATTTTGAAGCAATTTATAATGGAATGTTTATGAATCCAGAATATATATTTGCAGAAACAAATGATGGACATAATATTACTAGATATACATTTAAACAAGTAGATGAAAGAATTAATGATATAGCATATAGTATTAATAAGAATTATCCTGAATTAAAGGATAAATACATTGGCATTGCTGAAGATAATTCAATTGAATGGGTATATATTTTCTTTGCGATATTAAAAAGTGGAAATAAGCCATTTTTAATTAATTTAAGACACCCAAAATCATTTGCTGATTCATTAATGAGAAGCTTAAATGTATCATGTGCTATTGGTTCTAAGAATTTAGAATTTGATACTGAATATATTTCATTAGATTCATTAAATCTAAAATGCGAATCTGGTTATAAATTTAATTTCGCAAATGAAATAGCATTATCTACAAGTGCGACTACAATGAAGGAAAAGATTGTATTCTATAACGGACTTGAAATAGCTAACCAAATTTTAAATGTAGAAGAGGTATTAAAAAATAATAAGCAGGTAAAGAAGCATTATAAGGGATATTTAAAACAATTAGTATTCTTACCTTTATATCATATATTTGGATTTATGGCTACATTCATTTGGTTCTCATATTTTGGTAGATGCCAGGTATTCCTAAATGATTATTCAAGTGATTCAATTTTAAACACAATTAAATTACATGAGGTAACTCATATTTTTGCTGTACCTATTTTCTGGAACACAATTGAAAGAAAGATATTAGCTGAAATAAAGAGTCAGGATGAAAAGCTTCAAGAAAAATTCAAAAAAGGACAAGATTTATCTATTAAGCTTCAAAGAAAATTCCCTAATAGGGGTATAGGATATGCAAAAAAGCTAATGAAGCAGGTTAATAGTAAGCTATTTGGTAATAGCGTATTATTCTGTATTAGTGGAGGATCATATATTAAGGATTCTACCCTATATTTAATCAATTCATTAGGATATCCACTATATAATGGATATGGTATGTCTGAAATAGGTATTACATCAGTAACTCTTGGAGATATTGATGATAGATTAAATAATAATATAGGACATAATTTAAGCTCTGTAGAATATAAAATAGAAAATAATGGATTATATGTAAGAGGTAAATCATTATCTCATAAGATGATGATTGATGGAGTAACATATAATTATTCAGAGGATGAATGGTTTGATACATCTGATTTAGTTCATGAAAAGGATGGCAAATATTATGTCGATGGTAGAAGAGATGATCTATTTATCGGCTTAAATGGAGAAAACATTAATCCTGATGTTATTGAAAAGGAATTTAATTTAGAGAATGTTAATAATTTATCTATTTTAGATATAAATAATAATTTATCATTAGTAATTGAAATAAATGAAGCTACACCACAAAATGTATTAGAGTCAATTTATAATGAAGCTAATGAATTAAATAATAAATTAGATATGTCATATCGTATTTCTAAAATCTATTTTACATATGATATGATTAAAAACCCTAATTCTATTAAGGTATCTAGACAATATTTAAAGGCTAAGATAAAAGAGAATAAGGTTAAGCTAAGATCATTTGAACAAATCAATAATGCATCTAATTCTGATGTAGATCCAAAGATTTTAAAGGTTGTTAAGGAATTAATGGCTGAAACATTAAGTATTAGTGTAGAAGAGATTAATGATACTTCAGATTTCTTCTTTGATTTAAATGGTACATCATTAGATTTCTTTGATTTAGTATCAAGCTTAGTTGAAAAATTTGATATTAATGTAGATTACGAGGATAACGCAGTCCATACACCAATTGAAATTGCTAGAGAGATTGAAAGGATATTATCAAGATGATATTTTTGTATATAATAGGATATCTTCTAGCATGGCCTGCCCAGCTTATATTCTTTAAAAAAAGAATATATTATGAGGACAAAAAGGATACATCTAGATTTGTCAAGGGTGGGGCATTGGTGATATCTAATCATAGAAACCTAAAGGATTTTATGTGCTTGATTTTCGTATTTCCATTTCATAGATTATTATGCTTAATGAGTGAATTAATTTTCTCTCATGGATTTATGGTTTCATCATTAACTAAAATAATGGGTGGAATTAAAATCGATAGAAGAAATTATGATTTTGGATTTATTAATAAATCAGTTGAATTATTAGAGAAAAAGAAGCTATTAGCTGTATATCCTGAAGGAAAAGTAAATACTGGTAATGGCTTATTACCATTTCATCCTACCTATATATTAATTGCCCTAAGATCTAATAAACCAATTATTCCTGTTTACACAGATGGTACATATAATATTTTTAAAAGAACAAGAATGGTTATTGGTAAGAAGATTTATTTAAGACAATATTGTACTGATCTAAATCCTACAAAGGAAGAGATAGATAAATTAAATAATATTGTTAGAAATAAAATATTAGAATTATCTAAGATATGTAAGGAAGAAAAAAATAAGGATATGCATCCTCATGGTTTTCGTTTCAGATATTTTTTTAGAGATTGTGGTAGAATTCTTGCCTTCATAATGAATGTTTGGTTTAGAGTTAAAGTAATTAATAAAGGTAAAAGAAAAAAGAATTTAAAAATAAAGGGTGGGGCAATTGTTCTTGCAAACCATACATCATTTGCCGATCCCCTATTATGTTTAAATGCATATCATAGAAGAAGAATCTATATTGTAACTGCTGAAATATTATTTGATGGACATCCAAATAGAAGTAGGCTTTTAAAAAGTCTTGGATGTATAAGAGTAGATAGAAATATTAATGATGTTAAAGCATATCAACAAATATTAGATTTATTGAAGGCAGGACATGTTGTTGTAATATTTGGTCCTGGCCATATTGATAGAGAGGATAAGGATGAATATAAAAATGGAGCAGCATTATTAGCTGTCAAAGCTAATGTTCCTATTTATCCAATCTATATTCAAAAGAGAAAAAAGGCATCTGAAAGATTTAAATTAATATGTGGTGAAAGATATGATGTTAATTTAAATGGAAGAAGACCTAATGAACAAACTCTAACTGAAATTAGTGCTGAATTAAAAGACAAGGCAATGCAATTAAGAGATAAATTTGTTAAAAATATGGAATAAAAAATGGCAACAGTTTTATCTGTTGCCATATTCATTCATAGACATAAAAGAATAACCTTTTTTCTTAAGGTATTTAATTAAATATTCTATCTTTTTTAGATATTGTCTTCTACCAATTTTAAGGTATAGCTTTTCTTTCCAATTTAATTCTTTATTGGCAGGAACTATGCCTTTTTTTAATTCAAATGGATGAGCATAAAAAACATAAGAATCAGCATGATTTATATATTTTTTTAAATAATATTTCATAACAAACCAAGGAACAAGTCTTATATATCCACCACCAGATACAGGTAAGTGTCCACTATACGCCTTTACTCTAGATAATGAAAATTCATAAAAGTTATCCTTAGAAGCTACGGACATACTTTCTTTATTGTAAGAATCTAAATTTATTCTTCCTGATTTTTTTGCTAGATGAAAATCCAGATTAGAAGAATCATATTCAAATCCTAAATCTTTTATTATTTCAATTTTTTTATCATCTATTCCAAAACAAGGGGCTCTATAGCCCTTTATTTTTATTTTTAATTCATCCTCGATATTTTTCTTAGCTTCAGCAATATCTCTTTTAAATTCTTCATTTTCTTGTTCTAAAGGAGAAGTATGTTTTTTTCCGTGTAGAGCAATTTCATGTCCACTTTTTATTGCATAGTCTAATATATCTTTAATTTTATCTATTGATGATTCTAATACGAACAATGTACCTTTAATATTATATTTATTTAATAGATCTATATAATCTTTTAAATAGCATTCATAACTATATTTAGGATCATATTTCATTCTATCCTTTAATAGCTCTGAATCATACATTGATTCGACATCAATAGTCATAAATGCTATTTTATTCATTAATATATTCCTCTATAAAATCTATAATTGTTTTATCATATTCATAAACATTATTAATTCTAATATGTGAATGACATCCATGGTCAAACCATACAAGCTTTTTAGGAGCATTACATTTATCATATAATTCCTGTGCTTTAGAAGGTAGAGAATAAATATCTTCCTTACTATGAATCATTAATAGTGGCTTAGTTAGCTTTGGAATTGAATAGATTGGGCCATTTTTAATTGGGCTAATTCCATCAATATTCTTTTGAATTCTTTTCATTACGAAATAAGAGAATGGTTGTACAGGCTTTTTTAATTCCTTCATATGCATTTTAAATGTATCATAGAATGTTGCATACATACCATCAGCACACATACCACAGTAGTAGTCAGGGCAATTATCTGATGTTAATACATACATTGCAGTAGCACTACCAATACAAATACCATGAATGAATATTTTTTCATTATGATATGTATCATGTAATAGCTTGCCCCACTCTAATATATCCTTATATTCCTTTAAGCCAATACCGATGTATTTACCATCGCTATCGCCATGGGCTCTATTATCAATAACTAAAACATTAAATCCTGCTTCCTTATAAGGCTTTGCGAAATAATATGAATATAAATATGATTCAGTTCTACCTGCAATAATAATTACAGCTCTTTTAAATCCAAAATCAAGGTATTTACCAACAAGGTTTAATCCCTCGCTTGTTACATTAACATCTATACCATATTGGCTGTTTTCTGCATACCATGCTTCACCCTGTTCAAACATTTGAACCTGTTCAACATTGTCAGGAGCACTACAGCCCTTTCCCCATTTATCTCTAGATGTTCTAACTAGCTGATGTTCATATACCTTTTTAGATACAAAGAATGGAACAACAACTAACCCAACAAAAATTGATATTATTATAAATAATCCTAAACCAATAAATATCCATTGCATAATAAAGTCCTCTCAAACAAATATAATAATACATTATTATAAAGTTTTTTTCAATAAATGAATTATAAATTTGCTTTTATTGTAAACTATGACAATTTTTGATATAATCAAAAAGGTAGAGGTATTTGAGGATGTCTAGGAACTTAACTATAGTAATTCCGGCTTATGAGCCTGATGATAATTTGATTATTTTAATAGATAAATTAAATTCTTTTTTTAATGATTTTAATATTATTGTAGTTAATGATGGTTCTTTACATCACGATGATATTTTTGAATCTGTTAAGAAAAAGGATAATGTTACTCTTTTAACACATGAGGTTAATCGTGGTAAGGGAGAAGCATTAAAAACTGCGTTTAGATATATTAAGAATCAAAATCTAAAAACAGTTATTGTTACTGCAGATAGTGATGGTCAACATAAGCCTGAAGATATTAAAAAGGTTTATGATTATTATAAAAAGAATTCATGTAAAATTTTACTTGGAAGTAGAAAATTTGATAATAATGTTCCATTTAAGAGTAGCTTTGGAAATAATGTTTCAAAGGCATTATTAAGATTATGCTTAAATGACCATCTAAATGATAACCAAACAGGACTTAGAGCATTTGATTATACATTATTAGATTTTATGATTAATGTTAAGGGTTCTAGATTTGAATATGAAATGAATATGTTATCAGAAGCAATTAGAAGCTATATTCCAATTGATGAAATCGCAATTGAGACTATTTATATTAATAATAACAAGGGATCTCATTTTAGACCTATAAGAGATTTTTCTAAGATTTCTTTATGTATTATGAAATATTTATGGCCTTCAATCATTTCAATGCTTGTTAATCTAGCAGTATTTATTCCATTAGTAATTGTATATAAAAATAGTTTAGATATTAATAAATTAATTTGTTTTTCATTATTAGCATCAGCAGCTGATGTTTTAGTTAATGTATTAATAAATCTAATTGGTATTTGTTATGGAAATAAGAGAATATTTAAATCAAGATCTAGATGGATTAAATATATGATAAAAGGTATTTTAAATATTGGAATATCTTTAGGATTATTATTACTATTTAATTTAGGATTCCATAATTATATAGTAATTAGAATTTTAACATGTGTTATATTAATTATAATATTTGCGTTATTTAATTATTTTGTATTAAAAAAATCAAAGCTAAATGAGGAGTAATTATGAGAATTTTTGTTGTAGGTGATTCAACACTCGCAAAATTTAATGATCAATATTATTATCCAAGATATGGCTATGCCACTATGCTAGATAAGTTTTTTAATAATGTAGAAATTATTAATAATGCATTATCAGGAAGATCTTCAAGAAGCTATATTCTAGACCCAGAGTATAAAATGACATTTGATAATTTAGAAAAAGGTGATTATCTAATCATTGGCTTTGGCCATAATGATGAAAAAGAAGATGATTTCTTAAGATTTTCAGATGCGAGCCTAGATATCAACAACGAGAAATCTTTTAAATATTCTATATATAATTATTATATAAAGCCTGCCCTAGAGGTAGGTGCTATTCCTATTATTACAACACCAGTAGTAAGAATAACTACGGATAATAATTATAGTGGATATGTTATTCATGATACACCTCATGGAAATTATTGTAATTCATTATTAGAATTAGGTAAGGAATTAAATATAAATGTATTTGATTTAACTACTCCAACAAAAACATTATTTGAATCTATTGGATATGACAATGCTATTTTTCATCATGCAATGACACAAGCAATTAAGAAGGATGGAAAATTAGTTCCTGATACAACAAGTGTTGATAAAACACATTTAAATATTTACGGAGCTAAATATGTAGCTTGGTTGGTTGCTAATGGAATAAAGAATTCCAATTTAGAATTAAAGAATTATTTAAAATCTAATCTAGAAATGCCAACAATTAATGATTTAATATCAAATCCAGATTTTAAATTTTATGATTATAATCTTCCTGATTTATTATCATATAACCCAAATCCAAATTTTAAAACATATAAAAAGGATGTATATGGAACAGCACTAGGTATCTTTAATGACCCTAATGATTTATATGCATATGAAGATGATAATAAATTTGTAGTTGGAACTAAAACTGAAAATGGTAGAACTAACGCAACATGTGATTCATATTGTTTAGTATTTAAACAATTAAAATCAGATGATAATTTTAAAATATCTGCGAAGGCTGTAATTAAATCATTCTTAAATTGTAGACAATCAGCATTTGGAATTCAGCTAAGAGATGATATTTATATTAATGCTAATTATAAAAGAAATATCGCATCTAATTATGTATCTGCAGGCTTAATAACTTCAGATGCATCAACAAATATTATTTATTCTAGATCTACACCTACAGATATTAACAAGGAATCTAATTATATTAATGAATTCTTTAAGGCAGGAGAAGAATTATCATTAAGCCTTGAAAGACTTGGACAAAAAATAACAGTAAATGTTGTTTATAGAGGAAAAGAATATAATAAGAATTTCTTTGATTTTGATTTAATTAAAACAGATAATGAATATATTTATATATGTCTTTCTGCATCTAAAGGTGTTATTGTCGAATATAGTGATATTGATTTTGAAATTACAGGTAAGGCTAAACTATCTTAATGAAAGCATATTATTCGCTATTAAATATAGCATTAACAAATAAAAAAATAGATATTATAGATTCTAAAATATCTAGCAATATTGAAAAATCAGCATATAAAAAGATTTATGATCATATCACAAAGCTAATAAATGATGCTGATTTTATAATTATAAATGGTAAGTATGAAAAGCTTACCTTTTTATGCGTTAATGAGATATATTATTTAATACGAATAATAAAAAATAATAATGCATATTCAGTTAGAATAATGCATTTTAATGAAAAAGAATTAAATCCATTTAATCCATTCATTAAAAGCTATTTTATAGAAGGAAATGATAATAAAGAAAGTATTATAACAGATAATATTGATTCATTATTAACTCAAGATATAATTAATCATTATTTAAGCTCTAATCATGAAATTATTATCGCAACCCTAATTCAAGCATTATTATTACATGATAAGCCAATATTAATATATGATGATCCTAATGTAGTATTCTTTTGGATATCATTAATAGGCTTATTAATTCCTAATAATAGATTATTTGATTATTCATATACCTTTGGTCAAACATTAAAGGATATGAGAAAATTTGATATCTTTTTAATATCAAAAGAAAGAATGATTACTACAGATGAAATTTATTATTTTGATTTTAAAAATATTAAATATCCAAATTTAAAATTAAATAAATATCCAAAGCTTATTTCATCTTTATTATTAAATTCAATTAATGATGTTAAGTTCTTTAAAGAAGCCATTGAAGAATTAATAATCAATAATAATATTGATGAAGAAAGAGCTATTAATTTAAATAATCTAATATCAGCTAAAATAGAAGCATTCACTAATACAAGCGAGCTTAAACAAGCAATAATAGATTCTAAACTAAAATATAACAATAATTTAATAGCATCTAAAATTTATACAGCATTAGATAAATTTATTTTAAATAATGATATCTTATATATTTATAAATATGTATATGATTATATAGAATCAAGCCATGATGATATTATTAAGCTATTTTTTGATAATTTAGATAAATTTGGTATTAATAAAAATAATAATCCAAGAGATTATTTAAATTTAATAATTAATAATTCACCATTTGATTTAAAGGATTATTATGATTATTTAGTTAGATATAATTTATTTGATGATTTATATAATGAAGCATTTAATACTCCAGATTGGATAATATTATTAGAATCTATCTTAAGAGATGTTAAATATCATAATAAATCATTGGTTCCTAATAAATATTTAGAATATTATATTAAAGATTGTATTAACAATAAAAGAATAGAAAACCTAGATTTAATTATAGATAGAATATCTACATTAACTCCTAAGGCAGCATCTAGATTATTATATTTATCATTTATTGATATTTTTAAGGCAAATGAATTCTTTATTCTAGATTATGGTACATATTATTCATTTAGATTATTTGAAAGAATGGAGCCTAAAGATTCTACTAGATTTTATGAAAAGACATATGATTTTGTTTCTAATAAAAAAGAATATATAAATATATATCTAGAAAGAGAAGAAAAGAAGCCTGAATATTATAAAGAATTAAATAGCTATTTAGAAAAAGATAATTACAATATTTTCTTAGATTATAAAGAGATAATAGAAATAGATAATCATAAGAATATAGATTTTGATTACTTAGATTATATTTATGATTCTTATTATTTAAATTCTAAAAAGAATAGAGATAATACTGTATTTATTGATAAAATATTTGAATATTTAAATAGCTTTAAGAATAAAGATAAAATTGATGAAGCTATTAAAATATATAATAGATATTTTAAAAAGCTAGATGATAATTATAAGGATAAGACAACAGCTATTAGAAGATTAATAAATATTATTTATTCTAATCCTGATATAATATTTGAAAATGATTTAAAATATTATGAAATATTATTTGAAATAGATGAATTTTTACAAAAGAAAAAAGAAAAATCACCTATCTATTTAGATATATTACTTGAAGGATTAAATGTTAAAAAAGCATCAATTGATAAAGTATATAGAGCTAAATTCTTTAAGGATAGATTTATAATTAAAAATAAATATTTTGGTGAAGATAATCAATATTTTAATCATTATTATTTACAATTTTTAATATTAACATATTTTGATTTTATTCCATTAAATGATCTAAAAGAATCATATATATTTATTAATTGGTTTAATTTATTATTTGATAATTTAAAGGATTATAAATGGTTTAAATATGTATTTATTAATACAATATTAAATGTTAAAGAAGAAAATTATAAATTATTTTTAATGTATTATTTATTATTTTCAACAAATACAAAAGAAAATATTTATATTGAAATAAGAGATAAAATTATTTCTGAGGTAAATAAGCCAAAGAAAATATTAAAAGAATATTATCATGTTATAGATAATATTGAATTTGCCAAGGATTTAAAGGAAAATTTAAATAAATATATAGATGAATATATAATAAATAATTCTAATTTTATAATGAGATTTATTTGGAAAAGATTCAAAAAATAAAAGAAGGAGGCTGATATGAAAAGGATTAAATTTAGAATTAATATGAGTAGAATTGAAATTGAAAAAAATTAGTTTTTAATTTATACTATATATAGTTATTTTTGGAGGTTTATATGAAAGTTTATTTAGATTGGGAAACAGCTTATTCATTTGTTACAGACGCATTTGTTGGATACGGTGTTCCACGTGAGGATGCCAAGATTTGTACAGATGTCTTACTTGAATCTGACAAAAGAGGAATTGAGTCACATGGCTGTAATAGATTTAAGCCTATTTATATAGATAGAATAGTTGATGGAATTCAAAATCCAGTTACTAATTATGAAATTATTAAGGAAACTGAAACAACTGCCGTAGTTGATGGCCATGATGGAATGGGCCAGGTTATTGGCTATAAGTCAATGAAGATGGCTATTGAAAAGGCTAAGAAATATGGTATGGGTATGGTTGTTGTAAGAAATTCATGCCACTATGGTATTGCAGGATATTATGCATCAATGGCTACTAAAGAAGGATGTATTGGTATTACAGGTACAAATGCTAGACCTTCAGTTGCCCCAACATTTGGTGTTGAGGGTATGTTTGGAACAAACCCATTAACAATAGGTATTCCAACTGATGAGCCTTTTGATTTCGTAATTGACTGTGCATCTTCAATTACTCAAAATGGTAAGATTGAATATTATGAAAGAATTAAAGAAGATGTTCATCCAGGAACTATTATTGCAAATGATGGTACACCAGTTGAAGGTGATGCAGGAGTAGCACTTAAAAAGATTAGAAGTGGTGAAGCTGCCTTAACTACACTTGGTGGTATTGGTGAAGCTTTAGGTGGATACAAAGGCTTTGGATACGCACTTGCTGTTGAATTATTATCTGCAGCATTACAGGATGGTAATTATGGTAAAGATTTAAATGGTAAGGATGCAAATGGAAATAAGGTTCCATATCATCTAGGTCATTTCTTTATCGCAATTGATACAAACCATTTCTTAGGTGAGGATCTATGTAGAAAAAAAGCAGGAGATATTATTAGAAAGATAAGAGATTCTAAGAAGGCTCCTGGCCATGATAGAATTTATACTGCAGGCGAAAAAGAATATTTAGTATGGCAAGAAAGAAAGGACAAGGGTGTTCCTATCAGTGAGCCAGTTCAAAAAGAAATGTCTGCCGTTAGAGATTCTTTAAAATTAAATTATGTTTTCCCTTGGGAAAAATAATCATAGGTGATATTTATGACTATGACTACATTTTTCGAGGAATTATTAAAAAGAGCAAAAGCTGGAGATACAGATGCTCAAATGGCTGTTGCTGAAATTTATTTCAAGGGTAAGGGTGTATTACCTAGTGCTCTTGAAGCATTATATTGGCTAGAAAAGGCAGCACCTAATAATAAATATGCATCTATTCAAATCGCAAATATGTATCTAAATGGCTATGGAGTTCCACAAGATGTTAAAAAAGCATTTGATGTAACATATAAATATGCTAATAAAAATAATGAAATTCAAATGTTTAATCTTGCAGGTTATTATCTACATGGTGTTGGTACAGTAAAGGATGTATATGAAGCAATTAGCTGGTATAAAAAGGCATACCAGAATAATCATTATGAAGCTGCATATTATTTAGGATTCATTTATCAAACAATTGATGAAGTAAAGAATTTAGAAGAAGCAATTAAATGGTATGAAATTGCAGTAGAATATAATAACGGAAGAGCTGCATATAATCTAGCTTACCTATATCTAGATGGTTCAGTTGTTGCTAAAGATAATGATAAAGCATTAGAATATGCAAATAAAGCATTATCTCTTGGCGTAAATGAGGCAGAACAATTAATAGAACAAATAGAAAAAAATAAAGATGGATATTTTGGATATTCAGCATACAGATAAAAAAGCACAGCATCGGCTGTGCTTTTTATATTGTTGTAGTATCAATATTTACATTATAAATATCGTATTATGTTAATTTAATAGTAGGTAATAAAATGAAATAATTACAAGTTTATCGCTTGTAATTTTTTTTCATATATACCTCATAAGCAATAATAGATGCTGCAACACCTACATTTAAGCTATTTTGAGATCCTTCCATAGGAATATATACTTTTTTATTTGGATTATTATACCAATTTTCATTTATTCCAAATCTTTCATTTCCTACAACTATTGCAGTTTTACCTTCATAATTATATTCTTGATAATTCTTACCAAGCTTAGGTTCACCTAAATAGATATTATATCCATTATCTAATAAGAATTTTTGGGCTTCTTCATATGTAAGTTCTATATTTGGAATAATTAAATTGCATCCTCTAGATGAAGAAGTAATCTTAGGATTATTAATCTTAGTTACTGAATCAACTAATATTACACCATCACAATTGATACTATCTAATGTTCTTAAAATAGTACCTACATTTCCAGGAATCTCAAGTCTATCTAATACTAAAATGAAATCCATGTTTTTAAAATCATCTAAACTATATTCTTTCATTTTTATTTTAGCAACTATTCCAGCATGGTTTTCTTTCGTTTCTAGTCCCTTAAATGCTGATTCAGATATTTCATATGATTCAGAATCACTAGCTATTAGGCTATCTAATAGCTTTTTTGTTTCATCTTTAAAAATCATTTCTTTTGAATATAATAAGACCATTATTTCTAACTTCAACTTTAAGGCAATCTCTAATACCTGAAGATCGTCAGTCGCAGTAATATATTTTTCTTTTGAACCTTTTAATAATGATTTAATTTCTTTATATTTTTCATGTGTTTTTGATATCATCATATAAATCACCGATATGATTATATCACATCTAAAAATAAATAATAAAAAAATGTTTACATTGTAGGATATCTTACATTTTTATTTATATATTATGTATATAATTATTCCGAAAAAGAGGTTATTAATATGAAAAAGAAATTATTTATGGCACTATCAATTGCCGCTGTTGGAATTGCATTAGCATCTTGTAGTAAGAAAAATGATAATAATGGTGATGAAATAAATGATGATTATAAGCTTAAGCTTGTATGCCCTAATGGTGCACCAATTATTGGTGTAGCTGAAGCAGCATCATATTATAGTAATAACGTTGATGCTGAAAATATTGGAGTAGCTCCAACATCTTTAAATGGATTCTTTTCAGCAGGAGAGGCCGATATAATTATAGCTCCAGTAAATTTAGGTACTAAGCTATATAACGAAGAGACAAGTCAATATCAAATGGCAGGTATATTAACTTGGGGAAATACTTATTTTGCGTCAGGTAATACTACTTTTACAATTAATGATATTAATGGAAGTAATATTACAATGTTTGGTCAAAATTCTATTACTGAAAAAACAGCAAATTATGTATTAACTCAAAATAGTATTACTCCAGCTAATAAAGAATTTTTAGGTAATGCAAAGCTTACCGCAGAGTATTTAAGAAATAATCCAAACAGTATTGTCATGACTGCAGAACCTGAATTAGCTGCAGTAAAGGCAGTAAATTCAAATATTAAAGCATATTCAATAAATGATTTATATAAAGAAAAAACAGGATTTGATATGCCTCAAGCTGCAGTATTTGTTGATCCAGATACAATAGAGAATCATAAAGAATTATTAGATGCATTCCTTAAAAAGGTATCTGATACAAGTAGTCTTTGTGAATCAAACCCAAGAGATGTAGCAGTAAAGGCTATTTCATTTGGATATGGTAATGAAGGCGAAGAGGATATAATAGCAGCAGGTATTCCTAATAGCAAAGTAAATTATAAGAAAGCATCACAGTCTAAATCTGAATTAAATAAGATGATAGAATTATTTGGGCCACTATTTGGTAGTAAGACTCCAAATGATGAATTCTATTATCAATAGGATTAATGAAAAAGAAGTTATTATATGATATATTATTCTTTGCGTTAGGAATTATATTAATTTGTTTAGTTTATGAAGTTTTCTCATTAATAAAGCAAGATAAATATTATTTTCCAGGATTAGAACAAGTATTTAAAGATTTCTTTAAATTGCTTGGTAGATCTAATACATATTTATCAATTTTTAGGACAATACTAAATTTAGTTATTGCGATAGCTATTTCATTTGTAGCGGCAACTATATTTGCCATAATAGCTTATAGGTTTATTGGATTTTATAAAACAATGAGACCATTAATGGCACTTTTAAGAACTATGCCAATTATCATAGTTATTAATGTTATTTGGTTTTTATTAGCCATGAAGCATAAGAATCTAGTTTTATATTTTTCAGTATTTAGTGTATTATTCCCAATAATATATGAAGCTATATATCAATCATTAATATCAATAGATAAGCAATATATTGATGCATATAAGCTATATTCGAATTTAAAGCCAATTATTATTTTTAGAGTATATATACCACTTGCCTTTGAATCTTTTAAATCATCTTTAATTAATTCAATCGGCTTAGGTATTAAAATAGCATTATCGGTAGAATTTATTATAGGAATTAAAGATACATTAGGTTATCTTATTCAAAGAAACATTAATGGATATAGTGGCTTTAGTATGACATATGCATATTTAATTATTTTAGTAATTGTATCAGCATTATTAGAATTATTACCACTATTGATAGGCTTTATTTATAAAAAGATTAAATATAGAGAAAGAGAAATAATACTTGAAGATTAAAAAATGCTACTTTGTAATATTTTTATGATAGAATATTCATACAAGGTGGCATTTTTATTATGGAAAAATCAGAAGCATATTATAATAAAATGAAATATACACCAGTATTGAAGCTAATTGTTTTATTGGCAATACCAACAACAATTTCAATGCTGATTACAAATATATATAATGCAGTTGACACCTATTTCGTTGGAACATTAGGAGAAGCACCACAGGCCGCAACAGGTATTTTGTTTACATTGCAAGCTATTATTCAAGCATTCGCATTTATGCTTGGGCATGGTTCTGGTACATATGTAGCAAAAAAGCTTGCTGATAGGGATATCAAGGGTGCATCTATTTATGTTTCTACAGCTTTTTTTAATGGATTTATAATAGGTTTTTTATTGTTAACCTTTGGTATTATTTTTATTAATCCATTAATGACATTATTAGGTAGCTCAGAGACAGTATTACCTTATGCCAGAGATTATGGAATATGGGTATTAGTATCATCTCCATTTTTAATTGCCTCATTAATTATTAACAATAATCTTAGATATGAAGGAAAAGCATTTTATGCGATGATTGGTCTTGTTACAGGAGCATTTTTAAATATCTTTGGTGATTATATTTTTATTAATGTAATGCATCTTGGTGTATTTGGTGCAGGAATGTCAACAGGTATATCTCAAATTATTAGCTTTTTAATATTATTTATACTTTATATGAGATCAGCTCAAGGAAGAATTAGTATTAAGCTATTCTCATTTAATTTTAGTGTTCATTTAAATATATTTAGAGGAGGCCTTCCATCATTATTAAGACAAGGATTAACTTCAGTTTCTCATGGCGTTTTAAATAATTTTATTAAGCCTTATGGAGATGCAGCAGTTGCTGCAATGAGTGTTGTTAATAGATATTCTAATCTTATTATGTGTACAGGCCTTGGAATTGGACAAGGATTTCAACCTGTCGCAGCATTTAATTATGGTGTAAAGGATTATTCTAGAGTTAAAAAGGGTGTATATGTAACATTATTATTATCGCTTGCTGTTGTAGGATTTTTAGCAGTATTTGGATTAATTATTCCAGATAGAATAATATGGCTTTTTCAAAAAAAGCAGGAGGTCATAGATCTAGGTACAATGGCATTAAGATATTATTCAATTGGTGTTATTTTCTTACCTATTAGTGTTGTAGCAAATATGCTTTTTCAAAGTATTAGAAAGAACTTAGTAGCTTCAATTTTATCTACACTAAGAAGTGGTGCAGTTTTTATTCCGGCATTATTAATTTTGAATAATTCTGGTATAGGTTATCTAGCTATAGAAATAGCTCAACCACTATCTGATGTCATAGCATCAGCTATAAGCGCAGTGTTTATTGTTATCTTCATGATAAGAACTCCAAACACCGAAGAGAGCCCAAAAATGGCTATAAATGAGGAAAAAAGTGAAAAAATAACATAAAAAATCATTATAAACAATTGAAAGTAATTAAAAAAGTATGATATAATGCTCATATAGATAGCGACTATATTATGTCGAGAACGATTGAAGTACATTTAGGAGGTATAATATATGAAAACAAATTATGTTACTCTCGTATATTTATCACAAGATGAAGAAAATGCTAATTATCTTGCTGAAATATTAGAGGAATCTAAACATGTTGAAGTTCATAAATTTGAAAAAGGTGAAGACTATGATTCTGATATCATCAAAGATTTAAAGGATTCATGTGGTTTAATTATTTTACACATTTCAGATGAATTCGATTATGGTGATTATCTAGCTGAAATCAAGAAAGCAAAGAAGAAATGCCAAATCATTTGCTGCTATGCTGCAAAGGCTACATATCAAACAACTTATCCATTAAATGAAATTGAATTAGTTGAAGGATATCCAATTGAAGCATTAGCAAACGATATTTGTCAGATCGTTGCTGGTGGATATAATAAGGCAAAGGTTCATTGGTATAACAGAAAGAAATATAGAAAGCTTGCATTCTTATATTTCAACCAAGAAAGTTATGTATGGAGCTTAGGTATTTTAATTAAATTATTCAAGATTCATGATCTTGAGGTAAAGGAAAGAATCGCTGATGCTTATGCAAACCTAATGGATGCAGATAGAGCAATCAACTATTATTCAATTTGTTTACCACTAGATACTAAGGCATCTATCGGTGTATCTGATGAGGATAGCCAAGGTGTTATTTGTAACAACCTAGGATATTTATATACTCAAACTAAGAACCTAGAATTTGCTGAAAGATATTTAAAACAAGCAATTGCTTTAAAGAATCCAGATGCATTATATAACTTAGGTTACTTATATGAATCTTCTTGGAGCTATGATTCTTCAAAGAGAAGAACAAAAGAAGGATATGACTTATATTGCCAAGTATTATATGAAAAATATACATCAGATTCTTCTAAGGAAAGAGCTAGAGAAAAATTAACAAAAGCTGCAGATAGATTATTAGCTAGAAAGAACTATGCTGCTGCATTACAATACTATAAGGCTATCGGTGATGGTACTAGAGCTGCTGAATGTATTAGAAATATCAAGAGAATTCGTCAATTATACGAAGAAAGAAAGAAACGCCAAATGGGCGCTCAAGGACATACAGTTGCTAAACCAGCTGCAAAGCCAGCTGCTGCTCAACCAGTTAAAAAGATTGTAAGACCAGCTGCACAACCTGCACCTGCTCCAGTAACTGAAGAAACAAAAACTGAAGAATAATTAATAAGAAAATGTTAAAGTGAAATCTTTAACATTTTTCTTTTATTGTTTTAACAATAAAAAAAGAGTATAATATGCTATGTGAAAGGAATGATTAATATGTTGAAAATAGATATTATTTCTGGTTTCCTAGGAGCCGGAAAGACGACATTCATTAAGAGATTATTAGATACACATCTAAAGAATGAAAAGGTTGTTTTAATTGAAAATGAATATGGAGAGGTATCAGTAGATTCTGATCTATTAAATGATGCTAAAATTCAAATCAAGGAATTATCTCAAGGTTGTATTTGTTGTAGCTTAGTTGGTGATTTCTCTAAGTCATTAAATGAAGTAATTAAACAAATGAAGCCAGATAGAATCTTAATTGAACCATCAGGAGTTGGTAAATTATCTGATATTATTAAGGCTGTTAAAACAGCAGGTTTAGAAGATAATATCAATTCATTAGTATGTATGGTTGATGCTAAAAAAGCTAAAATGTATGATAAGAATTTTGGTGAATTCTTTGTTGACCAAATTGAAAATGCTCAAACAGTAATTCTATCTAGAACTGATATTTCTAAGGAAGAAACAGTTATTCAAGCATTAGAAATAGTTAGAAAGCATAATGAAAAATGTGTTGTTGTAACAACACCTATTAAAGATTTAAATGATGAAGATTTATTAAAAGCTTATGAAGGCTTTGATATTAATTTAATTGATAAATCATTATTAGAACATCATCACGATGATGATGACGATGATGAATGCGATGATCCAAATTGTAGCTGCCACCATCATCATGACCATGATCATGAACATCATCACCACCATGATGAAGAATGTGAATGCCATCACCACCACGATGATGACGACGAACATGAACATCACCATCACCACCATCACCATGACGGAGAAGAATGTGACGATCCTGAGTGTGAATGCCATCATCACCACCATCATGGACATGATGCAGATGAGGTTTTCGCATCTTGTGGTATTGAGACAGTAAAGAAATATGATATTAATTCATTAAAGGCTTTATTAAATGATATGGCAGAAGGTAAATATGGTGTTATTGTTAGATCTAAGGGTATTATCCAAGGAACTGATAATAAGTGGTATGTATTTAACCTAACTCCAGAAGAGGTTTCTGTAGAAGAATCTAAGGCAATCCCTGTAGGAAAGATTGTAGTAATAGGTTCTCATATTAATACAGATGATATTAAAAAATTATTCTAAGAGGTGTTAAACGTGAAGGAAGTTCCACTATTTTTAATTAATGGTTTCCTTGAATGTGGAAAAACAAGCTTAATTAAAGAAATTGTTGAAAATAATCAAGAATATCAAAATGACACCACTGTAATTGTTGTATGTGAACAAGGTGAAGTTGAATATGACGAAGAATGGTGTAAGAAATATGGTGTTCATGTAGAATATGTTGAAAGCCAAGATGATTTTACTGAAGACTATATGAAAAAGCTTGATAAGCGTTATATGGCTGATAGATATGTTATTGAATATAATAGTTTCTTCGATATAGACAAACAAGATTTTCCACGCTATATGGTAATTTATCAACAAATTACATTAATTGATGCTAGCACCTTTAAGGTAATGTTTAATAACATGAAAAATGTATTCTCATCTATGCTAAAGTATTCATCTTTAGTTGTATTTAATAGATGTGAAGGCATTAATGAATTAGGCCAGTATAGACGTCAAATAAGAGGTATTAATCAACAAACTCAAATTGCATTCGAAATGGCAAATGGAAGCCTTACAACAATGCTAGATGAGGATTTACCATATGATTTAAAAAAGGATGAAATCCAATTTGAAGAAGATGTTTATCCAACTTGGTATACAGATGTATATGATAATTACGAAAAATACTTTAATAAGGTATTTAAGTTTAAAACATTTGTTAGAGATATAACTCCAGAATCAATTGTTATTGGAAGAAATGTAATGGTATGTTGCGAAAACGATGTACAATTCTTAGGATATGAACTAAGAAATGATTGCAATGCCAATGTTAAGGTTGGTGACTGTATATATCTAGAATGCACTGTAACAAGAGAATTCTCTAAATTAGCAGGTGAAGAGGTAGTAATGCTTCATGCTAAAAATATTACAGTTTTAAAACCAGAAAAGGATAAAACATTAGGAATGTAGATAATTAGGCTAAACCTATAAAAAACGGTTTAGCCCTTTTATTTTTATTAAAATGTTTATTATTATAATAATTTGTATTATAATAAGTAAGTCAAAAGGAGATTAGAAATGATAAAGATTAATTCATCCTCAACTGAAAATACAATATTAGTAGGTAAAAGAATAGGTAAGCTATTAAAGGCTGGAGATGTATTATTACTTACAGGCGATTTAGGTGCTGGTAAAACTCATATTGCTAAAGGTATTGGAGAAGCATTAGGAGTTAAAAAAATTATTAATTCACCAACATTTACAATTGTTAAAGAATATATGGGTGATAATGTTAAATTTTATCATTTAGATCTTTATAGATTAGATGGTTTAAATAATGATTTTGATTTAGAAGAATATATCGAAGGTGATGGTGTTTGCGCAATTGAGTGGCCACATCAAATTGATGATATATTACCTAATGAATATTTAAATATTAAAATTAATAGAATCAATGAAAATGATAGAGTAATTGAAATTGAAGGTATTGGTAGATATAAAAAATACGAGGAGATGATTTAATGTATTCCTTAATATTAGATTCTGCAACTAAAATATTATATGTTTCCTTATTAAAGGATAACAAGGTAATATATGAAAAATATATTGAAGGCAGAAATGATCATGCTAAAAACATTGTAGATAAGGTTAATGAAGCATTATTAACAGCTAATATTACAGCTGATAACCTTGACGAGGTTATAGTTGGAATTGGACCTGGATCTTATACAGGTGTTAGAATGGCTGTAACAGTTGCTAAAATGCTAGCTGTATTTAAGAAAAACATTAAATTATATAAAATATCTACATTAATGCTTATGGCAAGTAATTATAAGGGAAAGGTATTATCAACAATTGATGCTAGAAGAGGAAATTGCTTTGGGGCAATAATTGATGTTAATAACAACAAATATGTAATTGAAGAAGCACTAATCCCTTATGATGAACTAAAGAAAAATGATTATGAATTTGAAGCTAATGAAGGAGATTTTAAGGTTGACCCTATCTTTGTTTTAAACAACAAAGAATTAGTTGAAACACCTCATTTATTAGTACCAAATTATTTAAGAGATACTGAAGCGGAGAGAAACCTAAATGCTTAGAAGAATAAAGAAAGAAGATATTGATTCTATTATAAAAATAGAAGAGGATACCTTAAATACAACTCTAGGCAAGGAGATGCTAGAAGATATTATTTCTAATCCTATTATGAATGCATATGTATATGATGATAATGGTGTATTAGGATATATCTCAACTTCATTTGATGGTATCACTTTAGAAATATTAAATTATTGTGTAGCTTCAAACCATCAAAATAAAAATATTGGTAAAAAGCTATTAGAATATGCAATTAATGAGGCAGTAAAGGCTGGCGGAAAAACAGTCTTTCTAGAGGTAAGACAAGACAATAAAAGAGCAATACACATTTATGAATCATTTGGTTTTAAACTAATTCATATTAGAAAGAATTATTATAAGGATTCATGTGATGCTTTAGTATATGAAAAGGTATTATAGGTAATTATTATGGATAAGACTAATGTAATGAGAATATTGGATCAAAGAAAAATTAAATATGAATGCTTTGAATATCCACACGAGGATGGAGTGTGTGTAGATGGCATTGAGGTTGCAATGCTATTAGACCAAGATCCTAATCAGGTATTTAAAACATTAGTTACTGTATCTAATACTAAGCATTATTATGTATGTGTTGTTGGTGTAGCACATGAATTAGATTTAAAGAAATGTGCTAAAGCATTCAATGTAAAATCATTAGAAATGATTCCAGTTAAGGAATTATTAAATATAACAGGATATATTAGAGGAGGATGCTCTCCTATTGGCATGAAAAAGGCCTTTGAAACTGTTATTGATATAGACGCAAAGGAATATGATAATATTATCTTTTCTGCAGGAAAAATAGGATATCAGGTAAAAATGAATCCTAATGATTTATCTAAATTAATAAAGGTAAAATTCGAAGATATAAAGAAGGAGATCTAATATGTTAGTTTTAGGTGTTGAGTCAAGCTGTGATGAAACAAGTGTATCCATTGTAAAAGATGGTAAAGAGGTTTTATCTAATGTTATAAATTCACAAATAAAGATACATGAAAAGTTTGGTGGAGTAGTACCAGAGGTAGCATCTAGAAACCACGTTTATCAGGTTTCCTTAGTTTTTGAAAAGGCATTTACTGACGCAAATGTTAAGCCTGAAGATATTGATTTAGTTGCAGTAACTATGGGACCAGGATTAATTGGTTCACTTTTAGTTGGTGTTAATGCAGCTAAAACATTTGCGATGATGTATAATAAGCCAATTATTGGTGTTCACCATTTAGCAGGTCATATTTATGCGAATGCTATTGAGCACGATATGAAATTCCCTTGTGTTGCCCTACTTGTTTCTGGTGGAAATACTGAATTAATCTATATGAAAGATCATTTCCAATTTGAAATATTAGGTGAAACATTAGATGATGCTGTAGGTGAAGCATATGATAAGGTAGCAAGAGTAGTAGGACTTCCATATCCCGGTGGACCTCATGTTGATAAATTAGCTCATTTAGGCAAAGATACATATAATTTACCAAGAGTATATTTAGATGATAATTCATTTAATTTCTCTTTTTCTGGTATAAAGAGCGCAGTTATTAATCTACATCATAACGCAGAACAAAGAGGCGAAGAAATTGATGTTAATAACCTTTGCGCATCATTTCAAGCTGCAGTAACAGAGGTATTAGTAAGAAAAACATTTAAGCTATGTAAAAAGCTTGATGTTAAGAATATAATTGTTGCCGGAGGCGTTTCAGCTAACCAAGGCTTAAAGGAAAGATTTAATGAAGAAAATAAAGATGGATTTAATATATGTATTCCATCTATTAAATATTGTACAGATAATGCCGCAATGATAGCTGTTGCGGGATATTATCAATATAAAAATAGACCTAAGCTTGATGATTTAACATTAAATGCTTATGCATCATTAGAGTTAGAATAGAGATATTCTAACTTTTAATTATTTTAATATAATATATTAAACTAGTTTTTTTATTTCTTTTGTTATATAATAACAAATGTATTTGAGGATGTGATTATTATGGCAGAAATTAATAACTTTATTAAAACAATTATGCAATCTGATTTAGATGAGGGAAAGGTAGATTCAATTATTACTAGATTCCCACCAGAGCCAAATGCATATTTACATATCGGACATGCTAGAGCTATTATCACAAATTTTGAATTAGCTAATTCATTTAATGGATCAACTAATCTTAGATTTGATGATACTAATCCAGCAAAAGAGGATAAGGAATTCGTTGATGGAATCATCGAGGATTTAGCATGGCTAGGATACAAACCTAAAAATGTATTCTATGGATCAGATTATTTTGAAAAGACATACGAGAAGGCTGTAATGCTTATTAAAAAGGGTTTAGCATATGTTGATGATTTATCACAAGAAGAAATTTCAGCATATCGTGGAACATTAAATGAGCCTGGTAAGAATTCACCTTATAGAGATAGAAGTGTTGAAGAAAATCTAAAGCTATTTGAAGAAATGAAGAATGGCAAATATAAGGATGGAGAAAAAACATTAAGAGCTAAAATCGATATGGCATCTCCAAATATCAACATGAGAGATCCAGTAATGTATAGAATTTTACATATTAATCATCATAGACAAGGAACTAAATGGTGTATTTTCCCTATGTATGATTTTGCTCACCCATTACAGGATTCATTTGAAGGTATTACACATTCATTATGCTCACTAGAATATGATAACCATAGAGTATTATATGATTGGGTAGTAGATAATTGTGAAATTGAAAAGAAACCACATCAATATGAATTTGGTAGATTAAATATCACAAATACAATTATGTCTAAGAGATATTTAAGAGCTCTAGTTGATGCTAAAAAGGTATCAGGCTATGATGACCCAAGAATGCCAACTTTATGTGGATTAAGAAGAAGAGGATTCACTCCTGACGCTATAAGAAATTTTATCTTAGGTACAGGATTATCAAGAGTTAATTCAACTGTTTCATCTGATGAATTAGATGAAGCATTAAGAAATGACTTAAAGCTAAAGACATATAGACCAAATGCTGTTATAAATCCAGTTAAGGTTATTATTGATAATTATCCTGAAGGACAAGTAGAATATCTAGATTGTCCAAATAATCAGGAAAATGAAGAATTAGGCTCAAGAAAGATTTCATTCTCTAGAGAGGTATATATTGAAAGAGATGACTTCATTGAAGAAAAACCTAATAAGAAGTGGAAGAGATTAGCATTAAACGTAGAAGTAAGATTAATGCATGCATATTTCATTACTGCAACTTCAGTTGAAAAGGATGAGAATGGAAACATTACATTAATTCATGCTACATACGATCCACAAACTAAATCTGGTTCATTTAATGAAAGAAAGCCTAATGGTAATATTCATTTCGTTGATGCAAGCACTGCAATACCTGCTGAATTTAGATTATTAGAGCCTCTATTATTAGATGAGACTGAAGAGAATAAGGATTTAGATTTTATGGAAAGATTAAATCCAAATTCATTAATTATTTCTAATGGATATGTTGAAGAATTTTTAAGTAATACAAAGCCTTTAGATCATTATCAATTCATAAGAAATGGTTATTATGTAACTGATAAGGATTCAACTAAAGATAAGCTTGTATTTAATAGAACATGTGGTTTAAAATCATCATTTAAATTATAAAAAGGACTGCCTTTATGGCAGCCCTTTAAAAACGTAAGGAGACAAAATGTTAAAGACTGTTAATTTAGGTATTCAATATGGCTCTAGAAAATTATTCCAGCATGTAGACCTAGCTTTCTCAAAGGGAAACTGTTATGGTATTATCGGAGCTAATGGTGCCGGAAAATCAACCTTCCTAAAGGTTTTATCAGGTGAAATAGAATCTACAGAGGGTGAAGTATTAATGGATCCTAATGAAAGAATGAGTGTATTAAAGCAGGATCAGCATGCATATGATAATGAAACTGTATTAAGAACTGTTCTTTTAGGACATAAAAGATTAATAGAAGTAATGGAAGAAAAAGATAAGCTATACGAAAAAGCTGATTTCACTGACGCTGATGGTATTAGAGCATCAGAGCTAGAAGGTGAATTTGCTGAAATGGGTGGCTGGGAAGCTGAATCTGACGCAGAAAGCTTACTTTCAGGACTTGGTGTATCATCTGATTATTTATATACATTAATGGGTGATTTAGATGCTAAATTAAAGATTAAGGTATTATTAGCTCAAGCTTTATTTGGAAATCCTGATATATTACTTTTAGATGAGCCTACTAACAATCTTGATTACAAATCAACAAGATGGTTAGAAAATTTCTTATTAAATTTTGAAAATACTGTATTAATAGTATCTCATGATAGACATTTCTTAAATAATGTATGTACACATATTTGTGATGTTGATTTTAAGAAAATTAAGTTATATGTTGGTAACTATGAATTCTGGTATGAATCTTCACAGCTAGCTAAGAAACAAGCAGAAGATACAAATAAGAAGAGCGAACAAAAGATAAAAGAATTAAAAGAATTTATCGCAAGATTTAGTGCTAATAAATCTAAATCTAGACAGGCTACAAGCCGTAAGAAGCTATTAGATAAGATAGTACTTGAAGATATCGAGCCTTCATCTAGAAGATATCCATATATTGGATTTAAGCCTTCTAGAGAAGTAGGAAATGATATTTTAATTGTTGAGCATTTAACTAAAAAAGGATTATTTAAGGACCTAACATTTACAATTAATAAAAATGATAAGGTTGCCTTTTTAGCTGAAAATTCATTACAAATTACAACATTATTCAATATTTTAAGTGGTAAAGATACTGATTATGAAGGAAAATTCAAATGGGGTATTACTACAAATGTAGGATATTTATTCCAAGATAATAAGGAATTATTTGATAAAGATCTAAATTTAGTTGATTGGTTAAGACAATATTCTAAAGAAGATCAAACAGAAACATTTATTAGAGGATGGTTAGGTAGAATGCTATTCTCAGGGGAAGAATCATTAAAGAAATGTAATGTATTATCTGGTGGAGAAAAGGTTAGATGTAATTTTGCTAAGCTAATGCTAGAATCACCTAACATTTTAGTTTTAGAAGATCCAACAAACCACCTAGATCTAGAATCTATTACAGCTTTAAATGAGGGTATGACAAATTATAAAGGAAATATATTATTCTCAAGCCACGATGCTGAATTATTACAAACAGTTGCGAATAGAATTATTTCCTTTAATTTAGATGGTACATATGTTGATAAGATGACAACATATGAAGAATTTATAGGAGAATAAAATGGATTTAAGCGGACTTAACAGTCGCCAATATGAGGCAGTTACTACAACAGAAGGACCAGTAATGGTCATGGCTGGTGCTGGCTCTGGCAAGACAAAGGTATTAACAACTAGAATTTCATATTTAATTTCAGAAATAGGTATTCTTCCTGAGAATATTTTAGCTGTTACCTTCACTAATAAGGCTGCTAATGAAATGAAGGAAAGAATATCTAAAATGCTAAATATTAACACATCTAGCATGTGGGTATCTACATTCCATTCATTTGCCGCAAGACTACTTAGAATGGAAATAAATAACTTACCTCCATTCAATAGATATTTTAATATTATAGATGATGATGACTCTTTAAAAATAATTAAAGAGGTTATTAAGGAATTAGGAGATATTTCTTATCAAGCTAAAGAAATGAGAAAGCTTATTTCTAATTCTAAGAATTTCTTAGATTTTAAGATTGATAATCTAGCAAAGAAAAATGATTTCCAAAGAGTATTAGATGGATATACAAAAAGACTAGAAGAAGAAAATCTATTAGATTTTGATGATTTAATTATTAAAACAATTGAATTATTTAAAGCTAATCCAGATATTTTACAAAAATATCAAAGAAAATTCCAATATATATTAGTAGATGAGTTCCAGGATACAAATGGATTACAATATCTATTAATTAAACAATTATCAAATATGCATAAAAACATATTTGTAGTTGGTGATGATTTCCAATCTATTTATTCCTTTAGAGGAGCAAAGATTGAAAATATTAATAAATTTAGAAGAGAATTTGTTGATGCTAAATTAATATTATTAGAACAAAATTATCGTTCTACAGAAGAAATATTAAATTTAGCTAATGATGTTATAGAGAAAAACCCTAACCAAATCAAAAAGGTAATGTTTTCAGATAATAGTAATGGAGCAAAGCCTAAATTGTATAATGCCTACACATCATATGATGAAGCTATGTTTGTTTGTGACAAAATAAAAGATTTAGTATTAAAGGGTGATTCATATAGTGATATTGCTATAATGTATCGTGCAAATCATATATCTAGAGGCTTTGAGGAACAATTAATAAAATATCATATTCCATATAAAATATATGGAGGTATTTCATTCTTCCAAAGAGCTGAAATAAAGGATATGATTGCATATTTAAAGCTATTAGTATATCAGGCTGATGATTTCTCATTTAAAAGAGTAGTTAATAACCCTAAAAAGGGCGTTGGTGATTCAATAATTAATAAGCTATCAGATGTCGCAAGAAATAGAGATATTTCTTTATTTGAAGCAATTAATTATTATGAAGGTAAAGGCCAAGGATATCAAGGATTATTAACATTTAAATCACAAATAGAAGCTATTTCAGCTGAAATAGAAAATGTAAAGCTTCCTGATTTAATTGATATTATTCTAGATGAAACAGGATATAAGGATGAGCTTCAAAGAGTTGAAGATGAGGATGTATATCAAGATAAATATCAAAATATTAAAGAATTTAGATCAATATTAAAGGATGCCCATGAATCAAGTGATGATTCAAATGCTGAAAAGCTTTTAAGCTTACTTAGTGATTTAGCATTAAAAACAAATAATGATAATAATAATGATGGAAATAGCGTAATTTTAACAACATATCATCAAGCAAAGGGACTAGAATTTAAAAATGTATTTATGGTCGCTACTGAAGAAGGAATCTTCCCTTCATCTAATTCTTTTTCTGATGCAGAAATAGAAGAAGAAAGAAGAATATGTTATGTTGGTATAACAAGAGCTAAAAAAAGATTATTTATAACTCATTGTGATCATAGAAGATTATTTGGATATGACCAAGAAATGTATCCATCAAGATTTATTGATGAAATGGATAAATCATTATTTGAAGATAATAAGCCTAAGAAAACTATTATTTCTACTAAACCAAGCTTTACTAAAGCACCTGTTAAGGAAGAAATAAAGAGTGATGTTTCTTTAAAAGTTGGTGATAAAATTAACCACAAAATCTTTGGAGATGGTATAATAGTAGCGAAGGATGGCTTAAGTATTACTGTCGCTTTCAAGCAAGAAGTAGGTATTAAAAAGCTTAAGGCAGACCATCCATCTATTAGAAAGCTATAGGTGATTTTATGAGAAAAAAGATATTAACATTTATTCCTGCAGCAATATTATTATTGATTTCAGTTGTATTAATTATTATAGCTATCGTAACATTCTCACAAAGAGATAAGGGTGTTAAGCTAATTAAGGCAACAACAATAACTGAGGTGGCTTCTAATAACGAGCTAGAGGTAGAAGGAATGAAATTATTCTGCCAATCAGTTTGCAAGGATAAGAAAAATAATTTCGTTTTAAAAGCTGGTGGATCTATTAGAATTAAACCAACTAAATTTTCAATTATCGCATTTAAGAACGCAGATTTATTATCTACTAGATTTGAAAATGGAGAAGAAATGATTTTAATCGAAGGAAAGAAATCAGGTTCTTATTATAAATTTAATATTATCAATGATAAGGATAAGGGTTATACATTTGTCCTAGAAAATCAAAGCACTGATGATATTAATATAGGATATATTAAATATTGGGAATAATAATTAATTAGAGGCTATAAAGAATTACTTTATAGTCTTTTTTTTATTGACAATATAAAATATTGTAGTATAATCAATTTGAAAATCATTTTCATTTTGGAGGAAATATGGCTAGAGATAGTTATAATACTAAGAATCGAGAAATAATAAAAAATGAAATAATTAATATTTCTAATGGATTTTCTATTAAAGAATTAAAGGAGCTATTAGATAGTAAGAAATATAAAATTGGATTAACTACTATTTATAGAACTATGGATTTATTAGAAAATGATGGAATAGTTAAAAAATATTTCGATGAGAATAATATAGCCCATTATAAATATGTTAATGATTGTTCTAGTGAAAGACATTTCTATTTAAAGTGCTCTAAATGTGAAAGAATATACCATATAGATTGTAGCTGTATTGATGATTTAAGTCGCCATATTTTGGCTATGCATAAATTTTCAATAGATACTAGAAATATTATATTATCTGGTATTTGTAATAATTGTAGAAGCTTTATTAAGTTTTAGGAGAGGTTTATGAAAAAAGTATTATCAATTTTATTTTGTTTTTTTATTATGATGACTCTATCATCTTGTGGTTTTAAGAAAACAAATATTGTTTCTACATGTTATGCGGGATATGATCTTGCAAGAGCTATTGCAGGAGAAAAGAAAACATCATCAATGTTATTAAATCCAGGAGAGGAATTACATGATTATTCACCATCTGTTGGAGATATCGAAAGAATAATCAGCTCAGAAATATTCATTTATATTGGTGGAGAATCAGATTCTGAATGGGTAGAAAAAGATATATTACCAGAAATAGATAAGAATAAGACAACTATTATTAATATGATGGATGTTGTTAAAAATGGTGGATACACATACGACGAAGAAAATCCTGATTCAGCAGAAGCTGAAGAGGAAGATGAAGAAGAGGAAGAATATGATGAGCATGTATGGAATTCTATTACAAATGCCAAGCTTATTTCATCTTCAATCTATGATTCATTAGTATCATTAGATAATGAGAATAAGGATTATTATAAAGATAATTATGATAATTTAGTTAAAGATTTAGATGAAGTTGATAATGATATTAAAGATGTTATATCAAATTCATCTAAGAATTTATTAGTATTTGCTGATAGATTCCCATTATTATATTTTGTTAAAGAATATGGATTAAATTACGATGCAGCATTTAAAGGCTGTGAAACATCTAAGGAAGCAAATCCAAATACTATTAATTCTTTATGTAAAAAGATAAAGAATAATAATATTAAAGTAATATTTATTATTGAATTGTCAGAAAGTAAAATTGCTGATACAATAATTAAGGAATTGAAAAAAGAAAATTATGAAGTATCAAAAAGAACTTTCTATACAATGCATAATGTAAGTAAAAAAGATTATAAAAATAAAAAATCATATATTGATTTTATGAAGGATAATATAGATAGTTTAAGAGTAGCTCTAAGCTAGGAAGTGATTAAAATGTTATTTGAGGTTAAGAATTTAACTTTAGGTTATGAAAAAGAGAATATAATAAATAATATTTCATTCACCGTAGAGGATAAGGATTTTATTGTCATCGTTGGTAAAAATGGTGCTGGCAAATCCACTCTAATTAAGGGTATATTAGGTTTAATAAAACCTAAGTCAGGTGAAATTATATTTAATGAATCTTTTAATAAAAAGTTAATAGGATATATGCCTCAAGAAACAAAGGTGTCACAAAACTTTCCAGCAAGTGTAAAAGAAATAGTTTTATCTGGAAGAATTAATAAGATGGGTATTAGACCATTTTATAATTCTAAAGATAAGGAAAAATGTGAAGAAGTATTAAAGATATTAAATATATATGATATTAAAGATAAATCATTTTTCGAATTATCTGGTGGACAAAGACAAAAGACATTATTAGCTAGAAGCCTTTGTGCGACAGATAAATTATTAATATTAGATGAACCAAGTAATAATTTAGATAATACATCAAGAGAAGAATTTTATTTATTATTAATGAAATTAAATAAGGAATTAGGAATAACAATAATGATGATTAGCCATGATTCAGATATTGATAAGCTATTAGGTAATAAGCTTTTAAGAATAACTGATAATAGCTATGAATTTATTACTAATGATGAAGAGGAATAATATATGGCTGATTTATTAAATATATTACAAAGGCAATATATTATATATGCCTTCATTGTTGGTATAACAATGTCATTATCTGGTTCTTTACTTGGCGTTTCATTAGTATTAAAAAAGCATTCAATGATTGGTGATGGTTTATCACATGTTGGCTTTGGTGCAGTAGCAGTAGCTGCATGTATGGGCTGGGCACCAATTTGGTTTGCGATACCTGTTGTTATGGTTTCTTCATTCTTGATTTTATGGCTTGCCAATAGAAGCAAGATATTTGGTGATAGTGCGATAGCTATTTTCTCTACTCTAGCGTTAGCTATAGGATATGCAGCAATAGAGCTAGGAGAAGGAGTTAATTTTAATGTCAGCAGCTATTTATATGGTTCTCTATTAGGTGTTAGCCTAACTGAGGTAATAATAAGTATAGTTGTTGCCATAATCGTATTAGGATTATTTATTGTTCTTTATAATAGAATATTTAGTGTAACATTTGATGAGACATTCTCAAAATCAACTGGAACAAATGTATTATTCATTAACGGAATTATTGCAGTATTAACATCACTTACTGTAGTAATTGGTATGAAGGTAATGGGAGCATTATTAATTACATCATTAATTATTTTCCCTACATTATCTGCAAGACAAATAATGAAAACATTTAAGGGTGTTACTATTTTTGCTGCAATAATAAGCGTTATTTCATTTATTATAGGTTTATTATTAGCTTGTATAATTAATAATTTACCTATTGGTTCATCAATTGTATTTGTAAGCTTTATTGTATGTATTATTTGTTTTATTATTGGAAAAATAATTAGAAATAAAGGTAGATAGTTAAAAATAATAATTCTATACATCATATTTTCAATATGATATAATTATTGTAGAAATTAACATTTTTAATTTATAGACCTTGTCTCCCTTTAAAGGGAGGGGTAATCAATCAAATAATTATCATCTTAGGATCTAGGTATATATTATCTAGGTCCTTTTTGATTATTTGGAGGAGGTAATCTTATGAAAATTAAGGCAAAATTTTTATTTTCATTTTTAATGATATTTTTAGGAGCTATGATTCTATCATCATGTGATTCATCTAAGAATGATAGTGCTAATAATAATCAATCTAATACATCAGGAGATGAAAAAGGCGATTCTAAAAATAAATATACAGTCACTTGGAAAAATTATAATGGTGATGTATTAGAAATAGATTTAAATGTAGAAGATGGTTCTATGCCAAGCTATGATGGTCAAACACCAATAAAGCCTGAAACTTCTTCAGCATCATATACATTTATCGGCTGGGATAAAGAAGTAGTGGCAGTAGCTGGAAATCAAGAATACATTGCGACATTTAGAGAACAATTAAAAACTTATACAGTTATATGGAAGAATTATGATGGAGAAGTTTTAGAAACTGATTATAATGTGCCTTATGGAACAATGCCTGAATATAATGGGTTTACTCCTTCAAGACAAAAGACAGCTGAAAATACTTATACATTTAATAATTGGGATAAGGAATTAACAGTTGTAACAAAAAATGAAGAATATATTGCGACATACACATCAACAGTTAATCAATATAATATTTCATTTGTTGATGATAATGGAATTAATCTTTCATTACAAAAACTAAATTATGGTGATTCTATTGTTTCGCCAACAGACCCATCAAAGGCATCTACAGCTCAATATAGATATACATTTGATGGTTGGTATACATCAGCAGTAGGTGGTACAAAGGTAACATCTTTTGGGGTCGTTACAGGCGATGCAACTTTCTATGCAAGATATACAAGCGTAACAAATAAATATACAGTAGTATGGAAAGATTATGACGGAAAAGTATTAGAAACTGATAATAATGTGTCTTATGGAACAATGCCTGAATATAATGGCACAACTCCAACAAGAACAGCTGATAATACATATACTTATACATTTAATGGCTGGGATAAAACTTTATCTGCAGTAACTGGAAATCAAGAATATATTGCTGTATATACAAATACATATAAGACTTATACAGTTTCTATATCAAAGAATATACAAGCTGCCGGAATTATTAGTGGTGGTGGAACATATCATTATAATGATGAAGTAGTATTATCTGCATCAATTAATAGTGGTTATTATTTTATTGGTTGGTATAACGGAAATACTGAAGTATCTAAAAATATTTCATATAAATTTAATATTACAACTAACAACGTTGTCCTTGTAGCAAAATATGCATCAATTGAAAAATGTGTTGTAACATTTGAAGTATACGGTTCTGAATTAGGTATTGATGCACCTGAACCTCAAACAATTATAAAGGGTGAAACAGCAACACAGCCTGATGATCTTCAAACAATTGTTACAGATCAATATACAATAACATTTGGTGGCTGGTCTAAAACTTCAAATAACACTTATTCTCCATTTGATTTTAGTACTCCAATAACATCAAACATAACAATATATGCTTATTGGATTGTAACTGTAAATAAATATACAATTACATTTAAAAATTATGATGGTGAGATTTTACAATCTGAAGATATAGAATATGGTACATATCCATCATATAATGGAGAAATTCCTACAAAGCCAGCTACAGAAGAATATATTTATATCTTTAAAGGCTGGGATAAAGAAGTTGTTGAAGTTGTTGGCTTAGAAACTTATACAGCAGTATTTGAAGAAAAAGTCCGTGATATTTTAACAGTTACTTTCATGGCAAAGGATTCAACTAATAATTATGTAAAAATCTCTGAAACTCAAATAAAAGAAGGAAATGTCCCTGAATTTGATGGTGAAGTAAGCGACTATAAGTATGGTGACTATAAATATACATTTGCTGGTTGGTATCCTACAATTACAAATGTATATGAAAATACAATTTATAGAGCACAATATCAAAGTGAATTATTACCATATAAGATTAATTTCAGTAATGGCACTGTTACTTCAACTCGAATTGAAATGTTATCAGATTTAAAGACAAAAAATATTTTCAACATTAGAAAGTCAAATTATAAATTTGTTGGTTGGGAATGTAACGGCATCAAGGTATTTGATGAAAATAGAAACATCATTAATGACATTGATTTAGAAGAAGAAATGACATTTACTGCATTATTTGATGAAAGTGTATTATTAGCTATCACATATAGTGTTTATGATCCAATTAATAATACAGAATTAATAAGCACATCTAAAAAACTAGAAGATATGGGTGATACTAGTGAAACAATGTATTGCAAGTGGAATACACCAGTTGATCTAGTTGCAGATGAAGATGTTAATTATACATTTGTTGGTTGGTATTTAAATAATTCATTACATTCAACTAGCCTTGAATTAAGCTATATGATATGGGAACAAGATATTACATTAGAGGCTAGATTTAAATATGTTAAAGTTAAATTAGATGTTTATTCTAATAATACAAATTTAGGTCAAGTAATGATTAAAGATGGCAACAGCCAAACATGGTATGATAGCCAATCAAAATATTCATATTATTCTCTATCAATGACTATTGCGGCATATTCAGCATCAGATGTAGCATTCTTAGGATGGTATGATATTAATAATAATCTTGTATCTACTGATCCAGTATATACATTTAATATGATAAATGTTGATTATAAATTAGAAGCTAAATGGGATTATTTCAAGATTTCATATTCATTCCCTGGTGATAATAATTGTAGTGATGGTGGAACAAATAACCCTGATAATCCAACATATTATACTAGTGATATGGATAATCTAGAATTATATATTCCATCAAGAAATGGATTTACATTTGTTGGTTGGGAATATAATGGTGAAATAATAGAAGAAATAAATACATCTAATATTTGTCATATGACTTTAACAGCTAGATGGGAAGTTTTTGATGAATTATCTAGCTTCAAATTTTCATTAAATAATGATGAAATTGCAATCATTGGTATTTTTGATAAGACAGTGACAAGTATAATTATTCCAGACTATGTAAAACAAATATCAAATGGTGCATTTTCAGGTTGTTCATCACTTGAATCAATAACATTACCATTTGTTGGAGATAAGAGATATAATTCAACAGATACATATCAAAACCCACTAGGATATATATTTGGAGCATCATCAATTTCAGATAATTCAAGTTATGTTCCTACATCATTAAAAGAAGTAATAATAACAGATTGTGAATATATCCAATATGGTGCATTCTATAAATGCAATGAATTGACAAATATAGAGATCCCTGATAGTGTAACAAGTATAGGAGCATATGCATTCTATGAATGTAGTTCTTTACAAAATGTATATTATGATGGAACAATAGAAGAATGGTGTAATATAACATTTGGTAATGAGTATTCAAATCCAAAGTCTTATTTATATTATGCAGCAAATCTATATTTCTTAGATGAAAACGGAGATATAGAATATCATGGTAAGAAATATAGTATATTACCTAATGAATTAGTAATACCTAATACAATAACAAGTATTAATAATTATGCATTTTATAGATGCAGTTCATTAACAAGCGTAGTTATACCAAATAGTGTAGCAAGTATAGGCTCATCTGCATTTTATAATTGTTCAAAACTAACAAGCATAGAAATACCAAATAGTGTAGAAAGTATAGGTTCATCTGCATTCTATGAATGTTGGTATTTACAAAATGTATATTATGATGGAACAATAGAAGAATGGTGTAATATAACATTTGGTAATTCGTCTTCAAATCCAATGTATTATGCAACAAATCTATATTTCTTAGATGAAAATGGAGATGCTGAATATAATGGTAAGAAATATAGTATATTACCTAATGTTTTAGTATTGACTGATGGTATAGAAAAAATAAGCTCATATTCATTCTATAAATGTAGTTCATTAATAAGTATTACAATACCAAATAGTGTAGAAAGTATAGGACAATATGCATTCTATGGATGTAAATCACTTGAATCAATAACACTACCATTTATTGGTGGAAGTGCAACAAGCAATACATATTTAGGATATATATTTGGAGCATCATCATATTCTGATAATTCAAGTTATGTTCCTACATCATTAAAAGAAGTAATAATAACAGATTGTGAATATATCCAATATGGTGCATTCTATAGTTGTAAAACACTTGTAAGCGTTGAAATCGGAAATGCTGTAACAAGTATAGGCTCAGAAGCATTCAAAGGTTGTTCTTCATTACAGTCAATAACATTACCATTTGTAGGAGATAAGAGACATATATCAACAGATACAAATCAATATCCACTAGGATATATATTTGGAACATCAAGTTATTCTGGTGGAACATCAACAACACAATATTATTATGGTTCAAGTACGACAAGTACTACAAATGCAACATATTATATTCCATCAACATTAAAAGAAGTAATAATAACAGATTGTGAATATATCCAATATGGAGCATTCTATAACTGTAGTTCACTAACGAGTGTAGTAATACCAAATAATGTAACAAGTATAGGACGATCTGCATTTTCAGGTTGTTCTTCATTAGAATCAATAACATTACCATTTGTTGGAGATAAGAGACATATATCAACAGATACAAATCAATATCCACTGGGATATATATTTGGAACATCAAGTTATACTGGAGGAACATCAACAAAACAATATTGTTATGGTTCAAGTACTACATATGCAACATATTATATTCCATCAACATTAAAAGAAGTAATAATAACAGATTGTGAATATATCCAATATTGCGCATTCTATAATTGTAGTTCATTAACAAGTATAGAGATTCCAAATAATGTAGAAAGTATAGAAGCATCTGCATTCTATGAATGTAGTTCTTTACAAAATGTATATTATGATGGAACAATAGAAGAATGGTGTAATATAACATTTGGTGATGAGTATTCAAATCCAAAGTATTATTCAACAAATCTATATTTCTTAGATGAAAATGGAGATGTTTGTTATAATGGAAATAATTATTCATTACTAACTGAATTAATTATACCTAATACTATAACATCAATAAACAAGTATCAATTCTATGGATTTAATGAGCTAACAAGCATAGTTATACCTAATAGTATCACAAGTACAGGCTCATCTGCATTTGAAGAATGTAGTTCACTTGAAAACGTATATTATGATGGAACAATAGAAGAATGGTGTAATATAACATTTGATAGTGAATCTTCAAATCCAATATATTATGCAACAAATCTATATTTCTTAGATGAAAATGGAGATATAGAATATCATGGAAAGAAATATAGTATATTACCTAATGTTTTAGTATTGACTGATGGTATAGAAAAAATGAGCTCATATGCATTCTATAATTGTAGTTCATTAATAAGTATTACAATCCCAAATAGTGTAACAAGTATAGGAGAAAGTGCATTCTATAATTGTAGTTCTTTACAAAATGTATATTATGATGGAACAATAGAAGAATGGTGTAATATAACATTCTCTAGCTATGATTCAAATCCAATGTATTATGCAACAAATCTATATTTATTAGATGAAAACGGAGATATAGAATATCATGGAAAGAAATATAGTATATTACCTAATGAACTAGTAATACCTAATACAATAACAAGCATTAATAATTATGCATTTTATGGATGCAGTTCATTAACAAGTGTTGTGTTATCAGATAGTTTAATAGGTATAGGAAAAGCAGCATTTGATGCATGTAGTTCACTAACAAGCATAGAAATACCAAATAGTGTAGAAAGTATAGGACAATCTGCATTCAGAGGTTGTTCATCACTTGAATCAATAACACTACCATTTATTGGTGGAAGTGCAACAAGCAATACATATTTAGGATATATATTTGGAGCATCATCATATTCTGATAATTCAATTTATGTTCCTATATCATTGAAAGAAGTAATAATAAGTGATGGATGTACAAGTATAGGTGATAGAGCATTCTATAATTATAGTTCATTAACAAGTATTACAATACCAAATAGTGTAACAAGTATAGGACAATATGCATTCTATAATTGTAAATCACTTGTAAGCGTTGAAATCGGAAATGCTGTAACAAGTATAGGAGCATATACATTCTATATATGTAGTTCATTAGCAAATATAGAAATACCAAATAGTGTAACAAGCATAGGACAATATGCATTCTCTTACTGTAGTTCACTAACGAGCATAGAAATACCTTCAAGTGTAACAAGTATTGGACAATCAGCGTTCTCAGGATGCTCATCATTAGAATCAATAACATTACCATTTGTAGGAGATAAGAGACATAAATCAACAGATACAAATCAATATCCACTAGGATATATATTTGGACCATCAAGTTATACTGGAGGAACATCAACAACACAATATTATTATGGTTCAAGTACAACAAGTATTACAAATTCAACATATTATATCCCTTCAACATTAAGAGAAGTAATAATAACAGATTGTAAATATATCCAATTTGGAGCATTCTATAATTGTTCAAAACTAACAAGCATAGTTATACCAAATAGTGTAGAAAGTATAAGTTCATCTGCATTCAGAGGTTGTTCTTCATTACAGTCAATAACATTACCATTTGTTGGAGATAAAAGACATATATCAACGGATACATATCAATTTCCACTAGGATATATATTTGGAACATCAAGTTATACTGGTGGAATAGCAACAACACAATATTATTATTATGGTTCAAGTACAACAAGTACTACAAATTCAACATATTATATTCCATCAACATTAAAAGAAGTAATAATAACAGATTGTGAATATATCCAATATGGAGCATTCTATAATTGTTCAAAACTAACAAGCATAGAAATACCAAATAATGTAGAAAGTATAGGTTCATCTGCATTCTATGGATGTAGTTCACTAACAAGCATAGAAATACCTTCAAGTGTAACAAGTATAGGAGGAAGTGCATTCTATTATTGTAGTTCTTTACAAAATGTATATTATGATGGAACAATAGAAGAATGGTGTAATATAACATTCTCTATCTATGATTCAAATCCAATGTATTATGCAACAAATTTCTATCTATTAGATGACAATGGTGATGTTTGTTATAATGGAAATAATTATTCATTACTAACTGAATTAATTATACCTAATACTATAACATCAATAAACAAGTATCAATTCTATGGATTTAATGAGCTAACAAGCCTAGTTATGCCTAATAGCATCACAAGTATAGGCTATGAAGCATTCTGTAATTGTAGTTCATTAACAAGCATAGAAATACCAAATAGTGTAGAAAGTATAGGTTTATTTGCATTCTATGGATGTGAATCACTTGAATCAATAACACTACCATTTATTGGTGGAAGTGCAACAAAGAACACATATTTAGGATATATATTTGGAGCATCATCATATTCTAATAATTCAAGTTATGTTCCTACATCATTAAAAGAAGTAATAATAAGTGAAGGATGTACAAGTATAGGCTTAGATGCATTCTATTATTGTAGTTCATTAACAAGTATTATTATTCCAAATAGTGTAGAAAGTATAGGAAAATATGCATTCTCTGTTTGTAGTTCACTACAAAATGTATATTATGATGGAACAATAGAAGAATGGTGTAATATAACATTTGGTAATGAGTTTTCAAATCCAATGTATTATACAAAAAATCTATATTTCTTAGACGAAAACGGAGATATAGAATATCATGGTAAGAAATATAGTATATTACCCAATGTTTTAGTATTGACTGATGGTATAGAAAAAATAAGTTCATATGCATTCTCTTACTTTAGTTCACTAAAAAGCATAGAAATACCAAATAGTGTAGAAAGTATAGGAGATTATGCATTCTATGAATGTAGTTCATTAACAAGTATTATTATTCCAAATAGTGTAACAAGTATAGGGGATAGAGCATTCTATGAATGTTCAAAACTAACAAGCATAGAAATACCAAATAGTGTAACAAGTATAGGCTCAGATGCATTCAGAGGTTGTTTATCACTTGAATCAATAACATTGCCATTTGTAGGGGATAAGAGACATATATCAACAGATACATATCAATATCCACTAGGATATATATTTGGAACAGTAAGTTATACTGGAGGAACAGAAACAAGACAATATTATTATGGTTCAAGTACAACAAGTACTACAAATACAACATATTATATTCCTTCAACATTAAAAGAAGTAATAATAACAGATTGTGAATATATCCAATATGGTGCATTCTATGAATGTAGTTCATTAACAAGTATTACAATACCAACTAGTGTAACAAGTATAGGTTCAGCTGCATTCTATAATTGTTCAAAACTAACAAGCATAGAAATACCAAATAATGTAGAAAGTATAGGTTCAGCTGCATTCACTGCTTGTAGTTCACTACAAAATTTATATTATGATGGAACAATAGAAGAATGGTGTGATATAACATTCTCTAACTATGATTCAAATCCAATGTATTATGCAACAAATCTATATTTCTTAGACGAAAATGGAGATATAGAATATAATAATAAGAAATATAGTAAATTAGGTAATGAATTAGTTATACCTGATACAATATCAGTTATTAAATCATATGCCTTTGCAGGATACAAAGGTGTATCTATAGAAATCCCAACTAGTGTAACAAGTATAGAATCAGCTGCATTCGCCTTTTGTAGGTCATTAACAAGTATAGAAATCCCAACTAGTGTAACAAGTATAGGAGATTATGCATTCTATGAATGTAGTTCTTTACAAAATGTATATTATAGTGGATTATCAGATGAATGGCTTGCGTTAAATGTTAGTGATTTACCTAGCGGGGTTGTAGTTCATTGTACTGATAAGGATATTACAATTGAATAATAAAAAACAGCGGAAATTAAATCCGCTGTTTTTGCTTTTTATAATTCTCTCATTAATTTATCAATTGATAATATTTTATAATTCTTATTTTTATTATCAATGATTCCTTCATCTTGTAGCTTTTTCATTTCATATGAAAGACTTGGTCTTTCAATATTTAATAATGCTGCAAGATCAGTTTTAGTTGTATCAATCTTGAATTCAAGCTTACCAGTCTTAACATATTCATTATATAAAAGATAACAAATCTTACCTCTAATAGTTTTATGTGTTAAAAGCTTAATATGATCGCTTAATGATACTGCAGAATCACTGATTTCTCTTAAGAAATTCTTAAGGAAAACAGTAGAAGACTTCATTAGCATTAATAAATCATTAAATGAATACATAGAGATTGATACTTCAGTATCAGCATAGAATGAAGCTTTATATCTAGGAGTAGAAGAATACATTAAATTAATACCAATATATTCATCTTTGTTTATAATTCTAATTATATTATCATGTCCATCAGAAAATGATTGTTTAGCAACAATAGTACCTTCATTTACATATGATAGGTAATCACATTCGTCACCCTCATAGAAGATTGTATCTCCTTTGTTAAATTTTCTATTTACTGGTGTTACATTTTCAAATAAAAATTCTTTTTCTTCTAAAGTTAAGTTATCAAATATTGTCATAATTATTCACTAAAGACTAGCTTTCTCTCCTTCTTTAATTTTTTCTCTAGCTATTGCTAGCATAAGCTTAATTCTATTTTCCTGATTTACCTTAGTAGCACTAGGGTCATAATCTATTGCGATAATATTTGCGTCTGGGTGGATTTGTTTGATTTTCTTCATAACACCCTTACCACAAATATGATTTGGAAGACAACCAAATGGTTGTGCACAAATAACATTACTATATCCGATTTCAACTAGCTCCATCATTTCAGCTGTTAATAACCAGCCTTCACCCATTTTAACACCATGGTCTAATACTCCCTCGCTTAGATCCTTAGTATGGCTGAAATATTTCATTGGAGTAATTTTTGTTTTAGATATTGCATCAATCATAATTTTTTCTAATCTCTTTATATACCAGATTAGAGCCTTATTAATTAATGCTGATTTTTTACTACGTCCATATATTAAATGATCATAAATTCCATTATATAAAGAATATAATATAAATCCGAATAATCCAGGAACCATTACCTCGGCATCTTGTGATACTAAGAAATCCTCAAGATGATTATTTCCAAGTGATGCATATTTAATATATATTTCACCAACTATACCAACCTTTGGCTTAGCCTTAGATAAATCTAGGTCTAGTTGGTCGAAAGCAGTAGCAATTTTATTAATATTTTTCTTAATTTGATGATTGCTGATACCTTTACCATTGTCAAATTGTTCAAGTAATTCATTAACAAATCCATAAGTTAGATTATCAACATCACCTTTGTTTTTCTCATAAGATCTAGTCTTATTTCTAAGATACATTAATGCATCTCCATAGGTGATAGCAGCAGCAACCTTTCTAATTAATTTAAATGTTAGCTTGAATCCTGAATCCTTTTCAAGATTTGAAGCATTAAGTGAAACTACAGGAATATATCCATATCCAGCTTTAATTAAAGCTTTTCTTAATAGATGGATATAATTAGAAGCTCTACAGCCTCCGCCTGTTTGAGTTATTAATAATACTATCTTATCTAAATCATCTCTATGATTTAAATTATCAATGAATTGTCCAATAACTAATAATGCTGGGTAGCATGTATCGTTATGAACATATTTTAATCCTTCCTCAACAACCTCAGGTCCTTGGTTTTTACAAACCTCAACCTTGTAGCCAGCTTGTTTAAGAACACCTTCAAATAAAGCCATATGAATATCAAGCATAGAAGGGATTAAAATAGTATGAGTCTTTACCATATCTAACGTGAATTTAGGATATTCAAAATCGTCAGATACAAATGTGCTATCTTTTTCCATTTTAATCATCCTTTCTTTGTTTTAAGGCTTCAAATAGGCTTCTTAATCTAATTTTAACTGCGCCTAGGTTAGTTATTTCATCAATCTTAATTTGAGTATATATTTTGTCGTGTGATTCAAGGATTGCTTTACATTCATCAGTAGTAACAGCATCTAGGCCACATCCAAATGATACTAATTGAACTAAATTCATATCATCATTCAATGTACAATATTTTGCAGCACTATATAATCTTGAATGATATGTCCATTGATTTAATACTCTAACCTGGAATTTTTCAGTTAAATGAGAAATTGATTCCTCGCTAACAACTGTAGCTCCCATAGAAGCAATTAGCTTATCAATTCCATGGTTTACTTGAGGATCTTGGTGATAAGGTCTACCAGCTAATACAATGATTTGTTTATTATCAGCTCTTGCCTGAGTAATATAAATACCAGCAGTTGCTCTGATTTTAGCTAGATAATCATCATATGCCTTGAAGGCAGCAGTAGCAGCTTCTCTTACTTCACCATTTTTAATATTTTTATCCTTGAAATATTTATCAAGAATTAATTTCATTCTCTTAGGGAATTCCTTTTTATCATCAATAGAAATGAAATCACTAATGAATGTTACATTCTTAATGCTTCCAACATTGTTAATGATATTTTCAGGATAATATGCAACGATAGGGCAATTGTAATGGTTATCACCCTTCTTTTCATCGATGTTATAGCTCATACATGGATAGAAGATTGTTTTATGACCTTCAGTAATTAGCTTTTCAATATGTCCATGAACTAGCTTTGCTGGGTAGCATGCAGTATCAGAAGGTATTGTATGCTGTCCCATTTGATAAATCTTTTGATTTGAGAATCCTGAATTAATTACTTCAAATCCTAAGAAAGTAAAGAATGTATGCCAGAATGGAAGAAGCTCATACATATTAAGAACTAGAGGGATAGCAATTTCTCCTCTCTTTCCTTTAACTGGCTTAAATTCTAATAATTTTTCTCTTGTATATTCATAAATGTTTTCACCCTTATTAGAGCTATTAACTCCAAGTGGCTTTTCGCATCTATTTCCTGATATAAACTTGTTAGGGTTATTTTTAAATGTATTAACTGTTAATAAGCAGTGGTTATTACAACCTTGGCATGTAATATTTTTAACTGAGTGCTCGAATTCTTTTAATTCTTCCTTAGAAATAGTAGAAGTCTTTTCAATCTTTAATGATTTAGCATAAAGGGCAGCACCATATGCACCCATTAAGCCTGCAATATTAGGACAAACAACATCTACTCCAAGTTCTCTTTCAAATGCTCTTAATACAGCCTTGTTTAGGAATGTACCACCTTGTACAACAATGTGCTTTCCTAATTGATCCTTAGATGTACATCTTATAACCTTATATAATGCATTTTTAACTACAGAAATAGATAAACCTGCAGAAATATTATCAATTGTTGCTCCATCCTTTTGAGCTTGCTTAACTGATGAATTCATGAATACAGTACATCTAGAGCCTAAATCTACTGGCTTTTTAGCCATTAAACCAAGCTTTGCAAAATCTTGGATTTCATATCCAAGTGCATTCGCGAATGTTTGTAGGAATGAACCACATCCAGAAGAACATGCCTCATTAAGGAAAATGTTTGAAATTGAATGATTTTCAATCTTAAAGCACTTAATATCTTGTCCACCAATGTCGATAATAAAATCAACATTTGGCATGAATTTTTCAGCTGCCTTGTAGTGAGCCATAGTTTCAACTAGACCACCGTCAAGCTTAAATGCGTTTTTAGCTAATTCTTCACCATATCCTGTTGAAGCAGAAGCTTTAATATTGATATATGGATATTTATCATATAGATAATCTAATATTTTTTTGATAACTGATACTGGGTTGCCTTTATTTGGATTATATGATTCATATCTGATGTTTCCGTCATCATCTATTAATACTAGCTTTAAAGTAGTAGAACCAGAATCAATACCTAAATAAAGATTTCCTTTATATCCTTCAAGTGGATAAGTTTCAACTCTATCCTTGTTATGTCTTTCAATGAATTCGTTGTATTCATTTTCGTCAGTAAATAATGGATTGTTGTAAGCATAAGTTGATTGGTTAGAGAATTGAATTAGCTTTTCAATAGCTGTTTTAACATTAACAACCTCATTACTGCAAAGTGCAGTACCAATTGCTACATAATATAATGAATTTTCAGGACAAATACCTTCAGTATTTAATACTTTATCAAATGCTTCCTTTAATTCTGATAAGAATGTTAAAGGTCCACCAAGGTATGCAACATTACCTGTAATTTCTCTACCTTGTGCTAAGCCACCAATTGTTTGGTTAACTACTGCATAGAAAATAGAAGCAGCAATATCAGATTTTGATGCACCCTGATTTAATAAAGGCTGAATATCTGTTTTAGCAAATACACCACATCTAGAAGCAATAGAATATAGCTTTTGATGCTCACTTGCTAGATTATTTATTTCAGTAATATCAACATTTAATAGTGTTGCCATTTGATCGATAAATGCACCAGTACCACCAGCACAAGTACCATTCATTCTAACTTCCATACCATCAGTAAGGAATAATATTTTAGCATCCTCACCACCAAGCTCAATAATACAATCTGTTCCAGGTATTAATTTGTTTGCAGCAATACGTGTTGCGTAAACCTCTTGAACAAATGGAATACCACATCCATCTGCAATACCCATACCAGCAGAACCTGAAATTGAGAACTGAATTTCATTATCTATAATATTATTTGATAAAAGCTCTTGTAGCTTTTCAATTATACTATCCTTAATATGAGAATAATGGCGTTTGTAATCTTTATATATAATGTTATTGTTTTCGTCCATTACTACACATTTAATTGTTGTAGAACCAACATCAAGACCTAAACGTAGCATTAAACCAACTCCTTTATCCAACAATGTAATAATTATATTATTAAAAAATGTCAATGTCAATAAAAGTGTTCGATTTATTACATTTTTTTGTTTTATTTTAGAAAATCTTGGTTTTAAAAGAATTTTTAAGAAACCTTAACCTGTTTCGTAAAAACTTTTGTGTTGTAATAACATTTTTATTAATGTATAATAATATCGTATTTATTTTTATATATTAAAAATATATTTTAGGAGTTTTAGTATGAAGAAGTTAAAAGGATTAATTGCAAGCATAGTGTTATGCTTTGGAATATTATTGTTAGCTGCTTGTGGTGGAAAATCAAGTGGTATCACTGAAAAAGATGTTGATATGCAGGTTTCAGCTATTACTAAAAATAGTGCAACAATTAAGCTAACATTTACAGAAAATGATAATCTAGCAAATGGTAATGCAACAGCTTATGTATCTGCATACAAGATTACTGATGATGCTGAAGAATTCCATCAGAGAAAAGATGTATCATTCACTGGTGATGTTTATACATCTTCAACAGTATCATTTACAAGCTTAGAAACAGATACTGAATATGAATTCGTTTTATATGTAACATTCAATAAAGCAAATAAGAAGATTAAATCTATAAAGGCAACTCCAACAAGCAATGTATCAAGTGAAATTGCAACTACTCAAGAGTTCAAGGACAATTTAGTTAATGATACAGATGGAGAATTCGTTTTAACAAGTGATCTTAACTTTGAAGCTGATGGAGAAAAAGAATCATTAAGCTTATTCTCAACAGAAGCAAAAGCATTCATGGGTACACTTGATGGTGGTATTTATGAGAATGGACAATTAGTAGGTTGTCATAAGATTAGTAACTTCAAATTAGGTTCTGCAACTTATTGTGGATTATTCGGATATTTAAAGAATGCAACAATCAAGAATTTAATTATTGAAAATGTTGTTGTTGATTATACATCTAAATCATCTTCAAGCATTGGAGCATTAGCAGGTTATGCTATTAGCTCATATGTTGAAAATGTTCAAGTTAACAATGTATCATTCAAGATTTCAGCATCTACAAGTGCTGAACAAAACACTGGTGGTATCGTTGGTTATTCAAAGAGAACAACTTTCAAAAACATAATCGGTGATAATATCGATATTAATTATACAAGCGCAAAGATTAAGATTAATGTTGGTTTATTTGCTGGAAAGATTACTGGTGATGCATTAATTGATGATATTACTGCAGAGAGCTGTGGTGTAACAGGTAAGATTACATTAGTTAATGACTTTACTACATCTTCAGGAGAAAATGGTTATATTTATGTTGGTGGATTCGTTGGTTCATTAAGTGCTATTGGCGAAATCACTGATTGTTATGCAAATGTTGACACTGTAGTTTCTACTAATAGACAAAATGGTAGAATTTATGATGTATACGTTGGTGGATTCGTTGGTGCTAACGGACCTGAATCAACAACTATGTACATTACAAAGAGTTTAGCATTAGTTAAACAAAAAATTTATGGTGGTCCTATTTCAACTGATCAATCATTTGATTATTCAACATACGAATCTGATTATTATCTAGCAACAAATAAGGGATATATCGGTGGATTCATTGGTAAAGCTACTGGTGTATTTAGAGGAATTACTGATTCATATGCAATGTTATTAGAAAATCCAGAAATTTATGCTACTCCTTTCAGGGTAACTCAAGAAGCAGATGCTGAACATGAAGAACAAAGTGAAAGAGTATTATTTAGTACTATCTTTGTTGGTTATTATGCTGGTAATCAATTAGATAAGAATACATACTTACCAGATTGTGATAATCATGTAATAAGACCAGATGAAAGCATTGTACCAACTGTATTAAGTGAAACTTTACAAGAATTAATCACTAGCTATATAGATTAATTTATCATAAAAATAATAGAGCCTTTATGGCTCTTTTAGACTATTTAGGGAGGCTTTTATGAGCTTAAAAATTTATAATTCATTAACTAATAAAATAGACGAATTTAAACCACATAACGAAAAAGAAGTAAATATGTATGTTTGTGGACCTACAGTTTATAACTATATTCATATTGGTAACGCAAGACCTGTAATTTTCTATGATATGCTAAGAAGATATTTAGAATTTATTGGATATAAGGTTAATTATGCATCAAACATTACAGATGTAGATGATAAGATTATCAATAAGGCAATTGATTCAAATAAAACTGAAGCAGAGGTTGCTAAATTCTTCGAAAATGCATATTGGGATTCAGTTTATAAGGTTGGTTCTAGAAAACCAGATATGATACCTCACGCAACTGATTATATTAATGAAATGATTTCTTTTATTAATGAATTAATTGAAAAGGGATATGCATATAGTGTAGATGGTGATGTATTCTTTAGAGTATCTAAAATTGAAGATTACGGATGTCTTTCTAACCAGGTTTCTGAGGATTTAGAATCAGGTGCTAGAATTCAGGTTAATAGTAAGAAGGAATCACCATTAGATTTTGCATTATGGAAGAAAACTGATAAGGGTATTAAATGGCAATCACCATTTGGAGAAGGTAGACCAGGATGGCATACTGAATGTGTTGTAATGAACCATAAGCTATTTGGTACTAACCTAGATATCCATGGTGGAGGAATGGATTTAAAATTCCCACATCATGAAAATGAAATAGCTCAATTTGAAGCATTATATAAAACACATTTAGCTAAATATTGGATTCATGTAGGTAGATTAGACCTAGATGGAGAAAAAATGTCTAAATCATTAGGTAATGTTATTTATGTTAAAGATTTAAATTCAACAACCGATGGAATGATTTTAAGATCTTTAATATTATTCTCTCCATATAGATCAATTATTTCTTATAGTGAAGATTTAAGAAATCAATATGCTAAAGAATATGAAAAGTGGCAAAGAGCATATAAGCAAGCTCTATATACATTACAATACAATAATTTATTAAACGATAAATTAGATGAAAATGATATTAATGAATTCAAGAAACAAATGGATGATGATTTCAATGTTCAAAATGTATTAACATTAATCAACAATATCATTAAGTCAATGAATACAACATTAAGAAATAAGGAATATGAAGCTTTAGCTGTTAAAATGAATACATTTAAGACTATTTTAGATGTATTAGGTATTAATTTATTCGTTGAAAAAATGAATGATGAAAACCTAGATAATTATAAGAAATGGCAAGAAGCAAGAAATAATAAAGATTTTGAAACAGCTGATATTTATAGAAATAAATTAATGGCTGCTGGTATTATCTAATGGATTACAATCAATTAAACGGATTGTCTTTAGCTTATCTTGGAGATGCTGTATTTGAACTAATAATTAGAGAATATTTATTGAATAAAGGATATTCAAAAGTAAACACATTAAATAAGAAATGTGTCGAGTTTACTAGTGGTAAGTCACAAGCCGACTTTATTTATTTTCTAATTAATGGTAAAATATTAAATAATGATGAAATAAACATTTATAAAAGAGGAAGAAATTCCCACATAGGATCTGTTAGAAAGAATATTGATGTTGAGACATATTTAGCCGCAACAGGCTTTGAGGCATTAATAGGATTTCTATATTTAAGAGATAAAGAAAGACTAAATGAAATTACAAAATTAATAATAGAAAGAAAGGAGGAAAATACTAATGAAAGAAGCCAATGATGAAAAAGAAAAGAAATCAAAGGATACCAAGGTTGATGAATTATCCGAAGAAGAATTACGTAGATTCTTAGCAGAAAATGAACAACAAAACCAAAAGGCTGACATCGATGAAGGCGCAGAAGAAATTGAAGAAAATGATTCTTTAGAAGTTGTTGATGAAATTACTATTTTACCTCCTAAGGAAAAAAGAAAAAAGGACAAGCAAGAGTCTAAAGAGGAAAAAAGAGTAGAAAAGCTTCGTCAACAATCAATTAAGAAAAGAAAAAAGCATTTGAAGAAGCATACATCTACACTTAATAGATATGAGCCTGATCCAAATGTTGGTTTAACAAGTGAAATAATTGAAAATAGAATTATTGATGGATTTAGTAATGCTGCAATAAAGAAGAAAACTAAATCTATTCCAAGAATTATATTTACTAATATTGTTTCATTCTTCAATATTATGATGTTCTTAATTGCTGCAGCATTAATTGCCGTAGGAGCATATAAGGACTTAATATTCCTAGCAATCATTACATGTAATATCCTAATCGGTATTATTCAAGAGATTAAAGCTAAGAATATGATTGATTCATTATCTTTAATGTCAGCGCCAACTGCCATTGTTATAAGAGAAGGTAATGAATTAGAAATATCAACTGAAGAGGTTGTTCTTGATGATATTATGGTTTTAGAGACAGGTGCTCAAATCTGTGCTGACTCCATTGTTGTTGAAGGAACAATAGAAGTAAATGAATCATTATTAACTGGTGAAAGTGATGCGATAATCAAACAACCAGGTGATAAGCTATATAGTGGTTCATATGTTGTTTCTGGTAAATGTAAGGTTAGAGTAGACGCTGTTGGTAAAGATAATTATATTGAAAAATTATCTAGCCAGGTTAGATCTTATAAGAAGCCTAAGAGTGATCTATTAAAATCTTTAAGCTTAATTATTAAGGTAATGGCTGTCCCTGTAATTGTATTAGGTGGCTCATTATTCTTTATCATGTATTATAGAGCAGATTCTAATTACACTGGTGATATTGTTAACTGTATTAGAAAAACTGCAGGTGCCATGGTTGGTATGATTCCTTCTGGATTGTTCCTAATGTCATCAATTGCGTTAATGGTTGGTGTTATTAGATTAGGACAAAGAAACGTATTAGTTCAGGAATTATACTGTATTGAAATGCTTGCCAGAGTAAATTGTATATGTCTAGATAAGACAGGTACAATTACAGATGGTACAATGGTTGTTAAAAATGTAATTGATTATAATTCAGCTAATGGTCTCGCGACCAGAAATATAATATCTGCGATGCTAAATGCATTACCAGATAGAAATCTAACAAGCCAAGCATTAAAAGAAAAATTTGGATTAGGTAAGAGAATTAAGCATATCGCAAAGATTCCTTTCTCAAGCCAAAGAAAGCTACAAGCTGTAACATTTGATAAATATGGAACATATATTTTAGGTGCTCCAGAATTTGTATTAAAGAATAATTTTGATAGATATAAAAAGGATGTAGACAAATATGCTAACCTAGGTTATCGTGTTCTATGTCTTGCCCATAATGATGGTCATATCGTAGATGGTGAATTACCTGAGGGTGAAAATGTAGTTATTTCAATGATTTTAATTGAAGATACAATTAGACCTGACGCAATCAACACTATTAAATATTTCAAGGATTCTGGTGTTGAAGTAAGAGTTATTTCAGGTGATAACCCTATTACAGTATCTAAGATCGCTCAAAGAGCTGGTATTCCAAATGCACATAAATATATTTCATTAGAAGGAATGTCTGAAAATGATGTTATTAGAGCTGCATTAAGATATACAGTATTTGGACGTGTTTCACCTAAACAAAAACAAATTTTAATTAAAACATTAAAATCATCTGGTAGAACAGTTGCGATGACAGGTGATGGTGTTAACGATATTCTTGCCTTAAGAGAGGCAGATTGCTCAATCGCTATCGCATCTGGTAGTGCTGCAGCTAGAAACTGTAGCCACTTAGTATTATTAGATTCTAATTTCGATTCAATGCCTTTCGTAGTATCTGAAGGTAGAAGAGTTATTAATAATGTTACTAAGGTTTCATCTTTATTCTTAACAAAGACTATTTTCTCTCTATTCCTAGCAATAGAGGCAGTTATTATTGGAACATACCCTATTTCAACAAATCAATTATTCCTAATTGATACACTTGCTATAGGCTTACCTTCATTATTATTAGTTAATGAGCCTAATAATAGTCCAGTTAAAGGTAGGTTCTTGTATAACGTTATTAGAGAAGCCCTCCCAGGCGCTCTAACGATATTATTATTATCAATAATTGTATTCGGTTTAGCTAGTTCAATGTATTTAGATACAATAACTAGAAATACAATTATCATTATTGCCGCAACACATACATGCTTAATGGTATTATTTAAAGCATGTCATCCATTTAATACAATGAGAAGAATATTGTGTACGGTCTGCTATTCATTGTTCCTATTTGGAATTCTAGTTATACCAAGATTCTTTGAAATAAGACCAATGTTATCAACTGCTGTATATTATTCTCAGGATTATGAATCAACAATAGTATCACATTATCCAAGTATTGATAGATCTGTTGATGGTATTTATGTTGTTGATGGTAAGATTACATCAATTTCTGTAGCTAATAGCCAAAATAGTGAGCTATTTGTTGTAGGCGGAGACCCTGATGATAAGACAGAGGTTAATAAGATTTATTATTCATTCTCTTCTACATCAATAATTAATGGTGTATATGATAAATCATTAAGATTAGATAAGGAAGTAAATATTCCTACAATTAGCTATACTGATAAGGGTGAAATTATTTTTGGCGGATACGAAATTGTAAAAGACAAAAAGACACAAGATTATACTAGCTCAAGCACATTAAGAGCTGATAAGAATGGTAAGCTATATTTTGGTGATGATACAGATCCAATTAAGATTAAGCTTACTGAATCAAATGATTTTTATGAATATGTACAATATGGTTTATATGATGAAAAGAACGCTGTTTTTGAAGCATCAATTATGCCAGTTGTAGAAATTGTTAATAATGAATACATTATTAAGAAGGGTGAACAGCCAAAGGCTGGTGAGCATTATTATGTTCCAGCTTCAATGCCTAACCTTTCTCAAAATTTAGTATTAACTCTAGAGCCATATTCTGATACATCATATGCATTATTAGTAAATGGTCAAAAGATTTATGCAAAGGATGAAGATACTCCATATTTAGTTAATTTACCTAATTTCTCTTCAGATATGAAGGGTGATGAGGAAAAGCTATATCTATGTGGTATTGATTCTGGATATTCTATCTTTAGAATCTATGGTGAAGAAAAAGCTGTAACAATTAACGATGTTGAAAAAACAGTTTATTCAATTATGGATTCAGAAGGAGAAGAATTTTATTTTGATGCAGAAACAATGACTATTTATGATTCAGAATTAAAAGATAAAACATCTAGCTTCTCATTTGGAAAAGATGGCATTAATAGCTTTATTGGAGCTGATTCAAATCCAATAGATGTTTACAAGAATGATAGTGAATTATCTGTATATATTGATAAAAATATAGATGGTGATTATTCATCATACTATAGCTTAATGTATTATAATAAAACAACTAATCAATATTCAAAGATTGGTTCTGGTATAACAACTAAGCTATCAATTAATTATGTTACAAATAAGCCAAATATTGAATGTAGTGTTAAACCAAACATTAATGTAACTGAGGCAGATCATTATATTATTGATGGTTATTATACTTCATATGAAGCATCTAATAATTCAATAAACCCTGTTATTACTGAAGATCATTTCTTAGTTATTGGTGGAGTTAAAACAGATTATAAGCTTGCTGATAACTATGTAACTACTCAAAAGGGTGGATTCGTATCAGTAATTACATTGTCATCTTTAATTTTCTTATTGATGCTATGCCTATTATCAGCACCAGTAATGAAGATATTCCAATACTCAGTACCTTGGATGTCTAACGCAATTAACTATGTTAAGACTGGATTAAATAAGATTGGTTCTAAGGAAGAAAAGAATAAAACTGTTCAACCTGAGGAAGAGGAAGAAGAAAATCTAGAGGAAGAAGACGAATAAAAAAAAAGCTTAGCAGCAAATATGCTGTTAAGCTATTTTATTTTTCTTTTTATATTCAACTGGTGAAATACCATAATATTTTTTAAAAGCGTATGAGAAATGCTCAGGAGTAGAATAGCCTACTAGCTCTGCAAGCTCAGATATCTTTATTTTAGTATATAAAAGCTTATTGGATGCGAAACTCATTTTGGCATCCGTTTTTATTTCATTAAAGCTTTTCTTATAATTCTTTATTAAATATCTTTGAAGCTCTCTAATACTCAAATGTAATCTATTAGCTAAATCAATAACAGTAATAGTAGAGAATTCCTCTTTAAATATATTTTCTATTTCAAATTGTAAGCTAGTAGTACTCCAATGAGATAATCTTTTTCCTTTGATTCCTTCATTTCTTAATAGCTTAACAATTATATTTTTAAAATCTGAAACTATTAATTCATTATATCCTAATTGTTTATTTTTAAATTCATTTAATAGATCATCAAATAAATATGAAAGTCTTGTATCATTTCCAATCATATATTTTTTACTAAGAGGAAGGTATTCCTTATAAGCTCTATCATCTTCAATTAATAAATAGACTGAATATAAATCTATATCTCCATTTGGTATTAATGAATATGATACAAATTCAGGAATTACAATATATGATCCTTCATATATTTCATATATTTCATCATCTATTTGAACCTTTCCATTACCATGTCTAATGTAGTTGATTTCTATGGTTTTTGTCCCATGATAAATTAGGGGTGTAACTTCATTAATTGTATGATATGTAAAATCAGCAAGAAGAAAAAACATCTTAGCCATCATAAATTTAATTGAGTCTTTTGTATTGAACATTAAATCACCCTCTTAACAAACAATATTATATAAAACATTCGAAAATATGTCAAAAAATAGGGTAAAGATGTCATAAAAAGCGCTTCACTTAGAATTTTTTATAACATAAAATAAAAATGCTTGGAGGAAGTAAAGAAATGAAAATTAAGAAAATTATCCCATTAGTAGCATTAGGTATGTTTGTTTTAGCATCATGTGATAAAGCAAATGTAGATGATGTTTTAGACAATAACAATATTAGTGATTCTGGTAGCACAGATTCAGGAAATAATGACTCAGGAGCTACAGGTCAAGGCACTACTGATGAAGGAGGAACAACATCTGGAACTACAGAACAAACACCAGTAGAACCTACAGTACCAACAGAGCCAACTGTGCCAACTGTACCAACAGAACCTCAAACACCAACAGAGCCAACAGAGCCAACTGTACCAACAGAGCCTCAAACACCTGCAGAACCATCTGAGCCAACAGAACCTCAAACACCTGCAGAACCAACAGAGCCAGTGGGTCCAACTGTAGATGAAAGCTTTGTAAAAACAAATGCGAAGGTTTACATGGTTGGTGATTCGACAATGTGCAAATATAATACAGAGCCACATTATTATCCACGTTATGGATATGGAACTCAAATGTATAAGTTCTATGATTCTGAATATATTACAATTGAAAATTTAGCATTATCTGGAAGAAGCTCATATTCATTTTTAAGTGAAGAAAATTATGAAACATTAACTAATAGCTTAAAAGAAGGAGATTATTTAATTATTGGCTGGGGCCATAATGATGAGAAATATGGTACTGCCACATTTAGAAATGCTAAATATGATTCAATTGATCAAGCAATGGCTGATGATGCATCATTCCAAAGATGTGTTTATGACAATTATGTTCAATTAGCATTAAATAAGGGTGCATTCCCTATTTTAGCTACACCAATTGTAAGAGCTGATAAGAATGATGATTATTCAGGAGCTTCAGGACATATTACAGCTTATGGTGATTATAGACAAGCAACTATTGATTTAGCTAATAAATATGATATTCCATATGTTGATTTAACTACATTAACAAAGACTGAATATACAAAGATAGGCTATAGCGAAGCTATTAAATATCATGATATATCAAAAGGTACTGATGCATCAGAAGGAGCATTACCTGATTGGTCATCTGTAGATACAACTCATATTAATTATTATGGTGCAACTTATGTAAGCTATGAATTTGCGAACGCACTTGGTGGAACAGATTCAACATTAAAATATTATGTAAATGATAATATTGAAAAGCCAACAGAAGATATTTTAGTAAAATATTCTGGATATGTATGGTCACCATATGCACCAGTTGATTTAACAAAATACGCAAATGCTGGAAACCTAGAAAAATCAGGTGATTGGTATGGTACAGCATATGGAGATGTAGGTGGAAATCCTCAAGGTACTTCAAACGGATATTGGGCAAAATCAACTTCAGCAGGAATTTATAAGGTTGGTCAAGGAGAATCAACTGGAACTACAAAATATAAGGGTAAGATTGATAAAAAATCAGAAGGAGCATCTTATATGTTCCAAAAGCTTCCTGCATATACTAAATTTAAGATTTCAGCAGAAGCTAGAATTATATCTTATACTGGTGACAATAAACAAGGTGGATTCGGATTAACATTAATGGATGCTTGCTGGATTGGAGAAACATCAAAGGATGCAAGTAAGATATCTGGAGCAACTTATGCAGGTATATTAACAAATAGTGAAAAATCTCATACAGTTAATTTCTCAAGAAATATGTCATTAGAGGAATCATTAGTTAAATCAAATAACACATATTCAGGTGCATTAGCTAGTTATGATAGTAGTGCTACATCTAATACAGTATTCTATTTTGAAATTGAAAGAACAGGACAAGAAGTATATTGTAGAACTAAGGTTGGTACAGAAACAATCGTAGATGGTGTAAAGACTGTAACATATGGAACTACATATGAAACTAAATATGTTGATTTTGATTATTTTGCAAAGGATAATCAATATGTATATCTAGCAATGTTTGGTGCACGTGGTTATATCGTTGAATTTAGCAATGTTAATTTTGTAAATAACGGAGAATATGCTGGAGCATAAATAAAATGGAGCTTTATAAAAGCTCCTTTTTTATTGGACAAATAGAGGAGTTTTTGATATGATTTATATGAGGTAATTTTTATGGAAAATAATAGTAATTATTCTTACATGGAACCAATAATTGAATATATTATTGCTGGAGTTATAATTATCGCATTTATTGTTCTTGTTTGTATAACAGGCTTTTATTGGGGTTATTTAGCTATTTTAATAATTCCAATCGCTTTTATAATTAATGGTATTTTAACACATATTAAAATTAGAAATTATAAAAGACAAGAAGCAGAAAGAAAAATTGAAGAATAGAATTAATTTAATAAAAGATATATTAAGATAACATATATTTTTTGAGGTATTGTATATGAATGATTTTCTTTATGGAATGAAGAAGGGAATACCAATTGGATTAGGCTATTTTGCTGTATCTTTTTCTTTTGGAGTAATGGCAGTTAAAGGCATAACACCTTTAAGTGCTGTTATTATTTCAGCCACTAATTTAACATCAGCAGGACAGTATGCAGGCGTTAATTTAATTATGCAGCATGCTCCATATATTGAGCTATTTTTAGCATTATTATTAATTAATATTAGATATTCTTTAATGAGCTTATCATTAACTCAAAAGATAGATAGATCAATACCAATTGGAGTTAAATTATTAATTGGGTTTGGAATTACAGATGAAATATATGCAGTAAGTATAACGGATTCGCATAAGATAACGGCCAAATACATGTTTGGATTAATACTGTTACCATTTGTTGGATGGGTTTCCGGAACAGCGCTTGGCGCATTTGGCTCACAGTTTTTCAATCAAGATTTATTATCAGCAATGGGGATTGCATTATACGCAATGTTTATCGCTATAATTATTCCTGATGCAAGACAAAACAAGCCAATATTTTTAGTTATTATTATCGCAACTCTATTAAGCACAGGTTTTTATTATATTCCTGTAATTAAAGAGATTGGCTTAGGCTTTAAAATTATTATTTCTACAGTCATTGCCGCAGTTATAGGGGCAATCTTTTTCCCAATTAAGGATGAAGAAAAGGCTGATGATATAGTAATTGAGCCAAAAGAGCTAAAGGAAGATGCAGGTGATCAGAATGTATAATGTAATTTGTATGATCATCATGGGTCTTGTATCTTATTTACCAAGGGCGATACCATTAGCCTTTTTTAATAGAAAGATTGAGAATAAATTCATTAGATCTTTTTTATATTATGTTCCATATGCTGTTTTAGCAGCAATGACTTTCCCGTTCATTTTATATTTCATTCCTGAAATGTGGATAGCGGCAATTGGAACCGCGGTAGCGTTGCTTTTGGCAACATTAAAACAGAAGCTAATAGTAGTAGCTTCTGTATCAGTATTAGTTGTGTTTATATTATTAATAATTTTTTAATGCAATTAAAAAAAATAATGGTATAATATAAGCATATTTTTGGAGGGGTTATTATGCCTAGAGAAGAATTTAGTAAAAATATGGTGTGTCAAAAGGAATTACCTACACCAGAGGAAGTAAAAAAGTTATATCCAATGACTTCTGAATTAATGAAGATTAAGCAGAAGAATGATAAAGAATTAAGAGATATATTTACTGGAAAAAGTGATAAATTTTTATTAGTAATTGGACCATGCTCTGCTGATAGAGAGGATGCTGTCCTAGATTATGTAAAAAGATTAAGAAAGATTGCAGACGAGGTAAGTGATGTAATCTTTATCGTTCCTAGAATATATACAAATAAGCCTAGAACAACAGGTGCTGGCTATAAGGGAATGCTACATCAGCCAGATCCAACAGGAAAGCCTGATATGCTAAAGGGTATTATCGCAATTAGAAAGATGCACATGGATGTTATGAAGGAAACAGGATTCTCTCCTGCAGACGAAATGCTATATCCAGAAAATTATGCATATATGTCAGATGTATTAAGCTATATCGCAGTAGGCGCTAGATCAGTAGAGGACCAACAACATCGTATGGTGGCATCATCATTTGATGTTCCAACTGGTATGAAAAACCCAACATCAGGTGATATGGGTGTTTTAATGAACTCTATTTGGGCTGCCCAACATGACCATACATTCATTTATCGTGGATGGGAAACTGATACATTAGGAAATGATTTAGCTCATGCAGTATTAAGAGGATATGTTGATGTTACAGGTAGAACACATCCTAACTATCATTATGAGGATTTAGCTTATTTAGCTAAGCTATATAAGGAAAAGCCTTATAAGAATCCTGCAGTAATTATTGATACAAACCATTCAAATTCAGGTAAGGATTATATTGAACAAATCCGTATCGCTAAAGAAGTTCTACATTCAACTAGACATAATAAAGAGATTTATGATTTAGTTAAAGGATTAATGATTGAATCTTATCTAGAGGATGGCTGCCAAAAGCCTGATGGAACAGTTTATGGTAAATCTATTACAGATCCATGCCTAGGCTGGGAAAAGACAGAAAAATTAATCAGAGATATTGCTGAATTAAGAAGAATGAAAAAATAAATAATATTAGATAGGCTCTTAAATGATTAAGAGCTTATTTTTTTAATATTATATATGTGATATAATATTATCAGAGCTTTGGAGGACAATATGGACGTATTATCTAGGATTAATGAATTAAAGGATATTTTAAATAAGGCTAGTGAAGCATATTATGTAAATGACAAGCCTTTTATGGAAGATTATGAATATGATAGATTAATGGAAGAATTAATTAAGCTAGAGAATGAGCATCCAGAATTAAGAACTCCAGATTCTCCAACAAATAGAATAGGTGGAGAGGTTCTATCTAAATTTGAAAAGGTAACTCATAGTGTTAAAATGGCATCATTATCAGACGCATTTGATTATGATGAATTAAAAGAATTTGATAAAAGAGTTAAGGCTGTAGCGCCAACTGCTACATATTTATGTGAATTAAAGATTGATGGATTATCAGTTTCATTAAAATATGAAAATGGTATTTTAGTATTAGGTGCTACACGTGGTAATGGTATTATTGGAGAAAATATTACCCATAACGTTAAGACAATTAAAAGTGTTCCATTAAAGCTAAAAAATAATGAAACATTAGAGGTAAGAGGAGAAATCTTCATGCCAAAGAAGAGCTTCATTGCCTTAAATCTAGAAAGAGAAGAAAATGAGGAGGAGCTATTTGCTAACTGTAGAAACGCAGCGGCAGGTTCAATTAGACAGCTAGATTCAAAGGTAGCTGCCAAAAGAAACCTTGATGTTTTCTTATATTACAATCTAGATCAAAATGTTAAAACACAAGAGGAAGCTTTAATACAATTAAAAGAAAAAGGATTTAAAGTAAATCCATTATATAGACATTGTAAGGATATAGAAGAAGTTATTTCTTATATTGAAGAAATGGGTAATCTTCGTCCTAACCTAGAATATGATATTGATGGTATCGTAATTAAGGTTAATGAAATTGAATTACATGATATTATTGGTGAAACAGTAAAATACCCTAAGTGGGCAATTGCTTATAAATACCCACCAGAGGAGGTATCTACTGAATTATTAGATATTACATATCAGGTAGGTAGAACAGGAGTTATCACTCCAGTAGCTAACTTCAAGCCTGTATTTGTGGCAGGATCATTAATATCTAAGGCAACACTACATAATGAAGATTATATCCATCAAAAGGATATCCATGTAGGTGATGTAGTTATTATTCATAAGGCAGGAGATGTTATTCCTGAGGTTGTTAAGCCTATCTTAGAAAAGAGAAAAGATAATTTTATTCCATTTAAGATGATAACTAATTGTCCTTGTTGTAATAGTGAATTAAGAAGAGAAGATGGCGAAGCTGATTATTATTGTACAAACCCTAATTGTCCAGAAAAACTAATAAATGGTTTAATTCATTTTGCATCTAAGCCTGCATATAATATTGATACATTAGGTGATAAGCTAGTAGAACAGCTATATAAGCTAGGATTTATTAAATCTATTCCTGATATTTTTAAATTAAAGGATAGATATAATGAATTAATTAATTTACCTGGCTTAGGTGTTAAATCAATAGATAATCTTTTAGCAGCAATAGAAAATAGTAAGAAAAATAATTTAGATCAATTATTATTCGGTTTGGGTATTAGACATTGTGGTGCTAAGGTTTCTAAGCTAATTTGTAAGAAATATCAATCAATTGATAATATTATTAATGCTACATTTGAAGATATTTCATCAATACCTGATATTGGTGAAGTAATTGCTAAAGAGATTTGTAAATATTTTAGTGATGAAAATAATATCAATATGATTAATGAATTAAGAGATTTAGGATTAAATATGCAATTTGAAATGGGAGAAATTATTGTTAATTTCTTCACAAATAAAAAATGTGTACTTACAGGTACACTTGCATCAATGGGAAGAACTGAGGCTAAAAAGTTAATTGAAGGCTTTGGAGGCTCATTATCTGAATCAGTAAGTAAGAAAACAGATATTTTAATTCTAGGAGAAAATCCAGGTAGTAAATATGATAAGGCAAAGGCTTTAGGTATTTATATAATGAATGAGGCTGAATTCTTAGAAAAAATAAAATAAAACAAAGAAAGGATGGGGATATTATGAAACTTAATTTAACAGATACACTATATGCCCTATCTTTTGCCTTAGATACAGTTCAATATGAAATGGGTGGCATATCTAATCAGCATGGAAAAAATGTTGCGTTTATTTCATATTTTATGGGCAAATATTTAAATTATGATAACGATAAATTAAATGATTTAGTTGGCTTAGCTATTCTGCATGATAATGCGTTTACTGAATATGTAAGAGAAGAATATAATAATGGCGAATTATTAGATTATGATGATTTAGTAAATACAAAGGAAATAGATAAGCTAAGAAATGGATTCTTAAGCCTTCCAAGACACAATGTAGTTGGTGAAGAGGCTATTAGATTAATCCCATTTAGAACTGATGTAAAGAATGTCATTTTATATCATCATGAAAATGCTGATGGTTCCGGTCCACTGAAAAAGCACGATTATGAGGTTAATGAAATGGCACAAATCATTCATATCGCTGATATGATGGATGTTTTATTTGATTTAAAGACTTTAACTGAAAAACAATTTGATGAAGCTATAATCAAAATAAAAAAGCTTGAAGGCAAGCTTTTTTCTAAGAAAATGGTTGATACATTAATTAATTCATTTACTTATAATGATTTAAAACATCTACAAACTGAAGGTGTAATTCCTTATTTAAAGAGAGAATTAAAATCTGAGGTTAGAGAATATAATGAAAAACAAATAAAGGGCTTATGTCTTTTCTTCGCAAGAATAATAGATTATAAATCATCTGTAACTAAAAACCATTCTCTAGGCGTAGCTGAAAAATGTATGAGAATGGCTAAATATTATAGATTTGATGATGATAAGGCATTAAGATTTTATTTTGCAGGAGCTTTCCATGATATTGGTAAATTAATTATTAATAACGACATATTAGAAAAGCCAGGAAAGCTTACAGTAGATGAATATGAAAATATTAAAAATCACGCCAAGGCTACAGAAAATATATTACTTCAAATAGAAGGAATTGAAGATATTGCAGGCTGGGCAGGAAAACATCATGAGAAGCTAGATGGATCAGGCTATAATAAATCATTATCAGCTGATGATTTATGTTTCGAGGATAGATTATTAACATGTGTAGATATTTATCAAGCATTAACAGAAAAAAGAAGCTATAAGGATAAATTTTTACATGATGATTCAATTGATATCATGAAGGAAATGGCTAGAAATAATAAAATAGATGCGAAAATAGTAGATGATATTGATAAATGCTTTAACAAAGGAGAAGAAATATGAAAAAGATATTAAATATTATTGGTATTTCTTCAATCCTTTTAATTACTTCATGTGCTAGTGGAATTAAAGCACCTTCAAAGGGTAAATCTGTTGATAACGTTAATTTCAAATATATGAATCCTAACAAGATTGTAGAAAATATAGAGATTAATAAATCTGATTCATTTGATGATGTATTTAATAAGCTACAATTCACTTATCTAGAATTAGCATCTAATAATGAATTTGGTTATAAAAAAATAATTAATTCTAAAGCATCATTTAAAGGAAATAATGTTGTATATAATAATCAATTATTTAAAAATTATAATGAAAATCATTCTAAAGATGAATCATATGATTCTTATTTCAAACGAGAAAGTGGAGAAATAAAAGGATCTAATATTGATTTTTATTATAAAGGTATTTATTCAACAAAATCATCTGTTTCATATGATTCTTATAATAAAGATAATTATTCATATAATGAGACTGGTTTTGCAGGGGAAGAATATTCTTCAAATGTTGATTATTCTACAGCATCAGGAAGATATACAATAAAAAAAGAAAAAGAAAAAATAAATGATAAAACTATAAAAAATACTACATCATCAAATTCAACAATTTATCAATATGTTGATCAAAAAGCTAATAATGACGATATAGATAAAACTTATTATGGATATGATTCAAATGGAAAGAGATATTCATATTCTTTATCAACATTTGTAAATACATCTTATATTTTTGATTATAATATTCCTAATACATTCTATAATGAAGATTATAAAGAACTATATGATAATAGCTTTGAATTAACAGATAAATATATTATTTTAAATATTAAATCAAAATATACAAGCTATATGCTAGAAGATGCTATAAATCAGCTATCACTAGAAACTGGTAAATCATTCTTTGAAACTGCAGAGGTTGTTAAAAAGCTTAAATATTTAAGTGAAGAATGTTATACAAAAACATATAGTGAAACCCAAATATGGATTGATTATACAATCCCATATGATATTAGTGATGAATCAGTAAAAAAGCTAGCTTATGGATATTATAAAGAAGTAGAAGCTAATAATATTAATAAAAAGATAACATATGATGCTAGATATATTAATTATTATTATCCAGATATAAATAATGAGCTTGCCGCAAGCTTAATAGGAATAGGATCAAATACTACTTATAAATCATATAGAAAAACAGAAGTAGCATTAAATAATAGCTCATATAAAAATAAAATTAAAAATATGGCTAAAAAATGTAAGAAGAATAATATATTTAGTAAGATTACAATGTATGAAGCATAAAAAAAGTCTAACCAAAGGGTTAGATTTTTTTTGTATATTCTTGTAGCCATTCTTTTTCTTCTTCATTTAAAGAAGGAGAAATTTCATCATAAACTCTTTGATGATAATCATTTAACCATTCTTTTTCTTCCTTGGTTAAAATTGAAACCTTAATAGCGTCTAAATCAATAGGACATAATGTTAATGTTTCAAATCCATAGAATTCACCAAATTCAGTTTTATTCTTTTCTACACATAATAATTCATTTTCTATTCTGATACCATAGCTTCCATCAACATAAATACCAGGCTCGTTTGTTGTTACCATACCAGGTAATATCTCTTGAGCTCTATATTTATCATCTTGTTTCCAATAGAAGTTGTTAGGTCCCTCATGGATTGATAATAAATATCCGACTCCATGTCCGGTTTTACATTTATAATCCATTCCAATATTCCAAATTGGCTCTCTAGCTAAAATATCTAGGTTTAATCCTGTTGTTCCTTTTAGGAATATTGCTCGATTTAAGGCTATCATAGCTTTTAATACTGTAGTGAATTGGGTTTTCATTTTATCGTTAAGCTTTCCAACAACAAATGTTCTTGTAACATCTGTTGTACCTTCCATATAATGAGAACCACTATCTAGTAATAATAATCCATTACCTGTTATTTTTGAATTTGTTTCATTAGTAGGAGAATAATGAATCATAGATGCATGACCATTAAATGCTGATATTGTTTCAAATGATGAATCAATATATCCTTTAATTTTCTTTTTGTATTCCTCTAGCTGTTCAGCTACTGACATTTCAGTTAATTCACCTTTGCTAATGTTTTTCTTAAAGTAATACATTAGCTTAGTTAACGCAACTCCATCCTTTTGATGAGCTATTTTTAAATTCTTTATTTCTGCCTTATTTTTAATTGCTTTTAGTAAAGTAGAAGGATTAGGCTTATTAACTAATACATTTTGTCTTAAATTTAATGTTTCGAAAATTTCATAATTAGTTCTATCTAAATCAATTAAAATCTTTTTATTCTTTACATATTTTAAATATTCATAAAATTCAGAATATTCTCTAACCTTGATGTTTTCAGCCTTTAAATATTTATCAATTGTATTATCAATTTTCTTAGTGTTAATGAATAATGTAGTTTCTTCAGGTGTTATAACTGTATAGCTTAAGAAGACTGGATTATGATTGATATCATTTCCTCTTAAGTTATATAGCCAAGCTTGATCCTCAAGAGAAGTAATAATATGCATATCAATTAAATCATCTTTCATTTGTTCTAAGATATCATTTAATTTATCTTTATATTTTCTTCCTGAGAAAAATTCAGAAAGCTTATATACTAATGAGAAAGGAAGATTAGGTCTTTTATCCCAAATAACATTAATAATATCAGTGTTTTTATTAATGATAACATTAGGTAGTTCTTCAAATAATTTTTTAACCTTTTCTGTTGAAACTAATTTACTATCAAATCCTAATGTTTTATTATTATCTTTACTGAAATAATCTTTCAATAGCTCGATAGGAGTAGGAACTCCTGCATGGCCAGATTTCATAATATCAACTTTAGCATTTTCAGTTTGGATTTCAGCTTGTAAATAGAATTTTGATTCAATCCATAAATAGGCTCTTTCCTTTGTGATAATTAATGTTCCTTCATCACCTGTAAATCCTGTTAAAAACTGTATAGCTTTAAAATAATCACTAATATATTCACTTAAATGAGGATCATTTGAAGTAATTATATAAGCATCGATTAAATTGTCACTCATTTTCTTTTGAAATAGATTAATTTCATCCATAAAAATCACCATACTTATTATATAATATTTTTTGAAATAATAGAAGAATATTAATTGTTAATAATTAATATTTATTATATAATTTAGGTAGAAGAAAGGAGTCTGGCTATGGATTTTGGAATCACTGGATTAATAGACATTTTAATAATTGTAGTCGGACTACTTGTGATGGTGGTTGGCTACCTAAGAGGATTTATGAATAAGGCTATTTCGATTGTTGGATTAGTTGTTATTTTTGCGTTCTCAATTTTCTTTTGTACTCAGCTTGCCGGATTTTTCAAATCCACAGGATGGATTTATGATGGATTATATAGTCAAATGGCAAAGAAAGTAGACGGACACCTCGAGGTTAGGTTTGCGGTAACGGTAGAAAAAGCATTTAATATTCACCCAGCAATCGCAACTATTATAGCCTTTGTTTTTGGAAATCCTGCAAAAAATATGACAGTTGAAGAAACTGCTGATGTTTTAGCGTTTAAATCAACAGTTATTATTTCATTTTTAATTATTTTTGTAATCTTATCAATTGGATTATTAGTAGTTAAAATTTTTGCTGATAAGCTTAGACAAAAAGAAGCATTTAGAAAGATTGATGGTATATTTGGTATATTTTTATATCTAGTTTTATATGCGATTACTCTAATTTTGATATTCTTTGTCCTAGACTTAGTTTATAAATATGGAGGACTAGAGGATTTCAATCATTGGCTAGAGGTTGACCTCGCATTAAATTCTAATCAATTTAGAATTGGAAAGAACCTTTTAGTCAACAATTATTTAGCAATGCTGATAAATATATTTATAAAATAAATATTTAATTATGTAAAATTATGAAAGGTGGCATTTTGCCACTTTTCATTTTTATTATGTTATGATATAATACTTTTGTGTTTTTTTGGAAGCACAGAAAGGTTGTTTTTTATGAAAATAAATCCTAAACTTTTTGCGGTCGCAGATGGACTTGAGCCAATTGAAGTTCAAGAGTTCGATGAAAGAAAAATCGAAATATATTCAATGGATCAATTTGAAGGAATAAAAGAAGAATTTGTAATGAAAAAAGGACAATTCGCAGTATGGTCAAGCATTGATGGAGTAAATTATAGATTATTCCTAGAAGACGGCTACCAAAAGAGAGTTGCTGAATTATATAGTGCAAAGGTAAATAGAACTTGGGTAAATTTCTATGATACTACAGATGCTATATCTAAGAAGTTCTCTAATTATTTTGTATACCCACTTATGGGTATTGCAGTACTTGCCTGCGTATTATCTATTTTCTTATCAAAATATATGCCTAGTTGGACAAGCTGGGTAATCATTGGTGTATTAGCAGTAATGTTCATTGCTATGATTTTCGTTAACATGAGAATTAAGAAGATTGTATTAAACGAAAACACTAAGGCTAGACAAGAAATTATTGACTATCTAGGTGAAAGCAAGTTTGATGCATTAATCGAAGCACAAAAATCATATATGGATGAATATTATGAAAATTTATATCCAAAGAATGAAGAAGATGCTGATAATCAAGCTGTAGAAAATACAGAAGAAAATAAAGAAGTAGCTGAAACAACAGAAAATAATACTGAAGCAGAAGCTAAAGAAGAACAAACTGAAACTACAAATGATAATGAGGCTCCTTTAGCTGATGAGACTAAAGAAGAATCAAATGATACTGACACTAAGGAAGAATAATTAGAGGTTTTATATGAATTCAATTGATAATTTATGTGTAAATGCATTAAGAGTTGTTGGTGCTGAAATGATAACAAAGGCTAAAAGTGGACATCCTGGTATTGTTCTAGGTGCTGCCCCAATAGCTCATACATTATTTACAAGACACATCAATATTAATCCTGAGGATGATAAATGGTTTAATAGAGATAGATTCATTTTATCTGCAGGACATGGTTCAACATTATTATATGAAATGTTACATTTATCTGGATTTAATGTTTCATTAGATGATTTAAAGAATTTCCGTCAAAAGGGAAGTAGAACTCCAGGACATCCAGAATATGGTCATGTTCAAGGTGTTGAAATTACTACAGGACCTCTAGGTCAAGGTATTGCCTCATCTGTAGGCTTTGCCCTTGCTGAAAATTATTTAGCAGCAAGATTTAATAAATCAAATATTAACGTAATTGATCACTATACATATGTATTATGTGGTGATGGTGATTTACAAGAGGGTATTTCTATGGAAGCAGCATCTCTTGCAGGTCATTTAAATTTAAAGAAGCTAATCGTTTTATATGATTCAAATGATGTTCAATTAGATGGAGATGTTAATCAAACAAATTCAGAGAATACTAAACAAAAGTTTGAATCAATGAATTGGAATTATTTATTAGTTAAAGATGGAAATGATTGTGATGAAATTGATGCAGCTATTAAAAAGGCTAAGCAATCAAGCAAGCCAACAATCATCGAAGTTAAGACAGTAATCGGCTTTGGTGCTCCAAATAGTGGTGAATCATCAGTTCATGGTAAGCCAATGCCAGAAGAGGATATTAAAGCATTAAGAAAGAATTTAGAATATTCTGGACCAGTATTAGAATATCCTGAAGCAGTAATTAATTTCTATAAGGAAAATGTTATTGAAAGAGGTAGCGAAGCAGCTACTGAATGGAATGATTCATTAATTGATTATAGCCAAGATTTCAAAGAGGATTATGAAGAATTATTAAAGTTTATGTACAATGACTTTAAGCTTCCTGATTTCTCAGAAATGCCTAAATATGAGGTTGGTTCATCTGAATCAACAAGAAAGGAAATGGGTAAGTTCATTGATTACTTATCTACACAACTTCCTAATATTATCGGTGGTTCAGCAGACCTATCTTCATCTACAATGGTAAAGGGTGCTGATGGAATTTATGGTCCATCAAATCCACTTGGAAGAAATATTAAGTTTGGTGTTCGTGAGCACGCAATGGCAGCTATCGTTAATGGTATTACATTACATGGTGGCTTAAGAGGATTCTGTGCTGGATTCTTCGTATTCAGTGATTATTTAAAGCCAGCAGTAAGACTTGCAGCTATTATGCAAATCCCATCTGTATTCTTATTCTCACATGATACAATTTGTGTTGGTGAGGATGGTCCTACACATCAACCTGTTGAGCAATTAACAATGTTTAGAAGTATGCCAAATACAAATTTAATTAGACCAGCTGACGCAACAGAAATGGCAGAAGCTATGCTACTTGCATTTGACAATAACACATACCCAACTGTTGTTACATCTTCACGTCAAGCATTACCTAACCTAGCTGATACTTCAGCAGAAGGTGTTAAGAAGGGTGCTTATGTAGTTTATAAATCTAATAAGAATGCAAAGGTTACTTTAATTTCTTGTGGATCTGAATTATCAATTACTCTAGATGCTGTAAAGCTTCTTGAGGCTGAAAAGATTTATTGTAATGTTGTTTCGATGCCATCAATGTTCTTATTTGATAAGCAGTCTGCTGAATATAAGGAAGAAGTTTTACCTAAGAAGAATCTTAAGATTGCAGTAGAATTAGGTGCAACTATGCCTTGGTATAAATATGCAGATGAAGTTTATGGATTAGATGAATTTGGTGCATCTATGCCAATCAAATATATCCATGAAACATATAAATTCAGAGCTGAAGACGTTGCAGCAATGGTAAAAGAATCTTTAAATAAATAATTTTTAAGGCAGATAGTAATATCTGCTTTAATTTTAATAAAAGGAGGACTTTAAATGAAGTTTGTTACATGGAATGTAAATGGATTAAGAGCTTGTATAACTAAGGGCTTTAATGATTATTTTAATGCATCTGATGCTGATTTCTTTTCCATTCAGGAATCAAAAATGCAAGAGGGACAAGCTGATATTGATATTGAAGGATATCATAGATTCATGTCTAGTGCCGAGAAAAAGGGCTATAGTGGAACTATTATTTATGCTAAGAAAGAGCCACTAAATGTCGTTTATGGAATAAATGGCTTATATAATGATGAAGGAAGAGTAATCACATTAGAATATGATAACTTTTATTTAGTAAATGCATATGTTCCTAATTCTAAAGAAGAATTAAAAAGATTAGATTATCGTATGATTTATGAAGATAATTTAAGAGAATATTTAGTTAGCTTAGATAAGAAAAAGCCTGTAATCTATTGTGGAGATTTAAATGTAGCACATGAAAGAATAGATTTAAAGAACCCTGATTCAAACACAAGAAACCCTGGATTTACTAATGAAGAAAGAGATAAAATGACGTTATTATTAAATGCTGGATTTACTGATACATATAGAAATCTATATCCTACAAAGGTTGAATATTCATGGTGGAGCTATAGATTTAATGCTAGAGCTAATAACGCAGGATGGAGAATCGATTACTTCATTGTATCTAATAGAATTAAAGATAACATCAAGGATGTTGTTATTAGAAATGATGTTTACGGAAGTGATCATTGTCCAGTTGAGATGACAATAGAAATATGAAAATAGTTAGAAGAATATTTATAATTGCCTTATTATCTGCCATAGCACTTTTATTAATAATGGCACTATATTTAAATTATGGATATCAAATATATTTTAAATTTGGTTCATTAAAAATAGGCAATAGTAATAATTTTGTTATTTATATAATTGTAGGTATAATATTATTTATTATTGGTACATATTTTCTAATTAGACAAATATTAACTAGAAAAGGTATTATCTTAACAATAATATTATATTTTATGATATTTATGTTACCTTTTTTCTTCTTAATAGTTGAAGGAATGAATAATAATTATTCTTTTACATATAAGACAGAATCTAAAAAGAAGCTACTTATTATGGGCTATGGAAATAAGAAGAAAGATGATATGAAATATATTATTTATGAAAATCTATTTTGGGGTTTTTATGATAAGATTGGTGAAATAGATTTAGTTAATTATAGATTATCTAATGATAATATTATCTTAAAGAAAGATATTGTTGGTACTGAGAGTCTTTATTATATTGAAGAAAATAAAATGTTAATATTAACATATATTAACAGCAATAATGAAATCATAACAACAGAATTACCATATAAGCATTAAATAGAAGAGTAAAATCTTCTATTTTTCATTTTATGAAAAAGAATGAAAATAACACTTGAAATATTATTCTCATAATGATAAAATAAACAAAAGTATATTTTTAGGAGGACTATTTTATGGCATTTTATTATGATGAACCATCACATACATTTAGTGAATATTTATTAGTTCCTGGTTATACAGATGAAAACTGTGTTCCAGCAAAAGTTTCTTTACAAACACCATTAGTTAAATTTAAGAAGGGTGAGAAGCCTGCAATTACAATGAATATCCCACTTATTTCAGCAATCATGCAATCTGTATCTAATGATACTCTAGCAATTGCTTTAGCTAAGGAAGGCGGAGTTTCATTCATTTTCGGATCTCAAACTATTGAAAATCAAGCTGAAATGGTAAGAAGAGTTAAGAGCTATAAGGCTGGTTTTGTAATAAGTGATTCAAATTTATCACCTGAAAATACATTATCTGATGTATTAGAATTAAAAGATAGAACTGGACATTCAACTGTTGCAGTAACATCAGATGGTACTCCATCAGGAAAATTAGTTGGTATTGTTTCATCTAGAGATTATAGAGTTTCTAGAATGGATTTAAATACAAAGGTTTCAACATTCATGACACCTTTAGATAAATTAATTACTGCCCCTGAGGGAACAAGCCTAAAAGAAGCAAATGACATTATTTGGGAACACAAATTAAATAGCCTTCCAATTGTTGATAAATCTGGAAAATTAGTTGCATTCGTATTCAGAAAGGATTATTCATCTCATAAGGATAATCCAGATGAATTATTAGATTCAAACAAGAGATATATTGTTGGAGCTGGTATTAACACAAGAGATTATGAAACAAGAATTCCTGCATTAGTTGAAGCAGGTGCTGATGTTTTATGTATTGACTCTAGTGAAGGATATACAGCTTGGCAAGCTAGAACTATTAAGTTCGTAAGAGAAAAATATGGTGATACAGTAAAGATTGGTGCTGGTAACGTTGTTGATGCTGAAGGATTTAGATTCTTAGCAGATGCAGGTGCTGACTTCATTAAGATTGGTATCGGTGGAGGATCAATTTGTATTACTCGTGAAACAAAGGGTATCGGTCGTGGTCAAGCAACAGCTGTTATTGAGGTTGCAAAGGCTAGAGACGAATATTATAAGGAAACTGGCGTATACGTTCCAATCTGTTCAGATGGTGGTATCGTTCATGATTATCATATTACTTTAGCATTAGCTATGGGTGCTGATTTCTGTATGTTAGGTAGATATTTCGCTAGATTCGATGAATCTCCTACAAATAAGGTATTAGTAAATGGTAGCTACATGAAGGAATATTGGGGTGAAGGTTCTGCAAGAGCTAGAAACTGGCAAAGATATGACCTAGGTGGAGCAACAAAGCTTTCATTCGTTGAAGGTGTTGATTCATATGTTCCTTATGCAGGTCCATTACATGATAACATTCAAGTAACACTATCTAAGATTAAGCATACATTCTGTAATTGTGGCGTTTTATCTATTCCAGAATTACAAAAGAATGCTAAATTAACATTAGTATCAAGTGTATCTATCGTTGAAGGTGGAGCACATGATGTTGTTGTTAAGGATAGAAATACAAATAATTAATAATTTAAAGCATATTGTTTTATTAAAAAAAGATAAAATGATATGCTTTTTTTTATTGACAAATATTATTATAGGTATATAATATAGTTGAACAGTTATTCAACTGTTGTGAGGTGAAATATGGAAAAGATTATAAAATTTAAAGGCTTATGCTGTGCTAATTGTGCAGCTAAAATAGAGAAGAAACTTAATAAGATTAAAGGAGTTAACGCGACAATTTCATATGTAGCTGGCAAAATGCTATTAGAGCTAGATGATGAAAAATTATTAGATGATGTAATTGCATTATGTAAGAAAGAAGAGCCAGAAATGGAGTTTTTAATGTGATTAACAAAAGAGAAAAAATATTAATTGTTAGATTAATAATAGCAATTATATTATGGATATTAGGTATTATTCTTACATATAATTTAGAATTACCTGAGGAAAATGCTGGCTTTAATAATAATGAAATAATATTATTATCTATATTTATTATTTCTTATTTAATTGCTGGATATGAAATATTATTAAGAGCTATCAAGAATTTATTCTCTGGAAAGCTATTAGATGAAAATTTTTTAATGGCTATAGCCTCAATCGGAGCTTTTTGTATAAGATTTTTAGGACAAAGAGAATATCCTGAAGCTGTTGCGGTAATAATCTTTTATCAAATAGGTGAGCTATTTGAAGGAATTGCTGTAGAAAGAAGCAAGAATACAATTATTAATACAATAGGCTTAAAGGTAACTAAATGTCATTTATTAAGTGGTGAGGATATTGATCCTGATGATCTTAATATAGATGATCATATAATTGTTAAGCCAGGTGAAATGGTACCTGTTGATTCAATAGCTAATTCTGAAGGAATTATTAATCAAGCATCATTAACAGGTGAACCATTAGATATTATGGTTTTAAAGGGAGAACCAGTATTATCTGGATCTCTAAATAAAAATAAGCCTTTAGAGCTTATAGTTAAGAAAAAATATAATGATTCAACTGCAACTAAGATATTAGATATGGTTGAAAATGCAACAATGAGAAAATCAAAGAGTGAAAAGATCATTTCTAAATTTGCTCATATTTATACACCAATAGTAGTTGGATTAGCATTAGCTTTAGCAATAATTCCACCAGTTATTATTGGACTAATTAATGGATTTAGTACTAATGTATTTAAAGATTATTTATATGTAGCATTATTATGTTTAGTAGTTTCTTGTCCATGTGCATTGGTTGTATCTGTTCCTTTAACATTCTTTGCAGGTATTGGAGCAAATGCTAAAGAAAAGATAATTATTAAGGGTGCAACATACCTAGATACTTTAGCAAATGTTGATACAATAGTTATGGATAAAACAGGTACATTAACTAAAGCATCATTTGAGGTAACTAAAATATATGGTGATAACGAAATAATGGGAATTGCTAAAGGATTAGAGAAGAATTCAACACATCCATTAGCATTAGCTATTAATAATTATCCATATGATAATGTTATTGATTTAGAAATAGAAGAAATAATTGGATATGGTATCTTAGGTAAAAAGGATAATGATAATTATCTAATTGGATCTTTAAAGTTAATGACAAAAGAAAATATAAATGTTCCTACATTTGATGATTATGGAACTATCTTATATATAGCTAAAAATAATATATATTTAGGAGCAATAGTTCTAGAAGACATCATCAAAGATGATGCCTATAAGGCAATAAATTCATTATATGAAATGAATAAAAGAGTTGTTATTTTATCTGGAGATAATAATAAAACTGTAGAAGCAGTAGCTAAAAAGCTAAATATTAAAGAATATTATGGTGAATTATTACCAAATGATAAAATAGATAAGCTTCAAAATATCATTGATTCTAGCAAAAAGAAGGTTGCATTCGTTGGTGATGGTATTAATGATGCCCCTGTATTAGCTTTAGCAGATGCAGGTATATCAATGGGACAAATTGGAAGTGATGCAGCAATAGAAGCGTCAGATGTAGTATTCTTAAATGATGATTTAAGATCACTTCCTAAAATGTTAAGAATAGTTAAGAAAACTAAGAGAATAGTATATGAAAATATAATTATTTCTATTGGTATTAAGATAATTATCCTTATTATGGCAATATTATCTAATTTACCATTTATGAATGGATTTAAGATGCCAATGTGGTTTGCCATCTTTGGAGATGTAGGAGTATTAGTAATTTGTATATTAAATGCCTTAAGAGCAATGATAGTAAAAAGAAAAGAGTGACTCTCATAAGTCACTCTTTCCTTTTTTATTTATGGAAGAAGTAATTATTATTGCATTTTAGTAGCATCGATTGTGAAGTCACTCTTAACTTCCTCTTTACCGAATCCATTAACAATACCTACAGTAACAAATCCACGTTTTTTACCTTCTTCAAGATATTTGTTAACATCCTCGAATAATACAACCTCTTCAGGTTTTGCGTTCTTTAAAATCTTTTGGAAAATGAAATCATAATAATATGGTTTAGTTTTATCGCCTTCAACGATAAAAGTATTTACGTCAGTAAATGTACCTAATAAATCCCATGAACCTAGCATCTTATGAATTAAGCTTCTATTTTGAGCTGATACTAGGAAAATAGAAATACCAAAAGTATCGTCTAATAATTCTTTCATGAAAGGGAAAGGTTTTGCTGTTTTTAGAATTAATTTTTCAGCAGTTTTATTTCTTTCTTTGATATATTTTTCATATCCTTTACCCTTAGGTCCACCGATATCAATGTTATAATCTTTTTCGATTTGTTTTAAGAATACACTTTCTGGTGTTCCTAAATATGAATAAATATGTGGTAAATCAACTTCGATACCAAATCTTTTCTTAAGAACCATGTTATGTGCTTCCCAGTGAATTCTTTCTGTATCAGCGATTGTACCATCTAAGTCGAAAATATATGCTCTCTTATCTCCTAAAAATTTTTTGAATTTTGCGTCCATAAAGTAAAACCCCCTTTAACCGCATTATAAATATTCGATTGTAATAGACTTCTTTAATAATAATTATAATATATACTTCATTATTTGTCAAAAAAAATTAATTTGTAAGGAATAATACATTATTTGTTATGTAAACGTTTCACATAACTTATTATCATTGATAAGTTTTTTTCAAATATGTTATAATTTAATTAAATAAATAGCTATAAAAAACGGAGGATTATTGAACATGGCTAAGAAAATTGTTAGTGATTTAAATGTTAAAGGCAAAAAAGTTTTAATTCGTGTTGACTTTAACGTTCCAATGAAAAATGGTGTTATTACTGATGACACTAGAGTAAAAGCTGCCCTACCTACTATCAAATATGTTATTGATAATGGTGGAAAGGCAATCGTATTCTCTCACTTAGGAAGAGTAAAGAGTGCTGAAGATATCGCTAAGAATGATATTGCTCCAGTTGCTAAGCGTTTAGAAGAATTAATTGGTAAGTCAGTTAAGTTCGTTAATGCTACAAAGGGTGCTGAATTAGAAGCAGCAGCTAAGGAATTAAATGATGGTGAAATCTTAATGTTCCAAAATACTCGTTATGAGGATTTCGATGTTGCAGCAAACAAGGAAACTAAGAAAGAATCAAAGAATGATGCTGAATTAGGTAAGTATTGGGCATCACTTGGAGATGTATTTGTAAACGATGCATTCGGTACTGCTCACCGTGCAGCAGCATCTAATGTAGGAATTGCTTCAAACGTTTCTGAAACTGCAGCAGGCTTCCTACTAGAGAAGGAAATTAATTTTATCGGTGGTGCAGTTGACAATCCTAAGAGACCATATGTTGCAATCCTAGGTGGTTCAAAAGTATCTGATAAGATTGGTGTTATTGAAGCATTAATCGCTAAAGCTGATAAGGTTTTAGTTGGTGGTGCTATGATGTTTACATTCTTAAAGGCTCAAGGTTATAACGTAGGTGCATCTCGTTGTGAGGAGCAAGAATTCGTTGATTTAGCAAAGAACCTATTAGCTAAGGCAAACGGTAAGATCATTTTACCAGTTGATGCAGTAGTTAATAAGGCATTTGAAGATACTAAGGGTGTTGCAAAAGATGTTAACGCATTTGCAGCAGATGATATGGGCTTAGATATCGGACCTAAGACTTTAGAATTATTCGCAAAAGAATTAAACGGTGCAAAGACTGTTGTATGGAATGGACCTATGGGTGTATTCGAAATGAAGAATTATGCTGCTGGTACAGTTGGTGTATGTGACCTATTAGCTAAGTTAACTAAGGAAGGCGCTGCTACAATTATCGGTGGTGGTGATTCAGCTGCAGCTGCAGAACAATTAGGATACGCTTCTAAGGTATCTCACATTTCTACTGGTGGTGGAGCATCATTAGAATATCTTGAAGGTAAAGAATTACCTGGTATTGCTTGCGTTGACGAAAAGTAATATTTAGGTTCGTAATTATTTTGGAGGAAATTATTTTTATGGAGAAGACAATTGTTGTAAAAAGTACTGTAGGATTACATGCTAGTTTAGCAGCTAAGGTTGTTCAAGCTGCTTCTAAATATTCTGTAGATATTTATCTACACTATAAGACTAAAACTATTGATGTAAAATCAATTTTAGGTTTAATGTCTTTAGCAATTCCTAGTGGAGAGAATGTAATAATTGAAGCAAATGGCGACCAAGCAGAAGCTGCTATTGCTGATATAGCATCTATTTTAGAATAATTTAATCCTTGTGTACTTTTCTAAATTTTTATAAGTTTAAGAGGAGTAAAATTTATGAGAAAACCAATTTTAGCTGGGAACTGGAAAATGAATAAGACAAGAGATGAAATCATTCATTTTTCACTATTTGTTACAAATAGAATTCCTGATTCTGTAGAATGCATTGTTTGTGCACCCTATATCTATTTAAGAGATCTAGTAAAAAGAAGTCCAGATCATCTTCATGTAGGTGCTCAAAATATGCATGAAAAGGATTTTGGAGCATATACTGGTGAAATATCACCATTAATGCTAAAAGATACTGGAGTTGAATATGTTATCTTAGGTCATAGCGAAAGAAGAGAATATTTCAACGAGACAGACGAAAAGATTAATTTAAAGATAAAAAAAGCATTGGAATTAGATTTAAAGCCAATACTTTGTGTTGGTGAAAAACTTGATGTTAGAGAAGCTGGTAAAACTAATGAATTATTAGAAAGCCAGATTACTAAGGATTTCGAAGGTGTTGTTATTGACGACCCTAAGAATATAATCATTGCTTATGAACCAATTTGGGCTATTGGTACAGGTAAGAGTGCTGATGCTGATACAGCAGAAGCTGCTTGTGGTTTTATTAGAAAAGTATTAGAAAAGATATATTCAAAAGATATAGCAGAACAAATTAGAATCCTTTATGGTGGTTCAGTTTCTTTATCAAATATTGAAGAATTGATGAAGAAGCCAGATATCGATGGTGGACTAGTTGGTGGTGCATCATTAGAGCCAGAAAGTTTTGTTCAGCTTTGTCAAAAAGCAATATAAAAAATAGGGCACTTTCAAGTGCCCTTTTAGTTTTCTTATAATTCAATATCATTGCTGTTTTCATATTCATAAAGTATCTTGTTTACTCTATTAACAGCAGTTTTAATTTTTACTTTTGAATCAGTATTATCAATTACTTGATTTAATTCATATAATGCAACCTTTAAGTCCTTAATGAATTCATAATCATAAATACAATTATCAAAATCAGTATCTAATAATTCATCTTCATCATCAAATAAAGACATTTGCTCTGGATCAAAGTCATCATCATCTTCATTCTTTGGTAATTCCTTTAATAAAGCAATCATCTTTTTTCTTTCTTCATTATATTCTTTTACTTGCTTTGCAAACTCAATTTTTTGTTCATTAAGCTTTTGTGTAGCTTTTTTAATTTCTTGTAAATTGTATTCAATCTCTTCACTTCTAGTTAAAAGATCTTCCTCATTAATTTCAACATTCTTTTTCTCTGCCATATTTAACTCCTCCATAATCAACTTTATTATATCATAATAATTAATAATTTAAATCTAGCAATATTATTTTCATAATTTTCATTTTTGTAATAAAAAAACTAAGTACTTAAGCTTAGTTATAATTAACAAATGGCAGGGGCAGAAGGATTCGAACCCTCACTAACGGTTTTGGAGGGCATCCAGGCCTAGTAAAAATCCATCTATATTGTGTGACACAAAATCTGACACAATTAACTTATATTAATGATATAATATACTTAAGATTTTTCGAATCGTATAATATAATTTATTATTATTTTTTGTTGTATAATTTTATAAAATAGTATTAGTTCATAAGACAAATATTGTCTCACTAATTAAAAAACTATTATGAGACATAATGTGTCCTTTAATAAATTAATATTTTTATTTAATATGTAATTGCATGGAGGTAAAAAACATGGATTTAGTCAATGTAGGAAATTTTATTAAGGAATTAAGGAAAGAAAAAAATATAACTCAAGAGGAGTTATCAGAAAAATTTTATGTTTCAAGAAGAACGGTATCAAGGTGGGAAACTGGATCCAATCTACCTGATATTGATGTTTTAATTGAACTTGCTGACTATTTTAATGTTGATCTTCGTGAAATATTAAATGGAAAAAGGAAGGATAATAATATGAATTATGAAGAAAAAGAATTATCAAAGGATGTATCAGAATACACAAAGGCAAGATTAAAGAGAACATCTATTATAACATTAGTTTTGTTAATATTTAGTATGACTATGGTAGTAATAGGTTTTATTTTTGAATTTATAGATATACCTTATGATCATATTAATGGATTTATCAGAGGAGTAACTTATGGTTCATCTTTCGCAACTATGATTATAGCTATTTTATATATAACAGGTATATTTGATAAATTTGCAATGGCTAAATACAATCATATGCATAATAAATAATTAAACACTATAATAAATCATATAATTGCATTATCTTAAACTATCTTTTTAAAAAAGTATATATTAATTTTTATCTATAAGGTATAATAAAAATATATATTAAAAATATAGGAGATCGTTATGAGAAAAGGAATCATTTTTACATTTGCATTATCGCTTGCATTTTTAGTTGGTTGTAAAAATACTAATAATTCAAATAAAGAATCTGAAGAAGAATATTATACCGTTACAAAAGAAGAATATGATCAAAATTGTTTTTTTAGTTCTTATATTCCAAGATTAACTTCTTTAAATTTTACAGTTACATATAGTGAAACACTTAATGGAAATACTAAAAATTATATTACTAAATTTGATAATGGTAAAGTACACTCTAATGTAAGCTATGGAGAATTTTATTGCGATTTTAAAGAAGGAACATATAATGCTGATAATCAAACATGGTCATTTGATGGATATTTTGAAGATGGCGGTGTAATGACAAAAACTTTTTATGAAAATGAAGAAATGCCTGATGATATATATTTACCAGATATTGGCTATGTTTTAGGATATGATGAACTTGAATATAATCCTGAGACAAATTTTTATGAACAAATAGCTGAAAGTAAAACAATAAGTCTATATTATGTTTATAGTGAAGTAAAAGTGAAATTTATAAATGGTAATGTTTCATATATATCATATACACACACATCTACTATAAATCCTGAAAAAGTTTATTATAATGTTATTGAAGTTACAGATTATAATAAAACTACTGTTAATCTTCCAAGTATGATTGGACCAGCATAAAAAAAGAAGCTAAGTCGTTTATTTGACTTAGCTTTATTTTTCTTTAAATGGCAGGGGCAGAAGGATTCGAACCCTCACTAACGGTTTTGGAGACCGGCTTGCTACCATTGACAATATGCCCCTATGACCTAACAAGTGTAAGTATATCACAAGTGTGGTTTTTAATCAAGAAAAAATAAGTGAAATAGTTGTAAATGTTTTCATAAAATATTGTTAACGCTATCATACTTGATTATCTATAAAAATAGATTAAAATATAAGTGCGTTAAGGAAAGCGAACGCAATTTTTAAGAATATATGGTTTATCCATGCTTTCAAAATTTTCATTTCTTTTTCTTGTTCCTTATGATTAAGGAACTTTTTTCTTTTTATCCGACATTTATATATTTATATAAAATAAAAAGCCTTGATTTTCATCAAGGCATTTTTTAAAAGCTGGGGCGCATAACAGGGATCGAACCTGCGCATAACGGAGCCACAATCCGCCGTGTTAACCACTTCACCATATGCGCCATATGTAATAGATGCAATTAGTATTATACACTTTTTTTCTTATTTGTAAAGTGAAAAGGTTGAATTTTAAGCAAAAAATGATACAATTAGTTTGTTAGTATTTTTTTATTTGGAAGGAAACTATTATGAAAGATAAAACAGGTAGATTAATTATAAAAGTAATATATTTGGCTTTTGCATTAATTATTATGTTTTTCTCTTCAATAGTATTATTTAATACTGCTAAGGGAGATCATATCATTAACTTAACAAATACTGCATTAAAAGAGAAGAATTATAATGAAATTCTATCAATGTATGCAGGTATATATTGTGAAAAGCCAGTAGTAGTTGACAATGATGATGAAATTGATTTAATCGTTAACCCATCATATGTTGAGAAGACAGTTACATATGAAGTAGAAAATGATGGTAAGGTTCAAACTCATTATTATCATAAATTCTTAAAATCATATTCATTCTTTATTTTCAATTCTAACTTTACTACAACAACAAGAAATGTTAAGGGTCAATATATCAATGATACAGGTATTAAGTTTATTACTGATAAGCTAGATGATGAAGGAAAGAATATTACTTACAAATATTATTTCACTATTTCAGCAACAGTTAATACAACTAAGACATACGAAGTATCTCAATCAGTATATGATTATGAATTAAATCGTAAGAGAGATTTCGTATCAGATCAAACAAAATATGGATTCTATAATTTCACTATTAATTCAAACACAATTGAAGCAGTTGAAAATGAAACTGGTGGAAATGTAATTGGATTTAATATTACAGATAGCTCAAATAAGGATGTATTTAGCTCAGATTTCGATTTCGGATTTGATTTTGAAGAATCATTCTTCAAATTAGAAAACGATGGTTCAAAGGAAGCTGGCGTAGTTGAAAAGATTTATAACGATTATATTCCATATTATGATTCATATAAGATTAATAATAAGAAATATGTTATAGATAATTATGTTGCTGAATATAATTCAAAGGCTGTATTTGCTGAGAAGAATGAAAAATTCAATAATGATGTTTTAAAATTCATCGATGATGTAAAAGCTAATAATGGTTATGATTCAAATATTAAGATTTCTAAATCTGAATCAGATATTATTACAAATACAGTAATTGCTAAAGCTGTATGGAGAACAATTGGAATTGAAGCATTAGTATTATTAGTAATCGCTGTTATTTATATTCTATTATTCCATTTCCAACAATTAAGAAATTTCATCTTTAGAAATGATAGAAGAACTCCTATTAGACCAAAGGTACAAAATGTTGAACCAAATGAACAACAAAAGGCTAAATTTAATTATAACCAATCTGGTACAGTAATTAATGCTAAGCCAACTGAGGTTAAGGAAGAAAAGACAGAAGAAATTGAGACTCCAAAAACAGACTCAAATGAAGAAAATAAGGTAGAAGAATAAACGGAAATTTTCCGTTTATTTTTTCTTTTTATATGTTATTTCATATAACATATCATTATTGAAACACTTTAAAATAAATGTTAAAATAAAAAATGTGTGGGGTGTTACGATGGGAAAAACTTCTGCTTCGATAAAGCTAATTCAAATATTAACCGCAAAAAAGGATTTTATATCTACAGATGAATTAGCTGAAATGCTAGAAACAAACAAAAGAAACATACGTGAATATGTCCAAGAAATTGAAGAAGCTGGTTATTTTGTTGAATCTAAAAGAGGACTTACTGGTGGCTATAGAATTTTAAATCGTTCTACACTTCCTGCAACCTCTTTAACAGATGAAGAAATTAACGCATTAAAGGATTCTGCTGACTTTTTAAAGGATAATAATTTTGAATCTATTAATGAATATAATAACGCAGTTTCTAAGTTTTTATCATCAGTTAATTACAAGGATGATTTATCACCTGAGGTTATTTATGATAAATTCCCACTTTCAATTCCTAAGAAGGAATTAATGGATAGATATCAAACAGTAGCTGATGCTATTGAGGATCAATATAAATGCGATATGCATTATAAGAATTCTAAAAATATTGTTAAAAGACATACTATCCATCCATATAAGCTTTTTAATTATAATTCTGGGTGGTTTGTTTTAGCATATGATGAGGATGTAAATGATTTTTCTTATTTTAAATTAAATAGAATGGAATCTATTTATAAAAAGAAAAGCCATTTTACAAAAATGGAATTTGATGAGAATGAATATTTAGATGAATTCGGAATGAAGAAGAATGGAGAATATTATCATGTTGAATTAGAATTCTCTAATCTAAATGTTTATATAGAAGAAAGAGTATATGGTAAAAACCAAGAATTAGAAATAATTGATGATAATCATATTAAATTATCATGTGATATGCAAAATAAGGATATGATTGTTTCATTTGTATTATCATTTAAATCTAATTGTAAAGTATTAGCCCCAGATTGGCTAAAGGAAGAAGTTTCAAACGAATTGTTGAAGATGATTGAATTATATGATTAAACATGTTTTTATTGATTTTAATGGAACATTATTAGATGATGTTGACCTATGTCTTGATTTATTAAATAGAATGTTAAAGGATCAAAATAAGGAATTAGTAGATATTAAAAAATATAAAGAAATATTTAAATTTCCTGTAAAAGATTATTATGTAGATGCAGGAATAGATTTTAATATTGAGCCTTTTGAATCTTTAGCAAAGAAATTTATGGATGAATACGTAATTGAATATAAAAAATGTAAGCTATATGATGGAATTATTGATACCTTAGATTTCTTAAAATCAGAAGGAATTAATTTATATATTTTATCAGCATCTAAACAAAGCATTTTAGATGAGCAATGTAGATATTTTAATTTATCTAGACATTTCGATAAGATAATAGGCATTAAAACTATTTATGCAAATTCAAAAGAAGATGTAGCTATAGAATTTATTGATAGCTCTAATATTGATAAGCAAGAGGCAATATTTATTGGGGATACGCTTCATGACTACGAGGTTGCGAAAGCGGTAGGAATTAACTGTATTTTAGTTGAATCTGGTCATCAATCCCATAATGTGCTAAAAGCCGCAAATACGACCATTTTGAAGGATTTAAACGAGCTAAAGGAGAACTTTGATGAAATATTTAATTGATGAATCATTCGATAGGTTTCCTATCGGTGAATTACCATATGATAAATTTCATACTGCCTTAGGTGAATACCACCATATTGTTCATGATGGATATTTTGGAAATTGGTATGACCCAATTGATATTCATCAATGGAGAACTATGGATGGAAGCTGGCTTGTTACATATGATGAGAATGGATATTATATGGAACAAAATAGAGGTGGAGCTGGAAATGGTGCGTTTAAAAATGTATATGCTACTCTAGCTAATAAAGAAAAGCTATATGCAACATATGGATTAGATTTTTCAATTAGATTATTTGAAATAAATGAGCATTATGCCGGTGTTGCCGTATCTTATATTACATCAAGAAAATATTATGGTATTGGTATAAATGAAAATGGTGTTGCCGTATTTAAAAGAGATAATGAGGATATAGAAATTATTGAAAAATATGATATGGAAATATCTGATTTAAAAACATATAATTTTAAGATTTCTGTTGGAGATTCATTATATGTTTATCTAGATAATAAAGTAATTATTAAAGCTAAAATTAAATTTGTAATACCATCTAAAATAGCTTTAGTTTCTAAATGTCTAGCTAGATATTCAAATGTTAAGGTATATATGACTGATTTTGAATATAAAGATCATTTAAAGGAACAAAAGATATTAGATAAAGCATTAGAAAATAAGAAGAGATTCTTACCTAAATTAAAATGTATTAACAAAATTGATTTAAAAGATTTTGGTTCTGGAAGACAGCTAAGAATAGCAATGACAGAAAATGGACCAATATTTATCCTAGCACAGCATCAAAAAAGATATGTTAGAGACTCATTCGCAAGAATATCATCTTTAACAGCATTTAATTATAATGGTGATGTTTTATGGACAATTGGAAAGCCATGTAATAATCCTGATAATACATTAATATCTTGTGATCTACCTTTCCAAATTGCTGATATAAATAATGATGGAAAGCTAGAAGTTATTTATTCAATGGATTTTGAGGTTAGAATAATTGATTTGCTTACCGCAAAGCTAATTAAGAGTATGCCAACTCCAATAATTAAAGGAGATCCATTAGTTAAAGATGAGCCTTTCTATCGATTAAATGTTGACGCAATTAGAGTTGCTGATTTTGAGGGATTAGGATATAAAGGTGATTTTATCATTAAGGATAGATATCAAAATGTTTGGGCTTATAACAAAGATATGGAGTTAATGTGGAGATATCATAATAAGAATACAGGACATTTCCCTTATATATTTGATTATAATAACGATGGTAAGGATGAAATGTTTGTTGGATATGATTTAGTTGATTCAAATGGTAATATTATATTTGATTTACCAATGGATAGTGATCATACAGATGAAATCATTTATGCAAAGCTAAATGAAGAAGATGGCTATAAATTTGTTTTAGCATCTGGAAATGAAGGATTAAATATCATTAATTATGATGGAACTATCTTTAAGCATAATGAAATAGGTCATGCTCAAAGAATATCAGTTGCCCCATATAATCCAAACACAAAGGATTTATCAATTATAGCTTCAGCATTCTGGGGAAGCTTTGGAATTGTTGGTAGCTATGATTCTAAGGGTGAGTTACATAAAATAATGGAAATGGAAAGCGTTGGGGTAGTATTAGCACCAATTAATTATGATGGATATCATGTTTTTGCCTTAACTCATGCAGGAAGGGACGGAGGTCTAATCGATTATGACCTAGATACAGTAGTAGAATTTCCTGATGATGGCCATCCAATATTATGCCAAGAGGTATTTGATATTGATAATGATGGAATAGATGAGATTATTTGTTGGGATTTAAATTCAATGTGGTTCTATAAGGCAGAAAAATTTAGTGTGGGTAAAAAATATGAAAAATATCCTGATAATGCTTTTTCAAATTATAGGGGAGAATATTTAATCCCAAAAGAAGATTAATCTTGAAAAAATAACGATATTCGTATATAATTTATATTGTCTTTTTTAGGAGGATTTATATGAAGAAAATTGTCGCATATTTATCTGCGTTTATCTTAATAATAGTAGGTACATTATCTTTATCATCTTGTAGTAAAAAGTCATTCTATTCTGAATGGAATAAGGCTGGAGCTAACATTGAAAAAGATAATATGTTTGAAATGATTACTGTTGATGAAATCGAATCAAAGCTTGGAAACAAGGAAGAATCATTTGCTGTATTCTTTGGTTCATCAAATGATAGCCAATCTGTTAAAGATGTTTCAGCAATGCAATATACTGCAGATGTAAAGAATTATGAAGGTAAAGTTTATTTCCTTACAACAACAAAATTAAAGACACAATCAAAAATGAAAGAAATCAAAGAAAAGATTAAAGTTGATATTTCTGATATGGACGCAAGCGTTCAATGTGTTTTATTTGAAAAAGGTAAAGTTGAATTCAATACTAGCAAGAAGGATTCAGATGAAGTTAAGAAGTTCAAGATTGATGAAGAAATCAGTATTATTGCAGTATTAGAATACGTTATTGAATATTATCCAGTTAAATAAAATAGTGGCAAATCGCCACTATTTTTTATATTTATAATATAAAGAATTAATTTTGTTTTTAACTAAAAAACACTTGTATTAAAATCGAAAACATAATATAATAACATTAATTTATTTTTTAGGAGGTAATTATTATGTTTCATAGTACTAGAGGAAATAAATTAGTTTCTTCACCTGAGGCTATTTTAAATGGTTTAGCTGATGATGGTGGATTATATGTAATTGATCAATTACCAAGCATTAATTATAAGGATTTAATGAATGATGATTATCAAACAATGGCAGCTAAAATTCTAAATGCATTTTTCCCAGAATTTAGCTATGATGATGTAAAAAGAGAAATAGATGATGCATATTCATCTTTTGATATAAAAGAGGTAGTTAATTTAAAGAAGTGTGATAATTCATATTTCTTAGAATTATTCCATGGACCTACATTAGCGTTCAAGGATTTAGCATTAGTTGTATTACCAAGATTAATGAAGCTATCTAAGCAAAAGCTAGGATACAATAAAAATATTACTATCTTAACAGCAACATCAGGTGATACTGGTGGTGCAGCCCTAAATGGCTTTTCAGCAATTGATGGTATCTCAATTATTGTTTTATACCCTAATGGAGGAGTATCTCCAGTTCAAGAGGCACAAATGTGCTCATTTATTAACAAGAACGCTAAGGTATTAGCTTTACAAGGTAATTTTGATGATTGCCAAAATTTCGTAAAGAAATTCTTTAGTGAACATAAGGAATTATCTTTATCAAGTGCTAACTCTATTAACATTGCTAGATTAGCACCACAAATTGTTTATTATTTCTATAGCTATATTTATTTAGTTAAGAATAATATCATCAAGGATGGAGATAAGATTAATTTTGATGTTCCAACTGGTAACTTTGGTAATATCTTTGCAGGATTCTATGCAAAATCATTAGGATTACCAATTAACAACCTAATTTGTGCATCAAATAAAAATAGTGTATTAACTGATTTCTTCTTAAATGGAAAATATGATAAGAAGAGACCATTCTTTAAAACAAATTCACCTTCAATGGATATTTTAATTTCATCTAACCTAGAAAGATTCCTATATTATGGAACTAATAGTGAGGCTAAGACTAAAGAATTAATGGAAAAGCTATCTAAGAATGGAGAATATGATTTCAAGAATCCATTCAATTATTTCTATGCATATTCTACAAATGAAGAAAAGACATTAGAGGTAATTAAAAATGTATATGATCAATATAAATATGTTATTGACCCACATACAGCAGTTGCCTACAATGCATATAAAGAATATGTAAAGGAAACTAATGATAACAACCCAACAGTAGTTGTTTCAACAGCATCTCCTTATAAATTCCCACAAGCAGTATTATCTGCCTTCGGTGTAGAAGAAAATGATGCGATGGAAGCAATTAATGTATTAAGTAAGAAATTTAGCTTAGAAATTCCAAAGGTATTAAATTATCCAAAGGTAAATAGAACAGTAGTTAGCTTAGAAGATTCAGAGAAATATGTTTTGGATGTGATAAAATGTTTCGAATAAGAGTAGAAGCTACATCAGCTAATGTTTGTGTTGGCTTTGATGTGCTTGGCTTAGCATTAAGCCTATATAATGAATTTAGCTTCGAAAAGAAGGATGATTTTTCATTCGTTGGTTTTGAGGATGAATTCGCATGTAAAGAAAATAATTTAGTATATGAATCATATGCTAAGGTATTTGAATTACTAAATAAAAAATTAATACCAGTTGAAATTGGATTTAAGGGTGATATTCCTGTTTCAAGAGGACTAGGTTCATCATCTAGCCTAATTGTTGCCGGAGTATTCGCTGCCAACAAGATTTTAGGTAATCCTTTATCTAAGGATGAATGCTTTGACATTTGCGCAAAGATTGAGGGACATCCAGATAATGTAGCACCTGCAATTTATGGAAAGCTTGTTGCTAGCTATAAGGCAAATGATAAATTTAATCCAATTATCTATGATGTAAATAAGGATTTAAAATTTATTGCTGTAATTCCTAATTATCAGCTTTCTACACATGCTGCAAGAGAAGTATTACCAAAAGAATTATCTTATGCTGATATTATCAACAATACATCTAGAATTGTTAATATTCCTAAGGCATTTAAGGATGGAGATATTAATTTATTATTAGATTTATTCAATGATAAGCTACATGAGCCTTATAGATCAAAGCTAATTAAGGAATATGATTCTTTAAAGAAGCTTTGTTGTGAAAATTCAATTCCTTTTGCGATATCTGGCTCTGGTTCAACAATGCTATTAATTACAAAGGATTTAAACATTTTAAATAAATTAAGCAATTTTAATTGCGATATAAAGGTTTTAGAGGTTGGACAAGGAATAAAAATTTGGGAGGAATAATATGAGTGACGATTATTATGTAATTCATAAAAAGGTATTACCAGATTATTTTGAAAAAGTAATTCAAATCAAAGAAATCATTAGCTTAGGGACTAATATTTCTGATGCTTGTAAACAAGTTGGCCTATCAAGATCAACATTCTATAAATATAAGGATTTTGTTAATAGACCTTCAACAAAGCTTGGTAAAAGAATAATCTTATCATTAAAATTGGTAGATGAGCCTGGTGTATTATCTAATATATTAAATGATGTTGCCGCACAAAATGCCAATGTTTTAGCAATTAACCAAGAGGTACCAATTCATAACATTGCGTTTGTTACATTAACAATTTCAATTGGCAACATGGATATATCAATTCAAAACTTCATTGCTGAGCTTAAAAAGGGCAAGAATGTAATTGATATATTATTATTAGCGGTGGAATAATGAATATCGCTATATTGGGCTACAATTCTTTAGGAAAGAATGTCTATAATGTATTAGAAAATAAAAAGAATAATATTTTTAGGGATTATGATATCAATATTAAATATATTTTAATTGATGAAAATTTTCATTCATTTAATCCAGTATTTACAACTGATTACAATATTATTCTTGAGGATAATGATATTAATTTAATCATCGAGACTTATGAATCTAATGAATCATTTAATCTAATTAAAAGAGCACTAAATTCTTCAAAGCACGTTATAACATCATCATATGATGCTATATCACTTCATTATGTTGAATTAGAGGCATTAGCTATAGATATGCATGTTAAGCTATTATTTAATTCAACAGTAGGAGGATCAAGCTTAATAATTAATTCATTATTAAAATATTCTAGCTTTAATGACATTAATAAAATTGAGGCAATCCTAGATGAAAATATCAATGATATATTAACTAGGATGACAAATGATAACATTAGTCTTAATGATGGAATAGAGCCTAATAAATATTATGATTTTTCGTGTGAACAACAGGCAAAGAAGCTATCTATTTTAACAATGATTGCTTTTAATAGTACAGTTAATATTGATGAAATATATAAATGTAATATTAAAGATTTAAAGGAAGATATAATTTTAATAGCTAATTTATTAGGATGCAAGGTAAAACTTTTAGCTTCAGCATATTTATCTAATTATATGATTAATGCGATGATAGAGCCTGTATTAGTTAAGAATACAGATATATTATCAAATGTATCTAATAATGAAATATTGATTAAATATTATGGTAAAGAAATAAAAGAACAATCTATTATTTCTAATAATTCAGTTGAATCAAAAACTAATGCGATTATTTTTGATTTAGAATTAGCCCTAAATGATTACAGACAGAAGTTTATGCCTAAGAATTCTCATATATGTAATGGTAACAGGCATTATGAGGCAAGATACCTAATAAAGACTAAAATAATGAATGATTATTTCAAAGAAATAACAGAGAAAAATTTAGATAAATTAATTCTAACTAAGCCAATTCTTGGCGAGGAGCTTAATATTCATAAAAATGAAATTGAATTTTATGCTAGAATTATTGATTAAAACAACCATATTTGTTATAATTAAATACGTAAATTAGGAGGATTCAGATATGCAAGAAATATTTGAAAAAGTTAAAAAGATTATTATTGATGAATTAAATTGTGCACCTGAAAAGGTTACAATGGAAGCAAAATTAAAAGATGACCTAGGCGCTGACAGTATTGATGCTGTACAAATTATTATGGACCTTGAAGATACTTTTGGTGTTACAATTGAAGAAGATAATGCCGAAGCTATTCAAACTGTAGGCAACCTTGTTGAATATGTACAAACATTAATTAAGTAATTTTGATTAGATAGGGGTTACGCTTTGGCGTAGCCTTTTATTATCTTAAAAAGGAGGTGAAAAAATGGGCAGAGGAAACTGGTACCAGAAATGGTTAAACAATCGTTCATTTATTATCGAAAATGATAGATTGAAAGAGAAAAAATATATATTTGCGTCATTTCCTAGATGTGATATGCATGGCTTTTTAGATGCTAATGTAAGACCACAGATTTATGCCGATTTTTATTCACGCTTTTTAAGAATGAGAGATATGAATGTATTATTTCCAGTTGGATTTAATACATTATGCTCAAAAAGCTTTTATGAAAGTAAAAAGACTAGTAATTATTTAGATGATAAAATACCTAATATTTATAAAGAAACACTAGAAGAGCTAGGTGTAGGTATTAATGAAGCTAAAATGATTAATATGAGACATAATGAATATGTTTCAAATTTACAATCAGCATTCATCGATTTATATGAAAAAGGATATATTGAATATAAAAATACAATTGTATATTTTGATGAATCAAAAAATAAAATATATGATTCATTTAATCTAGATAATAAAAAAGAATTACCAAGAATTAAAGAAAAATGCTTTGTTTTAAAAATAGATAATTTATGTAAGCAGGTAGTAGCTGATATTGAAAAGCTAAATATCAGTGATACATACAAAAACAAGCTAATTAATTTATTAGAGCCTAAGGAGGTTTTAACTCTAAATCTTTCCTTAAGTAATGATAAGACAATAGAAATAGAATTAGAAAACCCACAATATTTAGGATCAATATCATATATTTTAATGAATCCTGAATATATTAATGTAATAGATTATACTGACCATGATGAAATATCATCAGTTGAACAATATTTAGAAAATGGTAATGAACCATTTGCGTATACAGGCGTTAATGCGATAAATCCATTAACAGGAGCTATGATACCTCTTTTTGTTTCTACAGCCGAAAATAAAGATTTTTATTTAGGTATGCCAGGTATAAATAACGAAGATAAGCTTTTTGCCACAAACGCAGGATTTGAAATTATTAATGTATTATCTGATGATGTATTAATTAATTCTGATTTTTTAAATGGATTAGATGTTAATACAGCTAAGAAAACTGTAATAGATGCCTTCATAGACGCCGGAATTGCCGCTAAAAAGGTGGTTTATGGTAAGAAGGAGATCAATTTATCATCATTTGATCCATTCGGTGCTTTATTCCCATTTTTATATGATAAGGAAGGTATGGTAATAAATCCATTAAAGAATTTCTTACCATATAATTTTAATCAAGCATTTAGACCTCAGCTATTACCTAATGTAGATTTATTAGGTGAACCATTAGAGGGAACAATGAATAATTTATTTAGTGAAGGTATGGCACCATTTATAGCTATTTTATATGATGAATTTAATTCTGATTATCAAATGTTATCAGAAACAACTAAGGAAGAATATAATACATGGCTTCCTCTAGATTTTATAATTGTAGATGAATCATCTTTAGCATCTGAGCTTTTAATGCCAATTATTATTCATAATATTTTGAAAAAAGAATTAGGATATGATTTACATGAATTTGCTAAAAAGGTAATTATCGCACCTAAGGTATTTGATAATTCATTAAGTCCTATTTCAAAAATCAATAATAATTTAGTTGATTTAAATAAGCTTATGGATAAATGCTTTGCAGATTCAATCAGATTATATTATTTATCTCAAGATATTAATAATAAATTTGTGTTTAATCAATATGAATTAGAAGATATAGATAAATATGTAAAATATCTAAGAGATGCATTATTAAGAGAAAGTGATAATGATACATCTAATTTAGATTATTATTTTTCAGATTTCGCTACTAAAGCTAGTATTTTAATTAGTGAGCATAGAGTAGTAGATTTTATTAATTTAGTTAAAGAATTTAGTATTAAATATATTATTAAAGATATCCCATCAAAAGATAATATATTAACATTTATAAGAATTATTTTCTCAGTTATGCCATATTTAGCTGAGGAGGTATATGAAAAACAATTTAAGGGTAAGTATTCAATAATTAATGAGGGCTGGCCCGTATAAGGAGTCATTATGGATAAGATAATAATTAAAGGAGCTAGAGAGAATAATTTAAAAAATATTTCTTTAGAGCTTCCTAAAAACAAATTAATAGTTATGACAGGATTATCTGGCTCTGGTAAGTCATCATTAGCATTTGATATTATTTACCAAGAGGGTAAAAGAAGATTCGTAGAATCATTATCTTCATTTGTTAGACAATTTATTGGAAATAATGAAAAGCCAGATGTAGATTCAATTGAAGGATTATCACCTGCAATTTCAATTGATCAAAAATCTGCATCTCATAATCCAAGATCTACAGTAGGAACAGTTACTGAAATATATGATTATTTAAGAGTATTATTTTCTAGAGTAGGTGTTCCATATTGTCCTAATCATCATATTCCTATTTCATCACTTTCTGTAGATGAAATAGTAGATAAGATATTAAAATACGAAAATGGATCTAAGCTATATATCACATCACCAGTTGTCTTTAGACAAAAGGGTGAGCACAAGGGCGTATTTGAAAAATACCTTAAGAAGGGCTATGTTAGAGCCTTTGTTGATGGCGAGCTTAGAGAGCTTGAAGAAGAAATTGTATTAGAAAAAAATAAAAAGCATAATATCTATATCGTATTAGAAAGATTAGTAATGAAGGATGGCATTAGAAGTAGAATTTTCGATGCAGTAAATAGCGCAATTAATGAATCTGATGGCTATTGTGTAATTTATAACAATAACGAAGAAGAATTCTATTCTACAGTTCATGCTTGTCCTCATTGTGGATATAGTTTAGCTACATTAGAGCCTAGATTATTCTCATTTAATTCACCTTTAGGTGCATGCCCACAATGTAATGGTTTAGGTAAAAAGCTAACTGTTTCTAATGAATTATTAATTGATTATGATAAATCATTAAATGATAATTGTATATTACCTTATAAGAATCAGGAAAGAGATAATCTAAATCAAGGTATCTTAAAATCAGTATGTAAATTTTATGATATTGATATGGATAAGCCTTTTAAGGATCTTCCAAAGAAGCATCAAGATATAATTCTTTATGGTTCTGATGATATTATTCCAATGAAGCTAAAGGCTACATCAGGAAGAATTCATGATAAAACTGATTCATTTGAAGGTGTTGTTAATACATTCCAAAGAAGATATGAAGAAACATCATCTGATTGGATTAGAGATTGGATTGAGGGCTACATGGTTGAAAGTGTATGTCAAGCATGTAATGGCAAGAGATTAAATGAAAGTGTATTAAATATCTTTATTAATGATAAGAACATTAATGATGTATGCTCAATGCCAATTGATGAGCTATATAAATGGTTTAGTGAGCTAAAGCTTTCACCTGAAAAGGCAAAGATTGCTGAGCTTGCGATAAAAGAAACATTAGATAGATTAAAATTCTTAATTAATGTTGGATTGGAATATTTAACATTAGCTAGAAGTGCTGATACATTATCTGGTGGCGAAGCTCAAAGAATTAGACTTGCCACACAAATTGGTTCTAGATTAACTGGAGTATTATATGTTTTAGATGAACCATCTATCGGACTTCATCAAAGAGATAATTCTAAGCTAATTAAAACATTAAAGGAAATGCGTGATTTAGGCAATACCTTAATTGTTGTAGAACACGATGAAGAAACAATGCTAGAGGCTGATTATTTAGTCGATGTTGGACCTGGAGCTGGTATTCATGGCGGAAAGATTGTTGCTGCAGGAACACCAAAAGAGGTAATGGAAAATAAAAACAGTATAACTGGTAATTATTTATCAGGAAGAATGAAGATTAATATTCCTACTCAAAGAAGAAAGCTTACTAATAAATGGATAAAGATTAAAGGAGCTAAAGAAAATAATTTGAAGAATATTAATGTTGATATTCCACTTGGAATAATAACATGTATTACAGGTGTTTCAGGCTCTGGTAAATCTTCATTAATTAATGAGGTTTTATATAAGAACGCATATATGAAAATATATGGCTCTAAAAGAATTATCCCTGGTAAGTGTGATAAGATAACAGGTCTTGAAAATATTGATAGAATTATTCATATTTCTCAATCACCAATAGGAAGAACTCCAAGATCAAATCCAGCTACATATACAGGAGTATTTGATTTAATTAGATCTATTTTTGCTGAAACTAATGACGCAAAAATAAGAGGATATGATAAATCAAAATTCTCATTTAATGTTAAGGGTGGAAGATGTGAAGCCTGTGGTGGTGATGGTGTTAAAAGAATTTCAATGCAATTTTTACCTGATGTTTATGTTCCATGCGAGGTATGTCATGGTAAGAGATTTACATCTGAAACATTAGAGGTAAAATTTAAAGATAAATCTATTTATGATGTCTTAGAAATGACAGTAGAGGATGCCCTTGAATTCTTTGATGCTGTACCAAAAATTAAAAGATACCTTCAAACATTATATGATGTAGGCCTTGGCTATATTAAGCTTGGTCAATCATCAACAACATTATCTGGTGGTGAGGCTCAAAGAGTTAAGCTAGCTACTGAATTAAATTCTAAAATTTCATCAACAACATTATATATAATGGATGAGCCTACTACAGGACTTCATACTGATGATATTAATAGATTAATGAATGTTATTAATAGAATTGCTGACCAAGGGGCTACAGTATTAATTATCGAGCATAATTTAGATGTTATAAAATTAGCTGATTATATTATTGATATGGGACCTGAGGGTGGTAATCGTGGTGGAGAGTGCGTATTCGCAGGTAGACCAGAAGATATTATTAATGATGAAAATTCATATACTGGAAAGTATTTGAAGCCTTTATTTATGAAATAGAACTAGTTTTACATTTAATGTAAAATGTGCTACTATTTATTTGTTATATTTCGTTTTATTTCTTTATAAATAGAAAAGAGGCGTTTTTTGTGGTTTGGGTAAAAAAAGCCTGGAATTTTATTCGTGATTTATTAGGATTTAGAATAAATTCCCACTATATTAAGAATTATATAAATGATGCCAATATAAAAAGTAGTATCTATATGTCATTCATAGTTGTAATATTAGAAATATGGATGATATTTAGACAATTATTTGAATATGTTATTCCTGGTTGGAAAGAAAATGTAGGCGTTAAAATGTCTGCGTTCGAATTCTTATTTAAATATTATTCTTATTACACATTATTTATAGTTACAGGAATAGCTGTGTTCTTATTTGCGGTTTTTTATTTTAGGAATAAGCATTATAAGAAATCTGAATTTATTATAAATTTAGTAACTGGCTCAATATGTATTTCATGGTTCTTTTTAGTTTTCTTAGAAAAATTAAAGGGACAAACAGCTATTTATGTATCAAGTACATATATCTTATATGCATTAATGCCAATTTTAGGCGCGTCTATAATTGCCAATGCGATTTATAAAAAATTAAGAAATCAAAACAATTCGACATTCGCGATGGCAGTAATTATTTCTTTTGCTGCAATATGTTTAACATTTGGTGTTAAATTTGGTTATATAGATTTCATTTCTACAAGTAGACCTAAGATGATTATTTGCTTCCTAACAATGATATTATTCGTTGCGTGTCTATTAATTTGGAAACCATATATTTCAATTATCATCTTAACATCTATATTTGTATTATTTGCTGTAATGCTTAAGAATGTTGAAAATACTGAAGCTAGTAAAAGAGTATTTTTGGATGGTGATTTAATCAATTATATTACCTTCCTAATAAGCTTAACAATGGTTACAATAAGTATTTACCAGCAGCGTATTACAGAAGCAAAGAAGGACGAAAAGCTAATTCATGATGCTATATTCGATCCACTAGTTGAAGCAAATAATCTACAATATGCAGTAGATAGAATTAATTCTAAATTTGAAAACGGAATGAATTATTATTATGGAAGAATTTGCTTATTCATTAATATAGCTAATTTCAAAATGATTAATAATCAAAGAGGCTTTGATGAAGGAAATAAATTCTTAAAGGATTTAGTACATTTCATTAAATTATCTTTCCCTGATGATTTAATCGCTAGACAATCAGATGACCATTTTGTTGTATTTACAAGCCAAAATGGATTTATGGATAGAATCAATACCCTTAATGAGCATGTTAAAGATTTAGCTGATGGCTTATTCGTATTATTAAAGGTTGGTGGATATAAGCCACATGGTAAAGAAGAGCCATATATTGCTGTAGATAAAGCTAGATATGCTTGTAGTAGAATTAAAAATAAATCTGATGTTATATTCAATGAATATGACGAGCAAATGGATGAAAAGCTAGAGAAGAGCCATTATATTGTTAACCACCTTGATGAAGCAATTGAAAAAGGCTGGGTTAAGGCATATTATCAGCCAGTTGTTTGGAGTAACGACAAGGAGCTTTGTGGTGCTGAAGCATTAGCTAGATGGATTGATCCAGTTTATGGATTCTTATCACCTGCTGATTTCATTCCATTATTAGAAGAAACAAGATTAATTCATAAGCTTGATAAAGCTATTATTGAATATGTATGTAGAGAAATAAGAAGAGCGATTGATGAAAATAGAACTGTTGTTCCTGTATCAATTAATTTCTCTAGATTAGATTTTGAATTAATGGATGTTATAGAAGTATTAGAGACTAGTGTTTCTAAATATAATATCGACAAAAATTATATCCATGTTGAAATTACAGAAAGTGCATTATCTGATAATACCCTACTTTTAAGTAATACAGTATCAAAGCTAAGAGAAAATGGCTATTCAATATGGCTAGATGATTTCGGTTCTGGCTATTCATCTTTAAATATCCTAAAGGATTTTAAATTTGATGTTATCAAAATTGATATGAAATTCTTATCTAATTTTGAATCAAATGAAAAGACAAAAGATATTTTAGATTGTATTATTACATTAGCTGAAAGATTAGGTATGAACACCTTAACTGAAGGTGTTGAAACAGAAGATGAATCTAATTATTTAAGAGAAATCGGCTGTGGAAGATTACAAGGCTACCTATTTGGTAAGCCACTTAGATTATCAGAATTTGAAGATAGAATCTATAATAAAGAATTAATAGTTTCAAAAAATATATTATAATAATAATGACCTTATCGCTTGGTAAGGTCTTTATTTGTTGATAAAAGAAATAGATTATTATATAATCTAGTTGTTAATTGTCTTTAAAAGGTGGTCTTAGTATGCATGATGACAAGTCAGATGTTTTAAAGAAAATTGAACAAGCAGTAGAATCAATGAAAAAAAGATTATTTGATATCAAGAAGCAGGAGAACCCTTCTCTTGATTGGAAGAAGTTCTCTAAAGATTTTGATTCTATGAAGGATAAGTCTGACGCATTACTAAAGAATAAGCTATTTAAAGAAGAAATTGAAAAGATAATTCAAGCAGAAACAAATAGTGATAATAAGTTTTTATTGAATGAGCTAAAGGATACAATTAATTTTGAATCTATTGATGAATCAAAAGGAATGCCTTTATTCTTATCAAATATATTGTTATTGTTAACTCGCTTTGCTGCGTTTTATTTTATATCAGTAATTACATTTTGCTTATTTTCAAGCTTTATTGTAGTTCCAATTTATTATATATTTTTATTATCTCTTTCAATGTCATTGTTGTTCATGTTATGTGATATGCCATCTAAATCAATTAGGGCATTTATATATGATCCATTTTTATCATATAAGCTAATAATCATATTAGTTATAATAACAATGTTTGTTAATCATGAATTTTATCAAATATTTGAATCATCAATTATATGGATGATTTATATTCCACTATGTATGTTCTTACATAATATTTTAGGTAGAAATATACATAAAATCTGGTGGAGATATTAGGAGGGCTATATGTCAGTATATGTAAAAACTTTAGCTGAAGAAAATAATTTAGAGCTTTTAGCTGGTAAGGAAGGCTTAAATGCACAAATAGATGAGGATGAAATCTCAAGACCTGGTCTAGAATTTACAGGATTCTTTGATTTCTTCGATAATAAGAGATTAGTATTAATTGGTACTAAGGATGCTACATTTTTAGATACATTACCTTCTGATGTTATTAGAAAGAACGTAGAAGAAATATTTAAAAAGAATCCACCATGTCTAGTTTTCTCTGGAAGAGTAAATGTTAATAAGATTTTCTATGAAATGGCTGAAAAATATAATATAGCTATTTTAAGATCTAATTTAAGAACAACACAAACATCTTCAAAGCTTTATTCTTACCTACAAGATAAGCTTGCTGAAAGATTATCAATTCATGGTACTTTACTAGATATCAATGGTATGGGAACACTTATCATTGGTAAGAGTGGAATAGGTAAATCTGAAACAGCTCTAGATTTAATTAAAAGAGGTCATCAGCTAATAGCCGATGATTTAGTTGAAATAATTGAAAAGGAACCAGGAAACCTAATTGGTACATCTCCTGAAATACTAAAGAGATATATGGAAATTAGAGGTATTGGTATCGTTGATGTTGTTACTATGTTTGGTGCTAGTGCTTATAGACAAAGAAAGAATATAAGATTAGTAGTAGAGCTTCAAACATGGGATGAAGATAAATATTACGATAGATTAGGATTAGATGAATTAAAGATTAAATATTTTAATACAGAAATCTCTAGAGTAATTATTCCAGTTTTACCTGGTAGAACTGTATCATTATTAGTAGAATCAGCAGCAATGAATGAGAAGCTAAAGCTATTAGGGCATAATGCTGCCAAGGAATTTGTAGCAAAGGTTGATGCAAGAGCGTCAAATGGTGAAGAATAATGTATAATTTTTTGTCTTTTCTAGCAAATAGTGGTGGTTATTCTGATGGTGAAGCAACATATTTATTTAACACTCCAATTCATTTATATGCTGTATGTATATTAATTGGTGTAGCTATAGCTTTATGGCTAGGTTTAAGAGAAGCTAAAAAGCTAGGTATTGCTTCAGATGATATTTATTTAGGATTAATTATTATATTACCTATTGCCATTATAGGTGCTAGATTATGGTATGTAATATTCAATGTAGATCAATTCCCTGATTTCTTAGCTGTCTTAGGATTCCAAGACGGAGAGTTTACAGGTTTATCAGGACTTGGTATACAAGGTGGTATAATAGTTGCTATTATTGCTGTATTTGTTTATTGTAAAGTTAAAAAGATTTCATTTTTACGAGTAATGGATTTAGTTGCCCCCGGATTCTTAATTGGTCAAATTTGTGGTAGATGGGGAAATTTCTTCAACCATGAATTATATGGTCCAGCAATTGAAAATTCTGTATTTTTAAAGAATATTCCATTTATTGGAGATATGATGTATATCACTGATCCGTCAGGTATAACAGCATATCGTCATCCAGTATTCTTATATGAATCAGCATTAAATCTAGTTGGTTTAGTATTAATGCTAGTTGGTAGAAGAAAGTTTAAATTTATTAAAACTGGTGATCTTGTTGGATTCTATTTATGTTGGTATGGCTCAGTTAGAATTTTCACTGAAACATTAAGATTAAATAGTGGTACAGGCGAACCTCTAATGGCTGGTCCAGTTCCAGTTTCAATTTTAACAAGTATATTATTCATTATCGGTGGTATTTTATATTTAGTATTGAAAAGAATATTACCAAAGGTTATTAAAGAAAAAGAAAATAGTAATGCAATTGCAAAAGAATTCGCAAATATCCCACAAGATTATTATGTAGAATTAGTTAATTCAATTGCTACTAATAGATTTGATACTATTTTATTCGATAATGATGGAACATTATTAGATACAAGAACATTAATTGATAGAAGCTTCATTCATACATTTGAAAAATTTAGACCAGATTATAAATTATCTGAAGAAGAATTAGATTCATTCTTTGGACCTACTTTATATCAAACATTCTCTAAGTATGCAGAATCTGAAGAGGAAACTCAAGAAATGATTAAATATTATAGAGAATATAATGAGCCAAATCATGATAATTTTGCCAAGGTATTCCCTGGCGCTAAAGAATTATTAAAGAAATTACATAAAAAGGGATATAAGATTGGTGTAGTATCATCAAAGAAAAATAGTTTATTAGCTCATGGTCTTGAGCATTTTGGATTATTAGAATACATTGATATTGTTGTAGGTGCTGATGATGTTAAAAATCATAAGCCGGCTCCTGATGCATTATTATTTGCTAAAGAAAAGCTAAATGGAAAGAATGTATTATATGTTGGTGATACTCTAAATGATATTTTAGCCGCAAAGAACGCTAAGATGAAAGCTGTTGGTTGCTTATATATTAAGCATCCTGAAATCATGCTAGAGGCTAAGCCTGACTATGTTATTAGTAATTTAAATGAATTACTAAAAGTATTAGGTGAATAATATGAGCTTTAGTTTAGATGTTAAAACTGACTTATTGAATTATAATTCTAAAGAAGAAATTGCTGATAAGCTAGAAATTGAAAGTATGATTAGAGTATCAGGTGAAATTGGTATTTTACCTGTTAAGCTATCATTAACTTCAAATAATAGTGGAATTATTAGAAGATTTCTAAGCTTAGTTAAAAAATATTATAAGGTTGATACTAATATTTTAAAAAGAGTAATTGATAGATTCGATAGTCACACAAATTATACAGCCGAAATTACAGCAGGGGCAGATGCTATTATTAGTGATCTAAATCTATTTGGAGATGCCTCAAGCTATAAGAAAAATATGGATGTTACTGGTATGAATGCATATTTAAGAGGTTCATTTTTAGTAAGAGGAAGCGTTAATGATCCTAATGCTAGAAGTAACCACTTAGAAATATCATCAACTAATGAGGAAGAAATATTATTCCTTCAAAGAATAATGAATGAATTTGATCTAAATGCTAGAATAACTAAAAGAAAAACATATCTAGTATTATATATAAAGGCAAGAGATGCTATCACAGATTTTTTATATCACATCGGATGTAAAAAGATTATGGAAAGCTATCAGGATGCTCTAATAACAAGAGCCGCAAAAACTAATGCGAAAAGAAGTATCAATCTAACTCTTGCTAATCAAGATAAGACAAATGCTTCAGCTCAAGATCAATTAAAAATTATTCAATATTTAGAATATAATTATCCATTACAAAATATGGATCCTAAGCTATTAATGGTAATGAAGGTAAGAAAGGATTATCCAGATTATTCATTAATGGATTTATTAGAAATAATACATGAAAAATATGATCAAAAGCTAACAAAATCAGGTCTAAATCATAGATTTAGAAGATTAAAGGAATTAGCTACAGAATTTAAAAATTTAGATGATTAATTAAATAATTATCGTATAGATAATAATTAGTTAATTTTATTGCTTCAACATAAAAATTATGATAAAATAAACTTAGTTTATTTTTAAAGTCAAATAAGGAGATGATAATTTGGCTCGTGTAGTTAGAAAGGTCTCTAATAAGGCCACTAAAGGTCAAAAAAGAGGAAACGGATTATTACATTCAAAGAAATTTTGGATTATAGTTATAAGCATTATTGTTGTTCTTGCAGCTGTAGGTATAACAATTGGTGTTATTGTTGCTAATAACAACAAGAAGAAAGATTCAACTGTTGAGGTTGATGATTATTTTGGAACAACTCAAAGAATTCATGATACTGATGTTAATTTCACTAAGATGACATATCAAGGTGTATGCTTACATACAAATCCTGAAGAAGGTGAATTATTCAATTATTTCACATTCGTATTTGCTGCAGATTTAGCTACTTTCTATCCAGAAGATATTAAAGATGATGATGAGGTTACTCAAGAAAAGAATATACAACATGAAAATGCATTTAGAAATCTAGTAGAATTACAATATGTAATTGATAAATATAATGAAACTGCAGAAGATGAATATAAGGTTGCTTTATATATTGTAAATTCAGATCAAGTTGATGGAAACACAAGTTATAATATTTATTCTGATTCAAAATTTGTTGCTAAAACATCTTCAGAGACTTTAGGACCTCTATTCACAATTATTGGAGAAGATGGAATTGTAGAAAAGGTTGATGGAAAAGCAGCTTATTCAACAAGCTTCTCTGAATCAGATGATGTTTCATCTATATTCTCAGCAGTAAATGTTGCAATCAACTTAGTTAAGAATAAGAACTTTGATCAAATTTCTTATTACGAATAAAACTAAAATAGATAATTATAAGGCCTTATGGGCCTTATATTTTTAAATGGAGAAAAAGAAAATGGAAATTAATGAACAAGTATTATTACAAATATCAAAGGAACAAAATATAAAGGATAGCCAAATTAAGGCCGTACTTGAAATGCTAGAGGATGAAAAGACTGTAGCGTTTATCGCTAGATACCGTAAGGAAGCAACTGGTGGCTTAGATGAAGAAAAGATTAGAGTTATTAGTGATGCATATAATTATGGTATTAATTTAGCTAAAAGAAAAGAAGATGTAATTAGATTAATTGAAGAAAAAGGATTAATGACTGATGAATTAAGAAATCAAATTAATTCATCTACAAAGCTTATTGAGGTTGAAGATTTATATAGACCTTATAAGGAAAAGAAAAAGACTAAGGCTTCAGAAGCTATTGCCTTAGGCTTAGATGGTCTTGCTGATATAATGATGAAAAATTGGCAAAAGGGCTCAAGAGAAGAATTCATTAAGCCTTTTATTAATGATAAGGTACCTACTGAGGAGGCAGCACTTACAGGAGCTAAATATATAGTAGCTGAAAGAATTAGTGATAATGCTGAATATAGAGGTGCTATTAGAGATAATGCTTTAAAGTTTGGAACAATAATTTGTAAAAAGAAAAAGAACGATAACGACCCAGAGGAAAAATATAAAAATTATTATGAATGTTCTGAGGCAATCGCTAGAATTAAGCCTCATAGATTATTAGCTATTAATAGAGCTGAAAATGAGGATGTTATTACAGTAAATATTGAATTAAAGCCTGTTTGGGATATTGATTATTTAACATGGAAGGTAACATGGAAAAAGGATTCTTTATTTAGAAAAGAATTAGATGAAGCAATTGCTGATTCATATAAGAGATTAATTCAACCTTCAATTGCTAGAGAAATCAGAGGAATTAAAAATGAAGAGGCTGAAAATCAAGCAATCCATATTTTCTCTCTAAATTTAAAGAATTTATTATTACAGGCTCCTATGAAGGGTAAGGTTGTATTAGGTGTTGACCCAGCATTTAGAACAGGATGTAAACTTGCCGTTATTTCACCTTCATCTAATGTGCTAGAAATTGGCGTTATTTACCCTAATGAGAAGGCGAAGGAACAAACAGTTGACCCTAAGCTAATAATTCAATCTAAGAAGAAAATAGTTGAATTAATTAAAAAATATAATGTATCTATTATCGCAATTGGTAATGGTACAGCATCAAGAGAAACAGAAAGCTTTATAGCTGAGGTTATTAAAGAAAATAACCTAGATACAAAATATGTAATAGTAAGTGAGGCAGGAGCTTCAGTTTATTCAGCATCTGAATTAGCAATTGAGGAATTCCCTGATTTAACAGTAGAAAAGAGAAGCGCAATTTCAATTGCCAGAAGAATCCAAGACCCACTTGCTGAATTAGTAAAAATAGATCCTAAATCAATTGGTGTAGGACAATATCAACATGACGTTACTGAAAGTAAGCTATCTAAATCATTAGATGATGTAGTAGAGGATGCAGTTAACCATGTTGGTGTTAATCTAAATACCGCATCTGTTTCATTATTAAGCTATGTATCAGGTCTTTCTAAATCTACATCTAAAAATATTGTAGATTATAGAGAAAAGAATGGTAGATTCTATACTAGAGAAGAATTAAAGAAGGTTAGTAAGCTAGGACCTAAAACATATGAACAATGTGTAGGCTTCTTAAGAATTCTAGATGGTAAAAATAAATTTGATATGACATCAATTCACCCTGAAAGCTATGATAAGGCTAAGAAAATATTAGATGTATTAGAATTAGATGAAACAGCCTTAGGTACTGATTTAATGAAAGAAAAGCTTGCAGGAATTAATAAGGATGAATTAGCTAAAAAGGTTGATATTGATAAATATACATTAGATGATATATTAGATGCCTTTGTAGCTCCATTAAGAGATATTAGAGATACATATGATGGATTAAAGCTAAGAAGTGATATCATGCATTTTGAGGATATCAAAATTGGTGATGAGCTAGACGGAACAGTTAGAAATGTAGTAGACTTTGGTGTATTCGTTGACTGTGGTGTTAAATATGATGGTTTAGTTCATATTTCTAAAATGTCAGTAAACAAAGTTAACCACCCATCTGATTTAGTTGGAGTTGGTGATTCAGTTCATGTTTATGTAATAGATATTGATTATAATAAGCATAAGATGGCTTTATCAATGGTTAAACAAAAATAAAAGGACACTCGCGTGTCCTTTTTTGTTTTTAAGTTTTTACTTAATTTCTGGAGTATCCCAGTTTAATGAACCATCAATCCAAGAAACATAATCAGATTCTTCATCATATCCAATAACTGTATTCTTTAGCTTATTGATATAAGCTGGCATAATCTTATCATTTAATACTTCATTTTTCTTAACGATTGTGATGTTTAATTTTGATAATAATAAATAGTCTTGGAATGTTGAACCAGTATATGTTGAAATTGCTTCATCAAATAATGCAGTCATTAATGTATAAATTGATGAAGTTAATGATGTAGAAGTTCCATTAGCCTTTTGTACATAGAAAATGAAGAATTGCTCGAATGAAGCAGTAGTACACTTGTCTTCACCTTCAGCAGGTTCATTTAATGAACTAATGAATAGCTTAATGTTTTGAGTCTTTTCATCACTATCAACATAGCTTCTTAGAATTAATTCAATATTCTTTTGATATTCAGAAGCCTCATCAGCTGTATATGATAGATCATTTGATAATGTATAAGAATTTAATAATAATACATGGTAACCAAATGAAGTCTTACATAATGTATTTGTTGTAATATCATTTTCAGATTCAATGAATCCGCCATCCTTAGTTGTAGTATTTACATAATAATATTTACCATTTTCATATTCATATGTAGAAGAATCGCTTGTGCTTACCTCTTTATATGGATCAGTATCTAATGTAGAAACACTCTTATATAAATCAATAACATAATTCTTGAATGGCTCAACGAAGCTGTTAACTGATGATTGAGTAATATTACCTGAAGAAGCTAATTGCTCAACAGTTAATAAGAAGTTATAAGTCTTACCATTATAAGTCTTATATGTATCCCAAGATTCACCAGTTGATAATAGGGTAGCACCCTCTTCATATTGAGTCTTGATAAACTTTAATGTATCAAAAATAGAAGAATTTTCATATGCAGAATAAGTTGATTCTGTATATATAGCTCTTGCTAATTGAACAACAGCATTTTCGAAGTCTTCCTTTTCTTCAGGTGTTTTATCCTGTAAGAATGTATCAGGATCATCTGGAGTACCATCTCCATCCTCATCAATATTAATTAAGAAATGATCTAGATTAATTGAGAATAGATCAGAATATTTTGCATTTCCTGCATTTAATATATTATTTAAGAATCCGTTTCTTGCTTCACTAGATACTGAATAATTTCCATCAGCATCAGCTTCAGCAGAACGCCAAGCGTCATATACCTTAATGCTCTTGTAAATAGATAAAGCCTTAGATGCCTTATAGTAATACTTTAATACATCATCCTTATTAGTATAACCATAAGTTGCTAATAAATATGTTTCAAGACCAATTTCTTTTTGGTATGTTGTATTCTTGTTTTTCTTAAATTTAGAAATTTCATCATTTAATGCTGTCTTACTTTCTGATTCATAATCTTCGTCGATTAAATATAATTCAACGAATTTATCATAATAAGAATTAGCGAATTCTTGTTCAAAATAATTTGTAAGAATTGTAGATGAATATTTCTTAGAGGCATCATTATAGAAATCCTCTACAGTATATGAATAATCACCAATCTTAAAGATTTCATTTGTAGTAGATGTAACCTTAGTCTTAGTTAATTCATATTGATCTGAATAAGTAGTATAGAAGCTATTTTCGAAATAAGGATCATAGATTTCAAGATCAGAATCCTTATATCTTTGCTTATCTACTGTTGAAGTATAAGAAGTAGTATCATTTAAGATATCATCTTTTAACTTTGTTTCTAGCTTTTCTTTTTCTTCATCAGTGAAGTCATTGAATTCAGCTTGTTTAGAATCATCACCTGTATTGTAATCATATGTTGCAGATATACGATATGCCATAACATATTTATTATCAATATTTCTAGGTATTGTTAAGTATTCTCCATCCTCTAATGTATCTTCAATTAATGATTGAATTCCTGAAGGCAATTTAGAGATATCATTCTTATCTTTATTAATTGTATACATGAATTCATCATCACTAGAATCAGTAATAGGAGTTTTATGAGAATAATATGAATTATATAAGTTAATATATTGTTGCTTAACATTTTCATCAGTAAATGTAAGTCCATCAACTGCGTTCATAGCTTCTCTTCTTGAATTGAATTGAATAACTATAACATTATAAGTACCATAATTCTTATATGTATCTTCATATTTTTTCTTTATTGTTTTTTCTTCGAATAAATAGCTTGTATTTTTGATATCATCTTTTGTTTCTTCATCATAAACATATTCTTCATCAGCTATTTTGAATAATTCTTTCTTAGCAGCTAAGTATTTAGCTTGTGTAAGAAGTAAATCATCAACCTTTTGTTGAAGTTTAGCTAATGTAGAATCAGGAATTTGAATAATATCTTCATCCTTTGTGAAATATGATGTATCAGAAGTAACAATTGGAGTTTCAATATCAGTATCAGAAATGAAGATTCCTTCAGATGCTACAGAATCAATGTATCTAGTAATAGCTTCTTTAATTTCATCATCTTTTAGCTTTAGATATTCTTTTGAGCTTGCGTTACCGTAGATAGCACCAGCAATAGAAGTATGAATATTTTTAACTATTCTACGTCTGATTTCTAAATATTTTTCATTTGCTTCAGCTGAATCAGTAACTAAATCATATAGCTTACCTTGTTCAGTCTTTGAATCATCACCTGAGTCAACACATTCAAGCTTAGCTAATTTTTCTTTTCCAAGATTGCTGATAAAATCAGCTCTTGTTTCATTTTCAAATACGCCTTTAACTACTTCAAACTCTTCAGCGTATAAATGCTTAGTAATTGCATTTGTAACAACATTATAGCCATTCTTTCTTAATTGGTTATAATATTGTCCAACTGTCATCTTTAGATCTCCATCTGCAGTAGCCAATGTTTCATCTAAATTTAATTGTCCATATGGAGTGACAGTATTTCTTTTTGTCTTGCTGTTACCACTACAAGATACTAGTGTAACAGAAGCTAAAGCTGCTAGAGAAGCAGTTAATAATATTTTCTTGATTTTCATTATTCTGCCTCCTTAACATCTATTAAGAAATTTTTAATTTGTTCTTCAATCTTTTCCCACCAATCAGGATATAAATCTGATGTGCCAGTAGTATCGTTATTAAGATAACTATAGTCATCAGCAATTGTTTGATTGATTTCAATTAGACTCTTGAAGAAACCAGTTGAACCATTGTATGATTCATTTTCAAATTTAACAATATCATAAATGTTATCGTTTGATTTAATGTATGTCTTCATGAAATATAATAATACGATTCTTTGAGTCTCTGAGCTTGTAAATCTCTTGTAAACAGGATCTAGGAAGCTTGATAGAGCAGCAGAAGTATCAGCAGGAGATAATGTAGA
>JAEEGL011194003.1_pt1 | contig 114957 bp, 108 predicted proteins | sample 9134231 | NCBI WGS metagenome assembly JAEEGL01 (sample SAMN16246548, study PRJNA631951) | gut metagenome | biome: gut microbiome; feature: rumen; material: fiber-attached | host: Bos | place: Iran: Karaj | collected 2018-10
ATAATCATCTGTGCCATTGGTGTTTCTAGTGCCGTTTGCACCATTTGCACTTAATGCACTGCCAGATGTTGCTAATTCCGTAGTGTTTGATGTGCTCAGGGTGTCAGATGCACCACTTGCACTACTAGCACCAAATGTGCCTTGTGTGTAATTTACATCACCAGTGTCGCTTGCACTATATGTGTCAATAGCTTCTACTGTGTTTTCTGTGTCAGCGGTGTTTGATGTGTCTGTTGCACCAAATGTGTTTGGTGTGTTATTTGTGTTTGATGTGTTGTCTGCACTATTTCCTGTTTTATTTGTGTTTATTGCACCATCTGTGCTAACAGCACCATTTGTGTTGGTAGTGTTTGGGGTGTTTTCTGTGTCGGGTGATATGTATTCGGGAATAATCGTGTCTGTTGCACCATTTGCTCCATTTGCACCTTTAACACTTTCGGTGTTATCTGCACCATAGGTGTTTAATGTGCCATCGGAATCATTTGTGCTGCTTGTATCTGATGTTCCATTTGTGTTTGTGGTGCTGTTTGTGTTACTTGCACCATTAGCACTATTGGCACTACTGGTGTTGTCTGCACCGTTTCCATTATCCATATCCTTACCTGCTTCCCGGTATGTAGCATCCTCAGCCTTCAATCCAAATATGTCATCAAATATATCAAATATAGAAGGCTCTTCGATGCCTTCCTCTGTATCTTCGTCTATAGCGCCTTCTGCACTAATTGCACTAACTGTGTCATTTGCACCTTCTGTGTCATTTGCACCGTCGGTGTCATTTGCACCGTCGGTGTCGTCTGCATCATCATAATAATCTGTATAGTATGCGTCTATATCATCAGGTGACGGCCCTTTGTTTCCTATAAGGCTATAATCTGTTTCAAACATTGAAGTCTCCAGAATAGGAGATGTAGCAGCTATATCATCTGCACCATTAGTGTAGGTAGTGTTATTTGCACCATTTGCACTATTAGTGTTATCAGCGTTGGCTGTGCCGTATGTGTTGGCTGTGCCGTATGTGTTGGCTGTGCCGTTTGTGTTATCGGTGTCAGGTGTATGTTTTTGACCCTTAGTATTTTCTGTGATCTTTGTGCCTTCCTTTTTTCCGGAATTTTTTTCTTTCCTTCTTTGTGAATTAAGACTGTTTTTTCCATTATTACCATTATTGCCTGCCACAAACCCTGCAATTGATGGTGTTTTTACTGTATCCGTCATACCTTTGATCTCCTTTATTGATTAACAACGTGTTGTTTTGAGTTCATTTATAAATCTAATTTAATTTGAATAGTTCCATTAAATTCAACCGCTATATTTGGTATGCAGATGTCAAAAGCCACAATATACAAATATTTTGATGTAACTTTTACCTCACATTTAGTGTATTTATGCGCCTTTTTGGGGCAGGGCAGTAGTGTTGTTTTGAAGATGGAATCCTTGTATTTTATTTATATTTTAGATTATCTTTATCTTTAATTAATTTATTACCCGAATTATAATATATGTATATTTGTTTTTAGTTATATGATGTTTTGAGGATTGTTCTATGGAGATTGATAATTACTACCTTATGTCCAAACAGATCTGTGATATTCTGTCGGACAACATCAAAAGGTATTTTGAGGATAATGCAAAATCATTTCCTCTCTACCCTTACTATCATGAACTCATGGTCGCATGGGAAGCAGAAGCCAGGAAAAACTGCAATTTTGATGGTGTTTTTAACCTCAATAATTTCGTGTGGTATATTTTGAGTACCGAAACGCAGAACAGTACTGTTGATAATTTGAGGGCAAAATTCTTCTCGCTGCGACGGGACAGAAAAAGATACTACTTCAAAGTGATCAAAGATGAATTTGAGCATAACAAATCCGGTTCTTTGCATGATTTTTGCGAGAACTACATGAAGATTCAGGAGACAAGGGATGCCAACGGCCAATATGTTGTTCAGCTCCGTTACTCCTGTTTTGAGGATGCTTTGAGGGACCATTTTGAGCGTTGTCAGCGCTGGGCAAAAGAAACAGACTCAGACCTTATGGAATATCCATTCTTTTCTGACCTGTCAGACAAGAGAAGAGCAACGTGCTTTCTTTATGATGTTTCCTTCCGCATATTTGATTTTATCCAGAAGAATTATTTTTCAAATGCTGTTGATGGTTACATATCACAGTTTCCCAATTTCGCATCCAAAGGAATTTTTGGTCTCAAATCATCTGATGTGGAACTTGCTTATGCTGTTACAGACCATGAGGTTTCTTCATATAGTGAGCATTGCATAAGTGGTAAACACGGCAAGACCAAGATAAAGGATATCAATGAGGTTGTTCAGGGCGATTTTTCCACGATAGTAGAGGGCGATTCTAAAACAGCCCTTGTAGAGAGCATGATAAATAACGGTCAGCTTTCTACGGAGGCAAAGGATTTTGATTCAAGAGACCTTGCAATCCTTGGTGAGGTATATTCCTCATTTTCCATTCAGGATCTGACCGCCGGGGAAAAGGTCATGCCCCTGTCTCAGTTTGTAAAAGCTGCCTATTCAAGCAATAAACTAAGACAATCAACCTACGAGCAGACAATCGACCATTTAGACCACATGAGCAGAGCCAATATAAACATGATTACTTATGATGTTGACGACAATCCTGTGTCGATGTCAACGATCAGCTTCTTTGAACTGGAGTATTATCTTTCTGACTCGTCAGGCAGCGTCAATACAAAGCCGATTGGCGGAAGGGAATCGGTAACTAAAAAAGAATTTCTTGAGACACTTAAAAAGCAGGACATGAGTAAGATATATGTAAAGGTAAAGCCTTCCGGTACTCTTCGGACTACAATGAAGTCACAGATGAACACGAAGATCCTCAGTACCCTTTACAATGATATCGACCAGCCGAAGGCGAAAAACCTTTTAGTCCTTCTTCAGCAGAAAAGGACTGACATTTATCCCAAAACCGAGGTTATCCTTGATTATTCTTTCATCGTTGAACGTCTTAAACTTGAAGGTGTACGCAAGGTTGTTTACGTAAAAGAACTAAGACAGTTATTTGGCATCCTTAAGGAAAAAGGGTTTGTTAAGTCTTTCAAGTTGGGAACTTATGATATAGTCGTTGATTTCACACCTATAAGTGACGAAGAGAGGGAACTTTATAACCTCCTTCCGGGCGCAACGGCATCTTTTGCATAAGATGTTTAGAGGTTATTTTGGGGGTATTTGGAGCTGCCAGATGGCGGCTCCATTTTTTTCCCCATTTTTTACTCCCTTTTTGTACGGGTAATTTTTTCCCATATCCTTGCGGTTTTTCCGGGCATTTTAAATTTTCCCCATTTTTTACTCCCTTTTGATACAGGGTAATTTCCCCATATCCTTGCGGTTTTTCCAGTCACCATGAATTTTCCCCATTTATTACTCCCTTTTTGTACAGGGTAATTTTTCCCCATATCATGAGTGTTTTCCAAACATCATGATTTTCCCCATTTTTTACTCCCTTTTTGTACGCTTTTTAGGATGTCCATCTCACCTTACGAATTTTCCCCATTTAAAACTCCCTTTTAGTACATATTTTAATGGCGGTTTTTGCAATGGTTATTTTCAATGTGTATACGACCAGAAAGCAGTGTTTTTCTGGGCTCAGGCGTGCTTTGAACCCATGGTGATATTTCGTTATGGTAATTAATCACATATCATCAGATGCCCCAAAATCCCATTTTCCCCATTTTTTACTCCCTTTTAGTACTGTTTCCCCATTTTTTATTCCCTTTTGATACATTTCCCCATTTATAATTCCCTTTTAGTACGTTTCCCCATTTTTTACTCCCTTTTAGTACGTTTGACGTTGGTAAATGTGACGAATTAATCACGAAATCCGATTTTCCCCTTTTTTTACTCCCTTTTGATACATTTCCCTGTTTTTTCAGTCCTTTGGGGATGGTTTTTGTGGTAGTTTTTGGGGTTGTTTTTATGTTCATCTTGTATTTATGGGGATTTTCCCCACCAGATTTTGTAATGGGGAATTTTGGATTTATATTTTTAGAATTTATCTAAAAACAGCATAAAATAGAGTTTTTTCTTTTGTGTTAATTGTTTATTCAATTTATGTATAACGCATATAAAGCGGATTCGTACCCAATTTATACCAAGTTCCAAAATATTTTCCCCATTTAAAACTCCCTTTTAGTACATGGGGAATTTTTGTAAAATTATTTCGCTTCATAGCAGGCTTTTTTGTGGGGATTTTTCACTTTTTTAGACGAGATATCTTTATTTTCCCCTTTTTTTATTCCCAAAACATACACTTGAATGCTATTTTGGTGGGGAATATACTGTAAATTGTAAAAAAAAGAAAAAGGTCGTCGTCGGGAAACGAGAACCTTTTTCGGACAGTTTTATTGGCGGGACATATGGAAGTCGCATTTCCTGTTCCAGCCTTTCAAAGTAACCAATATTTTCATATCAGCTCTTTGTCTATTAAGTCTATTATATTCTTATGGTAGCTTAATTGCAAGGGCTTGGAGAGGTGCGCATTATGTCAGATGACCTCCGAGGGCTTTACAAGATCAGCGATAAGCTGCTATATAAGCTCGTAAAAAGAAGGATTTCTACGCCCAGTGGCACTCTTAATGGTGCAAGCCGTTATGAGATCCTTTCTGTCATCCATTTTACCCATATCGCAGATTCAAGTGGTTTCATTGATGCCTTCAGGATAACGGAGCTTTGCAACATTACTGGATGCAGCAGGAGAGAGGCTTATTCTGTCCTTTTATCCATGCAGGAAAAGGGCATCATTTCGTTTACCAAATCTGAGTTTTATGGAAGATATGACATAACCCTTCATGACAGTGATTTTTCGTCGTTCGGTAAGGGTATGAGATATCTGAATACAAATAGTGATTATTTCGCAGGAAATTATTATGACCGTTTCCGTCTGTTATCACATACGGCAATGCGTCTGTTTCTTCTGCTTTCATTTAAGTACGATGAGAGATACGGCTACCATGTATCCTTCATGCAGCTCAAAGCTGAACTCGGCCTTAAGCATAAATCGGCAGTAATAAGTGCCCTGAATGAACTCAATGACCTTATCAGTGTTGATGAGGTACTGTATTCCATCAGAAAAGATGAAAAACGCAGGCTCTGTTTTGGCTTTTTGGATCTACCAAAGAGCCTTATCACCATGCGCTCCAATGAAGGAATCTATGATGTTCAGCCAACATGGTATAAACGGCGCTTGGAAAGACTGATCCACGGCTCCGGCTTTGAATCATGTTCGGTACATTCCCCAGGCAATCTCTTCAACAAACTCTTTCAGATAGCCTCCCATGTGTTCAAACAGGGTAAATCCCTTGAATTTATTGAGAACATCATTGTGAGGGAGATAGAAGTGCAGGGTTGTCTCAATGACAGAACTCTTTATAACATATCTGAATGCCTTTCATTTTAACTGTTAAGGCTTTATTTTTATGCCCTTTTTTACGTTTTTCCCATGCAGGACCATATTTTTATCGCGTTGGAGCATCCCTTATAAATAAAAGGGGTGCTTTTTCTATCCAAATATAATGATTTTTTCCCTTTTTACCCAAAGTGTGCAATGTCACTTAACTGACTGTGCATTTTCCTTAATCGTATATGCAGAACCGCCCATTTTTTTATCCCTTTCTGTGCAATCCCGCATCTCGCAATTTCCCCCGCAGCCCTCTGTTCATGCGGTTTTTCGAAATTTTGCTCCCCCAACACATAAGAACTATAAATATCTGTTCTTTTTTATATATAAAAAGTAAAAAAGCGGTGCCCTTTTTAATGGACACCGCATTTTTTCTTATATGAAATTGTATTACCTATCAGTTTATTGCTCTTGCATTTACATACATCAGCTCGTCAGTAGTTACTCCTGATACATAGGGATGCAGGGTATTTAACTGGTCTGCGTAGTATATTCCCCATACCTCTATCGGCATATCGTTATTTCTGCAGATATTTACCATCACGTTTGTAACAGATTCGCTTGAAAGGTCAAGGAACACTTTATTTGATGCGGTTCTTAGAGCCTTTGCTCTTTCCACCACATCACGTTCTTCTCCGTCAGAAGCTGTTGCCATAAGACCGAGCCTTGCGTTGATGTTCTTATCCCTGACATAGGTAAGATATGTGTCGTTGAATGATACCCATGTTACAAGTTTGCCCATCTTTCTTCGCTCAACCATGTCTACAAGGGCTTCGATCTGAGTTCTTTCATGTATTGTATAGTCCGTAATGTTTATATAGGGATATATGCTGTACTGTTTGCAGAGGTCAAGGAACTCTTCAAACTTTGGAAGTTTTGTTCCAGCGTAAGCAGCTCCGCGCCATATTCCGAAATCATACTTCTGAGCATCCTTATATGTTATGTCGCTAATGTATATCTCGCCTTTTTTAATCTGACTTCCGTCAGTATTGCGGGCTGTCCTGTTGATTATAGGATCATGCAAAAGTACCGGCACCCCGTCTGATGTGAATGATACATCTGCCTCGACAAATGTAAATCCTTCCTGTGCTGATAAAGCAAATGCGGGTAGAGTATTCTCAGGAGCCGAATATGCAGCTCCCCTTAAACAAACACTTCTGATTTCATTACCTGCAGCATTTGATGTCACCGGTGTAAACACAAGTGACAGGCAGGCACTCAATATGAGCGCTATGCCCAGTTTTCTTTTCATAAGCTGTACCTCCAAATTCCCAATTCTTTTTTATTACCATATCTATGTTACACCAATTATGGAGGTTACTGATAAAATACCTGTGTAACATATATAAATTTTTTATAAATTCAGCATTTTGAATTTTCTTCTTGCAATTATCCTGTATTATCCATATACTAATAATAATTTCATTTTTTATTTTTTTTTAATACGTCGATTAGGCGAGGATGTTTGCTTCCTTCGCCTTTTTTTATTGCCTAAAATGCAGTAAATTAAGGTTATAAGTAAAGCGAAGCAGGTTGCAATTAGTGACCATCCTCCATAATTGAAAAAAGGAGGTAAAATTATGGCAGGTTCATCAAGACTTGTTAATGGGACTGAGAGATGTGCTATATGCGGTAAGCCGGATTGGTGCAGAATCATCGATTTCCCAAATGGTGATAGGCTTTCCTATTGCCACCGCATTGCTGCTGCAAAGGGCGATACAATTCAGGGACAGAATGGCCAGATCTTCATCTGTAAGGATGTAAAAGATACCGGCTTTTATGTTTATGAGGAATTGTCACAGAATCAGAGAAACCTGGAAGAGTGGAAAAAGCAGCAGGGCTATGACACCAAGAAGTCACGAAGCCCTAAAATGGTTGCGCCCACAAAGGTACAGGTTCCCGTTTCTGACCCAAATGCTTTGATTGAAGGGCAGGTCGAGCCCCTTCCGGCAGAAAAACTCGACAAATTTTACCGCACATTCCTTGATTTGCTTAAGCTTGAGAAAAAGCATGAGAAGATGCTCCGCAAGGAGTGGGATGTGTGTCCGGGTATGTTTGAGAAGATAATCACTGATTATCCCATCAAGTCAATACCTCCTGCTGATAAGATCAGGTTTTCTTCTAAGGAGAAACTTGAAAATATGAGCAGAAAAAAGATTATGGAACAGCTTATTGCCAAGTGCGGTGAGCCCAAAGGCGTACCATACTTCTATCAGAGAAGTTATGACGATGCCTGGACTTTCGCAGACCTAAGTGGTGTCTGCTATCCGGTTCTTGATGCAAAAGGCCGTGTTGTCCGCCTTGTAATAGGCGATGAGCACCCTGTTGTGTACAAGCCTTCTGCCACAGTTGCAGATGATTTTGACGGCATATACAGATATATGCTCGATAATGAAAAGGCTGGCTGGTACTATGTTCCATACAAAGACTGTGGGGATTTTAAAGATCCCGACTATACAAAGAAAGTTCTTGTATATGAGTACGGTTCCGATTCTAATAAAGTAGCGCTTAATTCCAAAGGCTATCCAGATGGTAAGGTCAAGGGAAAATATAAGAAGGCATCTTCTTTTGTAAGCAAACAGAAAGACGGAAAATTATACAATTATTACAAGAACGGCTCCAAGGGCGGCGCTTTTCCTTCCCTTTACACAAAGCCCGGTGATGAGATGTCTGTCGTCTACATCACAGAGGGCGAAAAGAAGTCTATCGTAGCTAACGAGCTCTTAAAAGCTCCTGTAGTCTGCGTTCCCGGCACGGGAAACTTCCGTCTTTTATTTGACAAGACCTGTGGCCTTGGGATAATGGATGAACTCGTAAAGAGAGGGTGTAAGGTTATTGTCATTGCATTTGATGCAGACAAGGCTGAAAACGCACATGTCCTTAAATCCGAACAGGGACTCGTCAATGAGATGAAGGAACGTTACGGAGTTGGTAAGAACATAAGCCTTGCAATAGGCGAATGGAATGCTAACTGGGGCAAAGGAATAGACGATACGCTCCTTGCGGGTGTAAAGCCTACGATCCACTTTGTAGCAAGAGCAAGCAGTAATTAAACTTACTGCTTGCTTTTTTTATACCTATAGTGTTATAAATATTATTGTAAATCTTTTTTTTATTTTTTTCTTTTTTCAGAAAGTTTATTTCTGTGCGTTAAAAAGCTGTTCAGATTTGATTCAGCTTCTTTATGAGAAAAAATGAGGGAAAGATTATTTTTTTGCACTTTTTTGTGATATCGGAATATCCCATATCACTTTTCGCAAGAAAATAATCACTGAGGCTTTCTTATTATTGAGCCTCCTAAAATCAATAATTCAACGTCAGTTAGTGGACTTGTTTCCATGTAAAAACTCACGTTGGTTATATATATACGGGCAGCCATAAGTGCCTGGACGATAGTCCGAAATTGTAACTTGATGGCTGATCCGTATGGGGACCGCCATCTAATATTTTTTATTTAGAAAACGGCGGACTTCCCGCCAACGGAGGAAAATAAAATGAAAAAAACAGGTCTTAGATTGACACTCGCTGCACTTGCTGCAGCACTTACCATTACTGCTGCTCCTGCATCAGTAATGCATGTTGCCGCAGAGGACGGCATTATCTTCGAATACGGCGATCCCGTAGTAGAAGAATCCGAAGAGGAACCCGCTGAAGAGCCTCAGATTGAGGAGCCTGCAGAAGAACCTCAGAACGAGGAACCCGCAGAAGAACCTCAGAACGAGGAACCCACACCGGAACCCACACCGGAACCCACACCGGAGCCTACACCGGAGCCCACACCGGAACCCACACCGGAGCCTACACCGGAGCCCACACCTGCTCCCGAACCGACTCCTGCGCCGGAACCGGAACCCGCTCCCACACCCGCTCCTGAGCAGACACAGCCTACTTCATCTGATGATAACGATGATGAGGATGAGACCCCTGCTCCTGCTCCTCAGACAAGCCAGCCTGACAATAGTTCAGCAGGCAATGGAGAGGTAACACAGGAGGCACAGCCCTCCACAACAACAGATAACGGCAATGCAAATGCAGCCACACCTGCTGCCCCTGCTGCTGTTTCTGAAAAGAAGGTGGCAACACCTACAAAAACAGCTGCGCCTGTTCAAGATGCAGCTAAAAAAGTAACCAAGGCTGTTAATACAAAGCCTACATTTTCAGCATATGACCGCGCAGGTCAGCTGAACAATGTTAACGTCCTCACAAACGATGTTGAGGAAGAGGTTGTGGTTACTACAGATCATGATAGAGATTTTCTCAACACGATCTGGTTATTACTGCTTGCACTCCTCGCGCTTGCAGCTTTATTATTCGCCCTTCTTTTTGGAAGAAAGTACCAGGTGGTACGTGTATTCACAAATAAAGATGGTGAAGAGGAAGAAGAGGTAGTGAGCCGTCACTTCTCAATTGAACAGGCATGTAAGGCACTCAATGAGTATGAGTGGTACAAGTCTGACAAACAGGTTCTTATCCTTAACAAGAGTCGTCGTGAGGATGAGGATTACGGCGCAGAGAAAGTCGAGACCGAATGGACACGTTATATTGACGAGTTAGAAGGTAACGATGACAACGACGACGAAAAGCAGACTCAGTTGGTATATTATGTAACTACTGAGGGTGCTGCCGAGATAGTATATGCTTCTGACCGCGAGGTTGAAGCTATTGCAAAGTATCTTGGTTTTGAGGCTGACGAAGAGAAATCCGAGGAAGCCGCTTAAAAACTTCATATAGGTGTTGGTCTGAGGCCAACGGTATATATATTCCGTGGTCTGCAGCCACGGATATATGAAGGGCTACCAATCAGCCCTCCTGTCTCTGAACAGGTTAATGACCGCAAGGTAGTGGTGCGACCCAGAGAGACGGGACGAAGGAGGCGTTTTCCTCCGTAATACTTCACTTGCGCGGAGTAATATGCGTAGGCGTCGATAGATTACGAGGCGTTATAAAGACCGCCCCATTCCCGGGTGGACGATGGTAGTCAGGGGATAAAAAATCATTGGTGGTCAATGATGACTCATAAGATGTGTACAGTCTTATGAGGATAATTTAAAAATAATAATACTAGTTAAAAATTTTAAAAATTAAAAAATCATTGACCACCGGAAGTGGTCTCCCAATCCTCCGCCTTGGTGTAAGTATCAGTGTCCGTAAGGATGCTGATGCTTGCCCAGGTCGGAGGTGAGGGGGAACATCTTCCACTGCACACATGGGCACGGGCCCGCAGGAGGCAATTCGCGATAGCGTTCTGTTTTTCCGGGGTTCGACTCCCTGGGTGTGCATTATGGGTTTTCCAGTTAAGAAAACCATTATTCCTTGAAAGACTCTGTTTAGTATAAGCAGGGTCTTTCTTTTTTTGTTTTGAAATTCCAACAAATATGACAGTAGTGGCAAATTGGTTTTTAGCGATTTTGGTCATCGCTGTAAATACTACAATTAAGGGGCAGATACAGATAAAGAAAGCATTAAATGAGCATTAAAAGACCCTTTCTGTCCGATTTTTTGGACACATAAAATGTTAATATATACATATCAGATACGGGAGATGCCTTGTGGCATCATCTGATGAAAATATAAGGACAGTTTTGTTGAAAGGGGACGCTCATGTTTTTACTATCACTTCCAATATTCAATCCAGCTTTTTGGCTTTTGTTTGTCAAGGTCTGTACGGCAATGTCACTGGTACTCGGCGTAAAGAAGATGGCTTTCTGATACAGACCATTATTCAAGGTTCGTTCATTAAGAACGGACCTTTTTTATTTTCTAAATTTTTTATTACATTTTTCAAACCGTTTTGTTAATCATCAGCGTAAAGCACCGCATCTTCGCGTATTCCTTGTCTTTTTTTCGTAATTCCCACTCCGCCGTGCCATGTTGAATTGTCGTGGACTATGGGAGAAAAATATAGACTATGCAGCAGTATAGGCGTTCTGCCATGCTGCTCATTGGTAAACGAAAAAGTTTTAATGGAGGCTGAACATGAAGAAACTATCAAGGAAACTGACAATGCTGTTGCTTGTCCTTGCGTTATCCTTTGTTGTCATGCCGTCGGTCAGGGTAAAGGCGGCAAACTCCAGAATTGTAAGACTGGACGGGACAGAGGTTATCGCGAGTGCGGACACATCTGACTGGACTGCTCTATATTCTGCTGTTAATTCCGCATTGACTGTGGGGAACACGCCCATAGCATTTTTTGCGGGAAATGACCTGTATGCCGTTGTGCATAGTGGAACAGTAACGACAGTAAGTACGGCGGCTGCAACACCTGCAAGCGAGATCACCGTACTCACTACCGATGATGTTACTGCCAAGAAGTGTGATTTCATAGGTACGGGCGGTAGCGAGAAAGCCGTTTGGTATATCCAGGGCACAACACTTCGAATCATAGGTAATGACACTATCACAGGCGGTAATGCTGTTCTTGCCAATGCATCACTCAGACTTTCATTCGTATCATCTGGTTATGATGTTGCATGGCCGTCAAAGATATATTCCTATACGGACGGAGCTACAACCTATAAGTTTTTCAAAGACCCCGAAGTGGGCGATGAAAAGAATTTCTCTGAGCCTGAATACTACGAGTATGAAGATCCTGCCACAAAGACAGGTCAGCCATACATGAAGACTTCCATAGGCGACAGGGCTTCTGTTGATGTCAAGGTGGGTTCTAATAACCCGTATATCGCCATGGCAAGTGACATCTCTAGCACTGCAGGATGGATTGACAGTGCAGGGACTTTAACAACCGTGTATATCGACGACGGGATTTCTCTTGCGGGCAACATGAACTTCTTGTTCAACGGTAATTCCGTAAGCACAGGCACAAACATCTCCACACATCTGTCAGAAGTAAAGGATTCCAAGTATACAGAACTTAAGGACGTATATCTTTACTGTGACACATCAGGCGTTGAGGGTTGTGCGGGAATGTTTGCAAGATGCCCGAAACTTGAAAATGTTTACTGTGCCACAAGCGGACAGTTCCAGAATACAAGGACAACATCATATATGTTCTACGGCAATGAAAAACTTGTCAATCAGACAACTCCTGCATCACTTGTAGACCATGTGCAGCCGACAAGCTCTCCTGCACCCGTCCTTGTTGATACTTCCTTTATGTTTGCCGACTGTTCAAGTATAGTACACCCCGATGTTGCTTCTTATGACATGTCAAATGTTACCAATACTACCGGTATGTTCTACGGAGCAAAGAAAGCAGCGCTTACATCTGTTCCGGGAAGTACAGACAGATGGGATATAAGCGGTTGGGACCTTGGTAATGTAGTACAGGCAATGTTCATGTTTGCAGGAAACCTTCCGCAGTCTTCGGGAAGTGCAAATCTCGACAATCCTATGGGGCAGGTAGATCCCGGTCTTGGGGATGTGCCTGAAGCCAACACACTTGTCGGTGATGTTGATATGTCGGGATGGAATCTTTCAAAACTGCTTGTAGCATACATGATGTTCAATCAGGATTCGGGTATCACATCCGTTAAGTTTGGTACAACTTCCTTTTCAGCTCTTATAGATGCTTCGGGAATGTTCCTTCGCTGCGATAACCTGCAGAACGTTGACATGAAGAACGCGCAGACACCTGTTCTTAAAAATGCCACATCCATGTTCCGCATGGCAGGCTCAAAATTAACAGGCGGTACCGCCGACCTTAGTGGATGGGGTGCAAGCGCACTTACAAATACAGACCTTATGTTCTACGGATCAGGCTTCCAGACAGTTAATCTCAACAGTTCTACCACAATGGCAACTGTAACAAGTGCTGTCGGAATGTTCGGTCAGATGCCGATGCTCAAGAGCCTTGGCTCAAGCAACCTTTCACACATAAGGTTTGATGCTCTTAAAAATGCAAGACTTATGTTCTACGGCGACAGACTTCTTACCGCACTTAATGTCACAGACTGGGGCATGGCTAACGTTGAGGATTTCGCCCATATGTTCCAGGATTGTGCCTCCCTTTCAACGGGAATGGATTTTTCAAAGTGGGAAGCTGCAAAGAGTATAGGTTCAAGCACTACATATTCGATGGATTTCTTCCTGTATAACACGGCTGTAACAAAGGTCGATCTGCACCTTTCATACATGAGGAAGATGAAGTCAGCTAACATGGCATTTGCTAATAACCCGCTGCTTCAGACCGTGACACTTAGGGAAAAGACAGCAAGTAATGACGAGTTTGCAAAGTGTGAGACAGCACTTGGAATGTTCGCTGACAACCCGCAGCTTTCAGCTGTCCTCAATCTTCAGCAGGGCACAAAGCTTCAGGATGCAAGAGGAATGTTCGCAAATGATCCGCTCCTTACATCTGTCAGCGTAAAAGACCTTCTGCAGAACAATACGACATGGGCTTCATATATGTTCAAGAATGACGTAGCACTTACATCACTTGACATATCTGAATGGACAGTACCCAACGTGGTTTATTTCCAGGGCGTATTTGATCAGTGCAAACAGCTTGCAACACTCACACAGGCTGACAACATTACCGGTGGTTCTAACCTTAAAGACCTCGGTACCGCGTTCAGGAACTGTAACGTATTGAATGATGCATCAGTTAACAATTTCCTTAAGGGAATGAGTGCTGCAAGCGGTGTGGTTGATGTATACGAGATGTGCCTTAACGATTATGCACTTACAAAGCTCGACCTTTCCAACATGAACTTTACATCTACCACAGATTACACAAGAATGGCGGCGATGGCAGAGAACTCTGCCTTTAAGACAAATAACCTTGTTACGATCATTGTTCCCAATTCATTCCTTGCTGCCTCAACAGGAAAGAACGCCTCCGGTGAGTGCGTGAACATCTTCTGGGTAGACGGCGATGGTGATTTCGACGGAGGTAATGAGGAAGATACCGATACGGATGACCTTGTTACAACATTCTTCATGGCGGGTTCACCAAATGCAAATACTCTTGCATACCCTTATGGTGGAACATCCGGTGATAATGATAACCGTAGCTTTGTTAAATTCAACGGAAGGACGATAAATGGTGAAAATATCGGCTCCTACACACTCGAAACAAAGACTGATTCAGCAACGCTCGCCATTGATGCAGACTCAACCCTCTATACGGGAGGAACAACTGAGGCAACTGCGTCAAAGGCACCGCTCAAGTATGCGTGGGACAGAAACGGAACTGTTGTGGACGGCGCAACTTCTAACACTCTCGTCGTTACGGGTTCTACTGCTGGGGATTATGTTGCTCATGCAACTCCTTCGATACTTACGGGTGACGCTTCTAGGCTTAATGTATCATTTGTCATCGCAGCTCCGGTTGAGACTTTAAAGGCAGTATATAACGGCCCCGAAGTTACTGTAGGTACTACTTATTCAAAAGATAATGTTATCGTAACTGCCATTGATTCTGGTGGTAACGTACATACCCTGCTGCCTTCTGATTTCACAGTGGATTCCCAGAAGGTAACAAAGAAGGGAAGTAACAAGTTTACAGCATATTATCAGACAGAAACGGGAACCCTTTCAGCCACATTCACCGTTCCCGGTGTAAGAAGGATAGGTTCTATTTCTGCAGAGTATGCAGGTCCTTCCGTACTTGTAGGTAAGGAATATGACCCCGAATACGTTGTTACAACAGCTTATTATGTTGATGATACCAAGCACAAGGAAGGTTTTGAGGTCGAAGAGACATCCTTCTCAGGAAAGATGGTAGGTAAGGTCGGTGACAACACCTATACCGTAATATATGAAGACCCCGACCAGGAATACAAGGAGTTTTCAGACACCATCAAGGTAAATGGTTATAAGCAGATCAACTCTATATCAGCTACCTATGTCGGCGGCAAGATAAAGGTCGGCAAACAGTATGCAAAGAGTGACGTTATCGTAACCCTTTACTACACAGACGGCTCAGGCTCTACAAAGACCACAAACTTTACACTTGATTCAAGGACTGTTACAGAGGTTGGCGAAAACTCATTCCTTGCAACTTATCGTGATCCGTTCGGTACAACATATACCGCAGGATTTACAGTACCCGGTTATGATGACGGCGAGACAGCAGCAAGTAATGAAGGACAGTCAACACCCGCTGTGACACCTGCTCCCGTGCAGGAGGAAGAAGACCCTGTTCTTAACAGCTCCGTTCTTTCACCCGCCGATACCGAGGGCACAGGCTCTGTTGGTACTTACACAGGCGTGGTACAGACAGGACGTACGGAAAGAACTGTCAAACTCATTCTCATAATGGTTGGCATAGCAGCGGTTATCGGCGCAGGACTTGTTTACAGACATCATCTTATGAAGGAGCAGAAGAACGATAAAGAGTGACGTGGCACTATAAACCACATGAATAAGACAACTTAATAAAAAGAATAAAGATAAAAGATTTACAGATGCATTTTGTGGGGTAGCATGAGTGTACTGCTGCCCCGCGAAATCAAAAAGTACCATTGTGACAGCCTTTTTATAAGGCAGACCTTTTTAGTAAGAGGAAGATATTATGGATAAGGGGAAAAAGGACTCATCTTATGACAAGGTATTTATCGGCTACCATGACAGACAGATGATAAGAAAACGAAAGATACTGGTGATCAACTCTATCATCCTAGCCGCTGTCCTTGCGCTCGCATATTTCTTTACGGGTTATATGAAAGAGGGTCTTATCGCTGCGCAGGCAGCAGACGTTTATTCTTCAGTGCATGAAAGGGCAGTTTCTTCCACGCATGATATAGACTTTTCTGTTCTGCATGCGGCAGGAACTCCTTCGACAAGTTGGATCTATATTCCAGATACAAGGATAGATTACCCGCTTGTTCAGGCAGATGATAATGACGTCTATATTGATAAGGATGCTTATGGAAATGACTCCTATGCGGGTGCTATATTCATCAACTGTGAAGATGCAAAGGATATGTCCGATGCAAAGACCGTTATCTTCGGTCACAATATGACGGACGGCTCAATGTTTGAACAGCTCCACAGCTATGACAGGGATGATTTTGCAGATACCCACAAGGATATGTACATATATACCGAGGACGGGCTAAAGAAACACTACACACTTCTTTGCTACTTTGCCCTTGCTCAGCCTACTAATGAAGCGATATATGTAAAAGACAGAGCTCTTTCAGCTTCGGTGGTGGCACATAAACTTCAGCTTGAGGCAGACAAAAACTATGACGAGCCTAATGGCGGTAATGTAGTATGTCTTTCGACATGTACGTTCCATACAAAGAGAACGGTAGTGTGCTTCCAGTTTGTAGATGAAGAGTATTTTGACCCTAACTGCATGACAAAGGGCATGGGTGATTATGGTGTTGTTGTAGAGAGCGCAGTATCGGATGGCAACAGCAACAACGTGGAAGACCTTTCACAGCCCGTAGTGGATGTTGAGAGTATTTCTGACGAGGAAGTACCACAGGCTCCTGCGCCCAATGTAACAACAGTCGATAACTCTATCTCACAGGAAGAGGCAGACTTAAAGGCAGAGGAAGAACTTGAGGAGCGAAAGGCAAAGGAAGCTGAGCAGAGTGGCGAGTCTGCAGATGAAAACGCGTCTGTTGATGACCAGTCAGCGGTAATCATAACAGTAGAACCGACAGAGGAACAGATTGATGCGATCCTCAACACATCTAATAAGGTGGTGGCAAAGGATGACTCAGGACACTTCCCCGGCACGGATAAGACACCGCAGGAGCTCCAGAGTGCAGAACCGGCTTCAACACCGCTTCCTGCAAAAGGCGCACCATCATCGGTCATTCCTCCGGGAGGTTGAACCTCAATGTTACCTCAAATGTAGCTCAAAATGTAATTTGACCTATTGTTATCTCAATCATTTGGCTTTATTATAAGGAATTGTGTATGGCTAGAAATATTAAGATATCAGACACCAGTGGTCTTGACAGGTTTTATGATACTGTTTCTTCGACATTGGCCAGGGAACCGTTTTCGGGCATGGATACAAGAACATCCCACTACAAAGTCCTGAGCCTTGATATCCATGAGTTTATGGATAAGCCATATCCTGTGAAAGAAGCTATGTCAAGGGAGAACATAAAAGGTTTGTAATAGTATGTTATGTCTGCGGACAGTGTACCATTTTCTGTCCGCAGTTTTTATGTATGTTTCTATGCCGCATTTTAAGGTACATGTGTGGCTTGGAGGTAATCTTTGATGGAAACCATTGATAAGGTTGGCACAGCTATTGACGGCATATCCAAGGCAAAGGAGATATTTGCCACTGCCGACTTCGATTCTCTTATATGGATTGTAGCAGTCCTTTTTGTTATAGGACTTCTTGGACACACTGTAAAAAAGGCGATAAATGGTCTTGCCTTTGTCTGCGGTGCGGTCATCATCGTTGAGGTGGGATATTTTCTCGGACTTTCCAAGTTAAATGCCTATTTCCCATTTTCTTCCATATTTAAAAAAGACATCATAATAACTCTTGCCACAGTTCTGCCGGGGACAAAACTCTCAGCGGCTGTTCTTTATGCAAGGGGTGTGATCGTCGCACTTATTGATTCTGCGATGCAATATATCTGATACTGTTATTTTTAGGTTTTGACCTGTTTTGAGGTTGTTTATGGCTGATGATAAGGTATGTAAGGGCTGCCATGTTCTTCATGTATTAAGGATAATATGTATCATTCTCCTTGTTTCTGCACTTATATCCCCCTTTGCCATTGCATACATGAGTCCGTCTACGGTCTTTGGCAGAGAACTTTCCCTCTACGAGAATATATGTCTTTCTTATATAGTATTTGGAACAGGGTTCTGGTGGGTGGCCTTTCTTATTCTTATTTCCATTGTTGTTTTGACTGTTGTTATTAGACGCAAATCATGTTGAGTATGTTTTGAGGTAGATAATATGAAACGTTTGGATGAGAGGTAAGCACGGAAATGATATCAAAAGACTCCAAAAAGAGACGCCTGCTGCCTTTAAAAATAATTCTTGTCATAATGTCATTATGCCTGTGCTATTGCATATTGTCTTGTTTTTTCAATATGGGCATGCGGATACCTAAAAAGACAGAGGTACATGAGCCCGTGGCGGTTGCCGAGCCTTCCGTGGGAACAACATACGAACTCGGCTCAGATAACGTTCAGTACGATGAAGAAACGGGAGTGACTTATGTAAACAACATCATCATTGTATTCTTTTCAGATGACTGTACTGATGAGGATAAAAGGGAGCTGATTGATGAAATAAATGGTGAGGTTGTTGGGGAGATACCGGTAATTAGGCAGTGTCAGATCAGAGTCAGCGAAAGGACTCTTGATGAGCTTACGGATTTATGCACTAAGATTGAAGATTATCCATTTGTTGAAACGGCAACCTTCGACCAGGCATTTGAACTAAAGGCAGATGTTGTCCAGTAAACATATTCTATAGATAAAAATGAGGGATTGTTATGAATATTGACAGACTGAAATATAGGATTGCACTTGAAAAACTGTATCTCTGCAAACAGGTAATGATCTGCGTTAAATTATTTACACCCAACGTTTTAGGATTATATGAGGAAAACGGGAAGTGGGTTGTTTATGATACAGACTGTGTAGGAAAGGTTGATATCCTCGGCAGGGGCAATTTAACAAATATGACTGACCTTTTATACAAAAGGCTTGTCTTTATTTCAGATAAGCATGGAAAGAAGAGAGACAAAAAATAATGAACTTGATGGACAAGGGCTTTATGCTCATCAATAAGGCAGCAGGCGCATGGGGACTCCCATTGGTTACGCTTGCGGTATGTCTATTATTTATATCACTTGTTCTCATAGTGGGAATGTTATCTCATGCTCTTGTAAGAATGGAGTACGGGGTCATAAGTTCATTCCTGGGCAGCAGCTTTGCAATGTTCTTTATCAACTATCTGACATTTCCCGGTACAGTGAACCATGAGTGGAGTCATGCCGTTTTTGCGATCCTGACAGGGGCAAAAGTGACAAAGATCAAATGTTTTGAGAAGCCTTCCTCCGGTCAGCTTGGGCATATAGAGTTTATCCCGAGGGGAATATTCATCACAAAGGCAATTCAGATGAGTGTTACATCCTGTGCTCCTGCGGTTACGGGCATATTGTTCACCTTTGTCCTTATAAGGGGGCTTATGTTTAACCCCAATGGTTCATATACAAAAGGGATACTCCTTTACTTATTATTCTGTGTTATCAACCATTCCCAGATGTCATCACTTGATGTGCGGAACTATTTTAAGGGGATGATATTTATTTTTCCGATCATATATTTAATAGCATATTTTATTTTAAAGTTTATGGGTGTTGCAGGTTAGGGCGTACTGTCTGAATATAGTATCTCTGTAGAATCTGCAATGGCGAGGATGTTTTTTGGGTGTGTTTTGTTGGGCTTACTGTAGGCAATGATATTTCTGTTTGTTAAAAGGAGAAGAAATATGACAAAAGAAGAAAGAACCGAGCACGCCAACGATATAAGCAATCAGTATGTTCCAAGAATAAGTCCTGATGATACAGATGTGATGGAAGAGGTCGCAAATCTCCCCATACAGGACATCATCACCATATATTCAAATGCCTTTCATGCGCTTGAGGAAGGGATGTTTTCGGGTATCAACCAAGATGCGTTAAACTCTGGTGAACCACGGGCAAAAAGATATGCAGATGCAATAGAACGAGTAAAACATATTGTTATTAGAAGACTTAAAACTGCAGATATGCTGTGGACAGTTACAGACAAGATAACAAATTCGCCATTTATCGATGATATTAACGACGTCTGGGTGTTTACTGAAAAAGAATTAGCCTACAATGTAGTCGATTATTATATGCAGCAATACAGGACTACTTTTGCGGTTACAGAAATAGCAAAAGATGACGTCATTAATTTCTTCGGACAGACAGCGCACATGAAAGGGGCTGAGAACTTTCGTGTGGATATTGGTGCTTATGCGGGGATGAGGCTTAAGGCTGAATGGATCATGGAAAAGCCTGACTTTAGTGGCATACCCGAGATTAACAGGCCTGTAATGAATCCGGTGTTTTTCCGTTCTGTAGCAAAGCTGCAGGAGGAAAGACTTTACAGGGCTGATTATGAGGGCAAAAAGGAAAAGCTAAAGGTATTTGAGGACGATATGATAAAGGCTTTCCATGATGCCAGATTCCTTGTTCCCGTTAAAGGTATGGAACAGATGATGAAAAGGGTTGAGGCGACAGACACGCAGGGCGGCGAAGGCGTTTTGACCGATGGGACAAAGATATCCATAGCTACTTTAGCCAAAGGGCAGGGTGATGATGAGTCTTTTGCCACTCCGGTATTCACCGACTGGAAAGAATTTAACAAAATATATTCGCAGGATGAATGGGGCGGCTGGATTTGGACTGCGCAGGATTTAGCTGCTGCCCCGGATGATGTTGTAGTGGTCAATGCCGGTTCACTTGGCTTTGAAATGTCCAAGACTATGATACGTCAGATGCTTGATATTTATGATAAGGAATTTGCACCAAAGGATGAGGCTTTGACAGGAGACGGGCTTCCAGATGATTTTATTCCTTATGTCAAAGATAGACCGTCTGAGGCACCAAAAAGCGGTGGGTTAGAAGCCGTGAATGCCGCGTTAAGCGCTCTTAATAAAAAAGCCGGGTCGCTGCCCGATACACTTGTGGAATTTATGGATAATCCCCGGGATATGACTAAGGATGAGTTTCTGAAAAGATATGGGGATGAAAAATTATTCAGGCTTAGTGGTTACAACAGTGATAAGAAGAAATGGGTCAAGCGTCATGCTCCAAAGTTCAGGGGTGAATATTCTGAGGGCATTTACTTTACGTATGAAGGGGCAGTTTTAGCTCTCATGATGCGTACTGTTGACTGCCCTGTCAACAACTATGTGCCACAGCAGGCGACTGTAGGGCAGTTGTTTAAAGACCATTGGGTTAAGCGCCTTATCAGAAACGATGGGAAAATACTGACCTTAAACCAAAATGACAACATGATCTTACCAAGTGTATATACCCAGAACGAACTTTTGGAACAACTTGTATCAGAATATAGCGGCCAGACAGTTATTTCCGATGATTTGTGTTTAGGCATGACGGAAATTTATCTTGATGATATTATTTTGTGGGTTTTGGCTAGACCCAGTTTAACAAAAGAGACGGGAAAATGGAACTTCCGCAAGACATACAAATATAAAAATGAAAGCCCCTATAAGAACGAGAAATGTTATCATGTTTTTTCTACATATGAGGAGGCTTGGCGTGAGCAGGAAGACGGGTACTATCCGCAAAAAACCACTCTTTATCAGGAACTGAACGATTACCATGACCTGCCACACGTTTTATATTGCGGAGAGGATGAGATCCTGTTTGTTCCTAAAAAAATGGCAGAGGCAAAGGCTGTAACGGCAGATGTAAAAGATAATGTGGAGACTGCCCGTATAGAAAATGACATTGTATCCTACCTGAAAGAGACCGGTATGTCAGATAAACGTACCGAAAAGTCTGTCGGTAAGTTAAAAAAGTACGGGGATGTGTTTAAAGCATTCCATTCATACATAATGTCGATGGAGTATCCTGAAACGCCTGTTGTAGAAGGATACAGTCCTAAATCATTACATGAAGAGGTTGGGGATAAACTCAGTCCTGTCGGTGTTATGAACTATATGATTTACCTTCGGGAAGAACCCGAAGACGCATTAAAGGACTTAAAAGCAGGTCTGCCAACAAAGTAAAGGTGTTGTTTTTTGCATTGTTTGCACAGGAGATGATAAATGACAAAGCAGGAGAAGATACAGGTATTAAATGAATATAAATTTCCATACAAATTACAGAGGGCTCTTTTGCCTTTATGTGAGGATGATTCTCAGGGATTGTGTCTTGCGTTCATAGGAAATGAGGGTACGAATAAAAGGTCGTATACCAATAAAATCGCAAAGTTTCTTTTTAGAATCGGGCTGATAGATAAGTGGAAATGGAATGACGCCAATAAGGGATATGAAAAAACAGATGGCGATGACGGTATCTTATGCTACAGAACATCATTGGTTGACGACAAGTTCTTCAGAGACCGCATGTTATATGAGATCGTCAACGTCCAGTATCACAAAGACAAGATCGCAGCGGATAAAAAGAGGAATAGTATCGAGGCAAGGGCTTTAACCGGCGAGAACATGGGCGTTAATGCCCTTGACCTTTTCTGCAATGAATTTAAGTATAAGTATTTCATATTGAACTGCAATAAAAAGGAATTTGACTATCTAAAGTCTTTAAATCCCAGAATATCGTTCATATTCTCTGCGGTAGTTGAGTTTGGCGACTGGTCTTCCGATGAGATGATGTTTGCGTGCCTAAAAGAGCTTCCCGATGGCATAATTAAAAAAATAACAGATGAAAACAAGCAGGAAGCCAAAGGCTACTTTGAAAAATACAATGGCAAGCTTCCTTTTTGTAACCGTGAGCTTAGTCTGTATGTTTCAAATCACATCAAACAAAATGGCAGATTTGTTCTGCCTCCTGCTGTTATGGATGTGCGGAGCATGGAAGAGCTATTGTCTCCTCTTATTGGAATGGACACGGTTAAGGATAGCCTTTACAGGCTTAGAGATTATGTGACATTCCAGAAAAAAGCAAAGGATAATGGGATAAAACTTCCTAATCAGCACCTGCACATGGTTTTTACGGGTAATCCCGGTACAGGTAAGACAACCATAGCCCGTATAGTTGCAGAATGTCTGTATTCTGTTGGTCTTTTACGGGAAAACAAGGTTATTGAAGCAGAGCGAAAGGATCTTGTTGCGGAGTATGTAGGTCAGACAGCCCCCAAAACAGACGAGGTCATAAAACGGGCGATGGGTGGCGTGCTTTTTATAGACGAGGCGTATTCCCTTGTACCCGAAGATGGGTCAAGGGATTACGGCGCCGAAGCCATTGCAACTCTTATCACCGCAATGGAGAATCATTCCGATGAACTTGTCGTTATCTTTGCCGGATACAATAAGGAGATGGCAAGGTTTGTGGATTCCAACCCCGGAATATCCTCCCGCATAGGCTATACTTTTAAATTTGAGGATTACAAGCCTGCTGAGATCGACCAGATATTGAAAATCAAACTGAAGGATTTTTCATTTACAGATGATGCGGATGTTCAGATAATGAAGGACATAGAGTTTTTCTCCAAAGCAGAAAACTTCGGGAATGGTCGTTTTGCAGACAGGCTTGCGCAGGAGATCATTATTAAACATGCAAGAAATAGTGAGGGTGAGCTCACAAAAATAGTGGCGTCTGATGTGCCCACTGTCGAGGAACTTTCTGATATCATATTTTCCGCGCAAAGATATGTTCTCCCTGAAATGCTGACGGATGAAGATTATAAAAGAACCTGTTATCACGAGCTGGGTCATGCGGTGGCAAGATACAAGCTGTTCGGTGATGCCAACATCCTGAAAATAACTATATCTCCTAGCGCAGACGGAACGCTTGGTTATGTTGTCCACAAAAACAGTGATATGAGCGTATCCATGACACGGGATAAACTTGAAAAGGAGTGTATGTGTCTGTATGCAGGGGCAGCAGCCGAAGAAGTTTTTCTTGGTGAGAAAAACCAGTCAACGGGATGCTGGAGTGATCTTCAGAAAGCACAGTATCTTTTGGAATCGTCATTGTTCAGAGGTGGATTTTCAAAAACCGCAGGAAAATTATATATTGAACACTCGGCTTTAAATGAGGACCATTATAAAGAGCTTGGGGCGGTATCCAGTGAAATTTATGAAAAGTCGGTGGCATTTATAAAAGAAAACATGGATATGATAGAACAGATTTCTGACAATCTGCTTATCAGAAAGACCATGACCGGGGATGAAATAGGTGGGATGTTTGCGGAGTATGAGAAGGCGGGCATATTGTAATTCTTAAGCCAGCAGGCCGGTATATATTTAATCTCATATGTTTTGAACCATTCATTATTAGTATGGAGGCACTAATGGAATATACAATTGAAGAGATAGAATTAGGAAATAATATAACGTTGAGGGAGCCCGTTTTTAATGACCCTTCATTAGAAATATTATCTGAGTTTCTCTCTTCGGAAGTCCATAACTTTACGAGCTCTATTTTAGAAGTTATCAAGAAGGCAAAAAGCAGTACTGAAAAAATACAATTTTCAGGTAATGAGTGCCTGCTCAGCATAGAAAATAAAAGAGCTAAGATAGAATGCACTATTGATGACGCTGAGATAGGGGAACCTGTCGTTATTGGATTAGAGGAATTAGAACAGGTAGTAAGAACCTGGATTAAAGATATGTAGAAATGAAAGGCAAAAAGGAGAATGCCCATGATTATCAGACCACCCAAGGAAATACTAAAGTACATTTCATTCAGGAACGGTGAGGTTGTTATGAAAGCCGAACTGCCAAAAGCCTACAGAGAACTGTTTGAAGAATATAAAGAAAAATATATGACGGCAAAGAAGAAACAGTCTGACAGAGTGGAGAATATAAGGATAAATGAAAGTTGTTGATATCAAAGGAAAAAGAAGCTACGTCAAATTCATTTTGGAGGATGGCTCATGCATTCTGGGGAGCGGCGAGCTGCTAACAGATGGATTTTGTGTCTATATGGATAGCTTATCTTGTAACGAAGAGTTACTTGCAGATACCAAGAAAGAATCGTTAAAGGAAGCGGTAAGCGAATTTCTAAAAGGACGTACATTCAAAGTGGACTTTGCATGAATCAGTTTGCAGAGGCGGCGACCACAAATTCCGGGTGATGAGTAATATGGATAGAAATGAATTTTTTCAGAAAATCAGTTCTTATGGGATATCCCTAAAGGATATTGGCATATTTGTGGATGAACATGTGCGGTTTGAATATGCCCTTGGCCTATATGCCAATAAAGGGAATACGGTTATATATGCAATAAAAGAAAGAGGCGAGGAGCATGTTAAAGAATACGCAAATGAGAGTGATGCTTTTGAAGAGCTGTACCGTGAAGTGCTTTTCGGGTTAAAGCGCCATGGATATATGAGTGCTTCAATTTCCAAAGATATAATCTGTACAGAAAAGAGCATAGTGGAAGAGTGTCTTTGTGGAAAATATGGTATCTGCATGGCTGATGCAAAGGCTGTATGGGATTACCTTTGCACGGATATGAGAGTTCTAAACGAATTGAAGTATTTTGTTGTAAAGGAAAATTTTGTACCGGAGCAGGAGGCAGTTTCTGTGCATGGATATACGGCCGAAAGACTGTATCGGGAAACCGGCCTGAACGAAATAGAAGCGATGAAGTGTATGCTCATGATCCGTAGCAATAAGTGGAAATCTTCATTGGAACTGCAAGGAGCACTAAAGGAGTATGTGAATGTAAGGAAAAAGGGCTTGCATGCCTGTCAGGATAGGATTAAACAACTCCATGGGGATATTTCAAAAGAACAAAAGCCTATCGAAAATGGATGGGAGGCTATTCTTAAGATATTAAAAGAAAACAGCACTAAAGAACCCACTAAAGAGTATGTTAGCATACGAAACGCAATCAGGATATTCCTTGAATGTTCAAGCGATACCGATAACAAGTATTTCACAAGACTTTGTGAAATACAGAACGAATTAGACCGGTGGAATGGAATGTCATATTGACAACAGATAATACGCAAAAGGAGAAAACAACGTGAAATACAAATGCAAAAAAAGCTTTTCTATCCCCAAGTCAGATGATGATGGATTCCTAACAGATGAAACCGTAAACATCGAACCCGGTTCAATGTGGGAAGAAGATGAAAGCGGATTCAGAATGTTAGGCGATGTGGATCATATACGTTTGGAAAACACGGAGAATTTCTCATGGCTGGAAATCGACAGAGAAACATTGAATGAACATTTTGAAAAATGTGATGAAGGTATGCGTATATGATAGTGCAGTACAATGGTAAAACATATAGAGGGTATGACGCAGGCTCTGGCCATATCAGTATAGTCACAAATCATAGAGAGGATGGCTTTAGCGAGTACAAACAGCCAAAAGGCGAAACCATGTACCGTAGAGTCATCAATACTCAGGATGCCGAAGGTGTTTACGACCTGAGCTTTAAAGCTGTCTATAAGGGCATGCAATTCACATGCACTTACTATGAAGGGTTGATGAACCTGCATGACAACGGGAGGACCGGAGCCATAGAAAGAGGCTTTACAGAGATAGACCGTGCTATATGGCTAAAGAAAATACCTCTGTATGAGGCAGACCTTATTATAGAGGATAAATATAACTATAAAACAGGTCAGCACATATTAAGAGAAATAACCGTGGACGACTTTGTATCATTAACAAACTATATCCATGAGGTAGAAAGATGGTGTACATGATTAAGGAAATAAAGTAAGGGAAATAACCCCGATGATATTTTCATCGCACCTCTTATGTTTTTTGATTGTATATGGGTAGCGATTTGGTATTGTTTAAAACACCAGTACATAGCACTGGTGTTTTTTAATTAGGTCATTGTAAGATTTTCTGAAAGGAGCTTTTTAGCGTCCTTATATGCTCTTAATGTCCGCTTAAGGGCTTTGCAGGCTTCCTTTTCAGACATGCCGCTTGTTTCCATCAAGTTTTCTATATCTTCTACGATATCAAGTGCTTTTTGAAAATCAGCTTTTTCTTGTGCATATTCTTCAACAATCTGACACATTTTATAAACTCCTTAAAACAATAATAAATAATCTATTTATGTATTATAGCATATTTTAATGGGTTTTGTGCCTCATAAGGCTTGCTTTGACCCTGCTTTTAGTCATTTTGAGCCTGTGCTATGCTGCTATTTCCCACCATATAACTCATATATAACCATGCTCAAAACACCACCTGTCAGACAGGCACACCCAAAACACCTTCAAAACAGCTTAAATACTGTATTTCTAACCTTTTCATAAACTTTCTAAATTCTTATAAATTGTTCATTATTTATTGAAATATCCCATACTTTTGCATCATGCTGATTGCATGATGAGGAGGTTATAACTATGAGTCACGTTATAGTAGCATGGGATAGGCAGGGGAGTGAAAAAGAATGGAAGAACTTCAAAAAAGCAATGTCGCTCACCCTTTCTTCCATAGAATCTGATGATTTCAAATGTATTCCCGATGAGATTGAGTACATCTCAACAAAGGACTGGGTAGACCGCCTTGTAAAAGAAGATAATGATTTAAAACTTCTACTTATAAGCGAGTCTTTTGATGGGCGTGTTCTTGGAACAGGCTCTATAAAGTCATGGAGAAAGCAAAGACCTGATCTTCGGATCATACTTGTCGTAGCAGATGACCGGAGAGGTCTTGCAAAACTTAACGGCCTTTATGAACTTGGCTTTTATGATGTGCTCTATAATCGTGATTTTAATGGCGAAAACCTTGCAAGACTTCTTATAAAGAAGAGAAGCAAGGAGAGGGCATTTAAGTATTATGGGCTTGAGATGTTCCATGCTCCCGTAAAGGAGGCTTCCAAGGAAGAAATAACAGACAAGCCCGATATCAAGACTGCTGAAAAGGTAATCGCCGATAGTGATGCTGCTGATAAAGGCAAAAAGGCAGCAGGCAAGAAAGACGCAGCTAAAGATAAGGAAAAGCCTGAAAAGGACGAAGGGCAAAAGACAACAAAGGCATCCAATAAAGCTGCTGATAGTAAGCCAGAGGCTACATCTTCTGATAAGGAAGATGTAAAGAATGATGCCCAAAAGTCCGAGGACGAAAAGAAGTCCTCAAAGATAACCAAGAAGTCTGCGGATTCCGATAATGAGGAACAGGCAGGCACCGTAACGATAAAATCTTCTGCCAAGAGCACTTCAAAAAAAGCAAAAGAGACCGCTTCTTCTAAAAAGGATACAAAAAAGGATAAAAAGGCCACAGATACCAAGAAGGCAGACCGTAAAAAAGATGGCAGTGAAAAGACTAAAAATAAAAAGAAGGTTGAGCCATCACCCGCAGTAGAGGATGAGGTTGTTGCTGAATATGAGCCTTATGATGAGACTGTTGAAAATCCGGATGTTCCAGAGTATGAACCTGACGACGAAATCCCTGCAGAGGAAATAGAAGGAGCAGAGGACGCCGTATCTGAAGAAGCTCCCGTGGATGCTCCAGATGAGATATATGAGGATGGCTATGCTGAAACAGACTCCGAGGAAACAGATACCGTGGTTGAGGAACCCGGCGAGTTTGTCAGCTATGATGACTTTAGCGCTTTTGATGATGACGAGGAATATTACGAGGACGAAGATTTTTCAGACATGGGACCGCAGGGTGAGGAGGAGAATCTATCTTCCATGGAATACCTTGTGCCAGCGGGAGCCCACGAGACCGTTGTGGACGACATATCATCCATAATAGCCCAGGGTGAGGATGCCATGTATGATTTTTACCACAAGTGTGAAGCAGAAGCTCTTACTGTGGAGAACATGTATCCCGAAATGAACATCGTGGATCAGCTTCAGGAACAGCTCCTTTATTTCTTTACAAGAAGGGATACCACATGGCTAAAGAACTATGAGCAGAAACTCATATCCAAGGAAGCATTCGACCAGAACCTGTGGCAGCTCATCAGGCAGTTTGGTTCAGAGATGGGTGTTACCGATGAAGAGGCAAGGGAGGCTTTTGAGAAATTCTCTCTGTTCTTGTATGGCTATGACATTATAGAGCCTTTCATACATGACCCCGATGTTTCCGACGTTAAGATACTGCGTCCTGACCTCATTAACATAAAACTTAAAGGTAAGCGTTACAGATCCAAAGTTGTATTCCGTTCAGACGACCATTACAGGGGATTTGTAAACAGGATACAGCAGAGAAACCATGTACTGCTTAACGATAATGAACCCAAAAAGACATTCATGGATACAACCACCTGTGAAGATGTGCGTCTGCGTTTCGTTGTATCGACAGAATATGTGGAGTCAACAAACCTTCCTGCTGTAGTAATAAGAAAGGAATCTAATGTAAAGAAATCCTTCGATGACCTTATTCAGGCGGGAATGATGGATATAGAGGTGTGTGTAAAACTCATAGACATGGCAAGACACGGATGGAGCGTTATCTTCTCTGGTGAGATGGCATCCGGTAAGACAACTCTTTACAATACGCTCCTCGATTTCTATTCACATGGAAAGTCCATGCAGACCATGCAGGAGAACGAAGAGCTTTTCAACAACTCACATCCTAACAACATGTTTGAGCGAATACAGAAGTCTCCTGATGGAAAGATCAACTTCGACCTTAAATATCTTGCTTTCTTCTCGTTGCTTGAAGATGTCGATATTGTAGGTATCGGTGAGATAAAGGGCGGAGAGGCTAAGTATTTCATAGACTGTATTTATGCCAATATCATCGCACTTGCATCTATCCACTCACCGTCTGCAAAGGATGCCCTTCCAAGACTTGCCGACCTTGCAAAGTACGATTCCGACTATTCGGTTCGTGACCTCCTGCGAAGGATCTCCACCATGAAGGGTGTCGTTGTCCAACTTGAAAAGTATAAGGTTCGTGAAATCGCAAAGATTGCAGGATGGGATGACGAGAAGGGTGAGATACTTTACGAGGACATTTATATAAGGGATAAGAGAAAGGATGAGAAAAATGCCGGATAAGAAAGAGAAATATATATTCCTTACGGGTGACATGCATCTCGACCATGCACTTGAATATGACACTTATGAAAGACTTTCTACTTATATAATGGACTACTATGACGAGAAGGACGCTTACGATAAGTGTACCAAGCGCATGAGCTATGTGGCAAAACGGAAAGGGAACATCATGCCCTTTTCCATACCATTCAAGAAATGTCCTGCATCGGATGTATTCCTTTTTGTTAATGGATTTCTGAGAGTTCTTACCGAGGATGGCTATGATGCCAAGGGTATGCTCACGCTCCACGACAAAAAGGACTATGTCCTCGGACTTATATATATAGAAGGAGGTAAATTTACTGTTGATACATGCGATGAGAAGAAGGGGATACTTCGTGCCACTGTCAATGCGGAAGGGTAGACACATGAATTTTCCATGATTTTATGGTTTCTTTTTTCAACAAGACTCGCATAAAATGGACTTTTGTTGCACCCTTGTCCTTTTTTGTACTTTTTTCGCAATCACAAATTTGTTTATTTTTGCGGGCGTAAATGATAGTATGATTTTAGTTTTCTGTGGTTTATTGTTATAATCTCCGCTTCGGAGATGTCTTATTGACAATGCGCAGGGCATATGCCCGTATCCTGATAGCACTTTATCAGATAGGGGCTTTTTTTACGGCCTTGATGCAGAGAAGATTTGTATAGTGTTGTTTTATTTTCGAAAGAGAGGCGGAGTTATGAACTTTATCGAAAATCTCAAAGACAAGTTTTATGAGATTAAAAATGATCCCAAAAACAAAAAAGTATTCATTGTGGCACTTGTCTGCATAGGACTTATCCTTCTCGTGGGTATCCTTGCAGTAGCACAGAACCTTCGTAGCATTTCAAGTTCTGTGGGCGGTGTTGAGGCTTCTGACCTTATAGCAGGTGAGAGCGCATCAGCCGAGAGAAATGAGGCGGGTGGTCTTATCATGGACATCGACTGGGATACAGTCATCGGATATGACAAAGACGGCAATCCTATTTACGGAACATTCGGTCTTGTTCCTTCTGTTGGTGGCTACGACATGTGCGGTGCTCCAATTTCAAAGGATGACATGATAGTTACAGGTTATGCAGAAGACGGAAAGCCTATCTATGGTAACTACTCAGCAATAGAACAGGCAAGACTTCGTGGTGTTGCTCTTGGAAATCCCGATATTGACTGGAATACAGTTATTGGTTATGACCGAGACAATAATCCTATCTTTGCTTCAAAGGGTGCTGACGAATCAATCCTTGGTTATGATATGCTCGGCAATGCTCTTTACAAAGGATCCGTTACTGTTATCGGTACAACTGATTCTGGTATGCCTATCTATGACTACTCTACTATTGAAACCGCAAAGGCTAAAGGTAAGAGTCAGCAGGATAAGCTCAGAGGCATCACAACAAGTGAGGCTTCTACAACAGACTCTTCTGATGGCGACGGAACAAACCTTAATGTCAAGGTAATCGACCAGTCCAAAGACGGCCAGGATGGCAAGGATGGAGATAAGGGCAAGGACGGTTCTTCTAAATCAAAGTCAAAGACTGTTTATGTTGAAGATAAGACAAGTAATCGTGACAGTTCAGATTATGGCGCGAATGATGGCAGCAATGGAAACAACGGTAACGATGGAAGCAACGGTAACGATGGCATAAATGGTGATTCTGCACAGGATGAAGCTCAGAATCAGGCTATCAAGGAACTTCAGGATCAGGTAAGTAAGATTGGTTCAGGCCAGTCAGGACAGTCCGGAACTCAGGGAGCTCAGGGCGAGAAGGGTGAGACCGGAGCCACAGGTGCTACGGGAGCCACAGGAGCCACAGGCGCTACCGGCGCTACGGGCGCCACAGGCGCTACGGGCGCCACAGGTGCTACGGGAGCCACAGGTGCTACCGGAGCCACAGGTCTTACCGGTGAGCGCGGAGACCAGGGTGAGCGCGGTGTTGCAGGTGAGAGTTCATTTGTTCATGTAATGTATGCAGATGCTGACCCTTCAAAGAACTCTGGTGTTCAGATGAAGGCATCTCCCGATGCAGCGACTAAGTTTATGGGACAGTACACATCCAACAGTGCTGAACCTTCCACAAATCCTGCAGATTATGTTTGGTCACAGTACAAAGACCTTTCCATCACAGCAGTACAGGATAACGATGGTGTTACAAGATTAGTTATTCATTAAGTTTTCTAGTTTAGAGGTGTTTTAGGATGAAAAGACAGTTATTTACTATTGCGGCAGTTGCATGCGCTTGTGCGGCGGTTGTTTGCGCAAGTGCAGTCCATACGGCTGCGGCTTCTTCGGGGGCAACCGTTAAACTTGCATGGTTTACGGGCACTCCCAACAAAGGTGCTAACGGCAAGTATCCATCACTCAATGATGCTTCAAAGGGTGGTGACATAACATATAACGTTTACACTCTTAAGGGCAAGGGACGTTTCCAGTGGGGCGAGACTACTGGTGAAGATGGCAAATACGAGGTTTACTATGATGCCGATGACCTTGTTGCTCTTACAGAGGAAGTGAACAGACAGACAGAACAGTTCAACAATGTTTATGAGCAGTACAGACAGCTCATCAATGCCATTAAATGATGAAAGGAGGGCCGCATGAAAAGAAATTTTCCGAGAATCACTAAAAAATGCATCTTATCTCTTGCAGCCGTCGCTGTCTTTACTGTTTCTACTACTGTAGCAGCAGAAACGAGCATACTCGACAGACTTGTTGGTACGGGTCGTCTTACATATGATGCTGACGGTGATGGTGTAGCTGAGGTTGTTTACGACCAGAGCGACCTTGTAAACATTGCATATCAGCTCAAGGCAAACGAGGCACATCTTGGACAGGTATCTGAGAGACTTTCAGAAGTGTCAAAGACCGAGGGTGAGAACGCAAAGAAGGTTGTAGATGCATATAACAGCCTTGCTTTTGAAGATCTTCCCGCAGGAAGTTCCTACACAGATGTGGCAGATGCTATCCTTGCTCTTACATCTCCCACAAAGGTTCTTCTTAGTTATGCTCAGGGCACAGGTACACCCACCTCAGTAAAACCCGATGCAAACGACCAGAGAGATATAGCTATTACGCTGAAACAGGCTAATTATGTCGTTTCTCTTGGCATAGACCAGAAGTTCACACTTCCTGCCGGCTATTACTCAAAGCCGATCACTATCAAAAATGCGATAGCGAATAGGAGCAATAAAGTTCCCGTTACAGTTAATGATGGTCAGCCTACACCAGAAATGGCCGAGGGTTATTATCCCCAATTTACTGCGACTTCAACTGTAAAGCCCAAGGCTACATATACATTCAAGCTTTATCATCATGTTCATTCCACTTCAAGTAATGAACAGACAGTTTATAATACAGACTTTTCAACTAATATCAATGGTCTGAGTGGACAGAGTGGTTATACTGCTTTTGCTGACAATACGTTTCAGACTACCAAGGGCGGCTGCTACACAGTTCCCCTGTATCATGCACACTCACAGTGGTCTAAGGATGCTACTACATCTCAGCCTGGAGTTTATGAACAGACAAGCCTTACATATGGCGGTTGCTACACCGAGCCTGTTTACCATGTTCATACGGCTGACTGTTACAGATGGAAAATAGAGTATGCCACCAAGAGTAATATCGCCAACAAGTATCAGACTACAAGCGTTGAGCAGAATGCCAAAAATATGGCGAAGGCTGCAGGGGTCTCCTTTAATGGCTCACTTACTGAGGTAAGACGTTTTGATGAGAACAATCCAACTGACCCGATGACACTTACCACTGAGTATTATCCTCAGTATTATCCAAAGGACTCTAATTATAATGAGTTCGGGCGCTATGACTACCACCGTAGATTTATTTCTGATTATAAATCTTCTACCACTGCCAATAATGGAAAGTTAGTTTCTTTCAATTATTACAACATGAAGCATTGTGATAAGTCTGCTTATAAGAACTTTGTTGATGCAGATGGCCTTCATCAGAAAGGTAATGAGTGGGTGTCCGGATATACTGCATTTAACACCGATACTTATACTAACAAGGTAGACAGATGGGTTGATGGCGGTTTCAGCAGCTACACGATTTCTTGGGCTGAAGATGACGAGCACAGATGTTGCGGTAAGACACTCCAGACCATCGAATGTTATCGTTGCAACTGTGGCAAGAGAACAGATCAGGTTTATTACGGTCTTGGATGCGGTAGGCTCCGCGGCGAAGTTGTTGCCGGTGAAGTTACCCGCAATTGATAGGAGAGGATTTTTACGATGAAAAGACCAATTTTTTATATTAAGAGAATGGCGGGCGTTGCGGTGCTGCTCAGTATGGTCTGTGGCACTACTGTTGCAGCAGAAGGCGGTTCTATGCTCAAGTTTAACGGAAAAGGACGTATCACCTCGGACCCTAATGTTGATGGTGTTGATGATGTTGTTTACGATAGTCTTGACGTGGAAGCCCTTAATAAGGCTGCTACTGATACTGCACTTAATCTTGATGACATGGATAACGTCATTGATGATGCTGTCGAGGCTATTGAGAGTACAAGACAGAAGGTTATTGATGCCTACAATTCCAAGGTTTTTCCCGACAAGATACCTGACGGAAGCAGTGCGGATACTATTGCGGGTGTAATCAAGGGAACAAAGGAATACCAGGCATTTCTCTCATATCTTGCAGGAACAGGTGAAAACTTTACTGCAAAGGGAGAGAAGAATAAGAGAGAGCTTGAACTTGCGGATATAGGCGGTGAGGTTGTGCTTGACGTAGACCAGCAGGTAACATTGCCGGCGGGTTATTATGAAGCTCCTATAACTGTATCTAATGGTGTAATCAACAGGGGTACGATCTCCCATGTATTTAATGGCGCAGGTGAGAAATCATATGAAGAGGGTTATTATACAGGTGGTGTTATTTCAGGTGATGTAGAGCGTTCTGCCAGTTCATATGCATGGAAAGTTTATCACCATGTTCACAGTACTGCCAACACTACTACTGTAAAAGAAACAACAAATTTCGATGTTACTACTGATGGCCCTGCAGATAATACCCGTTCATCAACAAGGGGTGGATGTTTCCAGAAGATACAGTACCACGCCCACAGCACGGGAAGTAATGATCTGTGTGCTGACAGGGCAAATGCGGGTCCCACTACTTCAAAAGTCAAGGGTGGCTGTTTTACATCTCCGGTTTATAAAATACATGTACATTCTGATGCTTGTAATTGGATTAAAACTGGTGAGACAGCAGAGGTGAAAACGGGTGGTGAAACTGGCGACTGGCCCTATGAAGACCGTGAAGATGCGCTAGATGCGGGCAGATCTGCAATTGGTGCTCCAGACCTTCCCTATAAGGATTCTACAACTTCTGACGCTGGACATGACCAGAAACGTTATGCGACCCAGATCGTACAGCCTCACAATGCACAAACTGACGATTATAAGGATGATTTGTATTATCAGGTTAATACCTGTAAGAAGGATAGCTCTCATTACCACTGGTCTTTTGCTCAGCGTATAAGGAAGCACTACAGGCGTGGCTGTGGTAAGTCTTATGGACAGCGATATGCTGATGAGGGAATTGATTACTATACTCCTGCATGTAACAAGAATCAGACAACACCTTTTTATATAGTCAACTGTGGCAAACTTAGAGGACAGGTAGTATCCGGTAAGTTCACAACAAATTAAATAAATTACCTTATTAGAGGCAGGATAGTAATATCCTGCTTCTTTTATTTTATTCTCAAAAGCTATTGACTTAATATGTCCCCTATGTATATATTTATTTATGTAAATTTTTTTATCTTTTTTTCTTGTAACTCTTTCGCTTTGAAAGACTGTTAAAAAGAATTTCCAGTTGGACTATTCTTTTTCAACATAGAAAATGAGGTAAATCTTTTTATGCTCAAAATTAATTTTCAGCATAAAAAAGAGTTGCTATTAACTCAGATAATAGCATGTATATACGCTGTCCCCTTGCGCTTAAATGTCTATTGTTTAGACATTTAAAAAAATTGAGGTTTGCAAGTCCTCTCGGTGTTTGGACGCAGCAAAACTTATAGCACCGCGATATTTGTCCACATGACGGTGACATTTATCGTTGAAAGGAGGTTCTCCGTCAAGCTGACAGTAGTCAGATAATCCGGAGCTCCACCTCTGACGAGGGTGGCTGCTGAAAAGGCAGACGCAGGCAGTGAGCCGTATTCCCTCGTCATGGAGGGCTAGGCAATGCCGTTTCAGGATAAAGTCGTATCCTGATCCGAAAGTCAAGACGCATTTTACTGCCCTTATGTTTTTACATTTGGGCATTGGGAGACTGATGAGAACGCAATCGAGCCGTTATGCGGCATGTATCATCAGTCGTTATGCCCTGTATCTGCTCGATGGCGTTCCGAGTAGATTTTGCCCTGATGTTTTTACATTTTGGGCATTGGGAGACTGATGAGAACGCAAGCGAGCCGCTAATGCGGCATGCATCAGTCGTTATGCCCTGTATCTGCTCGATGGCGATGCGTTCCGAGTGGGTACATTTTCCAGGCAGTTATGCCTGTGTGGTAGTGACCGCATGTGCGGTCATGAGTCCACTTTCACGTTCTCCTCACTTGTGTGAGGGCTTCAGGGCGTGCGTTTTGACCTGTGCGTGAACAGGTCTAGGGTATGCATTGTCCGTTAAACCCTGAGCCGGGGCATATCTGAAAAAATAATGGGATGGCCTTGGCTGGCCAGCAGGGCTGTGACCCAAGCCACTGTCACGCAAATCTGTGTTCAGGAGTGGAGCGTGGCAGTATAAATCCTGAGAGGCGGCAGGAGCCTTAAAGGTGAGCCCTTCGGGGGCAAGAACCACCTGCAGCATACGGGGACGGCCCGCATCGGTTTCAAATTATGGCTGATGAACGGGTTCGAATCCCGCCGTATGCACTACTATATTGTTGAGCCATAAGGCTCGTGTTCCCTCCGTGGTGGAGGTGCGGGAGATAAAACCGCGCAGCGATAGCTGTCCACCGTGGGTGGGGAAGGAGCCATTATGGCAAACATTTTCAAAAATATCACATGCGATAACATGTATGTAGAGGGATGCGGTATTAACTATGCCGTATTTACATACAGAGGCCGTCAGTATGACGGACATGCTATCATTCGCGGATTGTTCCGCGATTATGCTGTCAACATGTGGTATGACAGCAACTGGGAACTTTGCGCACAGGTTGACGCAATGCCAAAAAACTTTTTTCAGGACTTGCAAAAGTCCTGAAGGCTGCGTGATTTGAAGTTTCATATGACTCCATCCTTGGAGCCGATTGTAACTATTTTCGGCTCCTTAAGGGGCCTATTTTACCCTAAAGGAGGGAACAATCTATGAATATCAATTTCGCAGTTGCGTGCCTTGCACGCAAATTTAACAAAACAAGGCACTCTGTAGTAGAGTGCCAGGGAATGGAGTACAAGCATGTATTCCTTCTCGGAGAGGAAGACGTTCACGTCGACCTCTTTGGTATAGACGGCCAGTTGGTCTCTATATCACTTACTAGCGGTTTTTATTACCGCTCTTATACTGTGGCAGACAGAAAGCAGTTGCTTGCTGCTGTCGCAGATTATGAAGCTGTTGGCGCCATGATGCGTCACGCTTCATAAAAATAGGTGTACATCAGCGCACGGCGACCACCGTGCGTTGATGGTTGTTCCAGAGGGCCTCGTGCCCATAAGCAGCTACGCTTTTGCGATAGCACCGGCAATAGGCGCCATGGTCTCAGAGTAAGACGTAGGCTGAGCTGGTTGCGCATCGCAAAGCTACTGGGCTGTGTGAGGGGATGTATCCTCTCAGGACAGAAAAATGCCCTTTCCTCGGAAAGGGCTCACTTTCTTTATAGGGATAATTATAGCGTTTTACGCTTTTATATATTGAATTACTGATTGTTTATTTTAAAACGAGGATTTTGGAAATGGTTATAAATGTTAATAATGGACGCATGGGAAATATTGAAGTCGGTAAGATAAGTCCTGTTTCCGATGAACTTGCTAAAGGGAAACCTTCCGGCAATGCTGGGGGCTTATGGGGGTGCAAGCCTGATGCCGAAAGGACATGGGAGCAGTGGGCTGTCTATGAGATGCCGCACCGCCTCACAAAGGAACACGCAGAGGTGACGATAGGGGATAGTGCGCGTGTGCTTGTGATCGATAGCAAGGCGGATGTTGACCGCTTTTTTGAAAGATACGGTGAAAATCCACACAGCTTTGGGGATGCAGACTATGTCAATTATTCAGAAGTGGCGAAGGATTATGATGTCATAGATTATCATTATTCCAACTTTGACGGGGAGAACGGTGATCGCAGGCTTCACGCTCTTGCCTGTGACTGCGTTTATGTTCTCAACAGGGATGTGATCGAGGATGTCAGGAATCCTGAGACGCTGACTTTCTATACGGAAAAGGAGCAGTGGCTTCTTCAGGAGGGCGGCTATGGTGGTGCCATCAGTCTGGGAATAGACTGTTATAACACATTTGACACAAAGGCGGAACGCATTGCTGCGCTTGATGATTATTACAGGGTATTTGGAAAGAATGAGGGTAGTGAGTCTGCATATACTGTTGTGAATAATTATGGCAGATTGAAGGATTATATTGACAGAAATAATGGACGCATTGATGAGAAGCAGCTTAATAAGATCCTTATTAATGTAGGTGCGGATAAGGATGCTGAGCGTGTAATGGGAGATGTGCTTGATGACCTGCGGGAAAAGAGCAGGGGCGAAGACAGGTCAAAGGTTGATGCTTTTAGGAGGAATTTTGACGACAAGTATATCCACGGCTGTCGTCCGTGGAGGGTTCAGGACCTTAAGATACGTGATTTTCTTTTTAAACTTTATAGAATAGATAATGAACTTGTACATGATGTGAAGATTGAGTGTCTTAGGGCTGTGCTTAATGACCCGTCCAGCAATACATGGGCTGGGATGGGTGCACGTATACCTGCCATTGCCGTGTGTCTTTCATCTTGATTTTTTCTTATAAACAGCTAACACCTTTGCTATTAGTAAGCCATTTCTTTTTGAAATGTATTACTGTGTAATAAAACATTATTAAAGCACTTATTACTCCTTGAGTAAGAGTAGGACAATCCAGAAATGCCAGGAAAAGACACGCGGTAAGTGTGTCTTTTCCTTATTTTGTTCATAATCCTCGTGGCATCATATTGTGTAGCGGCATTTTCTTGGATGCTTTAACTACTCATATACATACGCTTATTATGCAAATAATTTTGTTTTTATTATTTATCAGTTGCATTTAATATTTCCCTATGATATAGTAGCCGTGTATATATTTCTAAATTTTTATTTTATCATCTTCACATTTCGTGAAAGTTTCAAAAAGGCAAGTAGTATTGCAAATTTAGAAATTTTAAATTTAGGTAACTGGCATTTAAAACAAGTCGTGTATTTTATTACGCGGCTATTTTTTATGCTCAAATTTAAAAAATTGCTACCTCATATTTTTATTATGATGTGGCAGAAAAGGAGGTAAGTCGTATGAATTATTACGACAGAGTAACTGCCCGTAATGGAGCTTATTCCAGGACGACGGCTAACGAGGCGTCTATGGGTGGTGGAAAAATTGATGAGGACGGGCGAGGTGCATTTTACACCGAACTTGGTCACTGCAAGTCTCTCCGCGAGCTTTTTGTGTTCCCGGAGGGAGAAAAGGTGACGGTACTTGAGCCGTCGATTGGTGACGCATCGTCGGTCATCGCCTGTACGGGTGCTGATGTGAATGAAAACATCAGGATCCTTGGTGTTGAACTGAACGATAACGTTGCTGCAAAAACAGCCAAACTTCCCCAGATTGAAAAACTGCTTAATGCGGATTTTACATGCGGGATAAGGGCTCAGCACAATATCGCTTCTTTCTGTTTTGGAAACCCTCCTTATCTTGATGATGAGGATGAAAAGGGCGGACGAATGGAAAGGACCTTCCTTGAGAAGGTTACTGGCTATTTAAAGAAAGGGGCTGTTCTTGTATGGGTAATTCCATATAAGGAGATGGCTGCTCCCACAACTGTAAGGTACATGATGCAGAATTATGAGACCATCGGTTGTTGGAGGTTCAGGGATGAAGAGTATGCCAAGTGGCATCAGATAGTCTATGTCGGACGTAAGAAAGACAAGACGAGTTTTCCTTTAAAAGAGGAAGCTGATGCTGAGATTAAAAAATACTCTGATGTCTCAAAACTACCGGTTCTTCCGGACACCTTTAAGGGGACTGACATGTATCAGTCTGTCGAGGTCTTTCCGTCAGACCCTGCGAATATCGTAGGCTTTACGGCAAAGGAGCTTGACATGGACGCATGTTATGAATTCCTTTCAAAAAACCCCATGCCCGATAAGTTTAAGAAGATCATAAACAGAAGGATGACTATCCCGAAGTTTAATGCTTCTGATATCGGACGTCCGCCCATCCCCGCAAAGAAAGATACCAAGTATCTTGTTACTACGGCTGGTGTTGGACAGGGACTTGCAGGAACAAAGGGAGTTGATCTCCACCTTCAGCGCGGCTCTGCCGATGTTGTTGAGGATAAGACTTACGAGGCTTCTGCTGATGGTAAGTCGGAGATCTGTAAGGTTACTACACGTACTCAGGTGACTCTTGTGACTATTGAGACGAACGGAACCATTACAACGCTCCAGTAACATTGGTGACGGATTTATACCCGTCTATTTTTATAAAAAAAGGAGGTAAGGAAATGTATTCAACATGGAATACAGTTTCAGCCGGGATGCACACACTTCCCGGTTTAAGCGCTATCTATACTGACCATCCCGATGGCGGCAAGCTCCTGCTTGCCGTTTCGTTTTATGAAAGAAGCCGTACAAAGTGTAAGGCTCTCTGTGCAACGATCGCAGACGGTTATACCGTAACCTGCGGTTACAATAATAAAATGAAGACAAAGGGAGAAAAGTATGGCTGGGCCATGCAGCCTGTCCGCATGAACATGGACAGGATATTTGTGACTACACTAATAAACAAGGGTATAGGTGATAAATACCTTGTTACGACAGAGGAAGACAGATATGAGGATTTCTACAACTACTTCATGAATAACTTTCATCTGCCGCTTCTCAAGGAATGGACACCTTCCATCCTTGATGAACTTGACGACCGCCGCGTTGTCATCACCAACGTACGTTACAGGTGTAATTCCTGGACTGCAAGTGTTGGTGATAATGAGGTGCCGCCGATCCAGATCGGCGGTAAAGACGTCCGCGTAAGGGACTGCGAGGCATATTCCCTTGAAAACCTTACAGAGGATATCTTGAAGGATGTTGTCTCAGACCTTATCAAGAATAAGACCATCTCTATATCTGATATTCCTTCTCAGCCCCTTGAATTCAAGGACTTTGATGAGTACGTTCAGAAGTATGGTAAGGCTCTTATAAAGAACCTTGATGAGACAGTCGAGCCCCTTTATCCTCTTGACGGGGAACTTAAGGGCTTTGCCGCGAAGACAAAGCGTCTCTTCCCTCAGCAGGCAGCCTGCATCAATGGCATTGTTGCCTTAAAGAAAGCAGGCAGCCGCTACGGTCTTATGGTCGAAGGAATGGGTTGTGGGAAGACGCTGCAGGGAGCTGCCGTTGTAGACAGCTACTTCAATCAGCAGTGGCTTGAAAAGCACCCCGGCAAGGACTTAAAGGACATGTATATGTCTGATGACCAGCCAAAGTACAGAAATGTACTCATGGCACCTTCTCATCTTGTATCTAAGTGGAGAGAGGAAATCCTTAGTGAGATCCCGGGAACTTCTGTCACTATCCTTTCTGATTTTGACGAAGTAACAAAACTCCGCGCAGAGGGAAAGGAGAGAAAAGGCCGTGAGTGGTATCTGATTTCAAAGGATACTGCAAAACTCGGCTCACAGAGATCACCCATCCCCACATCTTATGGCAAGATGATCCCCAAGGCTCCGATTTGCAAGGACTGTTATGATGATGGTAAGGAAAACGGTCAGACAAAGATTTATTACAAGCGTGGTACGGGGAGAGATGCCAAGTGTGAAAACTGTGGAGGCCATCACTTTATGGCTTATCCCATGTTCTCATATGGCAAAAAGCCCGGTATGGTCTGCCCTGAGTGTGGAAACCTTCTTCTCCGCTATTCTGCGAAGTATGATGAGCTTCCACCTGAAAAGGAGCATGACCTTGTACTTGGTCCTGCGGACTTTTACAAGGAAACATCCTCAAATGATGTCTGCTATGTATGTGGCGCACATCTCTGGGGAGTTGACTGTAAGCCTGTCGGAAGGGATACCCTTCCCGAGAGGAAGTGGTATAAGGTAAGCCACTTTAAGAACCATACCAGGAAGAATACGTCTACAGCGTGGGTTCTTAAAGGTCATGAACAGGACTACTACTCTAAGTTCGAGGTGGAGACCTCTGAGATTAGAAAAGTAAAGACTGTCGATGAGAACGGCAACGAGGTTATTAGGGAAGAAGTGGTGTCTCTTGTAAAAAAGAGCCCCGCGAAGTATGGCCCCCGCAAATATGCGCCAGCTCTTTTCATTAAGAAGTACCTTAAGGGTTACTTCGACTTCTGTGTGCTCGATGAGTGCCATAAGTATGAAAATGGTGGTACTGCTCAGGCAGGAGCTGCACATGCCCTGATGAAGGTTAGTGACTTTACACTCGGACTTACGGGCACCATAAGTAATGGTAAGGCAGACAGCTTTTTCTATCTGTTTTACATGCTTGACCCCGCAAGGATGAAGAAGTTTGGGTACGAGTATTCTGACCGACTTGCGTTCTCGCAGACTTATGGATGCGTCGAGACAGTTTATGAAGCATCCGTTGAGGATGAGGAGACTGTTAAGAATGCATCTTCAAGAGGCCGTCAGATTAGTAAGCCCGAGGTCAAACCCGGAATCTCTCCGCGACTTGTTATTGACTTCCTTTGGGATAAGTCAGTGTTCCTTGACCTTAGTGATCTTTCATCACAGCTTCCTCCTCTTAAAGAGATGGTTGTTCCCTGTGGACTTCCTGAAGAGGTGGCTCAGTCATACGGTCATGTGCTTGACCGTCTGAAAGAGGCTTCGAGGGAGAAAGGTAACGGACGCGCTGTGCTTTCAACAATGCTGCAGTTTGGCTTGTCCTATCCAGACAAGCCGTGGGGTGTAAAGCCCATCATGAGCCCTCATATCAAGGACTGTGTCCTTGCCAGACCCGCAAATTTTGACCAGTTTGCCGGGGATGACACTCTCCTTCCCAAGGAAGAGAAGCTTGTGGATATTGTTTCTCAGGAGATATCTGAGGGCCGTAACTGTTTCGTATACTGTGCCTATACAGGCTCAGAGGAACTTAACGTTACACAGCGCCTTAAGAACATCATCGAAAAGCGCTGCAACCTCAAAGGTCGCGTGCTGGTAATGAATTCGAAATCTCCAGAGGCTACTGAGCGTGAGGAGTACATCCACAAAAAGGCTTCTGAGGGAATCAAGGTGTTTATCTGCAACATGCGGCTGGTTGAAACGGGATTGGATTTCTGTTTCAAGTATGACGGTCAGTATTACAACTATCCTACGATAGTGTTCTACCAGACAACATACGAACTTGCTGTCATGTGGCAGGCATCCCGTCGTCACTTCCGTCTTAATCAGAAGGAAGAGTGCCGTACATATTATCTGTGTACAGAAGGCACACTCCAGATGGCGGCCATGCAGATCATGGCAGAAAAGCAGGTTGCTGCATCTGCCATACAGGGTAAGTTCTCTGCAGACGGTCTTGCAGCTATGGCAAAGGGTGTTGACCCCAGAGTCAAACTTGCTGCAATGCTCTCCGCTGGTGACATGGGTACGGATACAAAGACACTTGAGAACATGTTCGATGTAATGAACCGTTCTGATGAATCAGGTGAGGATGAGTATTCGGGCTATGAACCGCCAAAGACTTTCTATGAGATTATGGAAGGCGAGAGTGCAGTCTTTGAGACTAAGAAGAAGGAGATTACTGTCAAGAAGGTTGTTCCTGTGAAGGAGACTGTAAAGAAGACAGTGGAAGTTGCACCCAGGGAAGAAGATTTCAAGGATGCATTCTCACTCTTCGATATGTTCGAGGATATGTCTCTCTTTGGAGAAAACGAGCCTGCTGTTAAGACAGAGGTTAAGACAGTCAAGACTGTCACAACTGTCAAGACAGAGACAGTCAAGACCGAAGCCAAGAAGACCAAGGCTGTTAAGCCTGTTAAGGTCAAGGCCGAGGATAACGGACAGATGTCATTCTTTGACATGTTTGCCGCTTAATTAAAAACTGAATATAGTGTAATATTATTTTGAATAACAAATATACCGGGATGCGGGTTATCCCCCGTATCCCTTAAAGGAGGAAAATATCATGAGATATACTATCAACCAGAAAGTTGCTGAGGAACTTGCAAACAACATCGCTCTCGTGGCAGAGCAGGATTCAAAGGTGGTAATCACTTTTGGAAAGGCAGATGCAGGTGAGATGATCGCCAATGCTATGCGTGTCACTACAGAGACAGAGCAGATTCTGTTCCAGTTCATGTCAGCAAAGCCCGAAGGATTCACAGAGGGTGTTGAGATCGCAACTGATGCTGTAAAGCTCGCAGCTGCTATCCAGTCACTCCTTGCCTTCGATGGCGACCTTTACATCGACATTGATGAGAATGTTGCATCATGCGGCGTTGAGGGTAAGGCGTCTGTGCCTGTCCTTCTTGTAACAGAGGCTCCGCAGGCTTTTGCAAATGAGCCCGCTTTTGTCCAGGGTAAGGTTAAGGCGAAGGACTTCTCCTCTTTCATCCGTCGTGGATGCAGCCTTGCCACCGACAAAAAGGATGCAAACGGTCTTGAAAATGCCGTTTGGTTCGTCAACACTGAGACAGGTAATCTCCTTGCTCTTTCAAGTGACGGTACTTCCGTTGCAAAGACTGAAGGAGTCATGGAGTTCGCAAATCTTGAGGGCGCAAGTGACAAGCAGAAAGAGCTTGCTGCAAAGCTTAAGGCTCTTCTTGATGAGCACCTTAAGAAGGCAGGCGAGACTGCTGACAGTCTCTGCGTTCGTGTTGCCGGAAAGAGCTGCAATCACATGAGACAGATTTTAGACAAGTCTGAGACTGCTATTATCGGAATATCTGACAGACAGGTTTCCGTAAGAATCGGTCAGCAGATTGTCTATACTGCTGTACAGGCAGTAAACTGCCGTCTCAACAAGATGATGGCTCAGGTTTTGGACCGTGAGGATGGTCTTGCTGTTGGTATTGATAACGGTGAACTTACTTCTGCTGTTGACTTCATCATGAAGGCAGGTCAGCTCGACCAGGACAGCAACAAGTTTAAGCCCATCACCTTCTCTATCACAGATAAGGTGGGTCTTTCCGCAGGTAAGACAGGCTCACTTAAGGCTAACATCCCCTTCGTCAAGACAGAGGGTGAGGTTCTTAATGATGTTGCCTTTGCGGGAACAGCTCTTCAGAAGATTGCACATTCACTCGACAAGAGTAATGCCGTGATCCGTTTTGTAAAGGGCCGTCCCACAGATGCGGGTTATACATTTGTTATATTCCGTTCTGGCACAATCGATGAGATGAGCGCTGATAAGACTCTTATCGGTCGTCCCATCGTTGTAATCGAGGAGCCCAAGGCTGCCGAGACTGACGAGGCTACCGAGGGTTGATAATTTAAAAGGAGTTAAGGGTATTTTGGGGAGAGCGCAGCGCTCTCCCTTTTTTATCCATCTTTAACAAAATAATCAGTAAACCGCTCCGTGCATCAGACATTTTTCTGGTGTGCGGAGCGGCTTATTGCCGTCTTTATTTATCATTTTTTCACATAAATCATATGAGGAAAGGAGGGTTTAATTATTAAATTTCTTTAAACTTTCATAAACGTGTGGAAAATGGTTGAAATGATATGGACTATGGTCTGACACTTTCATTATAAATGAAGGCGAAAGGAATATTTAAAATGCCAATGATAAGACTTTTAAACTTCATACGGTCTCCAGCCATGGCTCTTGAGTCATTTTATAGTGACCTTTTCGGCAAAGCTACTGTTTCTGATGGTGGGGATTTTGGTTCCCTTTGGAAAACAGTCAGATATGGCGGAGGTATCACATGGAGGCTTGCCATCATCATCCTCGGATGGACGCTTGCGATCACAAGTATTATCGGCATCGTGGTTTTCTTTGGTGCAACTAAAGGAAACTCAAGGGATGAAGCAAAAGAACGCCTTAAGAGGATTCTCATAATCGCATTTTTCGCGGGAGGTCTTCTTGGCATTGTAGGAGTTATTACAAGTTTTATTTAGTTTTTTATGTTTTATTTTTTACAAATAGGAGGTTTTATACATGTATTTGACAACGATTTTGCCTATGTTTTTAACAGCAGCAAGCATCCATCTTAACAGGATTATGGCTCTTGATACAGGCGGTGTGCAGGTTTCTGATATTCTTGAGAAGGCGCAGAATGCCGGTACTGATACAGCTACTGCAAATCTTGAAAATGCGGTTAACAGATTTGGTGGTGCCGGATATCGTCTTATCTACATGGCTGCGATCTTTCTTTTCGCTATCGGACTTATTTATGCCTTCATCAAGCTGTTCTTCTCAAATGGACAGACAAGATCAGAGACCAAGGGTGATATCATCTGGAAGGTAATCGCTGTTATCTGTGCGGTTGGTGTTCTTGGTATGATCACACTTCTTACAGGTGTTGGTTCACAGCTCTTTGGTAATGTCAAGTAATGTTTCCTGCTTGATATGTTCTTTAAGGGCGGGATTTTTCCCGCCCTATGATTTGATTTTTGGAGGATGGAAATGCCCATCAGATATATTTCAGCATATTTGTTTAATCTAATACACCTCGGTCCCATGGCTCTTGAATCAGACCCCATGAACATACTGGGTGATGCTGCCGACTCTTCTTTGGCGAAGGGCGGTACGACATCTTTTGTAAATAAGACAGGTCTTGGACAGCTTGGTGCCGTAGTTACCACAGGCTTTACCATTGCAGCCGTTATTACCATCCTTGGGGCACTGATTACCCTTCTTGTAGTCAACTATCCCAAGACCGTAGCGCAGACAAAGACAAAGGTTGCCCATTCATTTTTTGTAATCATACTGCTCGACGGACTTATCTTGATCATGAATGCTATTGTATATGTCATTGAATACGGTCTTGGTATGAAATGACATGTCGTTTTATATAAAGGAGTAGATTATTATGGCTCAGTTAGGTTCTTACAAGATTCCGAAGGAATATAAGGATGAGGATAAGTGGTTTCGGTTCTTTACGAAGCTCCAGCTCTTTATGTGCGGTGGTGCCCTTGGCATCGGTATCCTTATCTGCATAGTTTTTTCTGCGATCCATCTTTTCGGACTCGGACTTGCCATTGCGGAAACCATCGTCGGTCTGACATTTGTTGTCTCATTTGTCACCATGCCGACTGACAGGTATCTCATTGGGGGAGGATATCCGCTATACAAGATAATCATGCGCCTCGCAAACAGGCTCCTTCCCGGTAACAGGATATTGTATATCAAACATTACAAGAAGGAGGACTAAATGCAGTTAATAAATACCCTTAATAATTACATGACGATCCTTCTGGCAACGCTCATCATTGTCGGCGGTGCCATTGCCGGTATCGTTTTTTATCTCCTTAAGGTAAAGAAGATTGCCACGACCGAGGAGCATCCCAATTACGACAACTTTGAAAGGCGTGATTCCACTGAATATGTAAAGTTCAAGGACATCATATCTTCGGGTGATGAGTCGGACAAGAACGCTCTTGGCATGATAGCGGTGGGTGATTATACCTTTATCGGCGGCATCGAGGTATCGGGTTACAATTACCACTCGGCTTCTGCAGAAGAACGCCAGAGGACGATGATAAATACCATCGCCTTCTTCAACGTAGTAGAGCAGCCCATACAGATGAGACAGACCGTTCAGGCCATTGACCTTTCAAGGAACATTGAGGATGAAAAGGAGCAGGCTGCACGTATAGAGCGAGAACTCATACAGTGCCAGGCTGACTATAACGCTTCCGTCCAGCTCCTTGAAGCATATGCGGATAATGAGGATGCCTTTAATGCAGTCCTTAGACGAAGTCAGAAACTTCTCCACACCATCCGTTCAAAGCAGTGGATGTTAAAGGAAGCGAGGGAGATGACTTCCTACATGGAAAAGGTATCTGATGTAAGGAACAACACCAAGAAGGTCAATCAGATCATGTTCTCCTACATATATAACCCCAATGATGACCTTGAGGAACTTTCCGATGCTGAGATAATCCTAAAGGCACAGAAGGAACTTTTATCTCTTGCACAGATTTATGGCGGTGCGCTTGAAAATACGGGATGTACATGGAGAGTCCTTTCAGCTGATGACTTAACAAATCTTTTGAGAAGGCATTATCATCCCACAACTGTTGACGATATGCGTCTTGACGAGCTTCTTAACAGTTCATATCAGGCTCTCTTTGTTTCCACCGATTCACTTGAGGAGTTTGAGAAGGAAAGGAGAGGTGAGCTTGCATTTGAGGCTCAGATGCAGGAGTTTGAGAACGAGCGCCTGCGTATGATAGACGAGGCGAAGAAGAAGTATGATAAATCCATAGCTGAGACAAATGAACTTCTTTCAGCGATGGAAGTTTAAAGTTTGGAGGGGCTTGGTTCATGAATGATCTTTATAACTTTCTCTTAAACATGACACCTTTCAGGGGAACCCTGAGAGGGATTGTGATATTTCTTGGACTCCTTATTGTAATGATAGTCATATTTGCTCTTATCAGTGCGGCGAAGGAACAGATCCGCGAACAGAGACTTGAGCGGGAGCGTGAGGATAACCTTCGTAACATCGATTATGACTCGATGCAGAAGGAAAAGAAGGCAGCACTCCTTCGTGAAGTTGTTGCTCCCGACGGCGTTGATACCGGCCCGCTTTCATATCTGATACTCCATGACGGAGGTAAAGATGTATATGTAAGGACATTTACCATAGTGTCAATGCCAAGACGAGACAAGTTTGCGACCACATTTGCGGGACTCCTTGATTTCCCTAATTGTACGAGTTCTATTTTTGTACGCCCGATATCTGAGGAGCAGATGATCCACAAGATGGACAGACATATCACGATGCTTTCATCCGAGCAGATTTCCGCAGGTGAGGATATCAACAGAAGACGTAAGCTCCGTGCGCAGTTGCAGGATGCGAACTCCTTTGCTGAGCAGGTTGAAAATGGTGAGAACCGTTTCTTCTCCGTAGGTTTTGTATTTACGCTGTATGCTTCATCTGTACGAGAACTCAACAACATGACGGCTAACTTCCGTTCAGAGGCTCTGCAGAAGAACATACAGATAACTAGCTGCTTTGCAGTACAGGCGGAAGCATTCATGAAGAACGCACCGTTCAATGATACGGTCTCCACGGGCTCGATCAAGATATCATCAGATGCCGTGAAGTATTTCCAGATGGATAAGCGTTCCATTTCTGCCATCTATAATTACACACAGTCAAGCTATTCACACAAGAGCGGTGTTGCTCTTGGCCGTGACATATTTACCGGTTCGCCTATCGTCTTTGACGTATATGATGGCTCACACGACGGCTTTACGATCGTTATCGCCGGAAAGACAGGTTGTGGTAAATCAGCCACCATCAAGATGCTCGCATGCCGACAGGTAATCCATGGTTATCATTTCGTTGCGGTTGACTCTCAGGCCCGTAAGGGTATGAGTGAAGGTGAGTACGCCGGTCTTGCACAGCTCTGCGACGGTGTTAACTTCCAGATATCAAATAAGTCGAGGGAAGTTATGAACATCTTTGAGGTCGCAGAGACCACAAAGACAGAAAAGGACGAAAATAACGAGATCCGCGAGGTTCGTACTCTTGAACTTTCAGATAAGGTTTCGATGGTATCATCAGTCCTTTCTACTATGGTGCGTGATACTGATTCCGGTAAGGATGCATCACTTGAGCTGAATACATACATTCACCGTATCCTTATCGATAACATCACACAGATGTACAAGTCCTTCGGTATCGTCGATGGCGACCCCGATTCACTTTATACATCCACGGATTCCGTCCAGGCATCCGACATACATCTTTCATCCGGACGTGCGGTAAAGAAACTCCCTACACTTACGGACTTCTACAAGCAGGTGCTTCTTTCTGACCGTGATAACAAGGATGATACTTTAAGGGCTGCATATAACATCATAATCATGTCCCTTAGAGACTTTGTCAAAGAACTCTATTATTCAGACCTTACGCGTACTTTCTTTACAAAAGACCAGTACGAGAAACTTCCTCTTATGGAGGGTGGTGCAGGCAGAAAATACTTAAACGACATGCACCAGACGGAATCTGTTGTCGAGATCCACGGATACCGTGCATATTTCGACGGACAGTCCACAGTGCATATCACAAGGGACTGCCCCTTTACGAACATCGATATCAGCCAGCTTCCTGATTCCGAGAAAAAACTCGCAAGACAGGTTGCCATTGATTTCGTCAATGAAAACTTTATCAAGAAAAATTCAGAAAACATCAATTCTGCAGACAAACTTGAAGTTATCTTCGATGAGTGTCATGAGATGTTCTCCAACCAGTACTGTCTTGAGACTATCGACAACGTAGTCCGTACCGCAAGAAAACGTAACGTTGCCATCATCCTCTCATCACAGACGATCAAGGAGTACGACAACCACCCGGAGACACAGGCTATCTTAAAACAGGCTGCTGTCAAGTTTGTATTCAAGCAGGATATGCAGGACCACGACTACCTCATGAAGACTCTCGGTCTTACCGCAGCACAGGTTGATTATATCCTTAACAATCTTGGTGGTAATCCGAGTGATGAGTCTGATAAGAACAGACATCGTGGTGAGGTCTGCATTATCGACAACAAACAGGTTGCTTTCTGTAAGGTTGATTACCGTAAGAATACAGAGGCTCTTCCTGTTGAGACAGATGCCCGTGGCATTGAGGCACTTTTCAAGATGCAGGCATCATAAGTATTTTATTTATCTATTGTATGTTTATTGGAGAAGCTATGAGAACAGGGAAAATATCAAAGTTCAGATATGTCTTTGCACTTTTTGCGATGACCGTCTTTTTTGGGGCGATGCCGGTCAGGGTTATGGCTGCTGACGGACCAAAGCTGCAGCCGTGGGTTAGTTCTGAGCCCGAAAAGGTAACGCCTAATGGTGCAAACGCAGAAAAGGTGGATGAGAAGATTACTGTCGAGGAAGACCCTTCGCCTATCGAGAAGACGCTTTCAGGCTTTATCGTTACGATAGGTGCAGGTATCAACCTTGCCATATCTGCCACGATTGATGAGAATGCCATGTCTGTTCCTGCGATTATCATGGCTTCTGCCAAGAGTGAAGATGATTCGCACAATTATTTTATATTCACGCTGAAAAATGGAAATCTGTACGGTGTTGCCGGGGCATGGCTGTATATGGCACTCCGAAACTGTGCGCTTGCTGCACTGTTCGTTATCGTGGCATATAACATAGGAATGACCGTATTCATGGATCCCGTCCGTGGCATGGCAGAGCTCAAACAGTGTCTTATAGATGCCGTTGTTTCTGCGGCTCTTCTGTTCATGATGCCTCTCATCGTGGATTATTTCTGCCGTGTAAGGGATATACTGGGTGTCACTATTTATAACACGGTAAAGGATAAAGTTCTTTCGGGTGATGCTGAAAATCTTCTCTCAGCTTCAACAGACCTTCCGGTTGTACTTAACATGATATATGAGGATAACCCGACATTCCTTAATGCACTGCTTTATCTTGCCATATCTATAATGCCTATCATTTTCATGGGCAGTTATATAATGGTCGCTCTTACACAGACCATCCTTTTTTCAATTTTTCCGCTTATCCTCATCATGAGCGCAAACGATAAGCGTTCCCTTGGCTCATGGGCGGGTGCTTTTTTCACGAACTGCCTTATACCCATGCTCGACATGGCACTGTTCTGTATACCTCTTATCATCCTGAACAAGATGACGCAGGCAGGGGTACGTGACGGAGGTGAGCTTGTTACGGGCGTTGAGAGTACTGTCGGCGATGCGATAAAGTCTGCAAAGCTGTCAGTCCTTACAATAGTCATCATAGGTATTGCATGGTACAACATCATAAATGTAAGGAACATGGTACTTAATGTAATGGGCAATACCTTCAATTTCCAGAAGTCCCGTGGGCTTCTTGGTGCGATTGGGATGGGCGTTGGCGCCGTAAAGAAGATTGGGGAGTTGCTCAAAGATGATAAGAACAAAGGCGATGAAGGTTCGGGCAGCTCTGAAAATGACGCTCCCGACCGAGACCCCAATGAACCCATGACACCCGAAGAAAAGGCACAGATGGATGCGGAAGGAAAGCAGGCCATGGAAGATGCCATGAAGGGTGAGCTTAATGATATCGACGGCGCAGGTGAAGATAAAGGGGCTGCCGCCGAGGAAGAGGGCAACGGCGAAAGGCAGGAACTTCCTGATGTCGCAGGAACACAGGAAGGTGCAGAGTTTGCTGAACAGATAGAAAACGGTAAGGACGCAGGCGATGCTTCTGAGGAAGCAAGTCCTGTTTCAACAGCAGAGGATATGAGTTCGGGAGCAGGTGATGCTTCTGATGGCGGTGCGGGAGCCTATGAGGGTGATTCACCCGTTACTACGGCGTCCGACCTTACTGATGAGGAGATAGCTGCTACTGCTGCCATGAACGATGCCGTAGCGGCAGGGGATATTCCTCCCGAACCGGATAGTGTTGCACAGGAATCCGAGGTTGTTGATGCAGCATCTCAAGAAGGGGCGCTTAATCCCGGTGATTCACAGGTGTCTAATGAGGTTGAAGGTGCGGAAGGCGCTGCTGCTGAAGGCGCCACATCATCTGATGGCAGTCCTGAAGTTGAGGGCGGAAGTGCCGATGAGATGTCTCAGTATGCGTATAATGCAGGCGGCGGTATGGATGATTACCTCAATTCGTTCACAACAACCGCTGATGACCTTAAGAATGCCATTTCTTCTGAGGAAGAAAGAAGTGCCAAGGCTGCGGGTGCGGCTGCTGTCGATTCACAGATGTCAGACCTTGCAAATGCCGTAAATGATGCGAACGAGGCAACGGGCGCTGACAAGACACAGTCAGACTTTAACATGATGAGAGCTGCAAACCTCCAGTCCATTGACAACATGCGTTCTGCTCAGCAGGACCTTGCGCAGTCATCGCTTAATGCAACTGACAAGCTTAATAAGGCAGATGCTTATATAAATAACAAGGGACTTCCTTCACTTAAATCTGAGACTGCTAAGAAGGCAGAAGCTCAGGCCAAGATGGAAGCTGCGAGCGATGTGATGAACACGCTTGAGAAGTCAAATCCTTCCGGTTATCAGGAGATGGCTCAGTATAAAGAGGCAAAGGCTTCTTATTCTGAAGCATCCAGCGCGTTCCAGAAGGCGGACGCAAATATAGAGACTATAAATAAGAACATGGATAAGGCACAGGCGGATAAGGCTGCGGCTACTGCAACCCTTAGTGAGAACAGTGCCAAGAGTGCTGTCCTTGACAAGGCAATTCAGGGTCGTGTTGCCAAGGAACAGAGAATGGCAGCTATCCAGGGCGGTATGCATGAGCCCCATAAGAATCCGCAGGTATTTAATTCAGCAAAAGAGTTCCAGAATCAGATGGCTTATGATAAGCGCATGGCTACTGTAAGGAACATGCAGGCAGGTGCTGCCTCATATACATCAGGTGTTCTGAGTTCACAGGAGAAATTCCGCGAACAGCAGAAAGCTGCCGCAAGATCAGATATCAAGAGCGCAAAGGAACGCTCTACGTTAGATGCAAATGCGGCAAATGCAAAACAGCCTGAACAGATATCTAAGTGGGATACTGTCAAGGATGTTGGTAAGACCGCTCTAGCCGTAGGAAAGGCAGGCGTCAAGGTGACTGCTGCCGTCGGAACTGCTGCTGTCGGAGCTGCGACTCTTATGGCAGGTGGAAGCCTTAATGATGCAAAGAAGGTATGGGGCGCTGCAGGCACGGCCGCATCCAGTGCAGGAAAAGACCTGAAAAAGGTTGCAAACGACCATGGCATACACCGTGAATCATTCAGCAGGGAAGCCATAAAAGAGAAAAAGGTTGCTGCTGCCGAGGCAAAGGTTGAAAAACTCGGTGAGCTTGTTAACGCCACTCCTTCAGGCAATACTGCGAGAGCCCGCAATCAGACGGGAACACAGGGCGGTGGAAATAGGCCGACTCCTGAAAATACCTCTAATAATAATCCTACTACAAGTAATAACCCAAAACCCGCTCCGAATAACAACAGCCCAAAGCCGGCTCCTAAGAGCGAAACAATGGAGAGGTTTGATAAGAATACTCAGAAGTCGGGCAAGGGCGCAGACAAAGAGAAAGCCGCAAAAAAGAAAGCTAACGAGAATGCAGGAAAGACAAATAGTGGCGGTAATAAACGCTCTGACAATACGGAAAAATCATTGGAGAAGTATAACCGGGATACAGGAGGTAATAAAGATACCAAGAAAAAAGCCAGTGATAGATATCGCGAGGCAAAAAATAAGGGTAATACAAACGCAGACAAAGTCAATTAAAGGAGGGGGGATAAATGTTTGCGGCATTGATGCTCTGTATGTCGCTGTCACTTACGCCTTTTGAAACCGCAGATGCCCTTACGGTGTTCATCGGGGATTCAAGGACTGTCCAGATGGACAGGGCTGTTGCTGACAGTGCTTGCGAGGTATATATTGCAAAAGGTTCGACGGGTTATGAATATCTTGAAAGTACGGCATGGCCTGAGTTTGAAAAGGTTGTGTCTGATAATCCGGGAACAACGATTAACGCAGTCATAGGCTATGGGATAAACGACCTTTGGAAAGAGTCCATGTATGCGGATTTTGTGAACAGCAAGGTGGAACTTCTTCCATCAAACGTTCATCTTTCATGGGTATCAGTCAACCCGGTACTCGGTGAATATTCCAAGATGTCTTCAAGGATAAATTGGTTTAATGAGAACATTAGGAATGACCTTGATGAAAGGATCAGCTTCATAGACTCATATTCCTACCTTATGGATACTGGATTTTCTTCGTATGACGGACTCCACTATGTCGGTGCAACAAACGTGGACATACATGATTTCCTTCTTGAATGTCTTAATGAGACGGGTGATGCGGATAAGGAGCCCGAAACAGAAGTCATAGTATGCGGACCGCATAAGGACTTCATAATAGCACAGGCAGTTAAGTAAGGCTGCTGCCTTGATGGGAAACGGAAGTAAATATGTTTATGGGTGTTTAAACAGGGCTTGGCCCTTTTAAATATCTTCAATAAACTTACACAGGGAAAAACCCCATGCTTTATTGCGTGGGGTTTTTCTCTGAAAGGATTGTAGTGTATGGTATACGCCTTTGGCGTTTATCATTTCCTGTTCTTTTTTGAATTTGATTCGGGTTCGTAGATTACCGATTTGCCGGTAGGGCGTCCAAAAATATCGTAATGTTCTATGACTGTCTTTTTCCGAGTTGTTGGATGTAATATGTCGGGGATGCTGGCTATGAATCCGATTGCTAACATCAGGAATAATGTTCCGATAAAGTTGCCTCTTTTAAGATCCTGCCTTAGTACATAAACGAATATTGGTGCTGCAATAATTAAGGGTAGCCATATGCGCAGGGCTTCCAGGAAATGTTTCATGTTTACACTTCTTATTTTTTCGGTTATGTTTTTTTCTACCTTTTCTATTATCCCTTCCATTTTTACATCTTTAACTTCACTATCCAGATGGTAAATTTCGGGGTATTCTTTTAGTATTTCAGATGCCTTCTGAGCATCTTCTGCGAAGTATGCGTATGCGTATGCGAGTGCGGGGAAAAAAGCTGTTCCGTCCATTCCTCTTTGTGTGCTTATCTCGTTTTGGTAGTCCTCATTAGTCAGGAATCTTGAACGCCTTTCCTCTATGGCGCAGGAGCCGAGGTATCGGTTGAATCTGTCGATACTGTCACGTTCATTTCTAAAGTAGCTGAATCTGTCCTCGTAGAGCATCTTTACGTTCTGTTCTTTTACTGTAAGGAGCTGAGACATGAAATAGTGTGGGATTGTGATGTAACTTTCTGTTATGGATTCCTCTTCTCCAAGGTATGAGAATGAGCGGAACTGATATTCACGCACATGCTTTTTCATGTAATCAAACTTTGTTTCCTTAAAGAAGGCAGTTTCTATTGTATGTGTATATAATTCACCAAGTCTGTACTCCTTGCAGAAAAGGTGCATTCTTAGAAGTTCGTTCTTGTAATAATCTATATCGCGCATGTATTCGGGGATGTTGCCCGCTTTAAAGAGCCTTTGGGTCTGTCTGAACAATACCTGTGCAACAAGCCTTAATGCGACTTCGTTCTCATGTGTGAAACAGTGCAGGAGTGTGTTCTTTAATCTTTCGTGTGTCTCTGAAAAGAGTCTTCCCTCGTCAGCCCTTATGCTTGCAACAAACCTTGCGATCTCCTGCATTATGGGCTCAGAGTCGGTCAAGTCTGTGCTGTGTGAGGCTATCATTATAAGGTCGTCTGCTGCCAACTGGAGGTAATTTTCTCTGTCATTTCTATCGTAGAGCGTATCATCCTTTGTATCCACGTCTTTCTTGTGGAAGTTGCCGTCCTTATCGACGTAAGGATAGCAGTAGATCATACCGCTTAATCTGTTCTCCATGTATTCCGTTATCTTTTCCATGCGTTCTTTCCTTTCTGTGTTGCATTGCCTGCTGCCCTTTGTGACACAAGGCGTATCCTTACTTGCGCCTTTATCGTTTCTGCCTTTTAACATATCTTTTCCCTCTATGTGGCAGTGTTACGGAGGTGTTGTGCCCTTTGGGGCAGCAGGTGTTCTGAATGCATGTTCTTCTTTTCCACCTTTAATGTATCATTTTATTAAATTTCTGTAAATATATTTTGGTTATAAATATTATATATTTTATAACTTTCTTACAAGATATTGTTCTTTGGATGTAATTTTTCATCATTATTTGTAGTCATAGTACTTTTTGTCCCTTTTTAGTGCGCTCCCAAATTATTAAACATTACTAAAAAAGTACAAAATCAGACATTTTGAGACATTTTGCGGTTGAATTATCGCGGACTTATCGCAGAAGATGGCATTAGTGTAGATAGATACTATTCATTGGAGGCTAAGATGCGCGAATTTAACGTTCTTTTCGGATTCAAGTCACAGAAGATTGAAGATGCCATAATGAAGGAACTCCAGGCTATGGGTTTCCGTGTAAATGCCACGATGAGATTTTCAAAGCAGATGATATCTGATTATGTCAATTCTCATCCCGAACTCGATGCCATAGTCCTCAAGGAGTATCTTGATGGTGGTGAAAAGTATTCATCAAAGGAACTTGCAGAGCTCGTTGACAACGTGTTTGTCAACGTTGTCATAGTCCTTGAACAGAAACATCGCGGACGTGACACTGTAAAGGAACTTTATTCTGCGGGCATCCTGAATGCCTTCTTTGCCGACGGAAGACTCGGCGTAAATCCCGATAAACTTGCAGAAGCCTGCGTCCATTCAAGGACAAGGGCACAGGCAAGGGAATACTACCGCATAAAGGAGACTGTCGTTACATATGACAAGCTCGTATATGAGGAGTTCCTTGACTGTTACAGGTATCTTCTTAATAAGGAATACGGTGTGAGCATCATGGACAGGTTTGTCACCATTACAAGGTGGCTCTCTCCAATGCAGATGGCATCGTTCATCCTTACGATACCGGAATCAGTAACAGAGATCCTGAAAGGATATGACGAATATTATGATGTGTGCTGGAAGCTCTACCGCTTAAGGTGTCTTGATACAAAGATAAAGAAGACAAAGCAGACAAAGAAGGGTCTTACTCCCGAAATCTTCCATGAGGAGATGAAGGGAGCAAAGAACAAGACAAGACATCAGGAAGTACAGCTAAAGAGCGTATCAACATCAAGGATAGAGACAGCAGAATCGGCACCCAAATATGAGATTGAGGGTGACATCATGGAAATGGATCCAAGACCTGTCAATGACAAGTCTGGGGCTCCCGATATTTATTCCTATGCCGAGGGGCTTGGCGGTAACGATAAGCCTGAGAAGAAACTTTCAAGGCGTGAGATGAAAGCCCTTGAAAAGGCTAGGAAGAAAGAAGCTAAGCTGCAAAAGCGCGAGGAGAGGACGGGAATTCTTCCCGAGGTAAGTGATGCGGACGTAAACTTCGCAGCTCCTGTGAGCGGAAATCCTGTCCTTTCCAGTCCTCCCGTGACAGAAGAGGATATGCTTTTCGAAGATAGTCTGTATAACAATGCAATGGCTCCGCAGAATAACAAGTATGCAGTGCCACAGGGAGGATATTCATATTCGCAGAATAATGCGCAGAATGTTCCTCCGGTGAGGGCTGATGAAGCTCCACCTTATGAGGCTCCGGTGACAGAGCCTGTTGTGGAACAGCCACCGCAGAATGCTGGCATGGGGCAGCAGGCGGCAAAAGAGCCTGACCTTTCAATGATGAGTGTTGAGGAACTTATAAACATGTACGGTAAATAGTCATCATTTGTTTTGTATTATGATTTGCGTCTTTTCGGATATTTTTTTACACATATTTGCTAGTTTATGGTTTTTTAATTACAGCTTAAGACGCATGGGTACGATAATCAGATTATAGGGAAGCGGTGTCATGCGCCGTTAATCTTATTATCGTAGCATCTGTATTTTTTATATTTTTATGCAGGGCGTTTAGTCCTGCAAGGGGTGTTTGGTATGGGTAGTTCAAATGGTAAGGGAACTAAAACTACAGGTAAGGGTAAAGGCAGTACAGGCAAGAACTGGAAATGCAATGACTGGGCTATGGTAAGACAGGTCGAGAGGTATGGCGAGATAAAGGATGCTAACGAGCAGATAGAAAAGCTCCCGCCCATCGGCAGCAAGGTTTATGTCTATGTAAGGCATAACTACTCAAAGACAAGGGGAGAGAGGCATCTTTCAGCCGTATACAAATGTCCCCATGCTTATCGTGATGCAAGGTTTGAGCCCATCATGTTCGTTGTGTCTGCTTACTCAAAGGGGATAGAGAATGCCCTTGATAAGAAGAATTTTATCCGTCTTGACAGATACGATAAGTTCGGCAAGTTCCTTTACTCGACAAACATAAAAGCTATAGAAGTTGCGATAGGTACTGTAGACCTCCGTCCGGCAACGGATGAACCGCTCGTAAAGACAGAATCCAAGGATAATGCAAAGGCAGCAGAGTACGGAGTAAAGAGTGGCAAGAAGGTAGAGCGTGAGGAAAAGATCTACATGGACATGAGAGAGGACGAGGACGACTATGATGACAACATTGATTATTATGATGAGGACTAGGGTTATTCCCCTGCTTATGGTAGCCATGATGGTCTTGCTTGTGGGATGCAATGCCAATGAGATAGTCCAGAAGGCAGTCCACGGATCGGATACTGTTTCGGAGATAGCACAGGGCGGCAGCGTTGATGCCCAGGGCGAGATTGCAAACGAAAAGCAGTACATCGACCAGAAGACAGGGCAGACCATAACGGCAGCACAGTACGAATGGAACAACCGCTCCGACATGTTCAAGCTCTACGGACTCTATATAGCACTTTTTTCATTTGCTTTTGGCTTCCTTATAAGAAGGCTCGTCAAAAGCTCAGCATCACTTAGAAAATTCGGACTTGTCCTTGAAGTGGTGGTGCCGTTTTTCTACATATTCTTTGCTTACATCATAGCGATGCTCGCTGATAACATTTAAACACCAAAAAGGAGGCAAATTTACATGGGCAGACTTATAGACAGATTAAACACTGAGATGCATGGTGAACAGGTTAAGGCTTCGGATAAGCCAAGAGAGGCAGAGAACGACAGATTTTCTGCTTACAGGGAAGCAAATGATAACAAGGATGTCCTTGAGGTTGTGTTCGGTTACGCAGACGGCGAAGGAAACCTCATGGCAAAAGACCCAAACGGAGTTGAGATCGTGCTCTCAGCAGATGAGTTTAAAAAGTCCATCGACTACTATGAGCCTTCCATAAGGGATAAATTCCTCGGACGCCCCATCGTAACTACAATACTTAGGATTGAAGAGACGGAAGGGCGCGTATATGTCCAGAGCGCAAGGAACAATCAGCGCACCACAAGGACACAGCTTATCGGGGAATTGAAGAGCGAGCTTACAAAGGGCAACAAGCCGAAGGTAGTCGGCAAGGTTGTAGCCGTTACACAAAAGTCAGTAACAGTTGATATCTTCGGAAGGGGAGTAAAGGGTGTTTGCCCCGTTGATTACTGGAGTGTCAACTATACAAGATATCTTAAGGAACAGGTCAAGACAGGTTCACTTGTCGATTTTGAGGTATTGGAAGTGATGCCGAAGATGAGGGGCAAGGATATATGTTTCTCCTTGAGCCACGCGGCATTTACCGAAGACCTGTGGCCGAAGATCCCCGAAGAGTTTCTTAACAAGGGCGTTGATATCGTCGTAAAGTGCATCGACAAGCCCGAAGGAAAGAGCTACTGGTGGGGAACCACAGAACTCATACCCGGTCTTGAACTTCAGGGCGACTATTCAAGAAAGGTAGATGTTATGGTCTCCCTTCCTTATAAGTGCAAGGTAGACAAGGTGGACAAGGAAAACCATGTATTCAAGGTAGTGCCTTTTGAACTTTCAGAGGTTGATACACAGACCGCAATGGCTGTTCAGTTCATAAAGGAGACAAGAAGCAAAGGTAAGAAGAAGTAAACGAGGGAGTAAATTATGGCAGATACAGTTTCCAAGAGAAATGCAATATCCATAAGAAACAGTCTTTCAGAAGGACTCCGGCGATATGTCTATACAAAGGAAGCGATAGAGACCTACGACAAGAACTATAACTACCTCAATGAGGACGTACGCCTCCTTCGTTTTGCGGAAGATACCCTCGGTGCCCAGTCGGACTGCTTCATCCTGTATGCGATCAGCATGATGGGAATAGCTGACATAGACGGCGTAAGGCTCTTTCTTGGCGCACTCGCCAACAAGAACAAAGACCTTTATATCGCTGATATGTCCGATACCGATACAGTAAGGACAAGGATTAAGACACTCTATGAGAACGGATTCCTCCTTAAGCACACATATCAGGTATATGTAGAGGATACTCCGGGATTTGAGGGCAAGCTGAACAATATTTCCCTCTATACACCGCTTAAATTTGCAAACTCATTCATGAACCAGAGACTTGAGAAGCATGTGGTGTATGACGAGTGGTTCTGCGCAAAGCCTCTTTACGAACTTGTTGGCTTCACATCTGCCGCATTCGCAGCAGGCAAGGTCGCACAGACAAAGGGCTTTATCGAACAGAAACAGGGCGTGTTCAAGACAGCGGCGATAGGTGTCTGCTTCATATCATGTGTCCTTAAGATGAAGACGGATAAAGACCATACGGCCTACGTCGGATTCATCCCTTCTTTCCTCCACAGGGACAGAAGCATAATGACGGATGATGATTATGATGATGTTGCTTACAGACGCGTGAACATGATAAAGCAGTATCTCTACTTCCGCGACCAGAAGAGACAGCTTGCAAGAGCGGTGGTCGTTGTCGAGGATAATGCAGACCTTGTTGAGATAGGAAGATGGATACTCCAGAACGGTTCACTTTATGACGACCTCGACAGGGTATATTTCACGGGTGAAGGAGCGCTCAGAAATGTAAAGAGCGACAGCGTTAAAAAGAAATTCCTTCGTCTTGTAAAGCCAAGAAAGAAGGGCGACGTAGAGGTTGATTTTGAAGCGGCCATACCGGATTTCATTTTGTAAGTTGCCATTCCGTACGGGGGTGCGGAATGATACAGGAGCTTCCCAGGTTTTTATTTCGTTTATGCGAAAGGGTTTAAGTTGGTATGAATAAGGGTACGAAAAAGCTACTTATATTTTTATCGGTTCTGTTTGTGTTCTTCTTTGTATTATATCTGCTCGTTGATTCGGTCTATGTGCCTCCGAAGGAGGAGATAGCATTCCCCGAAGGTGAGCTGACAGCATCGATCTTCACATCACAGAACAACATGTATGAGGAAAATGAAAGCCTGCCTCAGCACCATAAGTTCAAGACCGTTCCTTATATAGTGGACGTTCCGGAGGCTATAGGCGCAGAGGTCGGAACGGGTACTGTGTATCAGGTAAACGACACGATATATGTATTCGTGTCTGAGTATACCGACCAGTACAACGTGCAGGACATCATTACAAGTCAGTTCCCCGTTGCACTTCTCATATCATATGTGCCGGAGAACACAAAGGTTACTGCAATGGTTGACCGCGTGGGCTTCATAAACGGATTTTCTGCCGAATATATTGCCGACAGGCTCTATGTATCTGACGGAACAAACTCTCAGGAGGCAGCAGTCCTCGGATATGCTCTGGACGTTCAGGACGAGAATTATATAGGAAACCATATGCTCGTTTCAGTATGTACGACAGACCTTTCAGAAGAAAACCTTGCAGCGTGTGCGCAGGTTCTCTCCGTTGTCATAAGGACAGTACACAGGGACGAGGGTCTTCAGGAAGAACTTGAACAGCAGAAGAAGCGTGAAGAGGAGGCAGCAAAGAAGGAAGCCGAGGAACAGGCTCAGGCTCAGGAACAGACCCAGCAGGAGCAGCCCGATGACGTTTCTCAGCATATCGTATCCACTGAACAGGCAAATGTCACAGAGATACCGATAACACTTGAAACTGACTATACGAACTTCAAGCTGACTGTATCGTGGACACTTGAAAACAAGGATGCCGTATTTGAACTGTTCCTTCCCGGCGGTGTCTCATATGCTGACCCTTCGGAAGTAACGACCTACGGGGCAACGTTCAATCTTGCTACGGGACCTGCAGGACAGTACACACTTAGGATCAAGAACTACGCACAGCTTGGAGACATAACAACTGTAATCGACGGAATAAAGAGCACCAACTGATAGTGCTTCATTATATGAAGAGGTGAGAGATGTTTAGGGCTTTCATGCGACTTAATTCAACCGTACAGAAAACAGTCATCGTACTGCTCATACTCCTTGGCGGTTTCCTCATATGGGCACTGTCGAGCCTTATGAGACACCCCATCGTGGATAGTTCGGGGTGGCCGACATCTACGCTTGACAGGGTGGTATTCGGAAATGCTCCTTCCTATAAGGAATACGAAGACCTTCCGACCACCATACAGTTCCCCGGCACACTGCATACCATCATGGTCGGCGGTACTGCTGCCTATACATACAATGACGGACTTTCATTCCGTTATGGTGAGGACGCTGTCATCGTTGCGTGCATGGTTGATGCCAATAATGCAAAGGAAGTCATCGAGACGAGATTCCCTCAGTACCTTACGGGGACTCCCGTAGGAGGTAAGTATCAGTCACATGTACACGGTGAAGGGTACTTCAACACAAGGGAAGCCGAGTATGAGGGTGGAATCCTGAATGTAAACGGCGAAGAATATTACGTCCTTTCCTACAGGATAAAACTTGAGGATGGAAAGGTGATGCAGATAGGTGTCGTATGTATCGAGGCTAAATACCTTGACTCAATGAAGAGCCTTCTTGACAGGATAGCCTATACATACGCACAGGTCGCAGCCACATCTTCAAATCAGTCGCAGACGGGTGACACATCATCCCTCCAGCCGGTGACTGAATCGGCAAATAAGGTGGTCGTTGGAAATGAAGACCCTCAGCCCCTCGACCGCACAAGGGAAGAAGTGGCAGAGATAGATAAAGAGTACGATTCGATGGACAGAGAGGAGACCATCCAGTACTTTAATGACGCACAGGACGAAGCGCAGTATGCGCTGAACTATCCAGACAAGGACGAATATCTTATCGAGACCGTGGACGTGAGCGGTGAGCTTTCATCCTTGTCATGTGCCTTCTACTTCACTTTCACGCATTCAGAGACAGTGCCAAAGGAATGTGTGCTCACATCTCCTTCAGGACAGAAATATCAGCCCGACGATAACAACAATACGAGGATGGGCTATATAGTCTTCTATGTTGACAAGCCCGAAAAGGGAACGTGGGAGATCAAACTTTCCACAAACAACAAGTACGGCACATACGATTTCTCTGTGACCGACAGGGTATCTTTTGTAAATGAGAACAGGGCTTACCCTCCAAATGCAGAGCTCTGGGATTCCGATAACAAGGATTACTGATGAGCAAGCGGTATTTCTATGGACGAGTTAAAGAACAAGTTAAAGAAAAAATTATTAAAGTATGTGATTATGGCAGTTGCGCCACTTTTCATCGTCATACTCATTGTGATAGTACCTCTTGTTATTGCAGGCACGTTCTTTGAGGGCATAAAGAGTTTTTTCTCAAGGAAGGATGAACTCGATGCAGATGTCGAGGCTTACATCGAAGAAAAGCTCGACCCCGAAATGTATGACGTTGAAGCGGCAAAGGCATGGGCTATAGGTGACGATGACCTGTCTGTGCTCATGCAGCTTCTCGTTGAGAAATACCGTGACAAGGTAATGGCTGATGATTTTGACGCTTCCAATCCTGACGTGAAAAAGGAACTGAAGGAAGATGAAAACCTCCGCCTTTTATATGACATCCTCAGAGAGGATAACGTATATCTTGATGATGCGAACATAGCGAGCATCTATCAGCAGACGTTTGATTACAACATGAGGATGTTTGAGTGGGAGAACGTTTTCTACGAGTATTTTGGATATGAACACGAAGAAGTCTATGAAAAAGACCTTCTTGGAAACGTCATCGACCACTACTGGCACTGGATAGCAGAGGAGCATCCCACGGATACGGATTCAGATGACAGGTGGGGACTTGCGACAAGAGAAAAGATTGAGGGTGAGGAAGACGGAACCGGTAAAAAACGATTCCAGATCCATTGGCAGGATATCATGGCGTTTGCCATGTACTTCGGCTATCAGAACATCGAGGAATATGAAAACAACAAGGAAGATTCTGCCTATGTGCCGAATGAGGGCATATACAAGGTAAATGATACCGCAAGATATTACATGAAGGATGATGAGCTTCAGTATATCTTCGACCTTTTCAAATACGAATTTGATTACGCCAATGAACCGGGCGGGGAGCTCGGATATGACGTTGTAGGTGGTCTTACTCCCAATGCAGAGGATGGTAAGGACCACAATACAGAAAGCACCATGTATAACTGGGATGAATCCTTCGATGAGCCGAGAAAGCTGAAAGAAGGTAATTATACGGTGGCTTACAGATATGAGAGGGAATGGCCCGGAGAGCCCGCGGGATTCAAGCCCCAGACTCACTATAATACAGAGGAAGAGATGGAGTCACCTCCCGTGCATACATACATGACACCGGAGGCATCGCTCCTTCAGATAAACAATTCATGGGACCACTGGGTATATCAGTACATACCTACAAGCGAGGTTCCTGATTATACACCAGACCCTGAGAATTACGAACCTCCTGAAGGTCAGTACTGCGTGGGCAGATGGCATTATGTAGATCCTTACAAGTTCATAATGAGCATGGGCAAGTTCTGCCCCGAGTACCGTGACCGATTAAAGAGTCAGGAGAAAAACGGCAAGGCCGGTCAGTCATTTCTCGACCACTATCAGGGTGGATATGAGTGGAGCTATCAGATGATAGATTTCTACTGCATGTACCTTGAGATGTTTGAGGAGGGCGGTCTTAACACTAGAAGTTCCTACTTCTTTGAACTTGAGGAACTGTTCCGCCACATAAGGGATACGGGTGAGATAGAAGTCTCCTATGAAGGTGTTGCGGTTGAACCCGAACAGCTTGAGAGCATGAAGAAGGAGATAGCCCTTTCCATAGTAAAGGTAGACCCTTATGTAAAGACAGTTATCTTTCAGGACGGCTCTTTTGCACATGTAAATGCACCTGACGGCGACGTTACGCTGACACCTCCAAAGTACTCCATGAAGGGTAATGAAGATGACGGCGCAAGCAGGGATGCTGAACAGCTCAGTGACGGAAGTCAGAGCAGGGCAGCGATACCATATTCACAGGCTGACCTCGATGCGATGATAAGGACTGTTGTAGGTGAGGCAGGAAATCAGGGTCTTGACGGAATGAAGACCATCGCCGAGGTAATCTATAACCGTACCATATCAGACAGGTTCCCCGATACGGTGCAGGGTGTCTGTACCGCAGGAGACGGAAAACAGTTCAACGGATGGAAGAACCACGAACATGACAACGTGGAGATGCTAAAGAAACAGTATCCGGGATGTGAGGATGCATGCATAGCGATCCTTAACGGGGGAAAGAGTTCCGCACTTGCGGGTCCGAGGAGCAGGCTTGAGAATCCTGCAGACATCATAGGATTCAGAAGCGATAAATGTCCCGACCCGTGGAACGGCTGGTCGCTCCTTAATTCATCCAAGATAAAAGGACATTTCTTTTACTCGACTGCAAATGTGTCCAACCCCGAAAGAGCTGAGGCATCAGACTCTTACAGAAAGGGTAGCACTCCCGAAGAGAGCAGGGAGCGCGAGGAAGTAGGCGGCGAAGTGGAACTCACGGAGCCACTTGAGATGGCAGGTGAGAACGTCATCACCTGGGAAGAGGAGCTTGAGCTGCGTTACAGCCATGAGACAGGTAACTTCTCATTTGCATCCCTTGGCGTTACTTTCAGACAGGCAACAGACCCCGATGAGAAATACGATTACACATGGCCGGAGGATCCTTACGGAAGAGACCCCGTATACGATGAGGACTTCACTCCTCCGGAAGATGCGGTGTTCCTTGATATGTGGAAGTACTGGAATCAGGCGGCTGGACAGGGATGGGCTGACCATAAGAGAGGTACTTCGGGAGAGACGGTTCATGAGAGTGGATGTCTTGACCTCTCCTTAATGATGATAATGGAGTATTATGTGCGGCACGACGTAAATTACGATACTGACCTATCGCCATATGTGCCTGGTAACGGACAGTTGGATGGTAATGCGGCACTTGTAAAGTACGGACTTCACCAGAGCGGCAATAATTACAGCGGTTTCAAGGAAGGATGTGTTAGTGAGATCGGCGCGGGACGTCCCGTTGTGCTTCATGTAAGGTATAAGTGGGTAGCAGAGGACGGAACCGTACTGCATTCGAATCCTGATTCGGGACACTTCCTTGTAGGCATGGGATATGACAGTGAGGGCATGTATGTCTATGACCCCGGAAAGAGAGCCAACAGGCATATCAAATGGTCTGACTGGGACAGGGCGCAGGACCACTATTACAGGTCTGTGACAGGAAGGTCTGAGTCGTTCTTTACAGATACGTATCACAAGTAGTTATGAGGATATGTTATGGGAAATTGGAAATATTTTGGAAAACGGTTTGTGTCCGTCATGGTTGCGGTCTGTATGCTCACATCATCATCCATCGTTGCGTCTGCAGATGAAATTGGAGAGTCGAGGTTTGAAGAATACGATGTGATAGGTGCTTCTGAGGGTGTTTATTACCATGTTGCCATAGAAAACCTCGAAGTCCTCTATGACGACATCAAGGAAGACGAGTTCTATCAGGGGATTCCGTATTATCTCCATACATACTTTAATCTCTGCACGGGAGATACTGATGCCAGATATAATGTGCAGTTCATAAGAAACAGCGTAAAGTATGACAAGGACAACCACACATATTCCATGATATGCGGGGTGAACAAGTATCCGACGGTGGAGATAAAGGTCGAGTATAATAAGCGCCTTAAGATCTTTGGCATATCATCAGAGCTTGGCGACTACTCCCTCTCAGCCCTTAGAAGGAACGGAAGGGGCGCGGCAGATGCTTTCAGATATGATGAAGGGCATGACGGCAACTTTAAGGAGACTCCCTACGGAGAGGGCGACGTGTTCATATCACAGCATGGCTCAAGGGTAGTCAACAACTGGCTGCATTTTAACTCAAACGGCCTTGCGGATTCAGCCCTTAATTACAAATCATCCTATTCAAAGACGCAGATTAAGCAGATGCTCGGATGGCTGGATGAACTGTGCGTGGTAACAGGTGATAAGGGCGGTGATGTCGCAAGAAAGAACAGCTCGTATTTCAAGTTTGAGCAGAACGCCGTTGATGATGTATACAACTGGCATGTACGGACGGGATATGACCCGATGGTATTCTTTGCCATCATAAAGACGGAAGGTGCGCTTAGTACCGAAAAGGGAAAGAAGTATTACAACTTCGGAAACGTAACGGGTGAGCCCGTAATCCCCGGCTCAAAGCACGGCTTCAAGAACTGCCTTCCAGAAGTCCAACGGATGGTAGACCAGGGCAAGTGCAAGTCCCTGCAGGGAGCAGCCCTGGTGCTGTTCATGGATGACATTGCCACAAGATACTTTGAGGGCAAGGGTCAGATAACATATTACAGGATGAGCTTTGGCGGCTACGGCTTCGACTTCTACGATTTCAGCATTGATACGAGCAGATATCCCAAGAACTGGGATGATGCCGAAAAGGAAGCTGCAAACATGACGCACTGCTACTGTCCTTGGTGGGATGATCCTGCATACCTTGCAAATTACAACTCACAGAAGATATGGTGCAACCAGTGCGCAAGGTTCCTTGAAGAGATATCTACAAGAGTCAGATAGGGTTATGGATGGCATTTCGGCAAATTAGTGTATACCCACAACGCATCACCGCATGAGTATACGCCTGCTGCCCGAAACAAGCCTTCATAATACAGAAAGAAAGTTATATAACGTGGGTCATTTCGGCAAATTATGGTATACCCACAACAACCCACGCTCCCTTTACTTTCTTTCCACGGCGCATCTTATGACGCGCCTGACCCGTCTTTTCTTCGCTACTTTTCTTTCCTGCTTGCTCATCTGCACAGCGCCTTAAGGCGCGTGGCGCGGGAAGGTGGGAAGGGCACCGAGAAAGTGGAGGAAGGCACACAGAGGTGTTGTGGGTGTTAAATAATTTGGCGAAATGAATGTGAGAGGGTATTTTATGAATGACTTAAAGAGGAAAGAACGCATAAAGAAATACTTAAAGGATGCGGGCTGTGATCCTGCCCTTGCAGGCTATTCTGTCCTTTCGACGCTGATTGGTCTTGCCTCGGACAATCCGACATACCAGTATCAGGACCTCATCGACGAGTACCTTAAGGTATCCGGGCAGCAGGTGTCCGACAAGAACCACCACAGGGCAAGGAGAGCTGCAAGATACTGCCTCGTGCGCTCGTCCTCTAAGATCACAGGTGTTTATAAATTCGTCAAGATGATTAGTGTGGAGCTTGAATGATATGGGTGTACATGAATCTGTTTTATCTTATCTAAAAGAAAGCGGGTGCTCCCCCTCCCTTTCAGGGTTCAAGATACTTTCGGGAGTTATGGAGCTTGACTATGAAAAGCCTGGTCTTTCCATTAGGGAGCTGTTTGACCTTTATATAGAAAGGGAGAATATCCCTTCTGCCGGTAAACAGGCACAGGTGATGATGAGGGCTGCCAAATACTGCTTTGCAAAGTCCCTAAAGAGCGGTCTTTCCTTTGAAGGCTTCATCCGTGGCTTTTCAGCCTACATGAAAGGAGAAGGCAAATGGGAAAAGGCAGCAGGGTCATTCTGATCCTTGCATTCCTTGCCTCGGTAGGGCTCGCCGCCTTCTTCGCGGTGCAGGGCATTTTGTCCGTGCTTGGCATAGGAATGGCTTTTTATAATGATTACGGGCTGGCAGCAGGCATAATATCGGTGCTTGTTGTACTTGCCTTGATAGCTACCGTGTTTTTTATCACATACATTTTCAGAAAGAGAAGAAGGGGAGAAGATACCCAGAGGAGGAATTGAATGTATAAGAAGTTTTTGTCCTTTATGCTGATTTCGGCTATGGCACTTTCACCGGCCCTTGGCTGCGGCTGCGGAAAGCCCGCTGCTCAGGAGGAAGTTCCTGCGGATACATCCACGGAGCTCTCACTTGCACCTCTTACGGAAGACCACGGGAAAGCCCTTGAAGAGGGCGACGCCGAGATAGCCTCTGCCGCCAACACGGTAGGACTCATGGCATGCTATCCTAACTCAAATACGGACATGTATGCGCTTGCAGGCTCAAACGAAGTGACATTCTACTTCCAGAATCAGGGCATAACAGGCGGTGCGGGAAGAGTCGGCGTGTACGACCAGATGACCTCCGCGCTCTATGCCACGGCATCCCCCGGTACGGACGGGCATGTGTCCGAACTTGATGATAACGGGAAGGAACTCACGGGATGGGAGAGCGGTACCAAGATCGACGTTTTCTTTGACAGGACATTTCAGGCAGGAAAGACCTACTACATACTCCTTGATGCAGCGGCTTTCATGTTCGACCAGGTCGAGTCCGAGCCTGTTGCAAACGCATCCCTCATAACCTTTGGCGTAAAGGAGTACGGAATTACCGGCGACCTTTACGAGGATTATGATGTGGGCGATACCATATCCATTAACGTTGTACTCGGCGGTGATGCAAAGACCGCACAGCTAAAGAACTATGACACCGCGCAGATAACTCCCACGGCGTCCACGTTCACACAGTCGGAGTCCTTTGACATTACCTTTAACGAGGCTTCTTCTCCCAAGTTCACCATCGCTTTCTTTGATGATGCAGGGCAGCAGATAGACTCGATGGACTTTGCCTTTGGAATAGGCGGAATGATGGCAGACCTTTCAACCCCCGTTGCAGACGACGGCTCATCCATAGACCAGTCAGCGGTGGATGCCGCACTTCAGGAACAGGAGCAGACAGAGCTTGACGATGCAGGCGTTGTTGAGGGCGAAGAGGTTCCGGAGGAAGAGCCCGCCACATCATCAGAAGAAGCATCCACGGACGATTTTTCAAGTTTTCCTCAGAATCCAGCTGACGGTGACACCTATACTGATGAGAACGGCGCAAAATGGAAATATGATGGCAAGGGTATTGCATGGGTGCCCGTAACACCCGCAAAGGGAAGCAGCGATGCAGTATCTGAGGAAGCTCCAGAGGAGGTCAACTCTTCTGACAAGACAAAGGATAAGGCTTCATCTTCCGAGGCTTCCACCACACAGAAAAAGGACTGACCGCATGGTAAAAGAACTTGATGTGCGTTTTCCGTCATTTGTAGCCCTTGAAGGATTTGTCCGGCTCAACTCTGTATCCAAATGCAGCCTTTACATCAAAGCGGGACGTCTCCTTCTTGATGCGACGGACATAATGAACCTCTTTACGCTTGACCTTTTGAATTCGGTGAGGGTAAGGATAGAGGGCCAAGACGAGAGCGTATACCTTCTCCTTAATGCTTATGATAAGGCGGGGATCAAATATCCCCATGTATTCTGATTGATACTATTTGTCTTTTTTTGGTGCAACAGCTTTCCTTGACCGAAGAAGGCACATGTTATATCATACTTATATGTTTTTGTGTTCCTCTGCGGGATAGCTTCTTTTCCGCTCTTTTGTAAGTCCTGGCAGTACAGGCTACTGGAACACTCCATAACGTAAATCTGACGGATGGCTTAACGGCTGTCCGTTTTTTGTTGCTCAAAACGGTTTTATGGATTGGAGGAAGTAATGAATGAACCATATATCGTACAGACCACGAAACTAAGAGACCTTGATGATGAACTGATAAGGATATCTGCAGAAGAAGCACTCACCATGTCCGAATTTTCCTGTGCAGAAGGAGATTTCAGCGTTGCGGACGTGAGGGTGGACATACCGCAGCTCCGTCTTTCTGTCAGATGCGGATATTTCGATGACGGCTCCGGCAGGACTCCCGTGGGCGTGGCTATTGTCTATGACCTTAAGGAAGACAATCTTTCCGCTTTCAGGCACTTCGAGCATACATCCTGTTCGGGTGCGGTAAAGAACTACCTGCGTGTGCAGGACTCTTCCGTTCCGATCATTGATTACCTCGACTGCATGGTAAGCGTATTTGAAGGTGACAGTGATTCCACTCTCCACTCATCATTCATCGCAGGCATGGATGATGGTGAGCTTGCACTTATGTGTGTATGACTTATTTCTGTTTATAATGGCATTTCCTGCATGGGAAGGAGGATTTATCTATGAAAATGACAACTACTTTAGGGGAGCTTTCAGACTTCCTTTGTGAACTTATGGAAGAAGAACCCTTTGACGAGTTCATGTTTGATGCGGACGACTCACATCTGTACAGGGAATCTGATGGGGCTGCCGTGTCCCTTCACAATTTCCTCCGTGCCACGGGTGCTGGCCTTCCCGTGACAGACAGCCTTGAATGTGTCATCGTTCCCGACGATGCGGAGAATGAGACTACCGTATCATCCTACATCATTGTCGATACCCCTTCCTATGCCCTTATATAAGAAGCGGGTTTGACATACACCGCCTTTCACGGGAGCTGTCTTTTTTTAGGACGGCTCCCGTCTTTTTATGCATATCTGAGAGTGCTATAATATATTCATGAGATGTGAATTTCTACTATAGTAGATTTAGTATTACTTTTTTAGTAGATTTAGTATTATATTGTTGCGGATAATTTAGATGAATTCCTGGTTATCAGGTTTTTTCAATATATCTGTCATTCAGGTAAATGCCATTTTGGTAAATGCAAGTGTGCGTGCCAGAATGTATGCACTATTTTGAGGGCAGAGACCCTTGTTAAATTTCTACCCTAGTAGATAAGAACCTTAGAATTATTTTCAACAAAACAGGCAGAGACCCTTACTTAATTTCTACACTAGTAGAACAGGATTCTTAGAGGTTGAATATTAATATGGCAGAGACCCTTATTGAATTTCTACACTAGTAGATGGACGAAAATGAACCACACGACAGAGAGACCCTTACTTAATTTCTACACTGGCAGATAAATCATGTGTTGGCGGTGAAAATATAGGCGGATACTCTTACTTAATTTCTACACTGGTAGAACATAGAATATTGAGCGGGTTTGGCGCAGGATGCTTGTTAAAATTTCTATATTAGATAAGATTTGCATCCTGAATGTCGTCAGCGTCTTAAAATATATCAGAATTTCTATATTATTGAATTTCTATTATTTAGATGGGGTCTTTTTTTTGTTAATTTTTTTACTTTTTTTTCGCTTCTTTTTATTTTTCTTTTCCAAAATCTTTTTCTTGAATTTATCGCCCGTTTATACTATGATATTCATGTATCTTTATATTTTTCTTTTATTTTATCAAATTTGCTTTTCGCAAAACTGTTCCAAAAGACGAATAGTATCGCAAATTTTATAATGGACTGACATTTTAGGACGTTTCTTGCGTCTTATTTTTTTGTCTTTCCGGTTAAAAGGAGGTAATAACGCAGCTGTAATTTTTACACCTGCGATTACATATATTTTATGAAAGGAGGTAAATGTCAATGATACTTAACGGTAAAATTGACCGTCACGAAATCCGTGACACAAAGGAAGCTATGGATGTCTTAAGACTGATCCACGATAACTCAGACATGAGTGTGGATGAGCTTTGCAGCTCAGTATCCTTTGCAGGTCTTTCCATTCTTGATACGGTGCGTGTCTACTCTGCTTTTTCATATGAAAGGGAGAATAAGAACGTAGTATCTTTTGAGAGAAAGAACGGCAGGGCTACAGGTCATAAGATCCAGAGACAGTTTTCAAGGGAGGTGCATCATGAGTCTTGTGCTTGATGAGAACCTTTTAACAGAAATGCTGTCCGAGTTTCCGGCAACCAGGGAGGGTGTATACCTTCCTGAATACGTTGACAAGGCAAAGTTCGACCGCTTTTTCCGTGTACTGTGCGCAAAGGACACTGGCGAGATTGAGGATATATCCGTGGATGAAATCTTCGGTATGTTTCAGGAGCTTGGCAGCTTTATGAGCTGCATTGACTTTGAACGTCACATGACAGGCGAAACCCTCAGAAGGTTTGAGGAAAAGCGCTCGGTTATGAGCCGAAGGCGTGTGCTCTAAAAGGAGGTAAATATGAGCAATCTAAATTTCGTTCTGCACTCGACAACCGTACGTGACATTCTCGGTCATGACATGTTTGAATGCAGGATTGAAAACGAGGAGGGAAAGACTGTTTCAAGGCGTACGCTTTCATGGTCTGACTATTTTTCATTCCTCGGAAAGACCCTCGTGGAGAAACCGCATTATGCGGAGGTGACTCCCATGCAGATCCCGAGGGGATTTTTAAAGGGGTGGTTTCTTGATAGTGAGAACTACACCTGCATCTTTAAAGTAGATGCAAAAAAACGGCAGTTTGTCCTTAAGGGATGCGGTCACTACATGGTTCCGTTCCCCGACATGGTTTTTGTCATAGGGATAAACAAAGGCCAGGTAGTCGAAAAGAAGTGTTTCTGTCTTGGAAAAGACGGTGAAACACTCTTCCAGTACCCATTCGGAAACGTCTCATGTGATGGCGGTATCTGTATGGGTAACATCGATTATAGAAATCTGTCCCTTGAGGAGATAACTGAGGAATTTTTCCTTGGTGTCACCAACAACGACTACTGGGAAAAAGGTAATCATATAACTGATGATACGCTCTCTCAGCAGCAGTTCGTTGAGAAGGTCGATGGGAAGGATGAGATACCGCAGAAGTATCTCATCAAATGCTCTACTTTGGAAGAGCTCATCGCGCGCCATTCGAAAGAAGGGCGTTGCTACTAAAAATTGAATATAGAAAGTAAAAACAAATAAAAAAGTGTACCACCTGTAAGAGGGTGGAATAAGGAGGTAAAAATGACAGATTTGAATCTTTTTGACATGTTTTCAGACCAGATGAGTCTTTTCGGTGAGGAAGCTCCCGTAAAGAAGGAAGAGGAGAAAAAAGAGACTCCAAAGCCCGCTGAGGCTCCCAAGGCTGTCACAACAGCTGTTTCATCAGATGATTCTGATGATGATTTTGACGATGCAGATGGTGATGAACCCATCACCGATAAGGACGAGAAAAAGAAGGAAGAGGCTAAAAAGGCTGCTCCCAAGAAAAAGTCCACAAAGTCTGCAGTAATCAAACTTACCGGTCCTGTTACCGTTATCGGTACAGGCTTTAAATACACCTACGGTATCGAAGGTGCAAAGGTAACTGCTGGCGAGGCGGTAAAGGCTGCATTTGCAGCAGGATATAAAGAGGTAGCCAAGGCTGATATCACAACTGATGAGAAGTCCACTGTTTTTGTGAATACTCTCGGTCAGGCAGCAACAGGTGAGAACATCGCTGTAGGCGAAGTTACAACCGTTGTTATAGGTGATGTCAGGGTTGAGATCTCTTCCGACTCACTTGGATGTCCTGCAGACCAGGCATCCATTGATAAGGTCTGTGATAAGTTCGTTGAACTTTATCCTGACTTTGCAGGATGCTCACTCAAATATGATGCAAGACAGAACATCGCTTTCCCGGTTTTCCACGGTGGAAGTCAGTTCAAGCTCAAGGCTGACGAGACATACCGCATTTATAATGCAGGAAATGTTGTCGAGGCAAAGGGCGATGCGATCTCCAAGGAGGAGATCATTGCATACAAGAGTGCGACAGATGTTGTTTTCCTTGCTTACAAGGCTAAGAAGGCAGTCATCGGGCTTGATTTTGAGCTTGATGCAGTACAGGAAAAGCAGATCGTTGAGAAATGGTCTGTTGAAGGTCTGGAGATATATCTTGAAACATGGGGAATCCACCTGAATCCTACTGTTGAAGATTTTGGTGGCAAGGACCGTGTTTCCAAAGAGGATGTGGTTGAGTTCCTTAAACCCAACTATTCCGCATTCAGGAGCGCATCAAGAAGATTCGACTTCTTATTTGATAAGAACTCCAACCGTCTTGGTGTTGCAATCGTATCTGGTACAAAAGGAGCAGCAACTTATGCTGCTCCTTTTTCTTTAGTTAAAGGCGGCTGTGATGCGCAGCGCGTCGAGAACACCGATATCGGATGCTTTGTTGCTGACAGGCTCTCTGACGGGAGCGTTACAAACGTAAATTTTACGTTTGGTCTCCCGAAGATACCTTATAACATCTTACAGACTGTGATAAGATATTTTAAAAGAGACCTGTCCAAAGAAGCGATGATCCAGATCTATTATGACAGAGCTGCAGGGGAGTATTATATCAAGACTCCCGAGGCAGACACTACCAAGGCAAGGGTATTTTACAAGCTTGAGCATTCAAGCGATATCCTTGTTGCCACTGTCCACTCCCATAACACCATGCGTCCTGTTTTTTCAGGTATTGATGATTATGATGAGTGCTACACCGGTATTTTTGGTGTCATCGGCAATCTTGGCAAGGATGGAGCTGACATCGGCTTCTACTGCAATTTCAGGGCAGGCATGGAAGGTTCTTTCCAAGACCTTCAGCTTTGTGACCTTTTCGGACATGGAGGTGACTGCGCATGAAAGAGCATCTTATAAATGGCAGACCCTGGAAGGAGTGCCTTGAGGAGCTTCGCGTCTATGTTGAACCCACACTTGAAAAGGGTGACGGTTCAGGACAGAAATACCACGGCATTGAGGAATGTGTACAGCTTTTTGACAGGGTGCTCGGCAACGACCACTATACTGTTGAATTTTCCGACCAGAAATATATTCAGATAAGGTCAGAGCAGGATACGATCTCATGCAAATGCCGCATCACCATCATTGATGATGAGGGCGATGTGGTTATCTTTAAAGAGGCATACGGAGGTTATGACCTCCGCTATTCAAGGGGTTCTGAAAAGGAGTCCAATCTTAACAATGCACCCGCTAACGCGTGTACCTATGCTTTCCGTGCATGCTGCAAATATTTTGGAGCTTTCGGTGAATACACAGGTGCAAGACGCAGGGGCGTTGCTTCATCAAACAGCAATGCAAAGCCAAAGGCTGGTTCAAAAAAGAATACAGCAAGTGACGAAAGCCTGATGTTTGAAACAAGCGGTGCTTTCTATGTGGAAGGCAAGACAAAAGATGGCCCCATCCATAAAGTAAAAGCACGCATTGTTGATGAAAACAGGCAGTCAGATGGGCTTGTCGATCTCGTATTCTTCCCCCGTTACAAGGCGCAGAATGCCGACAAGTTCAATCAGGCACTTGATATGTCCACAAAGGCATCATTCAAGATGATTGCCATTGTTAAGAGGTGCGAACCCATAAACGGCGTGGAACAGTACGCCTTTAAGAAGTTCGCGTAAGGAGGTGCAGACATGGAAGATTTAAAAAATCGTGACGTGATCCCTCTTTATAAGGACAGCTGCATGAAGTTCTGTCTTTATGCGGCAAGGGTAGCAGAATACACCCGTCAGCTTGAGGCTGGTCTCAAGGATATCGACAGGAAGGATTTTGTATATGCGGGTTCGATGCTCGCAAGCTACAAGAACTACCTTCTTGAAGATAAGGAGGCTCTTGGTCTTACTGACGGACTTTCCTTTATGGAAGATAACCGTTTCTTCGGTTTTGAGATAAAGGATGGAAGATTTATCGGGGATGCCGACAAGGTATTCCCGGTCATAGACAAGTGGCTCGACGGGTTTCCGGAGAGTGCCAACCACTACCAGTATGAGGTATCATGCCTCGTCATGTGCATGGCGCATCCGGAACTTTACAATGAACTGTGCGAAGGGCCTTCTGTCGAAGCGCCTGCCGCATAAAACCAAATAGTAAAAAGGACAGCCAAATGGAATGCTGTCCTTTTTTGTTTTTAAAAGGAGGTAAAAAGAGTATGGATTTTACTCTAAACGTTATAGGCGCAGGCGGTACCGGCGGGTACTTCCTTAAAGAATTTGCAAGATACATCCAGGGGCACACAGGCTGTTTCAAAGGGATGTATATCATTGACGGTGATACCGTTGAGGAAAAGAACGTTCTCAGACAGGCTTTTCAGCTTGAGGATGTTGGATTTAACAAGGCTGTTGTCATGGCGGATATTTTGCGGTCCGCTTTCGGCGTGAAGTTTCAGGCCAAGCCTGACTTCCTCGAAGCAAGTGATGAGATCGAGTGCCATTACGGCAGCGTGCCGCTCATCATCGGATGCGTTGATAACCATCAGGCAAGAATGGTGTGTGAGAAGTTCTTTAATGAACATGACACCGTGTTTTACCTTGACAGCGCCAACGAGTTCTCCACGGGCGAGGTGGTGTTTTCCTATAAGGTAAACGGGAAGGTCCTGTCACCTTTAAGAAGTTCCATCTTTAAAATGGAGATTGGGAAGAAGCGCTCAGAAATGAGCTGTGAGGAACTTAACAACGTAGAGCCGCAGCATATAGCAACAAATATGCTTGCAGGCAACATTCTCCTTCGTGAGGTATGTTCCATTCTTGACGGAAAGCCCCACTGCGGGTTCGTTGAGTTTGATACGGAAATGTTCCACCAGGAATTTTTCCCGTATGTTCCTGTTGCCGATAAGGACGGCGAAAAGGAGGCGGCATGAATATGAATCTTCTTGCCAAACTTGCAGAGATTGATACCCCCGACGGACATCATATGTTTGAAGAGTTTGGCGTATATGAGAAATTATACCGCATGCTCCTTTTAAAGCTGTTCCCTGAGAGGCGTGAAGAACTCTTAAAGGATGATTACCGGTTTTCTGATGGGCTTGATGTCCATTACACCGATACCAATGGCGAACAAAACGTAAATGAGCCGGAGGTGTTCTTTCAGGACAGATACCTTCCCGGCTATTTTGAAGAGGGGAATCTCTTTACTATGGCATTCCGCTCGCTGAATCCATTTTATGACGATGAGGGACGGGTTTATAATCCGTTTGATGAGACGATGGATTATGACGAAATGTGTGAGTGCCTGGAAAACTGTAATCCGCAGCAGCTTGCAGAGGAAGCCGCCCCGGAGCTTGCAAAGTTTCTCAGTTATAATGATGAACTGTGTCTCAAGTTCAAGGATTATATCGATAATGACCCCTACCATGAGAGTTCCACTATTGTGTGGGTAAGCTATGAATCAAAAGAACTGGGGTATCTTCTCAATGCAAAGCGTAAAGACATGTTAAGCGACCCGCTTTATAAAAAAGCAAGAAAACTGCTTTTTGTGCTGGAGAATCCATTCTCCAGCAGCAATGTCATAAAGCAGGTCTGCCCTGACGGAATCTACCGTCTTGTTCTCTTTATGGAAGATTGGAACGATGGTTATAGCCATTCTGATGATGAGGTTTCTGTAAGACTTGATTACCTCGCTTCCTCATGGGAACTTGAAAAGACATTGGCTAAACTAAAAAGAAAGTATCCTTCTGCTTTTGGCATTAAGCATACTTTCAAGAAGGAGGTAAAGTATGGCTGTTTACATGCCGCAGCTTGACGATAAGGCAGTGGATACATTCACGGAAGATATGTTTTCGTGTTATGACATGCTTTATTCGTCGCCAAAGTGCAACATCCATCTTTCTGCTAAGCAGAAACTCGTGGATGCCGTAAGATATAAACTTGCGGGCGGCAAGAGGGATTTCAACTATGTTTATGGCACTGAACCCGACAGCCGTTATATGTTCAAGGTTTCATTTGATAATATAGGGCTCGCAAGCATACTTGAATATGAGTGTATGGGTGATGATTCGTTTTATTCATTCCTCGATGCTCATACTCTTGGAAACCCTGAGCCTTATTACAATGCCTTCAGGGAATTGTTAAACCCCGATGGCAGCATCTCTGATTATGTCTCTGTCCTTGACGGGGAGTCGGAGATAACAGAGAGGGCACTTGTAAAGCATGCCGAGGAACAGCTGATATACCGCTACGGCGGTGATATGGATGAGCTCGATGAAACAATCGAGTATGATGCCGAGGAGGCTGCTTCCGTGGCATGGAGATTTTACAAATGCATGAAAGATGGCGATTATAAACGTCTTCTTTCTAATGATAATATGTACTCCCTGTTCGGATATATCTGCAGGGAAGTATACGATAACTTCATTGATACAGACTTTCTGTTCAAGCACTTCGATGTGCTCGGCAAGGCTGTATTCGAAGTTATGGAGCCCGACTATCCGCAGGGGCTGCTGGTTTTGTTTTCCAAAGATATCGGAACATACATGTCCATAAGGGACAGCATTCCAATATCTGAAAGAAAATCGCTGGATAATGCGGTTGAGATAATATCCCATCCGTATGGAAAGCGAGGCTACGGTTTTTGTGATATATGCAATGGAAATTACACTGTTGCTTATCTCAAAGGCTATGAAGGAACCAATAAGCCCTATGATAGTAAGGGTAGTGATAAATGGGATTTTTATGACGATTCGGATCTTCATCCTTTTTATGAGGATGCGCTCAGATATATCGACAATAATCTTCCCTCTTTATTAGAAAAGTACAGGATGCCTTGAGCATCCTGTGCTTTTTTTATTGCTTTTTTATGTACTCTGTGCTAAGTTATATCTGTATCATTATATTTATTTTTCTTTTTCTATCTTCACGTTTCGTGATAGCAGTATTCAGGCTAGTAGTATAGCAAGGAAAAATTAAACAAATTTAGGTAAATGCATTTAAGAGGATGAAACATTGGTTTCGTCTTTTTTTATGCCTATTTATCAGAAAGGAGGTAAATGTATGGCAAATCATAATGTCATACGCATTTCGGAGTTCTATAATTCCGGCTGCGAGGAATACCAAAAGTTTTTGTCTGTGATACAGGACGAAGACCGGTTTTCCATATTCAACAGTTCGCTTCTTAAAGTCTTTGAACGGTTGAAGGCGGGTGTTTCGAATGATGATATTCTTTCATCCTTTGAAAATGAGCTTTCAGCATCCTATAAGAGTTCATGGTTCAACTATGAATTTGTAAAGGAAGAGGCGGTAAAGAACGATACTGCAAAGATTTCCAGTTTCCTTAAGTATTTAAGGGAAAGGGGCGCATCCGTAATTGATGCGAATATTCCGATAAGCGTTGTCACAAGAAAGGCAGAGCTCAAGATGGTGACTCATCTTGTCGTTAAGATGCCTGATGGCACTTATGGCGCCTTTTATGTTCATAACAAAAAGGCTGACAAGTCACCGAAAGGTCTGGACGTCAATACCAATACGATGAGCGACCTTTATATGCTTTCCATGAAGGCATATTTTGAAGCTTCATTCCCCGGAATTGATTCTTACCTTGTGTATCTTGGCGAAGCTGACAAGCACTTTTATGTCACAAAGACAAAAGCGAGCAATCTCTTTATCCATGACTTTGCATCCTATTATGTAGGTGCAGAATTTGATAAAGGACGGCTCCTGTCTGACATTGATAGGGCTCTTATGACACCGCCTAAAAGGAACTGCTATAGCTGTTCAGGAAAGGACTTCTGCTCCGTAAAAAAGCTCTCTGATGCCACACGGCTTAAGAAGCGACACTCGGACGAAGTTAAAAAGCCTTATAAGCTCCCTTCTTTTACAGATACGCAGAAGCAGGTCATAAATACTGTTGACGGTCCTGTGCTTGTTTGTGCAGGCCCTGGCAGCGGTAAGACCGCAACCCTTGTCGGAAGAATGAAACATCTTCGTGACCTTGGCGTCGCGCCTGAGTTTTGTCTTGCGATCACGTTTACGCGTGATGCTGCAGATGAGATAAAGGAGCGTTGTGCATCTTTTACCGACCCGTGTGATGAGTTCCAGATAATGACTCTTCATGCTCTCGGTTATCAGATCTTAAGGTGGAATGAGGATGTTTTTGGAAAACTCAAGGTTTTGTCCCAAAAAGACAGAAGAGGGCTTATTAGCAATCTCTTAGAGGCATTCCCTCCGCTCAAAGGTTTTTCCTATGAGAAGCGGACGGGTAGAACAGGGCTTCTTGCCACTGTTGACAGTGCCCTTGAGGAGTATTCGCTCTTAGGTGATGAGTTTTTCTTCAAGCATTCGGAATATGGAAAGGACTTTGCTTCTTTCCATGAGAACTTTATCCTTGCAGTAAAACAGCATGGTTTTATCACGTTCGATGAACAGATAAAGTTGTGCCTTAAACTGTTCAAGGAGAGACCGGATACCCTTAAAAAGCTCTCAGCCAGATATAAATACATTATGGTTGACGAGTATCAGGATATTGATAAGACGCAGGCAGAGTTTATCTATGCACTTGCATCACATTCAAATATTCTGGCTATCGGTGACGACGATCAGAGCATATATGAATTCCGTGGAGGAAGTAATCGCTATATGCTTGAATTTTCCAACCACTTCAAAGGTGCAAAGAAGATAGTGCTTCGTGAGAATTTCCGTTCCACAAAGCAGATCGTTGACTGTTCCCAGAGATTTATCAAGGGTAACAGAAACCGTATCGAAAAGGATGTGATTCCTGTCCGAAAAGGCGGTATTGCACCGCTTGTAATAAAAGGTCAGGATGCATCGGATATCGACAGATGCGTTTCTAATCTGTTGTCAGAAGGCTTTTCGCCAAGCGATATAGCCGTACTTGCAACAAAGAACGCAACACTTGAAGGTATCCAGCGTGAAGTATCATTCAAGTCGGTATTGGAGAAGAATTATCTCATAGATTCTGTACCATTCAGAGTTTTAGCAGATATTCTCCATTTAACCGTCTGCGGCATGGATGATGAACATCTTGTTCATCTGATGATGCTCTACGGCATAAAGGTACACCGTCAGCGGATTCCCCAGTACGATGCGCTTTTGGCCATGGGTTATCGCGATATCTATGGCGCCGACTATGCCGTTAGAGATGACGGTACTGATACTGACAAGATGATGCTGTTGCTGTTCAATGTGCTTAATCTCGTTAGAAGAAATGCTTCTGCATCAAGTATTGCGGATTTCATTTTTTCAGAAACAGGCTTTAACGGGTGTATGGAGGAAGATACTATTATGGATATCATTGCCGACAACCATATTACTTCGGCAAGCGCTCTTTATGAGCATCTTGTCTATATGGTTGACTACGATGATGATACCAAGGTTATTCCCGATACATCTGATTCTGTTCTTTTCATAACATCCCATGAATCAAAGGGTATGGAGTGGAAAGCAGTGGTGCTTATTGACGACTTTAAGACGGACAGTAAAGAAGGAACAAACAGATTATATTATGTAGCAATGACGAGAGCGAAAGACCGCCTCATCATCATGTCAAAGGACGGCCACACGCTCCTTGACAATGCTGCGTAAGCCCATGAAAGGAGGTAACTATGGGCATTTATATCTATTCGGGTAATGAACCTTATAAGATTGATGCCTATAGGCACAAGCTCTTAAAGGATGCTCAGATGCCTGAGATGAACGTTCAGCGTTTTTACTCTGACTTTTCCAGGGAAGTTTTGGATGCATGCATGACAGCTCCATTTCTTTCCGATAAGCGTTATGTCATCCTTGATCTTGATGCCATTAAGCCGCTTGAAGGTAAGGCGTTTACGGAGTACAGAAAAGCTCCCAATGCTTCTACCGAACTTATAATCATCGTCCGCAAAAAACCCGATGAGCGTCTTAAATTTACTAAGGCACTCAAAAAGGACGGCTTTCTTATCCCCTGTGATAAGGTTTCCTCTGAGCAGGAACTTGAAAAGGTTCTGCTTTTTGAGCTTAAAAAAGCCGGTGCGGTCATAACCTCAGATGCACTTAAGGAATTCACAAAGAGACTGAATTACTTTGGTCTTGAGTATATGAATCTTAATGTGATGGTGGGTTATCTGCTCAATCTCGTGGCTGTGTCAAAGCAGATCACTATTGAGACTGTTCAGAAATTCACACCTACATTTGAGGAAGCTGACCGATTCAAATTGGCGGAATTGATTAGGGAGCACGATATGACAGAGCTTTTAAGACAGCTCAACATGATCGACGGCGAAAGCGCCATCGGCGTCATGTCCCTGCTGCTTTCAGCATTCCGAGTATCCTACAAGTCAAAGTATTTTGACATGAAGGACAGGACGAAACAGCGTATCGTGTTCAAAGAATATAAATCTGATATACTTAAAGAGTGTATCAGTGTCCTTACTAAGGACATCCTTGCGATTAAGCAGGGACTTATGAGTAACGAAAATGCGCTGAAGCATAGTTGTGTTTCATGCGCTAGGCTTTTAAATAAATAAAATGAGTTAAAGGGGCAGAGTTCCCCGGAAAGGATAAAAAATGAATAAAGCAATACTTATGGGACGTTTAACAAGAGATCCGGAGGTTAGATACACTCAGGGAGCAACACCGCTTGCGATTGCAAGATACACGCTTGCAGTTGACAGGAGATTTTCCAAGAACAATCAGGACGGTCAGACAGCAGATTTCATTAACTGCGTAGCGTTTGGCAAGGCCGGAGAGTTCGCTGAGAAATATCTTAGAAAGGGAACCAAGATAGCCGTAACAGGCCGCATCCAGACTGGCAGTTATACCAACAAAGAAGGCCAGAAGGTCTACACTACTGAAGTTGTAGTTGAGGACCAGGAGTTTGCTGAGAGTAAGAATGCTTCTTCAAACAATAACTCTAATAGTTCTGCACCTGCAGGAGATGCCGGTGACGGTTTCTTCAATGTTCCTGACGGAATCGATGAGGAACTTCCTTTTAACTAAGGTGTTTCAGTAACTATAAGTATAAATGGAAAAAGGCAGACTTTCCGAAAGTCTGTCTTTTTTCTTTTCATTTTAAAAAAGGAGTAAAAACTATGGCAGATATGAATCTTAGAAATTTAACAGACGAGCAGCTGATCATGGAGCTTGTTAAAAGGGACAAGCTTAATGGATGCTCAGGCTTCAATTTATCAGATGGCAGGACCGTGTTCACAGTGCCGTATGAAGGCGGTATTTCTGTAAACATTTCCTGTGGTGATGATAAATGGCGTATGATTGCATGCGTAGAGGAATTCGAAGAGTACGATGACCTCAGAGCGTATGTATATCCTTCTGTTAATTGTAAGGAGACTGAAGGTATCGTGATCGAATAATAGGATGGATGTTCTATCCTGAAAGGAGGTAAAAAATGAAAACATTAATTTCAGCATACTCTGTTGAGGGTAAGAGTTATCTTGTTAAATCTGATGTTTTAGATTTTGACGTAGATGGCCTTACTGTATTTACAGAAGATGCGGAGGTTTTCATTAACGGCAAGAAGTGCGAAGATTTTGGCGTTTCGTTTCATATGCATGGATTTAGTGCCGATGAAGCAGCGCAGTCTGTAATCTTAGCCTATATCAATGACAACTTAGAGTTTTCTTTTTCTGATGTAGACAGTCGTATTGAGACTTACAAGAAAAAGCACTTTGAAGATTCCGGTTATTCATCGGTTGATGGCAGAAAGATATCCAGACACTACATCTCTCAGAATGAAGTGCTTGACCTTATTTTGATAAATAAGGATGGCTTTTCATATTACGAGTGTTTAGATGGTTCTGAAGACGTGGCACTTGTCCGTCCAAACGGAACCCTTGCTACCTATATGCCTGAGTTCTATGGCAACGCATTGGTAGATGATGTAGCGGCTAAAGATTATCAGTATGTAAAAAGCAACGAATATATAGATAATCTTCCTATAGCCGATGACGAGGACGTACCGTTTTAATAACATTTTTAGGAGCAGCGACGAGTCTGCTCCTATTTTTTTTTAAAGGAGGTAAGAAGATGAAGATTATTCGTCACAGCGACAGAGGGCTTACTTTTTCATTTAATGAGAATGATGCGTTTAAGCCTGGTAGTCACTACAGATATGTTGTAGACAACGTGCGGGGCCAGGTTATCCTTATTCCCGATGAAGACGGCAAGTACAAGCTTTCCAGAAAAGGTGCTCAGAACAAACCTCTTGTGGATCTTCGCAATGAGGAAATCAAGAGTGTGATTTCCAATGCCCGTTTCATGGAAATCGAGGTCTTGGATGATAGGATTGTTGTTCATATCGTAAAGACTGACGAGAGCGTTCGGACTACGCTTACAGATGTTGAGCTGACAGAGCTCATTGACCGTTCGGAGGATATTACTTTTGAAATCGACAAAGATATTCTTGCGCATGACAGTGATGCTTTATCTGAAATGCTCCGGGCGTCCGGTGTACTTTCTGACAAGGTGTTTAATGATGTCTTGTATGTATTCGATACCGTTAGTCTGTTTTCGGGAGCAGGGCTCCTTGATTATCCGTTCAAGATGGATGATTCTTTCGACATTAAGTTTGCAGTAGATAAATTCAAGGCTGCATGTATGACTTATCGTGAGAATATAGGAGACCATGTCCTGTGCATGGATATACGGGAGCTTGATGCAAAGGATGTTCCTGCCGCAGACCTTATTATCGGAGGTCCGTGCTGTCAAGGTTACAGTAATGCCAACAGAACCGGCAATGCCGAATTGGATGAATCAAAGAGGAAACTCATTGATGATTATGTCCGCATTGTAAAGGAGAAAAAACCCTTAATCTGGGTTATTGAAAATGTTCCGCAGCTCTTAACAAAGGGCGATGGTGTTCATTTCGAAAAGATCCTGTCGGAATTGTCATCTGATTACCATATTACATATTCGGTAATAGATGATAGCGCTGTTGGCGGTTATACCATCCGTAAGCGGATGGTGATTATAGGCTCATTGCATGAAGTCGGTGAGATTGTGATTCCTGATATCAGCGTTTCTTCTAAAAAGACTGCTGACGATGCCTTAAGGAAGGTAACTTCTGACTGGTTTAATTATTCAGATATCACAAGGTCAACTCCCGATACAATGCGTAAGATGTCCTATGTCCGTCCAGGGCATAACTATAAGGATATCCCTGAGCTTAGTGATAAGGTTCGCCATTCAAACCTTTATCGCAGACTCCGAGGGGATAAACCGGCTGTTACGATCACAAACTGGCGTAAGATACTTCTTATGCCGCCTGTAGGCAACCGTATTCTTTCCGTTGCTGAGGCTGCCGCCCTTATGGGGCTTGATGGAACCTTTAAATTTTTGGGTTCTCTTGATGACAGACAGCAGCAGGTGGGAAATGGTGTTACTCAGCACGTAGCACGTTTCATAAAGAGTATTGTAAAAAATGCTCTTTATGATTTTGCAAACAACAAATTAAAAAATAGCAATGCTGCCATTATGGCGGCTTAAAGGAGGAAATATATGACAAATACATTTTATGACTATCCTATCTGCCCTGCAGAGAAGGTTGATGCAATCCACAATATCGACGAGGATATCAGACAGACCACTTCTGATATTATGGCTTCTATGCTGATAGATACTGATATCAATTCGTGGGAGATGTTTGAAGACCTGCTCTTCGCTTATGAAAAGGGCAATGAAGACTTCAAACGTGGCATTGACAAGGCTATGAGAATCCTTCTCCATGAGGATATGTCTGAGGTTATCGACGATGTACTCAAGGAGGTGGGTTGATGCTTTATCGTGTCACTTTCAGTAGCGAGAACGAGTCTGATAATCTGTGTAAAGTGGATGTCAATGCTACCAACTCTGACGAGGCGCTTAAACTTGCATTGTCAGAGTTGAAGCGCATGAAAGGCGATTTCGGGGCTCGGAGCTATTCCGATGCAACAATCGAGGAACATCCTGTTGGTGCTTCCAGTATTGCTGTCAGATTCAGCTACACAGAGGATAGAGGCAAGGGTGGGTGTCAGTATTTATCCATCTATGCCAATAATGAGGAAGAGGCTGTAAAGTGGTTTAATGCCAATTTAAAAGGTAAACACTTCTATCAGCCGTGGCCGGCTAAAATAAATGACAATGGAAATTGCATTTATGATAAGGTCGAGGAGACATACTTTGCAGTAGGTCAGAGCGACTTCGATGCAACGGTGTCTATTTATATAAAATGAGTTAATTGAGCCTCTGCTTTAGCAGGGGCTCTTATTTTTTTGCATTTTTGTGTATTGCATTTTGAGCGTTTTCTCGGATATTTTGGCAATATATGTTCCTAAAATCAATCTAAGCCGCTCTGCTACTTGATTTCATAGGTCTTTATTATTACAATTTTAATATAAATAAATTTCTTTTTGACGGGAGGTATTTTAAAAGTATGAACAGAGCAGAACTTATCGAAGCTATGGCAAAGGAGACCGGTCTTTCAAAGAAAGATACAGATGCAGCTTTAAAGGCTTTCATCAATGTTGTATCCAAGGCACTTAAAAAGAAGGACAAGGTACAGCTTGTTGGCTTCGGTACATTTGAGACATCAAAGAGAGCAGCAAGAACAGGTAAGAACCCTCAGACTGGTGAGGCTCTTAAGATACCTGCATCAATCGCTCCCAAGTTCAAAGCAGGCAAGGCTCTTAAAGACCTTGTAAACAAGAAGTAATTTAGTTCAAAATAGAACCCACGTAACTATCAACCAATAAATTATTCAAGTAACCTAATAACTCAAATTTATCATTACAAATAAAAAGAATCCCAATTCTTTTTAATAAAAAAACATCATATTTACTTCCAGATCGCACGGCTTGCCGTGCGATTTTGGATTAATCTAATATTCCACAATGCATTTAAGAAAATCCTTTGAGTTTTTCACCTTGTTAAATTATATATTTATCATTGCTATTTGTTCTGTTTTAGTGTATGATAGCTCTGTATTATTATAATTTATTTTCTTTTATCCAGACATTTCGTCTGTTTATTCCAAAGCCCTAGTAGTATAGGAAAAATAGATTTTAAAAGTAGGTAATTATTATTTGAGCAGGTCGTGTGTTTTAGCACGGCTATTTTTTATGCTCAAAATCAAACAAATTTTAAAGGAGGTAAGTATGGGCAAGATAACCTATACAGAGCAGCTTGGTCTTTTCGACTATTTGCTGCCAGAACTCGGTGAGACTCTCTTTGATTTTGAGACTGTCCCCACCAATGTGCTGTCAACTGAGACCAAAAGCAAGAAGGAAGAAGTTATTTCAAACGCAGGAGATTATCTCCATAAGTTTGAGAGGCTTGAATCTCTTGCGAAAAAGGAGTTCGAAGAGCTTCTTGAGGGTTTCAGTATAAGCGATGTGGAGAAGAAACTCTTTTCCGTTGAGCTTGAAAAGTTCGCCGGTTTTGATGACTGGGGCAAGCTGATCGCAAAAAAGGTTGTAAGGCCTATTGTTTCAGCACTCACATTTGAGGAAGGCGACGAGGGTATGGAAACTCTCAAATCTCTTATTCACAGGGATTTTGAACTTTCCAAATTGGATGCAAGTGAAATTCTTGATATTCCTAATGCAAGATATTTAAAGGCCAAGTCCAAACTCAAAAGTCCGATTCTCAGATTCGTACTTAAAGAGCCTGGATTCAGACCGCTTGTGGTTTATGGGTATCAAGGAGAGCAGAACAAGGGCTCCAAGTCTCAGCGCATGTTTGTTGATGGTTCTTCCATCGGTGATATTGCGTTGATCTTGTCATATCTTCTCATTTTCTCTGTATATGAGGATGTAATGAATGATGATGGCATGAGGGCTAATGTTCAGGAGGCTATCAACGCTGATATCTGTTTTAAAGATAACACCGTTGAAAACGCCATTTGGAGGGCATCTCATATAATGGGAGACCGTGAAACGTTTGAATCCGTATCCTTGCTTGATAGGATGCGCAATATTCGCACAGCGGCACCTATGGCAGTTACTTCTATCTCATATGAATCTCCCAGCAGCGCTGAGCTTGACTGGTTTAGGGATGCGTATGAGGTTTCTATGGGTACTGTTAATCTGTCTGACGAGATTACTCGTCAGAATAAAGATGTTTTCGTTCGCATGGGTCATCCCAAAGCATTTGTTGTAACCCACTCCGTTACGGATTCGATGTTTTTCCAAAACATCGAGGAAGGTTGGAAGCGTGGCTGTGGAAGATATATGTATAACCGATTTCTTTCGCATGAAAACAAAAAACTTGGGAAAGTCACATGTGCATTTCCCATGATGATTATGCACTATATGCCACCCAGCGTAAAAAATGTGCTTTACTATGCACTCACAGAAAAGATGCAGAAAGTTAAGGTTAAGCTTCGTGCTCTTAATTATTATGAATCTCTTGAGCGTGAGCATAATAGCACTGCTAGGGTTTTCCAAACCAAAAAGAACATTCCCCAGAAAGTCTTAAAAGAGATGGAAACATCTGTGTTTAACGATTATTTTGGGTATGTTGAGTTTGACGAGGATTGCGACCTTGAAAAGATTAGAATTATCGCTGATGAATTTATTGCGTTTAAGGAGACATTCCTTGATAGTTTTGATTCTTCTAGCGTTCAGATCCGTTTCAGGAAGCTCGGCAGACATAGAGCTGCGGGTCTTTATTTCCCTATGCTTAGATGTTTGTGTGTGGATATCAGTTCACCATCATCCTTTGTTCATGAGTTTGGACACTGCATCGACCATACCTATCTGAAAGGGTGTAAGAACCTTTCGGATATGCCTGAGTTTGAAAAGGCATATCGTCAGTACTGTTATCTTTTAGAACACAGTATTGCGACTGACCCTGAGCTTAAGGCAAGGCTGAAGGGCAAGTATGATTTGTCATACTATGAAACTCCTACTGAAGTATTTGCAAGGTGCTTTGAAATGTACTTTGTAAGGCAGAAGGAACTTTCTGTATCAATCTGTTCAGCCACATCCGAGATGGATTTTGCATATCCGGAGAGCGAACTGCTTGATAAGTATGTCTCGATTTACTTTGACAAGCTCTTGGCTGAGCTTAATGACAGTAAAGACAAAGCTATTACAGTAGCTTAAAGGAGGTAAGAAAATGAGCGATTTCTTTAAAATGGACGTTTGTACGACTGGTAAGTACAAGGTTGAACTTGAACTTGCCAATCTTGGTCCTGATGCCTGGCAAAGGCTGGGCGGTATCGCAACAACTGAGCACGAGACTATTGAAGATGTCATCTGTTTCATCTATGAGCATACAAAATGCCTTGATAACGGACTTCGAAAGTCGGATGCCGAGCAAGAACATGGCACCATAGCTAACACCAACTTTTATAAGGTGATTAAGGGCTACAGGGATACGCCTGATTGTTATTTGTTTTAAAGGAGGTAAAATAAGATATGGCACATATAAATCTAAACACTGTTGCCATCGGCGATGAACTGAAGGAACAGGTTTATCGCTTGAAGTATTTTCATCCGGTACAGGATGGAGTAAATATTATCCTTGCTGACAAGAGCGGGGAATTGAAATGTTTCTTATCTGAGGCATCGTACGAGTCCCAGATGAAAGACTATGTTGGTGGTGCTGTTAAGGTTCACGCCGTTATCTTGAATGGTAGCCGCATGGTTGCTTATGGCAAGATAAAAAGTCTTTCCCTTGCGGATAAAGGAACATTTAAGGTTTCTGACGTCTTTGACGGTCTGTCAGAGGATAAAGTTAGTCAGTATAAGAAGGACATCAAAGAGGCAGTATCCTATATCAAGGATGCTTCTTTTGCTTCTTTAGTAAATGCGATCCTTACGGAAGACACTATTAATCTTCTTTCCGTTTGGCCCGCATCCATTGCTTATCATGGCAGATATCGCGGTGGTGCTCTTGCTACAGCCGCTTCTGTCACAAAGATGATGCTGCACTCTAGCAACATCTATCTTAAAGAAGGCAATGGTATCTATTCACCTGCAAATTTTGACTGGTCGCTTCTTCTTACGGCAAGTCTTATCCATACTGTCGGTTGTATTGATTACATAACCGAACAGCCCTGGAAAAAGACTACCGCAGGTCTTGAACGCGGTTATATGTCTATTTTGCAGAGCAGGATAGAGAAAGCTATCAGAATTTCAAATGTTGAAATTTCTGATGATGCTCTTTCCAAGTTGCTTAACGTGCTTGGATGTGCTGTCAGCATGAAAACTTCGGTCAAGGCTACTTGTCCTGAAGGTGTTGCTTTCCGTAAAACTCTTGAGCTTTACGAGGAGCTTGACATGATGGCTGCGGGCGCTGCTGACCATGAGGTAGAGGACGGCGAGACCTATTTTTGGGATTATCGTCTTAAAAGATGTGTAACTACCGGCAATGACACGAAAGGAGGTGCTTAATGGTAGAAAATAACTGGCCTGCTTATGAGCAGGTGAAAAACCAGTTGCGTGACTACCTTTTGGGCAGTCTTTCAACCGGGTTGTTGCTTATGGGAAATAGAGGTCTTCCGATGCTTGATGATGCAATGAAAATTGCATCATCTTTGCTTTCTGCTGATAATGCTGAGGGTCATCCCGACTTTCTCTTTATCACTTTAGGAGAAAAAGAGCAGAGTATCGGTGTGGATGAGGTTGAACCCATCCTTCAGAAGGCTTCTCTTTTTCCATCAATAGCACAGCGTTCAGTTATCGTTATTGATAACTTTGATAAAGTTACTGTTCAGGCTCAGAACAAGCTGCTTAAGCTGATCGAAGAGTCAGTTACAGCCGTTATCATTGGCGTGTGCTATGAGGACCTTGTGCTCCAGACAATTAAGAGCAGAATGAGGGTTATAAATTATCAGCCCATGGATAAGTCAACGTATATGGCTTGTTGTGGTATTGATGACAAGACTCTTGCTCTTGCTTCATACTTTGTCAGTGGAGGCATTATTGGTAGCGAAATGGACGAAGAACTTTTCTCTTTCTTCAAGAATGTTGCGGTAGCCATCAATTGTGGCAACTTGCATGAACTCATGCCTGCTCTTGGCATGTTGGAGGAAAAAAGTGCGTCCTCATTTTATAAACAGTACCGCAACTATGTGGGTTCGATGATTTCTTTCATCGGACAGCTTCTTGTGGATAACAGAAAATTTGATTTAATCGGGCTTTTAAGTGAGCATAAGGATATAGCATCATCTTCGCGTTATACGCAGGATGATTTCTTTGCGCTCATAACAGAGCTCGTCGAAGGAGGTAAACAATGAGTTTGTATAACGAGCTCCGTCCCATGACTCTTAAAGAGGTTAAGGGGCAGAATAATATAAAAATTCAGCTTTCAGCTATGTTCCAGTCAGGAAACGTGCCTAATGCACTTCTCTTTGTCGGAACAAGAGGAACCGGCAAAACCACAATAGCGCGTATCGTTGCAAGATACGTTAATTGTGATAATCCACAGAGCGACCCCTGTAATGAATGTCAGTCCTGCAAAGATATCCTTTCAGGAAAAAGCCTTGATGTGGTGGAGCTTGATGCTGCATCAAACAATAAGGTGGATGATGTTCATGGTATTATCGAGCAGGCACAGTATAAGCCTCTTGCCAAGAAGAAGGTATTTATTCTTGACGAGGTGCATATGCTTTCTACATCTGCATGGAATGCTCTTTTAAAGATTCTGGAAGAGCCTCCTAAGGATGTTATCTTTGTTCTGTGTACAACAGAAGAAGATAAGATACCTGCTACTATCATTTCCCGCTGCAGAAAGTTCTATTTTGAGAAACTTGATGCAGAAGTTATCGCACAGCAGCTTAAAGATGTTTGCGAAAAATATGGGAAAGCGTATGAGGAAGATGCATTGAAGCTGATCGCTAAAGCTGCCGACGGAGGTATGCGTGATGCGCTTTCAATATTGGAGAGTTTCTTCGATGTTGACGGCATCCTTACCGATAATGTGGCGGCAACTCTTGGACTTTCCAGAGAGGATGTTGTTTTTGACATTCTTGAAGGTGTGTGCAAGGGCGATGCGAAGAAGGCTCTTGATGCTTTGCATATGGCATCCTCAAGAGGGACAAGGCTTCCTAAGCTTATCAAGGCTGTGATGGAGACTATTACAGATGCGCTTTTCATACTGGAGGGTGCTGATATGTCTTCTGTACTCAATACTAATGAGTACAAAACACGTCTTAAGGATTTTGTTGCTATCGTTGATACAGATAAGTGCTTTGAACTTTCTGAGCGCTTTTCTAATGTATATGCAAACGTAACCAAGTCCACAGACTCAGAATTTCTTGTTGAGGCAGCAATCTTGTCTGCTATTGACTATGAATCTGAACTTTCCAGGCTTAAGAAGCGTGTTGATGAACTTGCTGCAAAAGCTGAATCATCGATGTATGTAAAGATAGGACAGTCTATAACAGCAGAGCTTAATAAAGATTGCTCTCTGTCTTTACAGGAAATGGTTGATGCACAGGCTGAGCCTGTTGCAGAAACAGAGGTAACTAAAGCTGATGTTGCTGACAGTGCACCTGCTCCTGAGATTCCCGAGGAAATTCCTTTTGATGAGGATATGCCCAACATTTCTCTTGAGGATTATGGCCCGCTGTTTGACGAAGCACCTCTTGATGCAATCAATGTCGAGCCTGTGGCTCCTTCCTCTACTGCTGATGAAATCGAGGTTCCGTTTGACGAGTTCCCCGATGCAATCGTAGGACATGAGGAAAAGAAAGCTGCGCCCGTTGTGGAGCAGAATGATAAGGAGCCTGCTCCTGTTGTTGACCCGGCTTTTGCTGGGCTTGACATAGGAGAGGATATTGACCTTGGATTGTTTGACGAGGTTCCTTCTGCAGAAAAAACACCTGTGGAAGAAAAAACATCAGCCGGGGAGACATTGCCGGGGCAGGAAAATCTGCCGCCCCTTGATTTGGCCGATGATCTTTCCGGCTTACTTTGGTGATACCAAGGTAGCTGATGAACTGAAGGATTCCCTTTCGGGGATCCCGATGTTCGATAACTTTATAAATATTTTAGAAAAGGGGGCTTGAATTATCATGTCCCCTTAGTTTTAAATTCACAAAGGAGGTAAAACGGCGCGAGGAGTGAAATAGCGCCGAAAATAATTATGAGCATTAAAAACGTACTTAACATTCCTGCATGGGTTCAGGAATACAATATTGCTGTAAATATAATTAAACGTAGCGGAGAAGAAGTTCCGTTCAACGCCGCTAAAATTTATATAGCGATCAAGCTCGCTAATGATGCCACAAACATCGAAGCACAGCTTGAGGAGATGGATATTAGATATATCCTTGCTAAAATCTGCAAGGAAATATCAGATGCCACTCATGCAATGAGAGTTGAAGATGTGCAGGATGTTGTTATCCGTCATCTTCTTCCTGTTGGAATGATGGTTGGTATTAATTATATCAACTATCGTCACAACCATGAGTTGCTTCGAAAGGCAAACTCGACTGATGATGAGATTATGTCTCTCATCGAGTTGCAGAATGAGGAGGTAAAGCAGGAGAACAGCAATAAGAACCCTACTGTTGCTTCTGTGCAAAGGGATTATATGGCAGGAAAGGTCAGTGCTGACCTTTCAAGAAGACTGCTCCTTCCCGAAGCTGTTGTTAAAGCACATGACGATGGGGTCATCCATTTTCATGATACGGACTACTTTGCTCAGCATATCCATAACTGTGATCTTGTCGATCTTGCCGGTGTATGGAATCATGCTGAGGTTGAAGGTGGTGTTACAAGCCGTCTCAGTGGGTATGGCATCACAGCTCCCAAGTCATTCTATGTCGCAGCCATTCAGGCATCTGAATTTACAGCTGCAATCGCTTCTAATCAGTATGGTGGACAGACATGGACGCTTACCGATTTTGTTGGCGGCAGGCATGATGGTGACATCAACTTTGTTGATGTTTCCAGAAAGAAACACCGTAAGGAAATTCTTGAAGAGAATGAGATTGACGGTGTTGTGATGACAGATGCACAGGTTGAAAGACGTGTGCAGTCCCGTCTTATGAAGGAACTTCAGCACGGCATTCAGGCTATTCAGTACGAACTCTTAACCCTGCAGTCAACTAACGGTCAGGCTCCTTTTGTTACGGTATTCATGTACCTTAACGAATGTAAGGCAAAAGACCCTCAGAAGAAAAAGGACCTTGCGACTCTTATCGAGCTTATGCTCAAACAGAGAATCAAGGGAATACAGGATGAAAAGGGTAACTGGATTACTCCTGCTTTCCCCAAGCTCATCTATGTTCTTCAGGAGGACAACATCACCGAAGATGGTGAGTATTATTACCTTACAGAGCTTGCAGCTAAGTGTACTGCAAAGAGAATGGTTCCTGATTATATCTCTGAGAAGATTATGAAGGAACTTAAGGGAGACGTTTATCCCTGCATGGGATGCAGAAGCTTCCTTACTCCTGATACTGAAGGTCTTGGTGAGAACGGCGAGCATAAATATTATGGCCGTTTCAATCAGGGCGTAGTAACTATCAACCTTGTTGATATTGCTTGTTCATCAGGAAGGGATGAGAAGAGGTTCTGGGATATCTTTGAGAAGCGTATGGAAGAACTTGTCCATGTAGGACTCAGATGTCGTCATGAGCGTCTGCTCGGAACACCTTCAGATGTTGCACCTGTCCTTTGGCAGGATGGCGTACTTGCCAGACTTAAGCCCGGTGAAACAATTGATAAGCTGCTCTATGGCAACTATTCAACTCTTTCAATCGGCTATGCAGGTCTTGCAGAGTGCGTGCGCTACATGAAGGGTTGCTCTCATACAGAAGAAGAGGGTAAGGATTTCGGACTTGCAGTAATGCAGTTTATGAATGATAAGGCGAATCAGTGGAAAGCAGCTGAAAACATCAGTTATTCCGTATATGGTACTCCTATTGAAAGTACCACCTACAAGTTTGCTAAATGCTTGCAGAAGCGTTTTGGTAAAATCGAAGGCGTAACAGACAAGAATTATATTACTAATTCTTATCATGTTCACGTAACTGAGGAGATTGATGCTTTCACAAAGCTGAAGAAAGAGGCTGAGTTCCAGAAACTTAGTCCAGGTGGTGCCATCAGCTATGTTGAGGTTCCGAATCTCAACGATAATATAGATGCAGTACTTGCAATTATCAAGTATATGTACGATACTATATTATATGCGGAGATCAACACTAAGAGTGACCTTTGCGAATGCTGTGGATTCGACGGCGAGATTCAGATTGTCGAAGACAAGCAGGGTAAGCTTATATGGCAGTGTCCTAAGTGTGGTTGTACTGACCAGACAAAGATGCATATAGCAAGGAGAACTTGCGGCTATATAGGAACCCAGTATTGGAATCAGGGCCGTACCGAAGAGATCAGGTCTAGGGTATTGCATATATCGACACCATATACTCCAAAAACCGCGTAAAAATTCCGGTTTTAATTTACAACATCAGTTGGAATAAGGACAACTTTTGTTGGAATATATTAGCTACTATGACCTTACAGGGGAGAGTATTTTACTCTCCCCTTTTTGTTGAAAGGAGGTAAAAGACCATGAATTATGGCGAAATCAAGATTGCAGATATCGCCAATGGTCAGGGTTGCAGAACTTCACTTTTTGTAAGCGGCTGTACACATCATTGTCCCGGTTGTTTTAACCAGATGACATGGGACTTTTGTTATGGCAAGGCTTTTACTAAGGAAGTTGAAGATTCTATTATTGAATCTCTGCGTCCCGAATATATTGCTGGATTAACAATTTTGGGTGGTGAGCCCATGGAAGTTGTTAACCAACAGGTTCTGAATCCTTTTATAAAAAGGGTTAGGGCAGAAGTACCTGACAAATCTATATGGATTTATAGCGGGTATACATGGGAAGAATTGAATGACACAGAGAATAAAAGATGCCATTCTGATGATACAGATGAGATCCTTGGGAATATTGATATTCTTGTGGATGGTGAGTTTGTGGAATCTAAGAAAGATATTTCTCTCAGGTTCCGTGGATCATCTAATCAAAGGGTTATTGATGTCGTTAAGACATTGGAATCCGGAGACGTTGTACTGTCAGCTTATGGCAATTCTGAGCATTGAGCTTCCCTTTAATAAAGCGCATCTTCACAAAGAGGTGCGCTTTATTTTTTTTGTATTTTTTCGATTGGTGGTGGAATCGGGCTTGTGTTTATAGTAATTTAATATCATACATATCCATATTATTTGTATTTTTATTTCATTTATGCTATATTATTACTATCAATTTTATATTTTCTTTTTTTATTTTTGCGTTTTGCAATATTTTCTATCTGATGCTTAATCAGGACTGACACCATTTTATATGGGGGAGTCAGAAGGGCTTGGGTTTTCTGAGCTCTTTAATTTTGCACTTTTATATTCCCTTTTTCGTTTCTTTATCTTTATTATTTCGTTAATTTGGTATTTAACGAAGTGCTGTCCTGTTTATTGGACACTTTTCTCCCATAAATTGAAGAATTTAACGCGACTTTTAGTGAAAGCACCTCAAAAGTGCATATTACGCGGGTTCAATGTGACAATCCCAGAAGGCGCGAACAAAACTCAAAGTAACGTCATCTACTAGTGTAGAAAATCAATAAGGGGCTCTCCCTTTGAGATATAGCTTTCTATGTTATCTGCTTGTGTAGAAATTCAATAAGGGTCTCTGCCAAAGAAGCCAAAATAGCTAGAATTTAACTATCTACTAGGGTAGAAATTTAACAAGGGTCTCTGCCTTGCAGGCGTACACATAATCAGAAGTTCTTATCTACTAGTGTAGAAATTCAATAAGAGTCTCTGCCGAGCGTGTTTCTTTCGTTAACTTTCTTTTTATCTACTAGTGTAGAAATTCAGTAAGGGTCTCTCCCAGGAGGTGAAAAAATGCGAGAACTCGTTCATCTACTAGTGTAGAAATTCAATAAGGGTCTCTCCCTTTTCTGCCAAACGGCTTGAGCGACAAGTATCTACTAGTGTAGAAATTCAGTAAGAGTCTCTCCCTGTGTGAGACAGTAAGAATTGCCTCGGGAATCTACTAGTGTAGAAATTCAGTAAGGGTCTCTCCCCTCAAACACGTTCATGTGTTCTGCTTTTATTATATACTCCTTTTGTTCCCCTGTCATTTGTTTTGTACTCGCACACTTGTTCTTATATTCTGTGTATGTTATACTTATTATATAATTTTGGAGGTAAATTATGCGCAAGCTGTCTGATTACTGTTCTGATGATTTTAAAAGTTATATGAAGCAGTTTTCTGTGCAGGTGATTGATAATCCTGCTACGCTCACAGAATATATTGGTAATGTGAATATGCTGTGCGAATACTGTCATAAGGATTTCCTAGATATTGGCTATGATAATGCGCGACAATATATAGATTTCCTTACAGGCCGTTATCACAACAGACAGATCTCGCGTAAGACAATTTACTCCAGGCTTTCAGAATATAATACTATTGCTCAGTATGTAGAGGATACTTTTTCGGAAACGGGTTATACCAATCCCTTTAAACTTATCAAGCGTCCTGAGATTGACTGGAATGATATAGACCCTAAGCGTATCCCCTCTATGAACCAGATGGATGAGGTCATGTCAAAGGCAATGGAATCCGGTATCCAGACTTATGCCATGTTTGCTCTCGCAACCCGTGCTTGCATGACGAAGTCAGATATCCTGCATCTTAAGAGAGATTACATTGTCAAGGAGGAAGGACGTACTTATCTTCATTACCCCGCCAAGAAAAAGTCCGGTAACGACAGATACATTCCTCTTCCAAAGGATCTTGCAGTTATCGTTGATGAGTTTAATGACTACTGCATACCGAATGAAGATGGATATATGTTCCTTAATGAAAGCGGTAATACTCTCTCCGAGCGTATGGCTGAGTACACAATCGCAAAACTAATAGAGTCTTGTGATTTCGATGAGCATTTCACCCTGAAAGATTTTCGCAACAGGGGCATATTGGATATGGCCGCCAACGGAGCTACCGCAAAACAGATTTCAGAATACACCGGCCTGAAAGACCTGCGTGTATATGGATTTTTGGAAGCCAAAGAGCTTGTGAAGGATGACTGTCCTGCGGACCTTGTCCACTACACATTGAAACCTTTTAACAGGTCCTGATTTTGCTCTTTTTAATATATTAAATGTACAAATTATTAAGCCCACATGGATTTCTTTCCATTGTGGGCTTTTTGCTTAATATTGTCACTTTTCTTGATATATTTTATTATTTGCTTTCAAGAACATCAAATGCGCACTCTTTTAATATGGTCTCATCAAATTTAACGTATGCTTTTTCTGCCGTGGTGATACTTGCGTGTCCAAGGGCAGCTTGAACGGCTCTGATGTCTTTCTTCCTATTATATAGTTCCGTTCCGAAGGTTGACCTCATCTTGTGAGGCGTTATCTTTTTGTGTCCCGGACCAAGTGCAACGTACGCATAATCTTTAACCATCTTTTCAATGGTTCGTACTGCCATCCGGCTATGTCTCTTTGATATGAATACCGCTTTTTCATCTTCTGGTGGGTTGTAGGATTTTCGTCCTCGTTCATCATCCTCCAGGTAATCTAGTATCGCTTCCTTTATCTGATTGGAGAAGTAGACGTGACCTTCATTACCACCTTTTCTTATGACTGAGATTTTGTTCTCATGCATGTTTATATCGTCTATGTCCAGACCCACGAGCTCGCTGACACGAAGACCTGTCCCAAGCAGTACCATTAGTATCGCATTGTCACGGAGTATGTTTCTCTGTTGGTGCGCTGCTCTCTTCCCTTCAAGCCCCCGTCCTTCCCTTATTGTGCTGAAAAGGGAGCGTTTCTCGGATTCAGAAAGAATTATGATCTCCTTCTTTGTGGTCGCAACCTGTTCCACCGTATCACATGGATTGTGTGTCATGTATCCTCTTATATGAAGAAACTTTATGAGGTCTTTTAAGGACGATTGTTTTCTTGCTTTTGCACTTTCGCCATTTTCTATGTATGCGCCATCTTCCCTTGTGTAACCGCTTATATATGTCAGATATCCGTCTATGTCTTCCGGTCTTAAGTCGTCCATATCGTTTATATTAATTTCCTTTATGCTCTGATATCTGCTGTAGAGCAGTGTTTTGAGCATGTATGTGAAAAATATTTTCTGATCCGTGGCGTATCCAAGGAGAGTTCTTATCTGTTTCTTGTGTTTTGAGTTAAAGTAGTCTTTACAGAATGGCGGGAGCTGACTTATTTGCTTTCTCAGGAGCTCCCTGTTGTGCTGTTCTGACTCTGTTCGGTATTTTCTACTCATGTTTTTGCCTCATTTTTGTTACTTTTATGCTGCAGATTCATTATGGCACATAATTATACGTTAAATGCAAGTTTAGCGCATAATTAGAGTTTATATAAAAATGCGGCAATCCCAGTAACCACCGCATTTTTTGACTTCAATTTTGTTACCTTGAGTTTGATGTTCGATTTTTCGACAATCATTAATTATCAAGGAGCATTTGTTCAAGTTTATTGTAGTCTGTATCGTTCTGCTCAAATTGTGTGAATTTATTTGATTTGGTCGGGCTTTGACGTTTTGTTTCTATGGAGTGCATTATCTTCTCGATATCCCATCCGTTCTTTTCCATGACCTTATCGGCATAGAGGAGTCTTTTCCCTGGAGTTGTTCTCAGCGTGGTGAACTCGCATACTTTTAGTATTGTGTCCTCGTCGATGCCATGCTGTTTTGACCATGTACTGATCATGTTTGCTTCTGTGTCTGTCGGTTGTCCGTCACCCCTGCCAAGAGCCTTGAGAACCCGATATGTTGTTTTATCGTATTTTGATGTATTGTTCAGCTCTGCCTGTTCTGCAGAGTCTATTCCTTTTTCTTTCCATGCGTCCGCGACTGTCCGTATGTAATTTGGAAGGAACTTTCCACGCTCAATACAGTATTTTGACAGGTATATCATCATTTCGGAATCATAGCTGCACCTATCCTGAATTTCAAATATCGTATTTATCATGTTGCGTGGAAGCTGAGAGCCTTTGATTTCCTCAATGGTCTGGAGCATGGCGGTCACGTTGTCGGTACTCTTTAGCTTTTTGTGATCTGATACTGTGTCCTCGTTTGCAGTTATTTTGAGGTTGTTCTTATCAATCTCTAGCATGCCCTTATCGGCAAGTGATTCTATGGCTCTCTTTAATTCGGGCTCAGTCATTCCGAGCCTGTTGGCAAGTGTTTTGATGTCCATGTTTGAATCCATATCCGCACATATCTGTATATAGCACTTAACCTCGGCAGATGTCATTCTGTCGAGGTTTGATAGTATCTTGCGTGGAACTTGTATATACTGAGCGGTTGCTTTTATGCAAAACTCCTTATCTAGCATATCTGTATCCCTTTTTCTTATATCTCTTTGCCTTTGTTGTTTTTCTTCCGAGCTTCTTTACGATAATAGTAGCAAATCCGATAACTGCAGCTACCATTGCTACGATAATAAGTATCTCATAAATTCTGTGATACTTTAAGAGGTTATATGCCATGGAGCTTGTGATGTCTCCCATGTTCGCATATCTGAATGTCTTTCCTTCATTGAGTGCGAGGTTGTAAGCCTTGTCCTCTTTATCCATAATGATCTGAGCATTTGTTGATGATGATACTCTGCCAAGGATGTCGGGTACAAATCCGTAGATGCAAAGCTCACAGCTTGCATCGTATGCGATATAGTCTCCGTTGACCTTTATGATGTTATATACATGGTCTTTACCGAATACTGTGTCTGCGTCAAGTCCGAGCTTTTCTGCAAGGAGGTATGTCACCTGTGCATATCCGGTGCATACAAGTTTTCTGTCTGTGTTGTATGACTCTACGAAGTTCTGATGTGTATGGTCAAGATGGTCGTATGTGTATGTTTCTTTGATGTAGTTTGTCATTTCGTAGAAGAGTACGTCTTCTGTTGCATCTGCTCCTGCATTTTTACGAACTTCGTTTGCCATATCCTCGGCAAGTCTGTCTGCCTCGTTTATGTTGTATGCGTTTTGGATGGTTACTGTGTAGCTGTTTCCTTTCTTTGTGAGGCTCCATCGGCCTCTGTTGATAAGGGCAGCTCCGTCGTAGAGTGAATCATTGTCTGCCTTGCAAAGTTCAGCTTCCAGTTCGTGGAGCTCGATGTCCTCTGTTGACGTAAATGATGCTGTGTTGTTTCCGTTTACTACAAGCTGTTCATATATGGTATTGATGATCTTACTGTATTTTCCCGCTTCGGGGTTGAGTGTAGGTGCATACCACAGTATGAGTGTAATGATGAAACTGATTAACAGTCCTTTCTTATTGATTTTTATTGTGTTCTTTGTATTGCTCATTTTTATTCCTCAGTGCTTATGCCCGTAACACCCATCCTTGTAACTTATGGGCTGCATAAGCGATTATTAACTCTGATACTCCTGTTGCTATGTTGTTTATATTTATTATGTTATAGATTCCAAGTCCTAATGCGGCTACCATTATTGCAATGCTTGTCATGTGATTTACGCATCGCCCTCTCAGGATATTTTTATATTCCTTTGTCTGTTCCATTTTTTCATATATGGAAATCAGTTTATTGTATGCCGCAAGGTTTTCTTTTTCTATATTTGCAGGCTTTATTATCCTAGAGCCTCCGCGTGGGAAGTATTTAACTATGACTTCTGCAGAGCCGTCTCTTTCATCTGAGAACGTTACGATTCCTTTGAATGTACCGTTTGGAGATTTTTCTTCTCTAACAAAACCGGCGTTTTTTATATCTGAGATCCTTCTGTATCTATTAAGCATGTATTTACTATCCCTTTCTAATTGTATTTTACCACAAACATCAGTTCGTGTCAATAAAAATATATGCATATTATAATTTTTATATATTTTATATATTTAATGCCAATAAAAAATAGACAGCCCATTTTGTGGGACTGTCTATTTCTGCTACTATCTGTTTTCGTTACCCATCAGGATGATGAGCGATTCAACACTGATATTTAGCCTTTCTGCCGCTACTTCCTTGGTGAGCAGCCCATCTTTTACGAGATCAAGCAGCGCTTGGCTTTTACCTTGCTCAATGCCTTGCTCAATGCCTTGTTCAATGCCTTGTTCAATGCCTTGTTCAATGCCTTCCTCGTAAATACCTTGTCCTAAATTACACATATCCTGCATCACATCCTTTGTAGCATTTTAACTCTTTCAGCTAATGCTGTTTAAAAATAAGATAAAAAATAAGATATTAGTATATTATATCATATTTGATGTTTACGTTTTTGACTTGACTGTATTAAAGCTGTTAATGATTTGATTTCTGGGATTTGCGGGGGATCTAATTTATAGAAATTTATTGCTGTATGAGTATAAGCAGGCCCACACTAGAATCTAATGCATAGAAATTCAGCTTATAGCGCAATCATTGCCAGATGACCAGCACCTGACACCCTCATCTAATAATGAATTAAACATCTATGACGCTCTATCTAATAACTAGATGTTTCCATGTTTTTTGAAAATACTATAATCTGTCCGATCTATAAATATAGAAATTCCGATATGCCTTAGACATGGTACGAATACTAAGACTCATAACTATCTAATAATATAGAAATTCTGTAAGGGCTCTGTCTATTTGCACCCTTATTATAAGCCAATCATCTAATAGGATAGAAATTCTATAAGGGTCTCTGTCCCACTCCTGGGGAATATAATCATATTCTTAAATCTAATAGTATAGAAATTCTGTAGGGGTCTCTGCCTTCTTTAAAGGCATTCAAAAACATAGGCCAATCTAATAGGATAGAAATTCTGTAAGGGTCTCTGCCGTTCTTTATTTTTCAACGGATGTTTTTTTAATCTAATAGGATAGAAATTTTGTAAGGGTCTCATGCAAATGCTCATTATCTCATCTTCGTTTGTATATCTAACAATATAGAAATTCTGTAAGGGTCTCTGCCATAATCGATACCCTTGTTTGCGTAGAATACATCTAATAGGATAGAAATTCTGTAAGGGTCTCTGCCCTCAAAATGTTATAGTTGCTATATTGAAATCTCTTATGAGAAAGTATTGTGTGAATGTATTTCATGTATTTACATTTCAATTTTAACCGTATCGGATTTCGATTTCAACTGATAATATTTTCACCGTTCAGCCATTATCTCAGAAACTGTTTCAATCTTCTTGAATTGTCACCTCCTTTTCGTTAATACTGTTTATGTATGGAGGTTGATATATGATTTCAGAGTCAACAATGCCTTGTTATAAATATCTTGCAAGAGCGGTAAATGATGAACCCGCTCAGCTTGAGCTTGCGAGAGCCTTTATTGTCAATTTTGAGTCACGCGGTTTTGACCGCGAGGAGACGTTATTCAGGTACAGCACACTTACCCACTATACAATAGGAAAAGAGGATGTCGTACCTATATATCAATATCATGGCAGCATACTTCCTCCAGAGGAATATGCAGCTAAAGTCATGGCAGATAAGGACGTCAAGAAGAGAAGGTCTTGTCAGTCTTATTGCAAATCAGTCAATAAGAATTTTTCAAGCCTTTGCAAGCTGTGTCCTTTTTCGGATGAATACTGTAACGCTTATATTGAAAGGGAGTATGAACTTCTGCGGTATGTCTCCCAGTCCTCGGAAAATCTTTCCAAATTCATGAAGATTGCAGACAGGACAGTATTTCGCAGTTATGTTGATTTTGCATCTGACATATCCGTTGACAAGCCTGCCGTTGTTCCTCTCCTTAAAGAGATATACCACCTTATCGCTACAAGAGGAAATGTGTTCTTTATGTCTGCGGATACTACATCTGAACGCTTTACGCAGATCAGACAAGCGGTGGTCATGTCCTTTACAAAAGATTATCCAGGGTTTAAGGATGTGCTTGCGGTTAATCCACGTGTACTTAATGTCATGTGGAAGATTACTGTTGAGAATATCATGAATTCAGTTAATCTCTCAGACAGTGACGTTGAACAGATTGTGGCCAACATCAAAGAAGGTGTGACCGAGAAACCTTCTGATAAAAACGAAGGTAGCGGTTATGATATTTTTTCATTTTTTGAGGACATGATGGAGCCCTCAAATGAAGAGATGCAAAAACCGTCCAAAGATAGCGAAGCTGTTGTTCTGGAAGCTCCGGCGGAGCCTTTGGATACGCCTTCCGATGATTTTCCGGTGCATGATGAAGCCAATGCAGAGCATATCTCTGAGATTCCCGTGGATGAAGCTGTGTCAGATAATGCACCTGCCATAGAAGCGCCGCAGGATAATGAAACATCTTTGGAGTCACCTGATATGGAAATCGAACCTGTGGGTGGACAGGATAAACTAGTAGAACCGGTATCGGAAGAATCTGCCAGGTCTGTGCCGCAGGAGCCTAAAAAAGAGGAAACGGCTCAGCAAAGTCCTACTGTCACATCCGATGGTCTTTTTGTTCCGGCTGACGATCCCGAAGAGAACCGGTTCCCGTTCAAAGAAGATGAGTCAGAAGATGATGATACATCTGATAGTGAGCCGCCGGTATCCAAGGAAGATGATAAGAAAGCTGATGGTGAAGCCGTTGTAGCGACTGAGGAAGAGTCCCGGAAGAAAGAGGATGCGTCTAAGAAGAACTGGGGTGAGATCATGGAGTCGTCCATGATGACTATAAAGGACGATGAAAGTGGTGACGGGGAGGATTCAGAGCAACAAGAAGCAACCTCAAAACAAACTCAAAACACAGATGCAGACAGCGTTTCGGATGATATTGAGTCTACCGAGAAAAAGTCATCTGCAGGTGAGGATGATGACGCCGTTGATGCCAAAACGGAAGTGAAAAAGGTTGATTTTGAACCTCAAAATAAGATTGAGGTCAGCGTTACATTAGACCGCTCTCCCATTCTTCATACACCGTGCCTTACGGAAAAAGCCATAAAAACTCTGTTTTATCCTTATGCTGACGTAGATAAGAAAGCTGCCGTGAGCATACTGAAAAGAAGACTCCTTGCCATTGAAGTGATATTTACGGAAACGGGTGTGCCGTATTACCTTATGTGGGTGCCCGGACTTTCCCGATATCTGTATGTAGATGCATTCCATGTCCCAGAGAGCCTTGCTACCATATTTAAGCATAATTCCATCGTGAAGGTGATATATCAGCCATATTATCTGTATTCTCTGCTAAGACTTGCAGATATACGGCCTAAAAACATATATTCAATATATTCCGTGGATCTTATGCTCCATCCTGTCTCCGTTCCTACGGAATATGACAGACTCATGTATGTTTACCTTAAGGAATGTAACTATCTTGCACAGGTAAAGAGCGGTCTTGAATGGCTCGATGACATGCTTGTTGCCATGCAGGGATATGACTATGTGTATGATTACCAGACACGCTCCATAACAAAGAGCTCATATAAGGACTTTACTGGAATACTTCTCCGCGACGAGGTACTGGGAACTAGTTTCATGCGCAGTGTGTTCCTGAATGATGATGGATTCCTTTTCGACTATGATCCGGACGGATTCGTGGTATTTAATACCGAATATGAACCCACGCCCATAAAGACAGGTTTCATGGTGACGTATAGCATAGACAAGGACGACCTTAGCAAAGAACAGTCCGGCAAGCTGTTCATGGATTCGCTCAAAGAGCTTGCAGACAAGGGTAAACTCCGAAAGTTTGACCTCTATCTTATATACATAACAGGACATACCATGAAAGTGTATGTTGATATGAGGTGCTACGAGCTTCTCACCACTCTTCTGCAGAACTACTTTAACCGCTATGCCATGTCGCATAAACTTGAAAAATTTACTTTGCGTTCGGAGCACAGAAGGTGTGATCCTGTCGGCAAATCGTATATTCCTGTGAGGGTAAAAATACCTAAAAAGATGTCCGAGGTGCTTGATACTCTCATAACGGCTAATGCAAAAATAACGGTACCTGAGAGCCGTGTCAAAGGACCTCAAAAAGCATATAAGCCTATTATGAACAGGATAAAGAAAGCCATAACAGATAAATAGACTGGGTGTATGTTGGGGTGTATGTTCAACTTGTATTTTGGTATTTAGTTGCTCATATGCCCCTATTTTATGGGTGTATGTTCAAGTAATGCTCAAATTATGGCTAAATCACTCCAAACGCTGACGACTGCTGCCTCCCGGAGCTTCCCAAAACCTTGACATTTATTTCTACAGCCCACAGTTTTAACTGCCCATGCCCAAACTTAATTATTATTTTATCTTTCATTTCTTTTTGCCCTTCTTTTTGCCTGTTTGGTTTGGCATCTTATGTATGTATGCTTGTGTGTATGTGCCTATATCTTTTTAAATACTTTTGCCTTCTTTTTTATCTTTCTTTTTGCCTGTATATAAATATCCTGCCCTCTTGTTTTTCTTTTTTACTTTTACCAATTTCCGTTAAGGCAGCAGGCTAAAATGCAACCGAAAGGATAGGGCGTTTTTGTAGGGTAAGAGGCAGCAGGCTTTTGTATTTTATTTTTATCTTTGCCTGTTACTGCTTTTTGTCTGCCCGTGTATGTAAATCAATAAGGCTTTTATATATTTGTGTAGGCAGCAGGTTATTTGTTGTTATGCCCCTAACAGGGTCGGGGCATTTTGTAGGCTGAGATTAGTGTTTGTATTTGTGGGTTTTGTTGTCGTCGCTTACTGTCCGCTCCGACCAGGGGCTTTTATGATGAGTAGATGCCTTTTGTCCTGCTGCCCTGTGGGGCGTTTTTGTAGGTTTCTTTTTCTTTTCTTGTCGGTCTTTTTTATTAGTCCCTGAGATTAAGCTGATGTAATGTGCCCTTATTACGGACGGGCGCTTTTGTAGGCTTGATAGGCAGCAGTTGTTAGATAAATATATTTATTTTGTGGATGTAATGCGCTGGGGCTTTTTCATATCTTCTTTTATGTTCTCGTGGATCTTTACATTTTTATTTTTCCCGGTATGTGTTCTTTGATGTTTCATGTGACATTTAGCGCATAATTAGATTTCATTATCTGCCTGCTGCCTGCTGCCCTATTAAGGGAACTGCCTTCCTGCCACCACAGCCCAGGTTCTTTCGTTCAAGAGTTCTTTTCTTTCCTTCCTTCTTTATGTCCTCCTTTTTAGGACCGCCTTAAGGCGGGAACGCACCCAGTCTCTTTTGTGGACGGGCGTTAATTTGCCGAAATATTTGATATTGCCACGGGCAGCAGGCGAACATATGTACTGTCCGTTTTATGGTACGCGTTATGGGTTATAATATGTCTGTAATTCATGTAATAATTATTGGCATCGCATTGGAGGTCCGTTATATGTTTCCTAAACAGCTTATACCGTCTGATGAACTGAGGGAGCATGGTGTATATAAATATGTTTATAAGGGCGTGATTATTTATATAGGCAAGACGGATTACTCTTTTTATGAAAGATTTTGTGCGCATCATTATTTTGGTTATCCAGGGGAAGATGTAAAGATATATAAGTGTATTCTGCCGAACCATGTAGAGTCTTATATTATTGAAATGGCTCTTATAAACCAGTATAAGCCCGTATTGAATACCGAAGACAATTTTCCCGGGTTTTCAGGTTTTATTACCATCAAGGAGCTGGACTGGGTTCTTGTAGATATGGAGGAGGAAAGACAGAATTGGCTGGCCATGCGCAGGGCAAGGGATAGAGAGCGGTTAGAAAGACAAAAAGAGATGGATAAATGGCTTTCTTTGCCCATAGATGAACGTTGTGAATTATTTTTTGATGAACCAATGTTTTGAATGCTTTTGACATGAAAACAGAGCCTTTCGGCACTGTTTTGTCTGTATGTAGCATTGAATTCATTTTTGTGGTGCATGCCTTGTATTTTCCTTGATTTGTAGTGTCCTTTATTATATATTATTTGTATAAGGTCTTTTAGACCGGGTATCCGTATGCGAAAAGGAGCTGTTCACGTATAAACGTGTTCCTGCTCCTTTTTGTTGTTTTATCGTTATAATGTAATTATTTATGAATTGGTATGTGGGGATATATGAAACTTTCTAAGAACGTTATTCTTATATCAGGTATTGTGATGACAGTGGTCTTGATAGGCGCTATTGTGTTCCTTGTATTCTTTGGTAAGGGTTTGCCTTATCGTTACTCTTATGTATCTGAATATCTCAGTCAGGACTCTGATGTGACATATAAGGTAACAGATGTTGAAAGACAGCATTATGACGAGGGTTTTACCGGTGGGCTTTACATGTATGATTTCACACTAAAAGGCTCTGATGGCAATACCTATCATGCATGGTATTCTTCCTATGCCGAACTGTCCCGTGATACGGTAGGTGGTGTTGAGCTTTCCGGGGATACTTCAAGGTAGGGAATGTCTTCTGCTGCCCCATTGTTTTTTTAGCCCGTCCGCCTTCATGTTCTGACCCGTTAATCTTTCTTCTTATTCTTTTTCTTCCATGGTGTTATAATTACTTCTGTTGTTTTTATATTTGTTTTATGGGAGTGTTTTTATGAAAGGTTTTTTAAAGAAGTCTGTTGTTTTGTTTTTGGCCTTTGTGCTTTTATTCTCTGCTTTTCCGGTAAAGGGAAGATGTGCCTCTGATGAGGAACAGGTAAGAAGGCAGATGATGAAGTTTGCCGGTTACTGTAAGAATTATAAGCCTTTGAAGGCAGCAGGCATGGTTTCGTCCGATAAACTCGGCAAGTTCAAGTATGTAAGATATAAGAGCGTACAGAAGCTCATACGAAAGTCTCAGAAAAGATACTTTTCATGCGAGATTACTGATGTATCGGTTAGTGGTAAGAAGGCAAGGGTGAGTATCTCATACAGATACTTCAACAATGCAAATGGTACTTCCACAGCCCTTACTGAATATCTGCACAGGGGAGCAAAGGCAGACCTTGAAAAGATACTTCGCAATAATATCAGATCCGCCCAGAGGGAGAAGTATATAGATGAAGATGAGGATTTCATGGAGCTTGATATGACTGTCCATTTCAAGAAGGTAAAAGGAAAGTGGCTTATATCCAGGGTAAATGATGATCTCCTTGACCTTACTGATGGCGGTGTGGTGACTACCATACTTGATTGTATAAAGTCTCCTTTGAGATATTGGTGATTGTTGTTTGGGTTATTGGTTTAAAGTGATAGTATATTGGAGGTAGTATTATGGCTGACGAGTCCAGAAGTGAAAAGATATTGAGGCTTACTGAAGGGTATGGGCGTGATCTCAATGAGAAGATGGTCGTCTATACTGAGGACAGCGACGGGGAAGAATACCTGCTTGTTGTGGATGTCCTCAGTATGCAGAATATAACCGGCAAGAGCTATGATGAAATTGAGCAGAACGTTTCAGAGATTGCAGAGCTTTTCGGCTTGATGAAGGGTAAATCATAGGCAGCAGGAGAGTTCTGCTGCCTATCGTGTTTTTTGTGTGTCTAGTCATAATAATTCACCATTTATATTGTAACATGACCATGGTGACTTCCCTAGTTTTTCCTCGTATTCCTTTATTCCACTTCTTATTGTGTCAGTTAGAAATCCATTATCGTCTAGCTTTATCAGGAGCCCGATAGCTTCTGTTTCTGCCTCTTCAAGGCATTCCTCCTTGCTTATTATTGACAATGGGTATTCTTCTATACAAATCATTTCTCCATCACCCCGTGCTGTGATATATGCCTCTATCCTATCGTCTTCTTCATCAATCATTAAAAGGATTCTGTAATCATCGTCATATTCAAAATTAAGGTCATCTGTATCTAGTGCATACATTTCAAGCTTTACATTCTTTAATAATCTGAGGAGTGTCTCTTCTTCGTCCATATTTTCATTCTTCTGTCCGGTACTTTTCCCTCTTTTCATTTTCCCATAATATTCCATTACCTGTTCGTATTTTATGGTTTCTTCAGGAAAGTTCTTGTCCACGTAATCTTTTACATCATTAAGAATGTCTTTATGGATGTATCTGCTTTTTTCACTCATCCAGTATCTTCCCGTAGCTCCGGATTCCCTGTTTGTTGCCTTTTTAGCAAAGCTGGTTGCTGTTATATTCTTTTCGGGATATTTTTCCTGTAAATATATGATAAATTCCTTCATTGTCATTTTACATTCCATCCTTTCATCATGTATGGTACATCATATGGAATGTTTTTTGTTTCTCCGTGACTATTTTTGCGCGCAAAAATATAATCAGGCCTCTCTGGCTATTGTGGTCAGCAACAGACTAATATTCTTTATTGAACTATTTTATGCTTTTTCCCTGAGCCTTATCCCTTCCTGTGGCCCATTTTCTTCCTTGTACTTGTCAATCACTCGAAGTATCTGCCACTCTATAACAGACATTATTATTTGGTTTGTTTGGTGATTATTGCTATTTAGGATTGCTCATAATCTCTCAATTCTGCTATCTTTAGCGTAATATCATCCCAAATGGTGTGACATTCGCAATCTTCAGGCAGCCTTGCAAAGAATGCCTCCCAATAGTCTCCAGGATATTCCTTACAGACCTCCTCAGCTATTGCATTTATCTGGTCTGGTGTAGTAGTTTTTGAAATAACTATTCCGACCATCTGATCTTCAAAAAATACGTTAGGGTCTGGCTTGAAGAGTACAGTGTAATTTGTATTATCCATGCTTGTCTATCTCCTTTTCAATATTATTTGTGGAATTTAATGACTTTTGGATGTACGCTGAAGGCTACATGATCCGGGCGCCATATACGCTGATAAAGGAACTGTACTGGCAGTATATATTTAAACTCATAGTCCATGAATATATCCAGTATCCCTCTTTCTTCTGCACTAAGCCCTTCCCCTTTTTCTATCTTTTCTGCAAGTCTGTCATAAAACCCCGGTGTATATAGTTCCTTGTTAGGGTTTGGTGTGAGTGTTCTCCCGAGTGCCTTATCATCCAGGCTGCTTAACTGATGGAAGTATTTCAGATGTTTTGCCACTCTTTTTCTGTCGCTGTCACAGAGCGTGGTTATCCCATCTTCTTTGTATTTTATGTATATATGTGTCTCAAACAATAGTTTTTCCTCGTGAGCGGCAGCAGGTGTGCTGTCTCTGTATTGTTATATTTTTGTTAGTTGCGAAATAAACCTATTACCGGTAAGGTATTGGACGGCGCCGAAGCGCTTTCAAGACTGAGGGAACGTCATGGGATTTGACAGTCCTCTTTCCAGCCCCCAGAATGGCTGACAAAAAGATGTATGGGGATGTTCGCATTCAGACATACTTCTTTTAGGGACTTCAATACTACTTCAAGGATTTCAATGTCACTTCAACAGGGACTATCTCTTTTTCATATACCTTGCATCCCTGTAGGAGCCAATCTTTTCAATCTTTTCATCTTTCAGCATCCTGCCAAGAACCAGCTCTATTGTCTTCACGCTTACATCCGGAAGTTTTTCCTTGATGTCCGCTTTTGAGACAGGAGCTATCGCTCCCATAAGTACTGCCTCAACACGCTCGGATTTTTTTGCCTTCTTCAGTGAGATATCCATGAAGGACTCATCAAGAACCCTGAAGCATCTGTATACTATCTGCAGAAAATTTATGATAAAAGGGGTGTAATCATTTTTGTTTTCATGCCATCCTGCAGATGACTGTTCAAGAGCTGAATAGTAGCTTTCCTTGCATCTGTTTATCTGATTCTCGACAGAAATGTATTTTCCTATGTCGTATCCTGCAATATACAGCATCAGCACTGTAAGCAGTCTTGACACTCTACCGTTGCCGTCAAGGAATGGATGGATGCATAAAAAGTCCACTATGAAGCATGGGATGAGAAACAGTACCGGTATCTCCATGTCCTGCCTTGCATCATAATAAGCAAGCAGAAGCTGCTCTACCGCTTTCTCCGTCTCACTGGCTTTCACAGGCGAGAACCTTACTCTCCTGCTCCCGTCACTCTGGTACTCCATAATCAGGTTATCCCTCGACTTAAATCTACCTGCCTCAGCAGGATTCACGGACTCCTCCATCATTCTGTGGAACATTAGGATCGCATCCCTTGTCACGTCAAGATTTTCATGTTCTGTATGGATAAGGTTAAGTACATCCTTATATCCTGATATCTCTTTTTCATCATGCGTTACAGGAGCTGCGCCTGCCACAATATCCCTTATTCTTTCCTCGGTAGTTACAATTCCTTCTATCTCATTACTGCCCTTTACTGACTCTATGATTGCTTTCTGTCTTAGTTCATTGAAAGCCTCCTCATACTGCATCTTCCTTATCTGATTTCTGGCATTAAGATCTGCGATTATGCCTATAGTACCTACTATGGTTCCGGGGATTTCCTTCTTTAAGAAAGAATAATCGAATGTCCTCATATTCATATCTCCATTATTTTACTACCTAAATTATATCATTTTTTAGGTAGTAAATCCAATTTGTTTTTTGGTGTTTTGAAGTTGGTGGGGTATTTATAGCCCTTCAAGTGTGAGATAATTGCTGTATCCCGTGGAGGTGTTTGATATGGCGCTTTACCTTTATGACCCTGTTCAAAAATACAGAGGGCTTGAAAAAGACTGCGATGAGTACAAGAGGCTGCGCATCCTTTATCTGCTTGCATATCGTGATGCCATAGCTGACGATAATATCTGGATGGAGACACACTATTTCCAGAAGATGTCGGGGCTTCCGGTTGCTAGCTTCATCAAAAAAGCTATCGCGGAAAAGAACGAGCGTGATTATGGTGGCATATCCCATGATTAAAGCCTGGGCGATTTTTTATCCAGAAGGAGGAACAATATTGGTGTTCCTCCTTCTTTTTTATTAGTTTTATTTGTCTTCTGCAGGGATGCGGAGCTTTAAGCCTTCCTCGGATGTGATGGTGCTTGCGGTAGCATCTCCGTCGTTGTAGTTGAAGAGCTCTACTTCTCCCACTATCTCATCATCACCTTCGATAATCTGATATGTAATGCCGTCATTTTCCTTGCCGTCCTTAACCTTCCAGTTGCCAAATGAAATGCACTTGTCATGTGGTCCGAAGCTGATCTTGGCTTCTTCCAGTTTATTCTGTTTGATAAATTCGATAACTTTGCTTCCTGTCATGTTTTGATTTTTCTCCTTTATTTAAGTTGTGAAAAATCATTCGGCCGATATGATTTTACTCGGGTCAGCCTTTGACCTGCTGCCCAATACCTATTGTATATGCTGTCAACATCCCTGTCATTAAACGTGTGGTTGAATCGGTTTTTTGCTATTTTTATATCGGTTTTTCGCTATTTATTTCTGGCTTATGGTCTATGCTTTATGGCTTTCTTTTGGCTTTTCATACTAATGAAAACTAATTAAAATGTAATAAACTAATGAAAATTAATTAAAAGCTACAAAACTAATTAAAACTAATTAAAAAACAAGGGGAAAAAGGAAATGTTCATACTTAAACTCACCAGAGCATCTGAGCGGGGCGGCAACCCAAGATTGCTTACAGTAAAGTATTATAATTTCTCAGCGAGAAAACCCCTTCCTGCAGGTCGGGGATGAATCGCCTTTAAGTTGCATCGAACGTTAGTTTGTAGTAAAATATCCGCATTGGAACATTGACAACTGTGAATATGGGTTGCACCGAGAAATAT
>JAEEGL016218592.1_pt1 | contig 114816 bp, 110 predicted proteins | sample 9134231 | NCBI WGS metagenome assembly JAEEGL01 (sample SAMN16246548, study PRJNA631951) | gut metagenome | biome: gut microbiome; feature: rumen; material: fiber-attached | host: Bos | place: Iran: Karaj | collected 2018-10
TAAAAAGTGCGCCCGGTGAGACTTGAACTCACGGCCCCCCGCTTAAAAGGCGGATGCTCTACCACTGAGCTACGAGCGCAAAAAACTTAGGGGTTTAATCTGGTTTCGGGTTAAACCCAACATAAATATTTTACTACATTTGTCGGGCCCGTGCAAGAATAATTTTTGCTGACCCTTTTCTCTTATATTATTATAGCACTTTTTACGGGATCGTTCAATTTTTCTTTTTTCGGCGGGCGTTCGTGCATTTTTATTTGACACTTTGGTAGCGGTTTTATACCATATTCTTATAACCTGTAAGACGGGTATGTATTTTGAGAGGGTTTGGTATGAAAAAAATTGTCAACTCATTGCAAGCGCCCCGCGCCATCGGGCCGTATTCTCAGGCAGTGGAAGAGGGCGGATTATTATTCACTTCCAGTTTGTTGCCGATGGACCCCGTAACCGGGGAAATCTATACCGGCGATATTCAAGTGCAAACGGAAATCATTTTAAAGAACTTGGAAACAATTTTAAAAGAAGCCAACTGTGCGTTAAAGCACGTGTTGAAAACAACCGTTTATATGACGGATCTTACCAAATTCGCGGAAATGAACGCCGCTTATGAAGCTTTTTTTAAAGAAAATCCGCCGGCCCGTTCTACGGTGCAAGTGGCGGCCTTGCCCAAAGGCAGCTTGGTAGCTATCGAAGCGATTGCTAAAAAATGAATATGACCACGCTGCACGACCAAATTTTAAACAGCCGTTTAAACGGTGTTTTGTTGCCGATTTCCGCTATGCGTACCGAGAACGATTGGGGCGTGGGGGATTTCGGTTCTTTGACGCAGTGGTTGCGCTTCTTTGCACAAGAACACATTTCTATTTTGCAAATTTTACCTTTGCAGGAAACAGCCCCCGGTGTAAATTGCCCGTATTCTGCCATGACGGCTTTTGCTACGGACCCGGTTTATATCGATATAGCCCAACTGGAAGACCTTAAAGACAACGCGCCCGCGTGGGAATTTATCAACACGCAAAAACATAAAATCGCCCAGTGGAATGCGGCCCCGCGTGCGCCGTTTGCCGAAGTAAAAAAAGCAAAAATGCAAGTATTGTGGCTGGCGTATCGCCAGTTTTTACGCACGGAAGTGGCATCTAAATCGTCACGGTTTTTAGCGTTTGAGGCCTACTGTGACAATCAATCTTCTTGGTTAAACGGATACAAAGTATTCCGTGCCCTTAAAGAATTTTATCATTGGCAAAGTTGGACCGAATGGCCCAGCGAATTGCAAAACTATCACAGCGAGGCCGTCCGTCATTTTGAACGACAGCACGGCGAGTATATCCAATTTTACGCTTATGTACAATGGGTGCTGGACCAGCAATTACGCGCCGCCAAGGAAGTAGCCAAAGAACAAGGTATTTTTATTTTTGGCGATATCCCTTTTGCTACCAATTTGGATAGTGCGGAAGTATGGGCCGAACGGGAAAATTTTCGCATCGGGTGGGAAATCGGCGCACCGGCGGACCAATTTTCGCAAAACGGCCAACGCTGGGGCTTACCGGCCTATGATTGGAACTATCAACGTGCCCATAATTTTGATTTGTGGCGGCGTAAAATCCGTCGTGTAACGGAACTGTACGATATTTTCCGGTTGGATCATTTGGTTGGGTTTTTCCGCACGTATGTTTTTGCTCCCGGGCAGGAAAAGGGAGGGTTTGATATTGAGGGCGAACAAAACCAAATTGACCGCGGGTATGAATTTTTAAAAATGGTGTTGGAGGAAGCAAACGGGAAATTACCCGTTGGGGAAGATTTGGGTGTTATCCCCAATTACGTGCGCCGGATGCTTGTGGATATGCGTATCCCCGGTTATAAAGTACTGCGTTGGGAACGGGAAGACAACGGGTATTACCGCGAGCCGCGTAATTACCCGGTGGCTTCGTTGGCAACCACCTCCACGCACGATACGGAAACGCTGCGCGGTTGGTGGGAAACGATGGATAACAACGAGCGCAAAAATATTTGGGAAATGATTTCCGCGCGTAAAACGGATGGAAACGTCCCCTTTACGGTGGATAACCAAGGCGCCATGATCCGCCGTGTGCTTGATTCCAATTCCGCATTGACGTTATTCTCTTGGCAGGATATCGCCGGTACGTTAGACCGTATTAATACGCCCGGCACGGTGGGGGAGGAAAACTGGACGTACCGCACCGATTGTTCCGCCAAAGAAGCCCCGGTAAAATATGAAGTGCAGTTGGCCATGTACCGGGAACTCTTAAAAGAAACACACCGCTGTTAATTTTTATAAGTAGGTGTTAGCGTTTCAACCTCTTTCGTCGTAAAACGGAAGGGGTTGAAAATTTTCTGGGCCTTTTTTACCCTAATTTTCTAGGCCCTTTTTACCCCTTGAAATAGGTCTTAAGACCCTGGTTTTTCCTCTCCTTTTTACTTATAGTATAAGGTAGAAGGATCCGTAAGTAGAAAAGGAGCAAGGAGAATAAAATGAAAAAAGTAGCATTATTATGTATGTGTGTGGGATTGGCTTTGCCGATGTTTGCACAACAGAAACTACAGATGAAAGAAAACATTAAACGCAAGCTTCCGCCGAGCACCATTGCCACCGAAATGCCTGTTGGCGAAATGGGTAAGCGCATTTCACAAGGCGGAGAAATGCTTATGATGGTCGACAGATGGTTTAAAACAATAACGCTTGTTACGTTTAACGCAGAAGGGGAAGAAATAATTATTGAAAATCCTGCTACCATGAAAGTATTCCTTGAGGGACAGTTGGAAAAAGATGGTCTCTATCTTAGACAAATCGGTCCCGATGGCAATTATGCGTACACGAAATTGACTCCTGAAATGGTTAAGGCCTTACTCGTACCACTGATGCGGCCGCGGAAGGGATTCCCCCAGAAAAAAGCGTCGTTTGGATTTGATGTGTTTTCCTTGCTACTAGATGCGCGACTAAAAGATGAAAGCTGGTTTGAAAGGGTGATGACAGCGTCAGCGACGGACTTCTCTGAGCATTGGTCAGCAGCGCAGAAAGCCGCGTTGTATGCGGTTGCGGAAGGTGTGTTAACAGTCCAAAATGTTGATGCACAGGACCCTTTGTTTGCGTTCATGGAAGAGAAACTGGGAAATTACAGCAATTTAGACCTTGCCGATAAAGAAGAATTTTTAGCGGCGCTTGAAGTTTGCCAAGATATAACCCAAAAAACGATTCAGCAAAGAGAAAGAGAGTACGAAGAATTTGCTATCGAGGATGTGTTGACAGACATAGAAACTTTAAGAAAGGTATTAGAACATTTGGAAAACGTGGAAAAATCTTTCCAATAATACTAAAGACCTGAGGAGAATAAAATGAAAAAAGTAGCATTATTATGTATGTGTGTGGGATTGGCTTTGCCGATGTTTGCACAAGAGAAAACACAGTTAAAAGAACATCTAAAATCTCGGATTGAACACAAGCTAGAACAATACAAACAACCTGTATACGGCGAGCATAGAATAATACCGGACAATGCTGTGATTGAGTCCATTGTAATGGAAATGCCACCTATAAACGTCGAGCAAGCAACGAATCAATCCATAATGAAAGCAAAATGGATAACCAAAGGTGGTCCTCTGTCAATTCTTGCGAAAATGATAACGATTGATACATTGTTTGTTGGAAGAGATACGTCAGAAATATTGCCTGTTGCTAGAGATGTGTCAGAAAGGTTGCCTTTTATGATAGAAGAATTTGCACAATCGGAAGAGGTATTGCCTGTGCAAAAAGCTGCCTTGTATGCGTTCACGGAAGTACTGTTAAATACTTTGGATCAATATAATTCCGACAATGAAAAAGATGAGGACAGAGAAGCTTATATACAAACCAAAAAAGATAGATTGAACGCTTTGAAAGAATCGTTGGAAGAGTATAAAGAAGTAGCCCCCGAAGAGAAAGAAGTATTTTCTCAAGCACTTGGAGTTTGCTTCTTAGAAATGGACGATGTCTTAAGGGGAATAATGTTTTCAATCCCAGATTGGAAAAAGATTCATTAAAAGAATATTTTCAGTGGAACTTCGCAACAACTAAAAACTCCGCGGTTAAAAATCCGCGGAGTTTTTTTGTGTTCATTTTATTTTGTAGCGGGAGTTGTAGAAATTTTTGTTTCCGCGGCGGGTGATTGGGCGGCGGGTGGATTGTCCGGTTGAGGAGTGTTTTCTGTCGTTGTTTCTTCCGTTTCCGCAGCGCTTACCGGGAAGAGGTTGCCGGCCATTTTTGTAACATTTTCTAACGCGTTGTTATATTCGGCGGTGGCTTGTATAAACTGGGCAGTCGGGCGGTTCGTATCAATGTTTTTGGCCATTTCCACTTCCAGTTGTGCTTTTTTATATTCAAATTCCTGGATGGCAAATAATAATTTGATGCGGTTGACCAACTTGTCTTTTTCTTCCCCTACTACTACCGGGCACGAAGAAAGCGCTTGGTTTAACGTGGTTAAATCTTGCTCCGCACTGGCGCGGGATAATTGCTGAAAAATGGGATTACTTTGCGGTAACCCCGGCACGGAAACCGCTGCCGAACGTGCGGCAGCGTGGTCCGGCAGGAATACGTTTCCCACAACCATTCCTACCGCAAATACAACCAATAACGTAAGGACATAAAAAATGTAACGCATCAAGTATATTATACAAAAAGCGCGTATTTATTATAATAGAAGAAAGGAGCATTTATGGCAAAAATTAAATTTGGCAAAGAAGGACATTTGGAACTGGAATTGACCCCATTGACGATTTGGTCCAACCCCGGCAGTGAAGGGGAATTTATGGAATACCAACTGGGGCTGACGGTAGAAGGAAAGGAAATTTTCAACCCGGAGATGAAGCCGCTGCTTACCATTGTAAAAGGGGAAGAAGATGAATATCTTTCCGATTTTATTTTCCGTGCATTACGAGGAGCCCAAGGCATCAACTGGACCCCATTGGAGCCAAAGGCCGTACTTTATATGCAACCGGTGGATCAGATGATGTGCTGCGGGTCCAATGCAGCCAAGGCGCCGTATGTGTTGGATATTACGTTGGAGCAAAATATTTTTGCCGGCGATAATAAAGTATTCGGCCCCTATTCCAATACGGGGATGAGTATCCGTTTTGAAGCTACGGCGCAAAATTGGCATCAGTTCGCAGACGACCTTTATAAAGAAGAAGACGATTTTGATGAAGAAGAATTTGACGGCGCAGAATCAGCAGCGGACGCGCCGCGAGACGGAGAGATAGAAATCAACCGCCGCATAAAATAATTGGACGCGGTTTACAATAGAAAAGAAGGAGTGAAGACAAAAATGAAACATTATACCTATTATCCCACGGGCGTATGCTCTGCACAAATTGATTTTGATTTGGATGAAAATAACCGCTTGCACCACGTGCGTTATACGGGCGGGTGTAACGGCAATTTAAAAGCCATCGGTAAATTGGTGGAAGGGCAAGAAGCCGGGCATATTGCCACATTGCTAAAAGGGAACGATTGCGGTGGGCGCGGCACGTCCTGTGCGGACCAACTGGCCCAAGCATTGCAAGAGGCGATAAAAAAATAATATGACAAAAGGCGAAGCGGCAAAAGAAAATTTTTTGAACGGACTGAACTGTGCACAGGCCGTATTGTGTGCTTTTTGCAAAGAAACCGGGCTGGACGAGAAAACCGCTTTGGCGGTATCGGCCTGTTTTGGCGGAGGCCTGGGCCGCCAGCGCGAAGTGTGCGGTGCCGTGAGCGGGATGTGTATGGCGCTTTCGCTTTTGTACGCTCCCAAAGACCCTTCCAACCAAGCGGAAAAAGCAGCTTTCTATGCACGCGTGCAAGAAGTGTGCAACCGGTTTAAAAAAGAAAACGGCTCTATTATTTGCCGAGAGCTGTTGGGCTTGCCTGCCGGGCCCTCTGTGCCGCAACCGCAGGCGCGTACGCCTCAGTATTACGACCATCGGCCGTGCGCGGATAAAGTAAAAAGTGCCGCAGCCATTCTACAAGCTTACCTTCAAGAAAACCGCCAAAAATAAAAAGCCCCGCAAGGGGCTTTTATTTTGTCGGTAAAAAGACCTATATGGGGATAGAAAGAATATAGGTCCAAATAACACTTGACAAATAAACAATTTACTAGTAAACTATTTATATGGAAACTATTAAAACCGATTTGCGCTCTTATGGGATTGAACCCCAAAAAGGGCGCGCGTATGAGAATATTACGTATGTGTTGGCATTGGTGTATAACCGGTTGCAAACGCATGTTGAACAGTACCTGGCCCCGCATGATTTGTCGGCCGTGCAGTTTAATTTGCTTATGTTAGCCGCCTATCAGAACGAGGGAAAAGGTATCAGCCAGGTGCAAGCCGCTACGCATTTGATTGCTTCGGCCAGCAATATTACAAAATTGGTGGAAAAATCGGTGCGGGCCGGGTTGCTCACACGCAAAACCAACCCAAATTCCCGCCGGGAAAACATTGTTTGCATTACTCCCAAAGGCCAGCGTCTGATTGACCGCGTATGGCCCGGGTATGACCGGTTAATGCGCTCCCTTACGGAAAAAATACCGGCCAAAAACCGTCCGCAAACGGAAAAAATTTTACAGCATTGGCTTTTAACATTGCAGGAGGAAAAATAACATGATTTCACTTTTTAAAACATTTTTTAACCGTTCGTTTTTAGCGTTGTTTTGTACGCAGTACCTGGGTGCATTTAACGATAATTTTTTCCGCACCGCTATGGCTACATTTATTACTTATAAAGTAACCACTATGGCGGAAGGGGACAAAGCCGTAATCGTATCGTTGGCGGTGGCGTTATTTATGTTGCCGTTTTTCTTGTTCTCTGCATTGGCCGGGGAATTGGCGGATAAACTGCGCAAAGATATTTTGATCAAAGCTACCAAGGCATTGGAAGTAGTGATTGTATTGTTGGCCGGCGTCGGGTTTTTAACCGCTAACATTGCGCTTTTGCTGGCAGTATTGTTTTTGATGGGAACGCAATCGTCTTTCTTCGGACCTGTTAAATACAGTATCCTGCCCGACATTTTAGGCAAACAACAACTTATTGCCGGGAACGGTATTATTGAAGCGGGCACGTACGGGGCCATTTTGCAGGGAACTATTTTTGGCGGAATTATTATTACACTAAACGAATTTTTGCTGCCGGGAATTATTTTAGGGGTGGCATTGCTGGGGCTTTTGGCCAGCTTATTACTTCCGGCACAACAACCGGCCAATCCTGCGTTAAATGTAGACAAAAATTTTATCCGCAGTACGTGGAAAAATATGAGCTTTGCCAAACAAAATCACGATATCTTCCTGTGTATTTTGGGGATTTCCTGGTTTTGGCTGTTAGGAACGGCGCTTATTGCGCAAATGCCCTCTTTAGCGCATGATATCCTCAGCGGTACGCCGGGGTTGTTTACGTTTCTGTTGACGCTTTTTTCTTGCGGGATCGGTTTGGGCTCGTTGCTCTGCCAATTCTTGGTCAAAGGGGAAATAACCAGCAAATACGTGCCGGTCAGTGCGTTAATCATGACGGTTTTTCTAACCGATTTAGCACTTGCTACGGCCGGATATGTGACACCCGCGCAAGCAGTAGATTATAAAGCATTTTTGCTGACGTTTGCCGGCAAACGCATCACATTGGATTTACTCGGATTTGCGGTGTGCGGCGGCCTTTATGTGGTACCACTTAATGCCATGCTCCAGTTTTTGGCTACCGGGGATACGCGTTCGCGCGTGATTGCCACAAACAACATTATCAATTCACTCTTTATGGTGTTGGGCAGCGGTTTTTGTGCGTTGCTGTTGGCCCTGCATTTTACGATTCCCATGGTGTTTGGCGTGATTGCTTTGGCCAACGCACTGGCGGCCATTTATATCTGCGGTCTTCTGCCCCACCACATTATCCGCATGATTATGACGCGCGTATTGAATTTGGTATACGGCGTAAAAGTAAACGGGATAGAACATTGGAAAAATTTGCAGGGCAATGCACTGATTATTGCCAATCACACGTCGTTTTTGGATGCAGTGTTGCTATGGGTATATATCCCCGGGAATTTGTACTTTGCTATTGATACGTATGTAAGCCAAAAATGGTGGGTAAAACCTTTCTTGCACTTGGTAAAATATTTCCCGATAGATCCCACCAACCCGATGGCGGTGAAGTCCATTATTGAAGAAGTGAAATCGGGCAAGCGGGTAGTCATCTTCCCGGAAGGGCGCATTACTACTACCGGGGGATTGATGAAAATTTACCCCGGCCCGGCCATGATTGCCGATAAGAGTAACGCGCAATTATTACCTATTTGCTTGGAAGGCAGCCAGTATTCGCTTTTCTCTCGTTTCGGTACACAACTGAAAACGCGTCCGCAAAGTAAAATTACCATTACGATTCAAGCACCCAAAACGTTAAAAATTGATGAGAGCGTAAAGGGCAAGGCCCGTCGTTTAGCTGCCGCACGCGGGCTTTACGACATTATGGTAAATATGAAATACGAGGCGGGCAACGTGACGGAAACATTGTTTGATTCGCTCATTGATGCGTATAAGTTGGTAGGGCGCAAGAAACGCATTATCAATGATGCCACCCGCCACCCGCTTAATTTCGGTCAATTTTTAACAGCGGTATTTGTACTGGGTAAACAAATTGCCAAGCACCAACGGCCGGGGGAATATGCCGGATTCTTATTACCCAATATGACGGCCAGCGTGGTTGCCTTTTTTGGGATGCGTGCATTTAACATTACACCGTGTATGCTTAATTTCTCTACCGGGGTTAAAAATATGCTGGCTTGTTGCAAAGCGGCTAAAATTTCCACCGTGTTTACTTCCAAACTATTTTTGAAGCAAGGAGAATTATCGGAAACGGCTGCGGCACTCGAGAAGGCCGGGCTGAAACTGATTTATTTGGAAGACCTTAAAAAACAAATTACACTTTGGGATAAATTCGTAGGGTGGGCTGCTTCCTATTCCCCTCGTCGCTATTACAAAAGAGTGCGCGGCAGCGTAAGTTCCAAAGACCCGGCCGTAGTATTGTTTACCTCCGGCAGCGAAGGGACGCCCAAAGGTGTGGTGCTTTCACACGAAAATATCCAAGCCAACCGCTTGCAACTGCAAAGCATTTTGGATTTTGGTATTAAAGACCGTATGTTTAATGCTATGCCTATCTTCCATTCGTTTGGTTTGACGGCAGGTACGTTGATGCCGCTGTTGTGCGGGATGCCCGTATTTTTCTATCCGTCACCGTTGCATTACCGTATTGTGCCGGAGTTGATTTACGATAGCAACGCTACCATTATTTTCGGTACGGACACGTTCTTTAACGGTTATGCCAAAATGGCGCATCCATACGATTTTTACTCGGTACGTTTGGCCGTAGTAGGAGCGGAAAAACTCAAAGAAGAAACCATCCATAAATATTACGACCAATTTGGTTTGCGCATCATGGAAGGATACGGCGCTACCGAAACGGCCCCCGTTATGGCCGTCAATACGCCTATGTATTTTAAGCGCGGCAGCGTGGGGCGGTTGCTGCCCGGGATTGAATATCAGTTGGAAAAAATCTCCGGTGTGGAAGAAGGCGGTAAACTGCTTGTGAAAGGCGCGAACATTATGGCCGGGTATTTGCGCGATACCAATCCTGGTGTATTGGAACCGCCGCAAGACGGTTGGTATGACACCGGCGACATTGTGCGCGTGGATGAGGACGGTTTTGTGTTTATTTTAGGCCGTGCCAAACGGTTTGCCAAAGTGGCGGGGGAGATGATTTCTCTAACGGCGGTGGAAACGGAAATCAATGCGTTGTGGCCGGGTAAAATGCATGCGGTAGTGAATATACCCGACGAGAAAAAAGGTGAGCAACTGGTGCTTTTCACTACCGAACCCACAGCACAACGCGCCGCCTTGCTGGCAGATTTTAAAGCCAAAGGGCTTAGCGAACTGGCCGTTCCCAAAACGGTGCGCATCGTGGAGGAAATTCCGCTGATGGGTACCGGCAAGGTGGATTATGTAAAATTGAAAGAAATATCATCAAACAGTTAAAATAGTATCTATGAAACAAGAAACGAAAGCATTATGTCCCGTTTGCCTAAAAACAATTCCCGCTGTCAAAGTACAACGGGGAAGCGAAGTGTGGTTGGAAAAAACATGCCCGGAGCATGGGGCTTTTGCGGTGCAAGTGGCCAAAGATGCCGCGCGGTTTTTTGATAAAACGTATGATGTGGAGGGGAAACCCTTTAACGCGGTAACATCTTTCCACGGAAACTGTGGGGAAGATTGCGGTTGGTGCGACGCACACAAACAGCACATTTGTACGGGGCTTATAGAAATTACGCAATCGTGTAATTTAGCGTGCCCTATTTGTTATTTTGGGCAGAAAGCGGCCCATCATATTTCCGTAGAAGAATTTAAAGCGCGTTTGCAAACGCTGCTTACCGTGGAACAGGGGCATTTGGATGTGCTGCAAATTAGCGGTGGGGAGTGCTTGGTGCATCCGCAATTTAAGGAAATTTTAGAGGAAGCTGTAAATGCGGATATCGGGCGCATTCTCATTAACACCAATGGATTGAATCTATTAACCGATACCGCTGCATTTGATCTCATCCAGCAACACAAAGACCGTGTGGAAATTTATTTGCAATTTGACGGGTTTAATGACGAGGTTTATCAAACATTGCGCGGACGGAAATTATTATCACAAAAACAAGAAATCCTGCGCCGCCTCAATGAAGCGGAAATCAAAATCTGTTTGGCGGTTACCGTGTATCAAGGGAATTTAAAAGAAATTCCGGCTATTTTGAAATTGGCGGTGGAATTAAAACATATTTCCGGCATTACGTTCCAACGGTTGACCAAAGTGGGTAGTGCAACGGGTACAATAATCCCGTCTGTCCTGCAGGAAGATATTTTGCTGGCCGTTGCGGGTAGTGGATATATGGCATATAAGGATTTAATTCCGTTGCCGTGCTCGCACGAGAACTGCACCAGCTTGGGTTTTTTGTTTTGCCAAGGGGATAAAGTATACTCACTGGGGGATTACGTAGATTATTCCAAGTGCAAAACACAAATTTCCAACCGGATTGCGTTTGACAAAACAATTTTGGATTATATGAAGAAAAATGTGTGCAAATGTTTTGTGGGCCGCGTACTGGGCGGCAATTTTATGTTGGAAAAATTGCAGGAGTTTGCCCAAGGCGACGGCTCTTGCCATAAAGATATGAAAATTGTGCGCATTATTGTTAAAAATTTTATGGATGCGGATACGTTTGATTGGCAGCGTGCGCAAAAATGTTGTACGGGCGTAAGTGTCGGGAACGGGAAAATAATTCCGTTTTGTGTGCATAATACATTAAAAGGAAAACGAATATGACAGAAAACAACAAACATTCAACACAGCAGAAACCTTCGCAACAGGCAGAACAAACACAAGGAACCTTACAACCGGGATCTTCGCAGCAACCGGTTCGCGCCCCTGAAAAATCTCGTTCAATTTGGATGCCGATAGTGATTGTGCTGCTCATTATAGCGGGGCTTATCATAGCACTCCCGTATTTGTTGCTTTTGGCCTGTATGGTGATGTTCTAATTATGCTAGGATACGCTATTTGTTCAAGTATTGGTTTGGTGGCGGGGGGAATTATCGCTTGGAAACTACAAATGCCGCGCCCGCCGCAAGCAATGCGTTTGCCCATTTATGTATGTGCGTTTGTGGGAGCACTGTTGGGGAGCAAAGTACCGATTTGGCTTTCTTACGGGGTGCACGGATATATCATCCAGGGAAAAAGCGTGATGGGGGGAATCCTCGGCGCTTTTTTGGCCATCAACTTATATAAGACATGTAGCAACAAGGCCGGCGGTTTTGGTGGCCGGTTTGTCATCCCATTGGCGGTAGCGATTGGTTTTGGGAAAATCGGTTGCTATCTAAACGGTTGTTGCGGGGGAACACTTTGGGTGCCTGTACAGTTGGTGGAAAGTGTTTTTCAATTTGTGACGGCCGGTTGTTTGTATTTGTTTTACCTCCGCACGAAACGGGCGGATTTGTTATTCCCGGTATATTTACTTGCGTATTTGGGGATGCGTTTGGTAATTGAATTTTGGCGCATAGAGCCCCGGGTATGGGCAGGACTGAGTGTCTACCAGTGGTTAGCTATTGCTTTTATTCCGGTATGTATTTTAATTATTCGGAGGCGTACACATGATAACGTTGTTGTTGCGGGCAAGTGAGCATGCGCACAATCCTACTCTTTTTCTGGCGGGGATTATACTTGTTTATGTGACGGGGGTAATACTGCTGGCGGCCGTTGTGTGGAAATTTTACGAGCACCATTACGCACCGCAAGCGCTTGAAAAACAACGCCCTCATTTTTTCTCTACGCGGGAAATGTTGCTTTTGGTCCTTTTGCTTTTTCCGTGCTGGATTAAATCTTTTGGGCAGGTTTCTTTGCCTAAAGCACCCGGTTATTTTTTCTTTGCGCTGGGCAGTATAGGGCTTTTGTTTGCCACCGGGTGGCACTTGTGGGCTAAATTCAATATCGGGCGTTTGTGGTCCGACGGGATAGAAATTAAACAAACCCATCCGTTACGCACTACCGGGGCCTATGCGTTGGCACGCCATCCTATGTATGCTTCGTTGTTGCTTTGGTGTTGGTGTGGAAGTTTGATAATGGCAAATGCGCTTACATTGTTGTTCGTAAGTGTCGTTTTTCTGCCCTTGATGATACGCCGTGCCAAAGCGGAAGAACAAGATCTTGTGCAGAAAAATCCGGATTATCTTTTGTACCAAAACAATGTGCGCCGGATGACGGTAACGTTGCGCGGCGGTTGGAGTGTGGCCGTGCGGTTGGTGTTATCGTTGGCGTTGTTTTATTTCACGGTAATGCACCAAATCACGTTGGCGGTGTTGGGCGGACTGGTATTTATCCACTTGTATCTGGGGTATAGTTTGCAACCGGAAAAAACCGCATTTTCCTATCGTTCCAAATCCGGCATGATGACCGTATTTGGTCTATTGGGTCTTTATGTTCACCCGGCTTTCTTTTACTTTTTCTATGTAATTGTGGCCATGTGTTTGTACGGTTTAAAATGGAACTGCCCTTGCATGTGGGTATACGAAAAATATCACGGATGCCCCTGCTTTTTATTGTTAAAAAAGCTACATTCAACATGTAGCGTGGAACAAAAAGGATAGTGTTTTAATTGGGTGCCGTGTTAGATAAATGTAGAAGTATAGGGCGGTTACCCGGGGAGTTTGGGCACAAAAACGGGGTATTTCCGATAACCGCCTCTATGTAATCATAGGGGCGGTTTTAAAGTGTCCAAAAAGTGTCCATTCTATAGTAAAAAGTGTTAAAAATTATTAAACGCCATTAAAAAAGACCTTCACTGTTTTGGAAGGTCTTTTTGTGTTGTTATCGTCGTTAATAATCAAAATCTCTTCGGAAGGGGAGGGATTCGAACCCTCGGTAGAGTTGCCCCTACATCAGTTTTCAAGACTGACGCCTTAAACCACTCGGCCACCCTTCCCTATCTTCATTTTAGTAATTTTTAACGGGTTGCGCATCTTTTGCCTGCAAAGTCAGCAAAATTAGTATGAATCCGGAAGCGGGTGACTTGTCGGTAGGAAATAATGGGAATCTTTCGGAATATTTAGGCGCAACCGGGCATCACATCCAAACGCCAATGCGTCTTTTTTATCGGGAAAGTAAACTAAACGTTGTGGGAAATAGGTAGTAGTATTGGTAAGCGTTTCCATCGGGTCTTTGGTGTACTCTTCAAAATAGGTCACGCTGTTATCTTCGGTATAGTAGGGCCGTTGATAGCGGGTGGGATAAATATCCACCACAAAAGTTTTATATGGGTCCATTCCTTGCGTGAGGGAAGTGCGCATATTATATAGGCCATGCCGGTCCCCGAAACAATAAATGATAAGTACTCCCGGGCGTTTTTTTAGAATTTCTTCTCCCATCCTTCTCCAGGCATTGTTGCGTATCTCTACGCCTTCCAGCGAAGCCCAAAAAGAAGTTCTGCCTTCGTTCCCTTCCGGGGTTAGGGTACGTAGTTCTATATCATAGTCCAGCACGGCGGGAGTTTCCAGCCCTATCACGCGCATTTGTTGGCGGACGGCTTCATCCCACGTTTTGCCAAAAGTTTCTTGTAAATGTCGCGGAATCGGACGCTGCGGGTAATAGAGTCCATCTTCGGCCAAAGAAGGGGGTAATATCATCCACTCATAGCCGCGCCGTAAGGGCTCCGCCAAAATGATGATTTCCTGGTCGGGGCGTTGCTTGCGAAGTTGCTGCCAAAAGTAATTTAAAACAGGTGTAAAATTTTCCGTGTGAAAATACGACACCACCAACGTATTTACTTGAGCAGGGATGTGCTGCGCAATATAAGCGATCGGGTCTTCGGGTTGTTTGAATTGCAGTGCTCTTTGTTGCAAATACGGCAATCGTTCTTTTAACCGCGGAAGAACGGTGTTTTCCATGAAGTCCACTTCCCGAATATATTGTTGATTAAGGCGCAGTAAATAATAATCGGTAATTTCTTGCTGAGAATTAATTTCCTTCGGCAGAGGAGGTAGAAAATCGCGTGGCGGCAAGGATGTGTCTTGGATGGCAAAAACGGGATTTCCCAGTAGCGTGCGGCGGTTGCCGGGCAAACGCTTTTGTGCTTGGAGTGCCTGCTTGAATGTTTCTTCCGCGCGTTGGTGCAGCCGAGTGATGTTGGCTTTGCTTATCGGGTGTAACCCTTTTGCCTCAATCAGCCGGGCCAGTTGTTCGGGGGAGAAGGGGCGAAACGGTTTCCCCGCCATCGCCGGGGTAACGCTCAAAAGCAACGCAGTTAAAATAAGTAATAAATGTTTTCTCATTCCCAATATTTCTCTACTTATCATTAAATGCTATTTTACGAGCATTTACAAGGGCCAAAAGACCTAGGTGCGGGGGACCAAAGGTCCTAGATGTGCAGGGGGTGGTTAAATTGCTATAATACACGTATGAGCGCTTCAACGCCTAAAATTGTATATCGTTTTAAAGATGGGGTTTACATCAATTTAACCAACCGTTGCCCCAATTTGTGTACATTTTGTATCAAAACCAAGTGGCACCTCGATTTTCATGGCAATAATTTGAATTTGGAAGGGCAGGAACCTTCCGCCCAAGCTGTGGTCAATGCGTTGGAAAAGAAATTGGCACAAAGTCCTTTTAAGGAAGTTGTTTTCTGCGGGTATGGGGAACCTACCCTGCGTTTAGATGTGCTCTTGTTTACCGCCCATGTTTTGCGCGGTTGGCGTGCGCAGGCCAAATATCCGCCGTTTACCATTCGTCTCAATACCAACGGACTGGGCAATTTAATTCATCACCGTAATATTGTGCCGGACTTGCACGCCGCGGTGGATGAAATTAACGTAAGTGTCAATGCCGCTACCCCAGAGGAGTGGCGTAAGTTGGTGTGTCCGGCGCCCGGTTATGAAGATGGATTTTGGGCAGTGTGGGATTTCTTGCACGATTGTGTGGAAGCGGGGTTTGAAAAAGTAGTGGCCAGTTGTGTGGACGGTGTAGGGGCCGATACTGACGCCGTGGAAAAAAAGGCCTTACAAATGGGCGCTACGTTTTATTTAAGGAGTTTTTTAGATGGAAACGACTAAAAAACCGGGGTTGATGTTCGTAGTGATACTACTGCTGACCATGGGGGTACTGTTGTGGATGTGCAGCGTGGTGGAAGATTTTTATAATTTTACGGCCGGTACAGTGGAAAGTGCGGCTTCGGTGGCACCGCTAAGCAAAGAGAGTATTTTGGAAAAAAATAAGCGTACCCCGGAAAAATTCAATACGGAAGTGAAATACCGCACCTTCTTTTTGACAGCTCCCGGCGCACAAAAAGTGGAACTGGTGGCAGATTTTAACCGTTGGGGCAAAGATCCTTTGGTACTGCGCGGTTATAAAAAGGGATACTTTGAAATTTCCGTTGCGCTGACCAGCGGGGAATACAAATATGCGTTTTTGGTAGATGGGCAACGGGTGTTGGATCCCACCAACAAAGACCGTCGGACGTATAACGGGCAAGAGGTTTGTATTAAAACGGTGCGCTGATGAAAACAGGTAAGATTTTTTCCCATTCTCGTGCCCATACATTGGAAATTGCCGGCCGGTTTGCACGTGCTTTGCGCGGAGGGGAAATCGTTTTTTTGCGCGGCCCGATTGGGGCGGGGAAGACCGTTTTTGTAAAAGGGGTGGCGCAGGCGTTGTCGCTGAAAAGTTCGCCTACCAGTGCCAGTTTTAGTTTGATGAAAACTTACCAAAATAAGCATACCCGGCTTTTCCATATTGATTTGTTCCGCCTGGAAGAAAACGAAGTTTTTAATTTGGGATTTGAAGAAATGCTGGAAGATGAACAAGCCATTATCCTGGCCGAGTGGCCCGACCCGATAGCCGCTGTTTTGCCGTCGGACCGATTGGAAATAAATTTTGTGTTGCGGCAGGGGGATGAACGCGTGTTGGAACTGGTTTCCAACGGGTGCGTATCGGACCGGTTGTTGGAGGCCTTATGTCAAGCGCAGTAACAGTGGTGTTGGATACGTCCGCTTCGCCGTTGTTGGTAGCGGTGGAAAAAGACGGGAAAGTTTTTTCTACCCGCCGCAGCGGTATCAAACAAGAAAAATTACTTTTCCCGGCACTTCATAAAGTGTTGGGCGATGCCGCAGCCGCGTTGCCCGATGTAAAAGAGATTTTTATTATTCGCGGACCGGGCCGTTTCACCGGCATACGCATTGCGCTGACGTTTGCCTCCATGATGCAATTTTTGTCGCAGGCACGCGTGAAAGGGGCCACCGTTTTTGAAGTGATTTCCCGACAAGTCCAAAACAGCAAAAAATTCAAAACGTGGAAAAAAGCCCATCCAACCGGTGTGTTGGCCGTAGTGCTTCATGCATTTCGGGAAGAATATTTTTTACAGTTTTTTGATGCAAAAAATGCAGGCCCCCGCTGGCTGAGCCGCGAGGAATTATTGCAAACGTTATCTTGTTATTCGGCTCCGCTTTTTGTGGCCGGTACCGATAAAGATTTTACACCGCTTACATCCCTGTTGGCGGGGTACACGTTGGCAGATGCAAAAGATTGCCGTGTGCGGCCGCAAACGTTATTGGCCATGAACCGGGAAGAACAATTTGCGTCCGGCGCGTTGGAGCCGTTGTACTTAAAACCGGCTCGTTTTGAGCTCATTAAACCCGTATGAAAATCCGCCGTGCTGTTTTATCGGATGTGGCCCGTTTGGCTGCCATTGAGGCATTGCAACCTGCCAGTGCCGGATGGGGGGAGAACGGATGGCAAACGGAATTAAACACCTCTGCCGCGCAGATCTGGTGTGCGGAACAGAACGACGAAGTGGCCGGATTTGTCAGCTTGCGTTTAGCGGCGGGATTGGCCGAGATTTTAAATGTGGCGGTACATCCGCAGTATTGTCGTCAGGGAGTGGGGAGCGCACTGTTAGCGCAAGTGTGGCGAACACTGAAAGAACAAGGGGCACAAGAAGTAACGCTTGAGGTAAACGCTCAAAACATTGCGGCTACTGCGCTGTATAAAAAGATGGGGTTGACGGAAATGGGCCGGAGAAAAAAATTTTATCATCATACCGACGATGCTTTAATCATGGGGAAACGGTTATGAAACAGACGGTTTTGTGGGTGAGTTTTATTTTTTTGGGAGCTTGTACTACGTTGCCGCTAAGCCAAGAGGCAAAAGAGGAAGCTTCGTTGTTGTCGGATTATGCGGCGGTTGCATACGCACAACGCACCAGCGACGAAAGCCAATGGGATGCGTTGGAAAAATTGGTGGAACGTGTTCCACAATCAGTTTACTTGCGGCAACGCTTGGTAGCTCAAGCCGTGGCGGACGGCACGCCCGAAAAAGCCCAACCGTATTTGGATTTTATGGAGCAGGAAGAACCTTCCGCACAAGATTATCAGGTGTATGCTTCGTATCAGGCCGCTGTGAAAGATTACCAAGGGGCGGCATCTTCGTATGAGAAAGCGGTTACAAAAGATCCGGACAACGACGAACTGCTTTACCGGTATATTACGCTACTAGCGGGAATAGATGTAGATAAAGCTATTGAAAAAATGGAACAGTTGGCCGCACAAAATCCGCCTTCGGCCGCGGATATTTATGTGGAAATTGCACGGCTCTACGCGCGGCGGAAAAATTGGGATCAATCGCTTGCCTATTTCAAGAAGGCGCTGGAAAAAGACCCGGACCACTTAAACGCCCGCTTGGGGTGCGCCGGCGTGTACGAAATAAATTTTAAATATTTTTTGATGATGCACGAATTGGAAGAAGTGGAAAAACGCGGCTATGCCACGGCCGAAATTTATAACCGGATGGCTTCGTTTTACGTGCTCGTGAAAGATATGAAAAAAGCCGAAGAATATTTTTTGAAAACGTATGCAAAAGACCCTACGGATCCGACGGCTTGTTATTTTTTAGCTTCCTTGGCAGAATATAACCAACAATACGATAAAGCCATTGAATATACAAAGTCCAGTGCAGATTACCCGGTGACTGCTTCCAAATGGGTGCAAGTAGCTTTTTATCAAGAAAAATTACAACAATCGGATGAAATGTTGCACACGTTGCAGGCGGCTTACGAACGGTTTGAGGATAACGTGGAAGTGAGTTATTTTTACGCGTTGGCGCTCAACGATCATAAAGATTACACTACGGCTGCGCGGGTGCTTTCAAAAATTGTACAGAGGTCGCCCGAATATGACGAAGCCCGTATGCACTACGCGTATGCACTGGAGAATTTAAAGAAATACAAAGAGGAAGAAGAACAGTTAAACATTTTGTTAGAGCGCAACGCACAGAATGCGCCGGCGCTTAATTTGTATGCTTATTCACTGGCGCAACGCAACGAACGACTCGGCGAAGCGCAAGAATATATTACCCGTGCATTGGCTGTCAGCCCGGATGATTATGCGTTCCTTGATACGCAGGCCTGGATATGGATACGCCAGGGTAAATGGGAAGAGGCCGACGAATTGCTTTCCTCCATGCCGTTACCGGTTGTGCAGCGCAACGCGGAAATTGCTTATCATTTAGGTGTATTGCGCCACCACCAAGGCAAGCAGGAAGAAGCATTGCACTATTTGCAAATGGCCAAAGACGAGTGGCCCGCTGCTGCCAAACTTTTTCAACAACTCAACCGTTAAAAATCATCAAAAAGCCCCCCAAGTAATACTTGGAGGGTGCTATTGAGTTTATAAAGTATCCAATACCCCGGATTCTGTCAACTTGCGTTGTAACAATCATTTCTCTAAGCGGCCTACTTGGTCACGAAGGCGGGCTCCTGTGGACCGGCTTGGCCTTGCTCCATGCGGGGTTTACCGTGCCATGTACGTTGCCGTACATGCGGTGCGCTCTTACCGCACCCTTTCACCCTTACCCTTGCGGGCGGTTTGCTTTCTGTTGCACTTTCCATCGAACGGGGATATGGCCCCGTCCTTCCGTCCTTTCGAACGGCGCACTGCCCTGTGGAGTCCGGAAGTTCCTCCCCCTGCGCCGTACTTGGCCGGGAGCGATTGTCTAGGATACTCAATTAAATTGTACTAAATAAGAACAACGGGCGCGAAACCTGGATAACAACAGGTGCGAAATGGCGCGTTGAAATGCGAAACAATTTTCCAAAACCTGCCCATTTGCGCGTCCCTTGCCCTTGACGTAATTACCACTACGCCTATGCGGGCAACTTGCCCACGCAACTGGGAACGGTTTAGAAAAATCATCTTGGTTAAAAATTTTTCTGCACTATCCTGCACGGCGTGGAATAACAACAGGTGCGAAATGGCGCGTTGAAATGCAAAACAGTTTTCCGATTGATGAGGAAGAGAAAAATTAGAATTCGTCAAACAAACTGGGCTGTGCGGACGATTTTTTAGGTGCACTTTTGCGTACAACCTTTGTGACTTCTACACCGTTAACGGTGTTGGGTTTACTCGTATTTTTCGTCAAAATTTCGTTATCTTCCGGCAAGTGCATGATGGGGTTGTACCCCAACGATTCTTTGGCATCCATGGCCTTGTTAGCCAGCGCATCGGGCGCTTTGTTAAACTCGCGCAAGACGTGTTTGATGTGAATGGTAAACGACTCAGCCAACCGGCGGATAACTTGCATGCGTGCTTGTAAATCCGGATTTTTGATTTTGTATTCCCCTAAAAATTGTTTAACCAAAAGCAAGGAGTCCGATTCGATAAATAATTCTTTTGCGCCCAACTCCCCTGCTTTAATAAGGGCCAATTTTAAAGCGGTATATTCGGCCTGGTTGTTGGTGCAGTGGGGCATAAAATACCCTTCTTGCGCCACAATGGTGTGTTGCATATCGCAAATCACATATGCCGCCGCACCCGGGCCGGGGTTACCGCGCGAACCGCCATCAATGTTAATTCTCACTTGCATAAGTATAGTATAGCATTAAATACGGGGGTTGTTGGTATCCCCGTATCGCAACGCATAAAAAAGGCCCCGACGGGGGCCTTTTTTATTATAAATGGGTGAAACTTGCAGAGTTTTGGGCGTTTTCGATAGAACTGTTATAAGCAGCGACGGATTCCCAATAAAGGGTCCTTGGGCCTAAACGAGAAATAGGCCTTTTGGTACTTACGCACAGGAAAGAATAGAAGGTACAACAAGAAAATTCAATCGGATAAATCGTCGGTTTGTTGGTGCAGGTACGCGTGGAGTTTCTCCATGGTTTCTCTGCTTACCACGTGTTCCATGCGGCAGGCATCTTTTTCGGCCGTTTTGGGGTTGACCCCCAACACTTGCACGAGAAACCGGCTGAAAATAGCGTGGCGCTTTTTTACTTCTTCGGCGGCACGTTTACCTTTGGGGGTGAGTGTGATACCGCTGTAAGGCGCATGGACAACGTACCCTTCCCGCGCCAGTGATTTCATGGCTCCGGTCACGCTGGGTGTTTTGACACCGAGCAAATCCCGGATGTCGCTCACGCGAGCCATGCCTTCTTCATCAGCGCAGAAGGAAACGGCTTCCAAATAATCTTCCATATTAGCGGTCAGTTTCATACTTTTATCTTAACATATTTCAAAATTATTTTTGCGGTTTCGTTTCCAAATAGACACCCAAAATGCCGCTTTTGAGGTGAACGGTAACGGCGGAGCGGGTAGTTTGATTGCTCAGTGTGCGGGTAGTTCCCACGGCTAAATCGGTCGGCGATAGCGGATAGACAAATCCTTCCAAACTTACCCCGCGGCACGCAGTAAGTGGCAGTAAACTGGCGCGTGCGCCTTTGGCACAGGGCAAGCGTTGGGTATGCGTGAGCAAAAAGAAATCCCATCCGTTCCCGGCCAGCTGTAATTGCATTTTACGGGCAAAACGACGCAGCAAAAGCAAATTGCCTAAGGTAAAATCAAACCGTCCGCCGGTAACCCCGGCCAATGTGCAAGAGCGTACGCCTTTTTTTACCAGGAAAGAAAGCGCTTTTTCCAAATCGTTATTTTCTTGCGTGGGGATATGCACCAACCGTTGCGGCGGAATTTTTTTCACATCGGCCGCCGGTAAGGAATCCAAATCGCCGATTACCCAATCCGGCATAAGCCCCGCTTGTAACAACGCACTACATCCGCCGTCCGCCGCCAGGAGCACCTGCGCTTGACGGGCCAGTTGTTTTAGACGCGCGGAAGAAATCTTTTCTCCGTTACCGATAAGTAATGTGTGAGACATATTCGTGTGCTCCTTTGCGAAAACATAACAAAATAATCAAACTGACCGATACCCCGATATAGAAGGGGGCAATATGTTGCTGCCATATAGCGGGGGCAAGGTAGCGCCACAGCGTCATTACAAACGCACTTGAGAGCGAAGAAACAATAAACAGCTGTTCGCTGATGCGCCCCGGTTGGGCTTGTCCCAGTAAAATGGGTACCAATAAACAAGCGGAAAAATAAGACCCCAGTACCAACCAAATTTCTTTAAAACTGCCTCCTAATTGAAGAGCAATCAAAATAGATAATGCCCCGACCACAAAAATAGAAATACGGTTGGAGCGCACCACGTTGCGGAAGCGGTTGCGCAGTAAATCAAAGCTGAGCGTGTTGGAAGCGATGAACAGGAAGGAATCCAATGTGGATAAAATAATGGATAAAATGCCCGCTACAAAAAATCCGCGCAATCCCGGTGGTAGGAGTTGTATGCTGTAGAAAAAATAGGCCTGCCCGGGTGCGGCTTGCGGGAGTACCGCCCGTGCGTAAAGCGAGCCGGCCGTTGTGCACAAATCAAACAAGAACCATATCGCGGTGGAAATCAGTACGCCTTTTTTGACGGTATCCAAATTTTTGGCGGCAAAACAACGTTGATAAAAACTCGGGTCGATTAAAGCGGAAAGTGCCACAAACCCCCAAACGAGTGTATTGGCCCATGAATTTCCGCCCGTTACGGAAAAATGCGACGCGGGTAAATTGGCTTTTAAAAACCCGAGCCCGCCAAACGCGTGCAAGGAAAATAATGCCACCATTAAAACGGACAAACACATTACTGTAAATTGGATAACGTCGGAAAATACAATCGAACGGAACCCGCCCCACGCACAAAACACACCCACGGACAGCATCCCAAGGATCATCCCCGTTGTGACGGTAAGGCCGAAAACCATGTGTAAGAACATCCCCAAACTCAGTACGTATGCCACGGGCAACATGTAAAAGAATGTGAACCACGCGGCCACTTTTTCCGCTTTGGGACCAAAGAGCTGACGGGTTAAATCGGGTAAGGTAAGTGCCTGGAAAGCAACAACGCGTTTTGCCACAAAAAAGGCAAATAGCAAGTAAGCCGCGTACCAAAAAAGACCTTGCGTGACAAAATTATAGATGCCGTAATTAAATGTAATTTCATTGACGCCAAAAATGCCCCCGTACCACGTGGCCACAAGCGTTGCCACAAAAAGCGGTAAGGTAAGTTGGCGGCCCATGAGCAAATAATCCAGCGGTGTTCTGGGGGAAGTTTTATCTTTTGTTTTTAAACGTTTGGCCCCATAGAGCGCCGCGGCAGCCGTTAACGTCAGCACCGCAAAAAAGACGAGCCAATCCGCCCAATGAAAATAAGTTAATACGTTTAAATCGGCAACCATAGTATTATTATATAAAAAGCAAGCCAACCTAAAAAAAGCCCAAAACGGTTAGTTTTGGGCTTTTGTGAAACACGGAAATTTACCATTTCATAAAATACGGCGGGATGAGTAAAATAAACGATAGTAAATACATTAGCACCAGTAACGGTAAAATCCATTTGAGCCACCGCCCGAATCCGATACGCGCAAACCCGATAGCGGCAATGGTGACCGGGTCGGTCGGCATGGTAATGTTAAGCCAGCTGCCGCCCAATTGGAACGCAAGTACCATGGTTTGGCGCGTCATGCCGATCAGGTCCGCCAGCGGGGCCAAAATCGGCATGGTAAGCACGGCTTTTCCCGAGCCGGAAGGAATGAAAAAATCGATAACGGTTTGTAACATCATGGCCGCCCACGAAGCACAAATCGGGTGCAAGTGTTTGATAACACCGCTCATCCACTCCAGTAAGGTGTCCAAAATATGGCCGTTGTTGGCAATAATCACAATGGCTTGTGCAAAACACAGCAACATGGCAATTTCCGCCATGGAGCGCACGCCGTCAAAAAACGCATCACTGAATTTTTGCATGCTCATTTTACCTAAAATACCGCAGGCAAACCCGATGCCCAGGAACAAGGCGGCAATTTCGGTAATGAACCAACCTTTTTCACTCAGGTGAAAAATCGTCATCAGGTCTAGGCCGATTTTGCGATGAATGAGCCCGCAAATTTGCGGTTTTAACACGCCCAAAATCAACCACAACATGCCAATTCCAAACGCCAAGAGTACCCATTTTTGGCGGCGGGTAATGGCTTGTTCTTCTTTGGCCAGTTTTAATTCTTTGCGTTTTTCGATATCAAAATCGTAGGTTAAACTTTTGGTAGGGTCTTTGGTAATGCGGTGGGCGTACCAGCACATCCACGCAATTACAACCGTGGTACAAATTACCCAAATCAGGAAACGGTACCCTAACCCCGAATAAAGCTCTACTTGCGCAATTCCTTGTGCGATTCCCACGGTAAACGGGTTGGTGAAGGCCGCGGCAAACCCGACGCCCGCGCCCACAAACGGAATGGCTGTCCCGAGTGCGGAATCGTACCCCAACGAAAGCGCAAGGGGAATAAAGATGGGGATAAAAACAAGGGCTTCTTCGCACATGCCAAACGTGGCCCCGCACAAAGAAAACACAATAATCCCCAGGGGAATAAACAGAAATCGAAACTTCGGATTGCGTTTAAAGAATTGGCTGGCAGCATGAATACCGGCTGTAATGGCACCTGTTTTTTCCACTACGGAAAGGACACCACCGATAACAAGTAAAAATACTACTACTTCTGCCGTTTTAGAGAAACCTTGGATGGGGGCGGTCAGCACGTCAAATAATCCTTGCGGTGCACGTGCCACGCTGTGATAGGTACCGGGTACTACCATCATTCTTCCGTCGGTTTCCACGCGGTCATACGAGCCGCTGGGAACAATCCACGTCATTACTGCCACCACCGCAATAATGCTTAAAATGATGGCAAACGTATTGAGTTTGATTTTGCTTAATATCCTAGACATTTCCTTTTCTGTTTACCTCGTTGGTTTGTAAAATTTGCCGCATTTTTACCAACCGTTGCAGCAATTCTATATTCTACTAAATAATCCCAAAATAAGGTCTTTTATTTTCTTGATTTTCAGTTTGCACGTTTGCTCAGCGCACAATAACAAAGTGCGAAGGTGAATAGAAAATTTTTTGGATTAGTGGGCCGTGGTGGTTACAGCGATTTGCTGCGGGATGGTAAACCAGAAGGTGGACCCTTGACCCAGTCCGGCACTCTCTACACCGATTTCACCGTTGTGTGCCAAAATAATTTCTTGTGCAATAGACAACCCAAGCCCCCAGCCCTGTTTTTTAAGGCCGCGGATGTTGTCTGCCTGGTGGAATTTTTGGAAGATTTTTTCTTTTTCATCATGCACAATACCGGCCCCGTTATCGGTCACTTTCAACGTAAGGTTGCCGTTTTGTGCATAAAAATATATTTCAATTTTCCCTTTTTGAGGTGTAAATTTAATCGCATTGCTGATTAAATTGTTAATGACTTGGGAAAGGCGGAAACGGTCGGCCACCACCGTTATTTCTTTGGGATAATCGTGCTTGTAGAGGAAGATTCCGCGCTTTTGGGCGTTGACGAGTTGCAACGTAAACACATCATCTACCAACGAATTGAAACTAAACGGTTGGGCATCTACCTTGAGGCGGCCGGATTCAATCATGGAGATATCCATTAAATCGGCCATCAATTGGTTCATATTATCGGTTGCTTTTAGAATATTGTTAAGGGCTACTTGGTCCGGGTTGGTGGTCGCATGTGCCTGATTGGTTTGTGTATGGTGATCCATCATGAGTACGGAAGTAAACCCTTGAATGGAAGAAAGCGGTTGGCGTAAATCGTGCGCCACTACGGACATAAATTTAGAGCGAATTTCGTTCAATCGGTTGAGTTCCTGGTTGGAAAGTTGTAATTTTTCTACCATCCCTTCCAACATGTGTACTTTGCTGGAGAGACGGGATTGCAAATCGGCAATTTGTTGTTGATAGTTGTGTTCCGCTTTCATAATTTTGCGGTTTACTTTTTTAAGCACAAACCGCCGTGTAATCCAATAGGTTAACAACGCAATGGAAGCGATAATCAGTAAAGAATAGGAAAGTAGAAATTGGCTCAATGTCATAATCTGCTCACTTAGCGAACGGTTGTTCTAATATGCGCTCCAGTGCTTCCCGGCGGATGCTCCCTTCCCGTAACAAGCGGGGGGCATTGTCCTGCGTTAAATCTACTACACTGGAAGCAACCGGGCTTAAAGTACCGTCTCCTATAATAATAGCTGTTTTTTTACCAAAAATTCCAGCCAATGTTTTTTCTTCCGTCAAAACGGGCTGTCCGTGTACATTGGCACTGGTGGAAGCCAACGGCATAGTAAGAACATGCAAAATGTTTAACAACAGCGGGTGCGCGGGAATACGGATGCCCACTCCGGCGGCCCCGCAGGTAAGGGCGCGACCCTTTTCCGTAGGCGGAACAATCAGCGTGAGAGCCCCGGGCCAAAAAGCACGTGCCAACCGCTGTGCTGCCGCTGAGAAAATTCCTACTTCGAGGGCGCGTTCCAGGGTATCGGTTAAAATTTGCAGCGGCTGTGTTTGCGGACGTTGCTTTAGGCGGTAAATCTCAGCAATACCTTCCTGACAAAAAGCACCGGTACCGATGCCATATACCGTATCCGTTGGGAAGACGGCTACGGCCCCGTTGGCCAAGGCCCCGGCTACACCGTAGATGTCTTGCGCATTCATTTGTGCGGCTTTAAAAATCCGTGCTGTCATCGGTTGTCTCCGTGGATGAAGAAGAATCAAAACAATCTACAATGAGTACAAATTCCCCCTGTACTTTGTTCTTTTTGGATAGTTGGGTTGCCAATTCTGCGGCGCTTGCCTGCGCATATTCTTCGTACACTTTGCTCAGTTCGCGCGCGGCTACCACGGGGGTTTGTTCCCCCAGTGTTTTGGCAATTAGTTCCAGCATTTTTACCACGCGGTAGGGGGATTCGTAAATTACTATCGGATGTTTAAGTTGTGCGGCTGCCGTCAACAATTTGGCGGCTTTGCCCGCTTTGCGCGGTAAGAATCCCAAAAAAGTAAAAGAGCCGCCTGTCAGCCCCGCTCCGGCAAGTGCACAAGCCACTGCGCTGGGCCCCGGTAACGAGGTAATGGCAATCCCCGCTGCGCGGGCGGCCCGCACCAGTTTCCATCCCGGGTCCGAAATGCACGGGGTGCCGCAGTCGGATACCAGTGCACAATGCTTGCCGCTTTTAAGTGCTTCCAAACAACGCTCCACGGAACGTTCGTCATTTTCATTATAACGGTACGTGGGTTTGGAAATACCAAAATGTGTTAACAAAATTTGCGTGCGGCGGGTGTCTTCGCACAATACGGCATCCGCGCTTTTGAGTGTTTCCAAAGCGCGCAAAGTAATATCTTGTAAATTCCCAATAGGGGTGGGAACAATGTAGAGCATACAGTAAGTATATAAAATTAAAGTGGTTTGCGCGGATGCTGCACGAAACTACTTGCATTTACATCGCAAGAAATGTTTAATTGAAAGTAGCCATATAAGGAGTGAATATGAATATTGAAAATTATTTGTCCGATTTTATAGCCGCACAACATCAAAAAGATCCTGCCCAAAAAGTTTTTCATCAGGCCGTAGAAGAAGTGGTCAATACCTTAAAACCCGTTTTGGAACGTAAGGATGTTTATATAAAGGAAAAAATTTTGGAACGCATGGTGGAGCCCGAACGCATTATCATTTTCCGCGTGCCGTGGGCTGATGACAAGGGGGAAATTCACGTCAACCGCGGGTTTCGCGTACAATTCAACAGTGCCTTAGGGCCGTACAAGGGAGGCATTCGTTTTCACAGCTCCGTTACACAGGATTCCCTCAAATTTTTGGCGTTTGAACAAACGTTTAAAAACAGTTTAACCACGTTGCCGTTGGGCGGCGGAAAGGGCGGAAGCGATTTTGATACGCGCGGTAAATCGGATGGTGAGGTCATGCGGTTTTGTCACTCTTTTATCAATGAATTGTATCACCATATCGGTTATCATACCGATATTCCCGCCGGAGATTTAGGTTGCGGTCCGCGGGAAATCGGCTATATGTTCGGCCAATACAAAAAACTGACCAATGATTTTACCGGTGCCTTTACCGGCAAAAAGCCCAACTGGGGCGGAAGTTTGTTGCGTCCGGAAGCAACCGGTTACGGGGTGGCATATTTTGCCCAAAATATGCTTTCCACCCGCAACGACAGTTTGGAAGGAAAGACGGCTATTGTGTCCGGTACGGGCAACGTAGGGATTTATGCCATGGAAAAGTTGTCTCAATTGGGGGCAAAGGTGGTTGGGTTTATGGATTACGACGGTTCTATTTATGATCCGGACGGAATCAACGAAGAAAAAATTGCCTTCTTAAAACAATTGGTATTCAAACGTCGCGGCAGTTTGAAAGAATACAACAAAACATTCAAACATGCCAAATTCCGCTTGGGCCAAAAAACGTGGGATATCCCTTGTGATGTGGCTTGTCCTACGGCGTGCGAAAACGAATTGGATGAAAAAGATGCGGCGCTCTTACTTAAAAACGGGTGCAAATGTGTGTGCGAAGGTTCCAACATGCCTTGTACACCCAGTGCCATCTACGCTTTCCAACAAGCGGGCATTTTGTATTCCCCCGGCAAGGCCTCCAACGCCGGCGGTGTGGCGGTCAGCGGGCTTGAGATGACGCAAAACAGTATGCGTATCTATTGGACGCGCGAAGAAGTAGACCAATATTTAAAACGCATCATGAACAGCATTCATAACAGTTGCTTGTCGCACGCGGAAGAATACGGCCTCAAGGGGAACTATATGGCTGGGGCCAATATTGCCGGATTTATCAAAGTGGCCGATAGCATGCTGGACCAAGGGTTAGTATAAAACCTTTGGGTGTTTTGAAAAAGAATATATTGCTTTTGTGGATATAGAAAAGAAGAGCGCATTTTTCGCGCTCTTCTTTTTTAAGACAAACGGTTTTTGTGGGAATACATCCGGTCTACAATGACGGCAATAGCGCCGTCCCCTGTTACATTGCATGCCGTTCCGAAAGAATCCATCGCAATATACAGGGCAATCATCAGTGCCAGTTCTGCCTGGCTAAACCCTAACATGCTTTCCAAAATTCCCAACGCGGCCATAATCGCGCCGCCCGGCACGCCCGGTGCGGCTACCATTGTAACACCTAACATACAAATAAATCCGGCAAAGTGGGCAAGATCAATCGGGTGGCCGCCGATCAACACGATAGCCAAAGCACAGGCCACAATCTTCATTATGCTGCCCGACAAGTGTATCGTGGCACACAACGGTATGACGAACCCGGCCACTTCTTCCCGCACGCCCAGTTTTTGGGTTTGGCGCAGCGTAACCGGAATGGTGGCGGCTGAGGATTGAGTGCCCAAAGCCGTTACGTATGCTACCAACATGGTTTTAAGCATGGCAAAAGGATTTTTTTGGGCAACGAGTCCCGCCACCGCAAATTGTAGCACCAACATAACGGCCGTGATTGCAAAAATGAGTATGATAATTTTGGCAAATACGGTGAGTACGGCTATTACTTGCCCGCTAACAGTCATGTTTAAGAAAATCCCGAAAATATAATAAGGTAAAAGCGGGATAATAACTTTGACAATTACTTTATCGATAATGTCCCGCAGGTCCAACATCATTCCTTTTAAACGGGAACCTTGAATGGCCGTCATTCCTAATCCCAGCACGAAGGCCAGCACCAGGGCGCTCATCACGCTCATTACGGGAGGCATGGAAATTACAAAATACGGAGCAAGCTCAATGCCTTGTGTAAGCGAGCCAAAGGGAATGGATTTATTGAGTAAGAAAGGAAACGATGCATTTGAAACGGCAAAACTAAAAAACCCGGAGGCCAACGTAAACCCGTACGCCAGTACCACGGTGATAAAGAGTAACTTGCCGGCGCTGCGGCCCATCTCGGCAATACCGGAGGCCACAAGCCCCACGATCAGCAACGGAATAATAAAGCCCAAAAAATTACCAAATAAGCCATTAAAGGTAAGGACGGCACGCACGAACCAATTCGGGACGAACAGTCCGCAGACAATTCCTAAAATAATGGCAGAAATAACACCGGGCAAAAGCCCCCATTTTAATTTTAAATGTAATTTTCTTTTGCGAAATTTTAACATAGTTTTATTATATGAAAAATTGTACGTGTCGTGCAGAGCTGGACGTTAAAAAACCCCGCAAATGCGGGGTTTTTGTTAACGGGCTTTAATCTTTTTGAAAGAAGTTTCCGGCTCCAGTAGGTTGGTCGGCACTTCTTTTATTTTTTTAATTGTGGGGGAGTTGCCGGATCTTATCGTGCTTTTTATGAAGGGAAGGGTGGTTTTGTCCGCAAATCCGTGGAAGAAAAAGTATTCGTCGGTCTGTTCAAAGCCCGGCAACATTTCTGCAATTTCTTGGCGCATTTTTTCATCTGCGGGGTTAACACTTTTGGCATAAACGATTCCCAAAATTCCCAATTTTCCGTTAGGCAACACAACGGCTACAGCGCCGCCCGAATTGCCGTTTTCCACGCCGAATCCCTTGGTAGCCCACAAGGAAGGAAATTTCCCGCCGATGTACACAATTTGGGAGGCCTCTGTTTTGTAGGTAATGCTTCCTTCTTCCCATAACGGGACGAGAATAACATTTTCCAATAATTTTTCTCTTGAAGATTGGTAAGCGTATAGCGCGGGGAACGAGGAAGGGTTTCGTTGTTTCCATTGTGCGCTTAAGCGTCCATCTAAACGTTCATCTTGTTCCAAAATATCCGCAAACTCTTCGGGAGAAAGTTCTTCATTGGCCAGTGTATGAAATTCATAATCTTCATCTTCGGCGGAGAATGGAATGAGGGCCAAATCGAAGGGGAGAGTGAGTTTATTGTCTTTCCCGACAATCGGTTCAGGTAAAACTGCCTTGGAACATGGTACCAAAGCCGAAGCTTGCGCCAAATCCCCTTGGGCCACAATCACGCGGATTTTGCAGGAAGTTTGTTTCTTAAAGGGTTCCACACAATGGGCGGCGGTCAACAGCCAGTCACGGTCAATTTGTACCGCTTGACACGTCTCCACGTTGTTTATCTGAATTTGTTTTTGGAAATAGAAATTTTGCTCATCGTATATCTTCCGCCCTTTGGCATGTAGCCCCAGCGGTACGGTAAGCCAGATTAAAACCATTAATAGGGATAAGTGTTTTTTCATATCAATAAGTATATATAAAAAAAGGAGAAAAAACCACTTGCGGTTTGGAAAAATTGTTTTCAAACCGCTAAAATTTACTATAATTAAACATATGACGATTACAGTGCTTTTGCTTATTTTGTTTAGTTATTTACTCGGTTCTATACCGACAGGTTATTTAGTTGCAAAGCGTGCGATGGGGATTGATATTCGCACACAAGGTTCCGGAAATCCCGGTGCGGCTAATGTGTACCGCACGGTAGGCAAATGGGCCGGGATTTTAACATTTATTGTAGATGCTTTTAAGGGATTTATTCCGGTTTGTTTAGCACTTAAAGTTTGCCCCGGGCGTTACGGTGTGGCCATTGCTTGTGGGGTAATTGCCATTTTAGGCCACATGTGGACTATTTTCTTGAAATTCCGCGGGGGAAAAGGCGTGGCAACCTCCGCCGGGGTGTTTGCCGCGTTGCTCCCTATCCCCACTTTACTTGCGTTTGCGTCATTCGTCCTTTGTGTGTGGAAATGGGGCCGCATTTCTATCGGTTCTATCTGCGCGTGTGTCGTGTTGCCGCTAACGAGCTTTTTTATCGGGAATCATCCCATGTCCGTAAATATAATGGTAAGCGCCATCGGTTTGTTGGTTATCTACAAGCACATCCCCAATATCAAACGTCTGCTTGCCCAAAAAGAACTCAAATTTGAAGACGGTGCCAAAAAGAGAAAAGAAAATGAAGCCCACTAAAATTACTGTTTTCGGTGCCGGTATTTGGGGCAGTGTCATTGCCCAGCATTTGGCCAAGAAAGGCCACAATGTATCGTTGTGGGAGTATAACGAACAACTCCTCAACGTGCTTAAAACAATCGGACGCCATCCGAATATTCCCAATTTTAAACTGCATGACAACATCCGGTTAACCGGGGATGTGGCCGAGGCCGTGGAAGGAACAGAACTTATTATTTTTGTCATTTCTTCCAAAGCGATCCGTACTTTTTGCCGCGAAAAACTGCGCCCGCTGCTCAACGGGCGGGTGGTACCGGTAGTTAATGCCTCCAAAGGCATAGAAGATAAAACCTTCAAAACAATTTGCGAAATTATCGAAGAAGAAATCCCGCAACTCAAAGACAAAACAATGGCATTCTCAGGCCCGAGTTTTGCTTTGGAAGTAGCCCAAAATGTACCTACTAAAATTGTGTTAGCCGGCCCGGATAAAGAGCTGGTGGACCAAGTGGCCCAGATTATTCACGGGGATCCCATTTTAGTGGTAACGGCGCGCGATCGACGCGGTGTAGAATATGGCGGCGGCGTGAAGAACGTGCTGGCCATCGGCTGCGGCGTCATCGACGGTATTGGGGACGGGGCCAATGCAAAATCGGCCCTGATCACGCAAGCCATGCAAGAAATGAGCGACATTATTACCTGCCAAGGCGGCCAACTCAAGACGGTGTACGGTTTGGCCGGGTTTGGAGATGCAATTTTGACAGGGATGTCCGCCATTTCCCGCAACCGTCGTTTGGGTGAAAAGTTGGGGGCCGGTCTGAGTTTGGAAGAGGCCAAAAAAGAAGTGGGCACCATTGCCGAAGGGGTCAATTCCGTACAAAGTGTCTTTGATATTGCCCGCAAAAACCATTTAAATACTCCTATCATTGATGCCATTTGGCGTATTGTTTGCGAAGGCAAACAACCGTGCGAATTGTTGCACGCAATGGGGTTTATAAGCAGAGGAAATAAATAAGTATGAATAAAGATGATGTGATTCGCCACTTAACCCGCCGTGCGTTGGACCGTAAACAGGCCAAAATGGCGGTAGATACTGTATTTGAAATTATTAAACACGGCCTTAAACGGGACGGGAAAGTTGTGATTAGCAACTTTGGTTCTTTTCATTTGAAAACGGCACGCCCCGTTACGCGCCATAACCCCAAAACCGGGGAAAAGGTGCAAGTGCCCGCCAAGCAAAAAGTACGGTTTAAACCGTCTGAAAATATTTTGCGCGGCAAATAATAATTTTGTTGCAGTTACAACACCCCGCTTTGGGCGGGGTGTTTTTGTTGTAGGGCTGTTTTGGGGTGTGTTTAAAAAAAACCATATCGCGCGTGCGTACGGGGTTCAATTTTTCTATAATATAAGTATCCTTAATCTCGGAGTGTTTTACTATGGCAAAAAATAAGTATTCCCACACCGTTTTGCTTCCCAAGACGGATTTCCCGATGCGTGCGGGATTGGCGCAAAAAGAACCGAAAATTTTAGAATTTTGGCAGTCCATTCGCCTTTATGATGCTATCCTTAAAAAGAATGAACAGGGCAAACATTTTACGTTGCACGACGGACCGCCTTACGCCAACGGAAAAATTCATATCGGTCACGCACTCGATAAAACCATTAAGGATATTATTTTAAAATCCCGCGCCATGATGGGATATTACACTCCTTATGTTCCCGGTTGGGATTGCCACGGGTTGCCCATTGAACAAGCCCTGCTCAAGGAACTTAAACAAGATAAAAAACATATTACGGATGTGCCGGCTTTCCGCAAAAAAGCGCGTGCGTTTGCAGCCAAATTTATTGACTTGCAACGCCAAGGTTTTAAACGCTTAGGTGTGCAGGGCGATTGGGATAATCCGTATCTGACCATGGCCCCGCGTTACGAGGGGATTACCATCGGTGTCTTTTTAGATTTAATTGAAAAAGGATACGTCTACAAAGGGCAAAAAACCATTACGTGGTGCCCGCATTGCGAAACGGCATTGGCCGACGCGGAAACGGAATACAAAGATGCTTCTTCGCCCTCCATTTATTTGCGTTTCAAATTGGTAAATCCTACCGAGAATGTTTTTGGTAAATTGGATTTTTCAAAGCCGGTGAGTTTAGCCGTATGGACCACCACCCCGTGGACCATTCCGGCCAACCAAGCGGCTGCCGTTTCCAATACGGAAGAGTACGCGGTTTTGCAAGATAACCAAACGGCCGAGTACTATGTAGTAGCGGAAAAATTGGCGGAAGAATTTATAAAAAATACGGGCCGTGCTTGCACGCAAGTAAGCAAAGTGGCCGGTTCCAAATTGGTAGGGCTTACGTATTATCACCCGATTTCCAAAAAAGAAAATCCCGTCATCTGGACGGATTTTGTAACTATGGATGCCGGGGTGGGCGTGGTGCATATTGCGCCCGGACACGGGGAAGAAGATTTCCAAGCCGGTAAACAATGGAAATTGGAAACGTTTTGCCCGGTGGACGAAAAAGGATGCTATACCCAAGACGCCGGTGTGTTCCCGGGGATGCATGTATTTGAGGCCAACCCGCTCATGGTCAAAAAACTGGATGAGTTGGGGGCTTTGATTAAAGAACAAGAAATTACCCACAGCTATCCGCACTGCTGGCGCTGCCATAACCCCATTATTTTCCGTGCAACTGAACAGTGGTTTATGTCGATTGACAAAGATAACCTGCGCGAAAAACTTATGAAGAATTTGGACAACGTTACCTTTTATCCGCAAGGCGGACGGGAACGGATGCGCTCCATGATTGGGTTGCGCCCGGATTGGTGTCTTTCCCGTCAGCGTTTCTGGGGCAGCCCGGTAACGGTGCTCTACTGTAAGGAATGTGGGGAACCCCAAGTAGATCACGAATTGTTTGCGTTTATTAAAGAACGCGCCATGAAAGAAGGTTCCGATTTTTGGTTTATTGACCCGGTAGAAAAATTACATCCGGCCGGATACACCTGTAAATGCGGTTGCAAGGAATTTCGGAAAGAAACCGATATTTTGGATGTGTGGCTTGATTCGGGCGTGTCCTGGGCTGCCGTCGTAAAAGACCGGGGGCTTTCTTTCCCGGCGGATGTCTATTCCGAAGGCTCCGACCAGCACCGCGGTTGGTTCCAAAGTTCTTATATCCCTTCGTACACGCTGGAAGGAACAGCTCCGTTTAAAACGATTCTCACGCACGGTATGGTGCTTGACGGCGAAGGGAAACCGATGCACAAATCCGCCGGTAACGCGGTGGATCCGGAAGATGTGATCAATAAATACGGTGCTGATATTTTGCGGTTGTGGGTATCGCTCTCGGATTATCAAGGGGATGTGCGCATTTCCGAAGAAATCTTGCAAGGGCCCATTGATACGTATCGCAAAATCCGCAACACAGTGCGTTATGCGTTGGGAAATTTGTCCGATTACGACCCGGCCCAACACCAAGTCCCCGCCAAAGAATTGACGGAAATGGACCAATATATGCTGGGGCGGCTCAATAGTTTAATTGAAGAAGTCCACGCCGGATACAACGAATTTAATTTCCGCCGTGTCATGCGTGCCGTTACCGATTTCTGTATTTTGGACTTGTCCTCTTTCTTGTTGGACGCTTCCAAAGACCGCCTTTATACGTTGGGGGCCAATGCCCCGCAACGGCGCAGTGCGCAAACCGTCTTGGCGGAAACGGTACTGGCGTTGCTGCAATTAGTGGCACCGGTGCTTTCTTTTACCGCCGAAGAGGCCTGGCAACAATTGCGTAAAACCGCCCTGGGGCGTGAGTTGCCGCAAAGTATTTTCTTATCGGATATGGTGCGCAATTCCTCCTTTGTGCCGAGTGTGAAATTGGACGAAAAGTGGAACGAAGTGCGCCGCGTGCGCGAACTCGTGCAGAAAGTATTGGAAGAAGAACGCCAAAAAGGAACGATCGGTTCGTCCTTAGAAGCGGAAGTTGTTTTTTCCACGAATGACGAAGCAACCCGCTCTTTCCTGGAAGAAACCAAAGAATTGTGGCCGGAGATTGCCATTGTTTCTGCCGTTACCCTGCAAGCAGGAAACGAAAAATTAACAGTACAGGTGCGCCGGGCCACGGGGCAGAAATGTGCCCGTTGCTGGCAATGGAAACCGGAAGTGGATGAAACGCATGAGTTGTGCCACCGTTGCCAAAGCGTGCTGGAAAAAGAAGGGCTTACCATAGAGGCCTAAATGACGGAAAAAATAAAACAGTGGTTTAAAAACAACGCGTATGCTATCTATGCGGTAGCCGGTATTTTATTTTTGGACAGGGCTACCAAGGTGGGGGCGTTGTTGTGTTTGCAAGATCGTCCGTTGGAATTGTTCCCGTTTTTCCATCTGCGCTATGTGGAAAATACCGGTATGGCCTTTGGAATGTTGCAGAATGGTAACACATTGCTTATCGGCGTTATGTTGGTAATTATCGGCTACATTGTTTATAGCTGGAAAGAACTGGTTGCTTATGGTGCTCTTGTCAAATGGGGCAGTGTTTTTATTTTGGCGGGCGCAATCGGCAATCTTTATGATAGAATAACGTTAGGTTTTGTGGTGGATTTTTTGGATTTTAGGGTGTGGCCCGTCTTTAACGTGGCGGACTCGTTTATTACGATAGGGGCTTGTTTATTTGTCATTGCGTTCTTATGGAACAAACCCAAGGAGACGAAATGAAAAAAATAATTTTGGTGTGCATGCTTGCTTGTTTGATGGTGGCTTGCGGAGGGGAAGAGAAAAAATTATTCCAGCAAGCACAGTTGAAGGCCTCGGAGGGGAATTACGTACAAGCAATTGATATTTATTCCCGCTTGCTAAAGAAAAATCCACAGCACAGCGCGGCGTTAACCAACCGCGGTATTTTGTGGGAACGAATCCCGGTCAAAGATGCGGCGGAAAAACGAAGAAACCGTGAATATGCCGAGCAAGATTATTTAAAAGCCATTGAAATCAACCCGAACCAACCCGAAACGTATAACAATTTAGGTGCCTTGTATTTGGACACGCGTCAATATTCGGACGCGGTCTATTATTTTACGCAGGCCCTGGCGTATCGCCCCGATTATTTTACGGCACGGATGAACCGTGCCATAGCGTATTCGAATTTGGGGCAGTTTGGCTCCTCATTGAATGATTTTTCCGAAGCGATTGCTTTGCATCCCATGGACCCGCTGGTATACTTGAACCGGGGATTGGCCTATTTTAATATGTCGCGTTATGAATCGGCCGCCAGTGATTTTTCCCGCGTGATTGCCCTTAACCCGGAAGATGCCCGCGCCTATGTGGAACGTGCCCGTGCTTTTGTCCGGTTGGGCTATCCTTCCGACGCGTTTGTTGATTTGCAAGAAGCCGTTACGCTCAAACCCACGTACGCAATTGCTTACTATTACATGGGCGATTTACTTTTCCGCAAAGGAGATAAAGAACAAGCTTTCGGACACTTAATCCGGGCCAAGGAACTTGCCAGCCAGTATGTGCCTACGTATGATTTGATGGGCGATATGTTGGCCTTGGAAGATCCGGTGGCCGCTGCCTCCAACTATATGGTTGCCGCTAAGCTGGACCCGGATCACGCCTCACAGTACCGGCGCAAAATGGAATTACTGCGCACGGAAGAGGGCCGTGAACAAATCATGTCGCAACGTTTCTTTGCGCGTTAAATTATGGGTGCTTGGTTTCGCACATTTTTTAAACCGGTTGCACCGCAAGCGTTGCGGTTACCCTCTCGCGCCTATACGTATCGTTTCTATCTTTGTGCTACTCTGACGCTTTTGGTAATTCTTTCCGTTATGTTGGACCACTCCTTGTTGGGCATCTTTATTTTGGCCTTGTTGGCGATGGTGTTTTGCGCCGATGTATTTGTGGAGTGTAGTTTAAAAGATTTTGCCAACCGCCGGGCCAGTTTTGCCGGGCTGTGTGCCTTGGGATGTTGGGCCGGGTTTCTTTATTCCGCTTACAATACTTTTACAACCCGTCCGTTGCCGGCCCCCACACAAGAATTGTACATTTATGTTTTATTTGTGTTGACACTTTGCTTGTGGGCACAGCGCAGTTTGGTGCGTTTGTCGGAAAAAGCGCATATCTTCATTAAAAAAATAGAAGATTTTTTACCCAAATCTGCCCGGTTGGTAGTGCAGGGAAACCAAACAAAAAAAGTATTTTCGGGCGAACTCAAAAAAGAAGACAGAATTGTTGTTAAACGCGGGGAACGGATTCCGGCCGACGGAGTCATTGAACAAGGCGAAAGTTTTATCGGCGAAGAGTTAGTTACCGGGAACATTTATCCGGCTTTCAAAAAAGAGGGCAGTTTTGTTTTTGCCGGCACGCTCAATAAGTCCGCTACCCTTACCGTGCGGATTACGCAACCGTTAGCGACTTCGGTTATTATGGGTGTAATGGAAGCGATTAAAGCGGGGGAAAAACGTCGTGAAAAAATTAAAAGCCCGCTTGATTCCAACGCTTGGTGGTTGTTAATCGGGATGCTATTGGCCGCCGCTGCCGCCGCAATTTATGTCAGCCACCGGGAGCCATTGGGGTCCTTTTTGCAACCGGCCGGAATTATTTTGTGGACGTTAGGTGTGATGTGCCCGGCGGGACTTGCGTTCTGCACCGTGTTCCCCGTTTTCTTTTTGCGCTGGAACGGACATCGCAAGCAAGTGCGCATCCGCAACATTGATGCTTTGGTACGGATTGTGGATTCGGAAGTGTTTTTCTTCGACAAAACCGGTGTGGTGATGCCCGGGGATAAGGGAGAAGTGCTCCGGCCCGGAGTGGAGGAGGCAGTTCGTTTTCTGCAGGCACAGGGGAAAGAAGTGGTGCTCGTTTCCGGGGACGCAAGACAAGCGGTACAGAAAATTGCGGACCAACTCGGAATTGAAAAATTTAACTTTGATGTACTGCCCAATACCAAGGCGGAAATTGTTTCCAATCTGCGCGCCCTGGACAAAAAAATAACAATGGTAAGCGGGAACGTCAATGACGTAATTGCGTTGTTGCGTGCCGACGGCGGAATTGTATTTTCTTGCGAAAAGAACGTCTACAACAGTTGGGTGGACGTGCTCGCTCGGCGGCAGGACTTGTATCCACTGATGTATTTATTTAAAATAAAGAAAGGATTGCGTAAAATTACGCTTGAAAATTTTATTTTGACAATTGTACTGCACGGTGTATTGGCCGGATATTTGTTGTATCATCTGCCCCCGAATGCGGACTGGCAGTGGCCGGTAGGCGGCAGTTTGGCAATTGTGTTGGTGCTGTTTTTAAATTCAATAAGGATAATGCGTATCAAATGACACAGAAAAAAGATATAGATTTTGGGTATACTACCGCCCATGCCCGCAAAAATGCGGATACCGTTTTGCCGGAAATTCAATGCTGGCCGAACCAATACAAACGGGATTATGATATTAAAATCGAACTCCCGGAATTTACGTCCGTCTGCCCGAAAACGGGGTTGCCGGATTTTGGGGTGATTACTATTGAATATGTGCCCGACGCGTTGTGCTTGGAGCTAAAATCGCTCAAATACTACTTGCTCGAATACCGCGATATGGGTATTTTTATGGAAAATATCGCCAATAAAATTTTGGATGATATCGTGAAAGCGTGTCATCCCAAAAAAGCAACCGTTACGGGAATGTTTACGCCGCGCGGCGGGTTACGTTCGGTAATAGTGGCCCGTTACGAGAAATAACTATGAACAGAGATATCAAAATAGGGTGGCTTTTTTCGCTCTTGGCAGCGTTGGTGCTGGGGGCATGGCTGGGGAAAATGTACGAGCGCAAACAGGGGATGACTCCTTGTCCGGCGGTGGCTGTGCGCAGCGGGCAACAAGTTGTTTTACCGGATTTGCGCGAAGGGGAGTTGCCGCAAGGGATGGAAGAATTAAACCAAACGCAAATGCGCAGTGCGGAAGAAGTACCGTCCCAATTGGTGCCGATAAATTTACCGAACGTAAAATCGGTTGAGAAACCGTCTTTGCCGGAGGAAGAAGCAAATGCTTGGATGCCATCTCGTCCGGTGGCCCCGGTAGTGTTGCAACAAGGCCGTCAAACGGTGGTGCCGCTGCCCAGCCGGCCGGCTGATTCGGTTGACGGCGAAGAGACCAATATTACGATGATTGAAGCTCCGGTTAAATTCAAAGCGATTAAAACGTTGGAAGAGTACAAAGCATTCAAGCGTACGGCCAAAGGGAAATACCCCGACGTGGATTTTTCCAGAAATATGGTGCTGGTGCTCGAGTCGGACAGTAACTTGCCGGATAATATGTTTGAAATTGTAGACGTACAAGAGCAAGGGGACCAATTGTTGCTCACCTACCGCGTAAGCATTATTGGCCTGCACGAAAAAACCAATACGCACAGTGTTAAATGGGTAAAGAAAAGTAATAAAAAAGTAGTTTTGAAACAAGTGTTATAACAATGTTTTTATCAAAAAACCCCGCCGGTAAAACGGCGGGGTTTCTTTTTTGCGTAAGGAATTAAAACGGAGATTGTAAAATTTGTTTTGCCAGGGCTGCGGGGTTCCAATCTTGCGGACGTTCCAAATGCAAACGTTGGGCCTGGGTGTAACGGTTAAACCACGTACGTTGGCGTTTGGCATATTGGCGTGTTTTAAGAACAATCTCCGCCAAGGCCTGTGCGCGGCTGAGTTGCCCTTGTAAAAACGCAATAACTTGCGGATAGCCCAAACTTTTTAAGGCGGGAGTATTGGGCGCAAATCCTGCCGATAAAAGCGCTTGAGTTTCCGCGCACATGGGGTCAAAAATTTGTTGGGTACGTCTTTCGATGCGTGCGTTTAACAGTTCTTTTTCCCAATCCAAAATAACCCAATGGGATTTTTCGGGGTCGGGCAGTTGGAAAAAATGGCCGCTTTTAAGTGTGCTGGCCGGGCGGCCACTAAGCCAACAAAGCTCCAAAGCTCGCATGGTGCGTTGTACGTTGCCCACCGGGATTTTTTGTGCGGAAACCGGGTCTGCCGCGGTCAATGCTTCGTGTAATCCCTCTTTGCCTTTTTCCGCGACCAATTTTTCAAGTCGTGCGCGCGTTTGGGCGGTGCCGGGCGGTAACTCATCCATTCCCACAAAATACGCGTGCAGATACATGCCGGTTCCGCCGGCAAAAATAAGCGGGGTGGTAGGGTGACTTTTTGCAATTTCGCGCACGCGGGCACAAAAATTCCCGGCATTAAAGGAATCGGTCACTTCCAAAAAATCTACCAGGTAATACGGTATGCCTTCCACGGTGTAGACGGTGTTTTGGTATACTCCTTGCGGTTTGGCGGTACCGGCTGTGAGATGTTTGTACACTTGGCGCGAATCGGCCGAAATGATAATGCCGCCCGTTTGGCGTGCCAATTCCAGAGCGAGTTCCGTTTTGCCCGAGGCCGTTGGGCCGCAAAGGATAATGGGTTTCATACCTGTATTATAGCAATTTGAATATTCAGGCCGTTATAGGTTTCGCTATTTTTACTTACATTTCTCCTTCTTACAAAACCGTTCCGGGTGCCAAAAGGCCTAGAGGGGCCTAGGTCCAAATAACAATTTCAAATAGGCACAAAGGCCCTGTTGTTGCTTACACCTCTTTTGTTACACTTTTAGGGTAATCCAATAATTAAAGGAGAAGTTATACGTATGAAAAAAATGATGGTAGTACTGGTTGCTTTATTGTTTACGTTGCCCCTTTTGGCACAAGAAAGCAATACAGCCCAAGAGAAGGTAAATAGGAAAGTCGCCCGATACCTAAAAGAAAATAGAGTAAAGGATCTTGCTACATACCTGCAATCATTGAAAACATGCCCCACAAAGGCGGTAAAGGTGGAAAATATTCCCAGTTTTTGTGTTGTCAACGCGTTTAGAAGAAACGGCCAAATTGCCGACAAAGATTTGAACGCTCGAATTGATCCTATTCATCTGCAAATTCAAGCGGGTGCTGGGAAGGAAGCGTATGCTGTAGTGGATAGAGTGTCCATTTTCAAAGCATTGGAATATGGGTTGAGAGAAAAATATAAAGCCCTCTATCACACATCCTCGGTTGCGTTTAATAAGAACAATTATGTTGCGTTTTATAAAAATTATAAAAATACTTGGCTTAAAGATGATGTAAAGCAACTAATCAAACGGTATTGGACATGGTCTCAATTGCATACTTATGATGCCTTGGGAGCAGCAACCATGAATTTAATGATATTTGCCAGGGAAGCAAAGATTCCCGTAAAAGAATTCATGGTAATCCCTGAGGAGGATATGATTTGTGATTCATTTATAAATGGAGCATGGAAAGTAGCTATCAAAGAAAATGCAAGAGACCTATTCCGTACTTTAAAATATCATACGATGATGTATTATTTTTCTGAAAAAACAGATATGTATGAAGGATCTCTCAATGTTATAATGCCCGACTATGAGCGTCGTTACTTCATGTTACCACTCATATTAATTGCGGGTCCGGACGGAACTATCCCAATGGATGTGAAACGAGGTGTTACGAGCGTGGTGCATCAATGTGAAGAACAAGTTCAATCCTATCAGGAGTGTTCAGGTTATAACGAGGAAGAGATTGCCTACGCAAAGAGAGTATGTAAGAGATTGAAAGAAAGTGCCATTGAACACAAAGTGTATATTAAAAACGCAGAAGAATTGCGCGCTGAGGCAAAAACAAAGGCACAGAAAAAATTTCAGAAAGAGGCAGAAACTCCGATAACCAGCAGACATATACATTTTTAACGGAGATTAATAGTAAGGAGAAAATATGAATGTACAAAAATCAATAATTGCACTCTTGGCATTGCTGTTTACGTTGCCCCTTTTGGCACAAGAAAGCAATACAGCCCAAGAAAAGGTAAATGGGATAGTTGCCCGATACCTGCAAGAAAATAAAGTCAATGAGCTTGCTACATACCTGCAATCATTGAAAACATGCCCCACGAAGGCGGTAAAAGTGGAAAATATTCCCAATTTTTGTGTCGTCAAAGCGTTTAGAAGAAACGGCCAAATTGCCGACAAAGATTTGAACGATCAAATCGGTCCTATTCATCTGCAAATTCAAGCGGGTGCTGGGAAGGAAGCGTATGCTGTAGTGGATAGAGTGTCCATTTTCAAAGCATTGGAATATGGATTGAGAGAAAAATATAAAGCCCTCTATCACACATCCTCGGTTGCGTTCAATAAGGAAAATTATGTTGCGTTTTATAATAAATATAAAGATACATGGCTTAAAAATGATGTAAAGCAACTAATCAAAAGCTACTGGGTGTGGCCTCAAAATCGAAATTTTGATGATTTGGGAGCAGCAACCATAAATTTAATGATATTTGCCAAGGAAGCAAAACTTCCCGTAAAAGAATTCATGGTAATCCCCAGAAGAGTTTCTAGGACCTTTATGGAAGGAGCATGGGACAGGGCTATCAAAGAAAATGAAAGAGAACTATTCCATACTTTAAAATATCATACGATGATGTATTATCTTTCCGAAAACGCAAAGATTGATGAAGGATCCGCCTATATTATAATGCCCGAATATGCATTACGTGGCGGGATGTTGTCATTCTTATTAATTGCGGGTCCGGGCGGGACTATCCCAATGGAAGTGAAACGAGGTGTTACGAACTTGGTGCATCAATGTGAAGAGCAAGTTCGAAAATATCAGAAGTGTCCAGGTTATCACAAGGAAGAGATTGCCGACGCAAAGAAAGTATGTGAGAAACTCAAAGCACAGGCCATTGAACACAAAGTGTATATTAAAAACGCAGAAGAATTGCGCACTGAGGCAAAAGCAAAGGCACAGAAAAAACTTCAGAAAGAGGCAGAAACTCCTATAATCAGCCGATATATACATTTCTAATGGAGATTAATAATAAGGAGAAAATATGAATGTACAAAAATCAATAATTGCACTCTTGGTTTTATTGTTTACCGTTCCCTTGTATGCCAGCGGTGTACAAAACCAAGTAAATCAAAAATCAGTAAACAAACAAGTGGCAACTTATCTTTCACAAGGGAAAATAGAAGCCCTGGCCACTTACCTCGGTTCCTTTAAAAAATGTCCGTCGGATGAATCTGTTGTTGTGCTGAGCAGACTTCCTTCTGTGTGCGTCGAAGAAAAATTCAGCAGAAACGGACAAGAGAAAACAACCGGCTATCCGATAGTTGTAACGGACAAAAATAGAAGTGAGTCGGAATATACTGTAAGAACTATGAATGTGGTACGTCTTGATAAAGCTATTGAGTATGGCCTAACTCAAAGGTATCAAGAACGGTTCAGAAGTAAACCGGGCGTTTTTAATAAGAAGAATTATGTTGATTTTTATAATACCTATAAAAACACCTGGCTTGAAAGAGACGTCTTGCATGTAGAAAAAGATATTTGGGCTTATGAAAAATTGAAAAGTAGGCACAACTACTATACTGGCTACGACGAAGATCTTGCGATTGTTATGTACAACTTGACGGATTTAGCCCTAGGGCTGAAGATGCGTATTGTGAATGTAGCTCCTGTGGAATGGTTATATGACAATTGGACCCCTGAAGAATTGAAGTATGTCAAGAACTATGCCGCTACCAAAGGAAAAGACGGAGTAAAAGTTTATGGGACCTTAAAGAGGACCATAAGAAATTATTACTTTGCGCGGGAAAGGATCCTTGTTTATGGAGATGATGAAGGAACGCTTGGACGTCAAGCCCGAGCTTTGGTGCGTATGCTATCGGCCTGGAAGTATGTAATAAATAAGTCCGATAAGTCCGTTCCGCAGAATATGAAACAAGATATTACCAACTCTATCCGTAGATGCTTTGAAATTGCGAAAGACAAGGAAAAGATAGAAAAGATAAAGAAGTACAATGGTTATGGTTTACCTATCGATATCTGTGTCGAATTACGCGGTCTTGCTTTTCAGGATAAAGTATATATTAAAAATGCGGAAGAATTGCGCGAAGAGGCAAAAAACAAAGCAAGTACAATAGTCAGCCAACACATACATTTCTAATGGCGTCAATTGTCTAACAAACTGATTAAAAGCCCCGCGTGTGCGGGGCTTTTTAATTGCGAGAGATTTTTCTTTTTATTTTTCAAACTTACTTTCGTCTTTTTGAATCTTGTTGCAAATACGGTGGCATTTGCAGGTGTGTGTGCACACTTCGGGCAGTTTGAGCAAAATGCGCGTATCGCAATCATTGAAATCGTCGGCCATTTCGCTAATCAGTTTGGCGTGTTTGTCGGCCAACTTTGTAAATTCAATACCAATGGTATAAACGTTCTCGCGTTGTTTTACCCAAGCCAAACGGGCTTGCACTTCCATTTTTTCCGTTCCGGGTAGTTGCAAACTGATAGAAAATTTATCGGCCAGCGGTGCGCCCAAAAAGCTGATCATACGCATCCCCGAGACGGATAAATCGGCCAAGATAGCCACCAAAGAAGTTTCTTTTCCGTCTTCCGTTTTATAACGCAAATTAACGGGTTCAATCAAGTTACTGATAACCGGCATGCGCGGATGCCGTCTTCTGTCATTGTTTTTATTTGCCATGAGTTTCCCTCGCATATAATAAGGTTCCGGCTGCTTTTTCAATTGTTGTTTTTACCACACTTCCCACCGGGTAACTTTCTTTGAAATCTACCCAGTAATTGCTGGATGAACGCCCTTTGTGGGGCGTTTCCATCAATACTTCTTGTACCGTCCCTATTTGGGCTTGGTAGGATGCGTCCGCCAAACCTCTTACTTTATTTAACAAAATAGCAAGCCGTTTTTCCAGTATATTTTGCGAAAGTAATTTCATTTGTGCGGCCGGCGTTCCCTGGCGGGGGGAGTATTTAAAGCAATAAGCGGTCATAAAGCCGGCCCGGTCCACCAAGGAAAGTGTCTGTTCGAAATCTTGTTCCGTTTCGGTGGGGAAGCCGACGATAATGTCGGTAGATACGCTAAACCCGCACGCTTTTAAAGCGTCGATTTTTTCCAAAAACAGTTCACGCGTGTAGCCGCGTTTCATGGCTTTTAGTACTTCGCTGGAGCCGCTTTGGACCGGGATGTGCGCGTGGCGCGCAATTTTGGGATTGTGTTTAACGGCATTTAAAAAATCGGGCGTAAAATAAATCGGATGCGGGCTGGTAAAACGCACGCGTTCCACCCCGGGAATGTCGCTCACGCGGTTTAATAAATCGGCAAACGTGACGTTTCCGTCCCGGTAGGCATTGACCGTTTGCCCTAGCAACGTAATTTCTTTGGCACCGCGGGCAGCTTTGGCGGATACATCGGCCAAAATGGTTTGCGCCGGCAAGCACTTTACCGGCCCGCGCACGCTGGGCACAATGCAGTAGGTGCATGCAAAATCACAACCGCGCATAATGGTGGCATAGGCAGATAATCCGCTGGATGCGGGGGCAGGAGTACCGGGCGCGTTAAACAGTCCGCTTTGGTCCAAACGTTGCGAGAATTGCTCAATGTCTTTGGCACCGCAGAGAATATTTAAAAAGGGGTATCTTTTTTTAAGACGTTCTCCCAGGCGTTGGGCCGCACAACCGGTAAAAATAATAATGCGACTAGGGTTTTGGCGTTTCCATTTCATGAGCCGCCCTAAAAACGAAAGGGCGCGGTGTTCGGCGTGGTCGCGCACGGTACACGTGTTAATAAGCACGGCATCGGCGTCTTCCAACGTATCGGTACGTACGGCACCGCGCGCCGACAGATGCAGAAACATTTCGTCGGAGTCGGCAAAGTTCATTTGGCAGCCGTAGGTTTCAATAAATACTTTCATATACATAAAAAGAGCGGTCCGGGGGACCGCTCTTATAGAATTTAGAACAAGTTGGTAATTTTCTCAATGCTTTCCAGGATGGGCTGCGTCAAATGTAATTTAATGGCGCGGCGTCCTTTGTCTTGCAAGGCATTGAAATCACCCAAGGCCTGTGCATTGCACAGTTGGCCAAACGTATAACGCTGGCCGGGGATTTTGATATCATCTTTGGCATCGGCCGACAGTACAATAAATACACCGTTATTGCCGTCCCCTTTGTGCAATTGCCCGGTAGAGTGTAAGTAACGCGGCCCATAGCCAAACAAAACGGCGCGTTTGGTTTTGGACATTATTTTATTGCGCAGGGCCGCCATCGCTTTATCCACTTCCGGCGAGGCATACACATAGGGCAACACGGCAATGTAGTCGTTGCTTTCCAAAAGGGAATACAAATCTTGTGCCAATGTTTCCAATTTTACGTCTTCGGCGATATCTTTGGAGACCAAAATCGGGGCGGTTACTTCCGCCGGGACATCTCCTTTTTCCAACTTGGCCAAAATATCTTTTGTCATGGTTTTAGCCAGTTGTACATTGGGTTGATCAAACGGGTCAATGGCCAAAATAGCACCGGCAGCGGCGGTGGCAATTTCCCATAACAGGAACAACGCGCCCAATTCATAAATGTCGGTCATTTCGATAGTGAGTACGGGATAACCGCGTTCGGCTAAATCCGTGGCGCGGGCAGCCACCCGTTTGTTGTCCTCCCCGGGAACGGAGAGATGTACAAAGAAACGGTCGTCGCGAAAATCAAAATTGGGAAGTAACGTTTCCCCGGCTACGGGCACAATTCCCTTGCCTTCTTTGCCGGTGGATTCCGCCACCAGTTGTTCGGCCCACAACCCGAAAGTAGCAATCTCCGCAGGGGTTAACAAGGTCAGTTTGTCGCGGTTTTGATTAACGGCACACGCACCCATGAACGCACCCAGTTGCAAGGCGGCATTGTCTTTTAAGGCAGATTCGGGACCAAAGGTTTTGGCTTCTTTTTTGGCGATTTCCAGGAGTTTTTTAACGTCCACACCCATGATAGCGGCCGGCACGATGCCGAAGAAAGACAGCGCGGAAAAACGTCCGCCGATATCAGCCGGGTTTAAGAAAATTTTGCGAAATTTCTTGGAAGTGGCCAATTTTTCAAGCCCGGTTCCGGGGTCCGTAATGGCCGCAAAATTTTTGCCCGGTTCTTTGACGCCGGACTTTACCACTTCGTCGTAAAAATACGCAAATTGAGAGGAGGGTTCCACGGTGCCGCCGGATTTGGAGGCAAAAATGAACAAGGTTTCCGCGGGGTTGATGCGGGCGCGGGCCGCGCTGATCCAATCGGGGTTGGTGGTATCGAGTACAATGAGTTCTGGGTAACCGTTTTGTTTCCCGAATACGGTGCGGAATACCTCCGGTGCAAGCGAGGAGCCGCCCATTCCCATAATGACACAATGTTTAAAATTTTCTTTTACATCGTTGGCAAAAGATACCACGTCTTCGATGCGTTCCAACGTCCAATCGTATACTTTTTGCCAGCCCAAAAATTTGACGATAAACTCCATGTGCTCTTTATCTTGTTTCCACAAAGACGGGTCTTTTGCCCAAAATTTTGTGTTAAACTCCAATCCTTCGAGTTTGATGGCACCTTCGCGGATGATACCGTCTGCCATGGGGTTTGTTTGCGTATTCATAAGTTCCTTCCTTCCTCAATTATTTCTATTTAAAATTTTTATCTTCAATTGCTATAATTTTGTTTAATCGCACTTCATGACGGGTTCCCGTCAAGAAAGAAGCGTTTAAAAATTGTTGTACCAGTTCTTGTGCAACGGCCGGCCCGATGATGCGTGCCCCCAAACAAAGCACGTTGAGCGCGTCGTGTTCAACGGCTTGGCGGGCGCTGTAAGCATCGTGGCAAACGCAGGCACGGACGCCTTTTACTTTGTTGGCGCATACACACATCCCTACGCCCGAGCCGCACGTTAAAATACCGCGCTGTACCTTGCCGGAAGACACCAAACGGGCAACTTTATCGGCATAGTCGGGGTAATCGGCTCGTCTGCAAGAACTAACGCCACAGTCCACTACTTCGTGGCCCATTTCTTTAATGGTTTGCACAATTATTTCTTTGAGTGCAAATCCGGCATGATCAAATCCAATCGCGACGTTCATATTAGTAGGCCTTATCTACCAGCTCGCACATACAGTGCCCCATAAAAATATGACACTCTTGAATATGCGGGGTGTTGTTACTTTTTACAATGAGCGGCAAATCGCACATTTCTTTAATGGTGCCGCCGTCTTTTCCTAAAAATCCGACCGTGTAGCATCCTTTGCGTTTGGCAAGGCCCAACGCCAGGTACACGTTTTTGCTGTTACCGGAAGTGGAGATGCCGATAACCACGTCTCCTTCTTTGGCAAATCCGTCAATCTGACGGGAAAAAATGACATCATACGAATAATCATTGCCGACGGCCGTAGTGGTAGAGGAATTGGTATTGAGCGCAAGCGCCGGCAAGGAAGGCCGTTCTTTTTTGAACCGCCCGACAAATTCCGCGGCGATGTGTTGCGCATCGGAAGCGCTGCCGCCGTTTCCCATCAAAATCACTTTGTTCCCTTTTTGAAAAGCTTGTACGATTTTGTCCGCCAGCGTTTCAATCTGGGAAGATAAATTTTCTTTTACATACGTTACGGCTGCAATCAATTCATCGGCTTGTTGTGCTACAAACATAGGATCCTCTTATATTTTTTCCAGGGTGTCATTTTCTACCCATCCCTTGAGGGATTCGGTATTGACAACCACTTCGTACCAGGAATCTTTTTTATCCAGTACGGTAAGTAAATGGCCTTGTGTTACACTGGCATTGACCGGGAAATTCGTACCCGGGCCGCTGCGGATTTGCGCCACCGGAACGGCTACTACCGCCAGCGAACGGTTTTCCAGGGTATAACGGGCGTAAAGCCAACAGGCGCTTAGTGCAAATAGAATACCCAGCACCAGGGCTGTGGTGCGCCCTTTACGGCGCAACAACCATAGCCATACGGCCAAACAGGTCAACCAAAATAACCCGCAGGTCAATCCTTTCAATTCCTGAAACGATAAATAAAAGAACGCATTGTATACCGAAACCGGCACCCCGGACGGAACGAGCGATTCTCCGCAGGTAGCCAATGCATATGCTAAATTATGGCGGATGTCCTTATCCCGCGGAAGTAACCGGTACGCCCGGTAATAATTGGCCACGGCCAAACCGGTACTGCCCATTTTAAAATAGGCGTTACCTATATTGTAGTAAAGAAAGGGGTTCTTTGGGTAGTCCTTTGCTTCTTGCTCATATAACGTCAGGGCTTGGGCAAAGCGGCCTTGGCGGTACAACTCCTCCGCTTGCTGCGAAGGGGTTTGGCAAGGCGAAACGGTAAAAAAGAAAAACAGGCAGGAGGCCGTAAGGATATATTTTTTCATCGGGGTTTTTCCTCCAACAATTTAAGCACGGTGTATGCTTTGGCCGCTTGTTGTTTGACGGACGTACCGGCCGCAGCGGGGGCAAAACGCAACGCTTCGAGTTGTTGCCACAGCGTGGCAAAAGAACGGAGTGTATCGTTGGGATAACCGCGTTGTTGCAGGGAAGATACCACTTCTTTAAGCGGTGTACTGCCGGTATGAATATTTAATTTGTGGGCCAAGTACAGCGAGAGTGCTTCGGAAATTTGTTCGTAGGAAGTAGCTTTTTGCAAACTGCGTTTGGCTTCCCCGTATGCGCGGGTGGAGGCGGAACGGTTGCGCCCCAGTAAGCAGAAAAGGAGTGTCAACCCGACCAGCCCCAACGCGGCCCAATTGATATATTCAAAGCGCGATAAACGTGCCAGGAAATTTTCTTGCGGGGCGGGGGTTGTTTTTAAGTAAGTAATATCGGAGCCCAATGTTTGCAAGCCATTGTTAGAAGGCAGAGAAGTGCTGAAATCTACGCTGCGGTTGGCGGCAGAGGAAGGGTTCACTTGCAACGAAATCGGTTGGGTTTGTAACGTTTTGTATTGCCCGAGGGTAGGGTCAAAATAGGTCCATTCAATCGGCGGGATGGTATAAACGCCGGGGGAAGAAGGGACTAACACGGTTTTGAATGTTTTATAGTTACGTTTGCCGGTGCCGGAAGCAGGGGCAACCGGGTAACTTTTGAACCCGGGCAGTTCCGGAAAATTCAAATCTTTGACGGTTTTTAAATTGCCCGAATGGGTGACCGTTACGGATAAATTCACACTTTCTCCGGCTTCAACCTCTTTGGGGTCCGCGGCGGCCGAAAGTGTGTATCCGGCCCCTACGGCTCCGTAAAAAGAAGCGGGGCGCCCTTCGGTAGGAAGGGGACGGATTTGTACATATATCGGTGCCGACTCAAAAACACGCGGCGTGGCGGAAACGGGCGTGATACCGAACAACCGGTCAAACCAGTTAAAGGGAGAAGCGGTAAACTCGATAGATGCCGAGGAAATAGTGCCTTTTCCGGGGGCGGCTCCTACCAACTGGTAGCGCATTTCCCGGTAATAGAAAACGCGGTCTCCGATAGTTTGGTGCCCCTCGCTGGATCCTGCATCTTCCATGAACAAATTGGATACTTCCGGTGCGTGATAAGGGGCGTTATCAAACGCTTGGGCATAATAAAACCGTACGGCCAATGTAAAGGATTGTCCGACGTAAGGGCGCGAGTTGCTCACAGCCGATACCAAGAAAAACGGTTCGCTTTGGCCGCGTTTATACGCTTGTTGTGTCAGCTCGCGCGAAGTGGAAAGGGTCAACGCTTCTCTGGGGGTTAAGTTCCCGGTGCCGTTAATATGCTCCATCCCGAAAGGCGGAGAAAGCGGATCATCTGCTGGCGGTATATCGGTGGCAGTGTTGGTTGCGGTGGCAGAATCGGTAGCCACGGTAGTGCCGACGACAGCGGGTGTGGGAGAAGAATTGGAGGTAGCGTCGCGGTAAATGCGTATGTTAATAGGGTCCGTTTGGTAGGTCTGGCCGTTGTAATCAATCCGAATCGGCCCGATGGTGGCATTTCCTACTAAACGCGGAACGAGTATATAACGAAACTCGTACGATGTCTTGCCGTTGATAGAATAACTATTGGATACTCTGGAATAGACATTGAAAGCGGGTAAACTGGGTAACTGCGGACGAATATTTGTGCCCCCTTGTACATGCAAGGACAGCGTCATTTCATCATCCAGTGAAATTTCTGTTTTATCTACTTGGGCCGTTATTTGGATCTGTGCCCAAACAAGCGGTGTGCACAACATCCATACAAACCCTAACCACGCTTTTCTCATTACCAATCTTTCTCCACGTTAAAATTGTTCCCGCTGCCGCGGCCTTGCTGCGAAGGCGCTTTTTTCTCGTTGTTGCGGGCCATTTGCAAAATGCGCTCCGCATCTTCTTGGTTCATTTGTTGCGGTTGCGGTTGTTGCTTGGCTTCTTGCTGTTGGTCTTGAGGGGACTGCCCACCGTTGTCGGATTGGTCTTTGTTATCCTGGTTGGGAGAATTTTTATCCTCGTTTTTGTCATTTTGTTTGTTTTGGTTATTTTTGCTGGGCGGATTGGATAACACCAATTGTAAATTGTGAATGGCTTCTTTGTCGTTGGGATTTTTTAAAATGGCTTGTTTGTAGGATTCGATGGCTTTTTCTTTGTTGTTGGCGCGGTAATACGTATTGCCCAAATTAAACAACGCATCTTGTTGCAAACGGCTGCCGTCCTGCGCCGATTGGGTAAAAGCTTTTTCGGCAGCGGAATAATCTTTTAGAAAATAAGACGAAGCTCCCGCCCCAAAGGAGGCCTGCGTGTTTTGCGGTTGTTTCTTTAAAATTTGATTATAAACGTCCAACGCTTGCCCGTATTTTTGCGACTTATACAGTTTGCCGCCTTCGCGTAAATCCGCCCGCACCCCACCCAGCAAGGGCAGCGCACAAAAACAGCAAAGTAGCGTGAGGTAATGCTTCATATATTCATTGTACCTTTTTTGAAGATTCTTTTTTCTGTCCGCGCGGCCAAAACAAATAGACGGCCAAACAAAGGATTGCCAGCCCCAACGGGAAGGCATAACGGTTTTTGTAAATTTTGTGAGCGGCCGTTTTGGCTGTGGAACGGTCTACCCCTTTTAAAGCGTTTTCTACTTCGTTGGCTACGCGGGCCGGGGAAGAATAGGCAATGTAGGTGCCTTCGGTGGCTTTTGCCAATTCCACGAGGGTTTTTTCATCCAATTTGGAAACGACGGTTTTTCCCTCTTTGTCTTTCTTGTATTCAAGCACTTTGCCGCTTGCATCCACCTTGTCGGGCAGAATAGCTCCCTCTGTTGTGCCGATGCCGATGGCAATCACACGGATATTATTTTGCTGGGCGACTTGTCGGGCGGCCTGTAATTCTTCCGGGGAATGGTCTTCCCCGTCGGTCAGCAGAATAAGGGCTTTTTTGCCGGGATATTTGGACAACATACGGGCGGCCAACGTAACCGGCGCGGCTAAAGCAGTTCCCGGAACAGGTAACATATTCGGTTGTAAACGGGCAATAAACGATTCCAACGCTTCCGTATCGGTGGTAATCGGGCATTGGATAAACGCTTGCGAAGTAAATGCGATAATGCCGATGCGGTCGTCTTTGAGTTGGTTGACTAACATTTGGAGCATTTGCTTGGCGTTGTCCAATCGGTCGGGGGAGAGGTCTTGCGCCCGCATGGAAGCCGATACGTCCACCGCAATTACCGTCTGTGCAAATTGGCCTTCGGTCTGTACGATTTCCGTTCCCCATTGGGGCCCGGCCAACGCCATAAACAGGAAGAAAACCGCTGCTATAAAAAATACGCTGCGCCAAACGGAAGGTGCCCGCAGCGAGGCGGTCAATTTTTGGTATGCTCCCGCGCCAAACAACGCGTGTACATACCGGTTTTTAAGTCGTTTGCCTAACCACAAAACAAGCAAAAGCCCCAGTAATACCGGTACAAAATAGACGAAATAAAAAGGTTTCGCAAATAAATTCATTTAAGGTACCTTTATAAAAACAAGTTTTTCCAAAAAGAAAGCAACCAATATGCCGCCCAATGCCCACAGCAAAAGCGGGAAATAAACGTCCGTTTTATTGACGGAAGAAGACGGCGTGAAAACGGTTGTTTCCAATTCGTTGATTTTTTCGTAAATTTGCTCGAGTTCCCGTTCGTTTTTTGCGCGGTAGAATTTGCCGCCCGTCAAATTGGCAATTTCCATCAGAAGTCCTTCGTTAATTTCATCTTCCTCACTGGAGAAAGCCGTTTCGCCCGGCGCACTGGCGGTGCCAATGGTGTAGACACGGATGTTGTAACTTTGGGCTGCTTTGGCTGCTAAAACCGGCGTGACGGCCCCGGCGTTGGAATCTCCGTCCGTGAGTAAAATGATTACTTTGCTTTTGGCTTTGCTGTCTTTGAGGTGGTTGACCGCTACGCCCAGTCCGTCACCAATGGCGGTCCAATGCGGGTCCACCATACCTAAAAACATGGTAGAGATATATTCTTGCAGGGCTTCGTGGTCCAGGGTAAGCGGAACTTGCAACATGGCCTGATTGGCAAATACCACTAAGCCGATCCGGTCGCTGGGGCGCTTGGTCACAAAGCGTTTGGCGGTTTCTTGGGCAGCAATAAACCGGTTGGGCAAGAAATCTTGTTTTTGCATGGAGGCCGACACGTCCATCAGTAGCATAATGTCCACGCCTTCGGTAGGGGGGAGAACGGTGCGTTCTACTCGCATGGGCCGTGCCAATGCTACAATGAGCAAACATAAACTGAGCAAGTAAATAAATTGCGGTAACCAATCGGTAAACAACACGCGCAACGAAGTTTGTTCCGGTTGTAAATGTGCTAACGGAAAATGAATGCGGCGGTTGAAATTCCCCTTATATAAAGAGGCCGCTACCGCAATGGCAAAAGGAAGGACCAACAAAAGCAAAGCATACGGTCGGGCGAATTCTACGTGAGTGGCCAGGAAACGGGTAAACACCATGGCAAAAAAACTAAAAATCGTCAGCCCGCTCAAAATGGCCAACAGCCATAGTTGCAAACGCTGATTTTTTGTGTAAAACGAACGGCTGATGACGGCCGCAAAAAGCAAAATGAGGAAGATAAAAAATAAAGCGGTCATTTTTTCTCCTCCTGGGTGGTGGGCGGTTGCGGAGTTGTTTTACGGATGAGCGTTTGCAAATAGGTAATATCCCGGTTGCGTTGCGCTTCCGAAGGAACAACCTTGGCAAATTTTACCAAATCTCCGGCGGTTAAAAATTCTTTCAGTTCCGGCAGTACGGGGTTTAAACCGTTTATTTTTTTAGCATGGCGCAACAGTTCGGTGGAAGTGTCGGCCGAAGCATCCATAGAGAAGCGGCGCCACAGGTATTCGCGCAGAATGTCAAAAAGCGAAATGTAGAAAATTTTGTATTGTTGTTTTTCCCATAGGCCGCTATTAACGAGAGCGTCAATTTTGGACAGTGCAATCACGTGGCAAGGGCGGTTGTCCACTTCTTTGCCGAAACGTTGCCAGGCCGGGCCTTGGTCTTCCGTTTTTTTGCGTCCCCAGAATAATAAATAAAGGATGATTCCCAATATAAGCGCTACGAGTAACCATTTGAGCCAACTTACCGGAACTTTCGGGTTGCGGATTTCGCGCAAGTTAGGGTCTTTAAATAACCGGACGGGTTTAACGGTAATCGGGAATTCCAACGTGTGGGAAGACGGTGCCGTTGTGGCCGATTGTACGTCCAGCGTGACGGTAAAAGTGGAGAGTTGCAGCGCAAAAGGCATTACGGTAAAACGGAAAGCGGTGGTGCCGGGGGAAGTTTGTTCTTGTTGCTTATCGGTGATTTCAAAATCTTGTGTGGCCGGTTGGCTGCTCAACGTAACGGTAGTGCCGGGCGTGTGGGTAACAATCAGCGCTGCCTCAAAAGGTTGTGCGAATGAGGCCGTTTCGGGCACGTGGGACTCTGCCACCTGCACCGTTTGCGCACGGCCGGGTACGAGACAAAGGATACAGGCAAAAAGAAAAATCAATTTTTTCATATTATTTCCGTATTTTTTTAGCCCGCTGTTTGAAAAACGCAATGACAGGATCGGCTGTGGAGCCGGCCGTATCAATTAAAATCGGTTCTACTTTGTAGGGCTGAAATAATTTTTTCAAATCGTCGCTTTGGTGTTGACGGTAATTTTGCAATGCCTGGTTGAGTTCACCCGAGGCCAAACTGAGTGTATCTTCTTCGCCTGTTTCCGGGTCCGTTACTTGCAAACAGACAGGCAACCGCGGCAAGGAAAGTTCCCGTTTGTCCTGCAGAATAACCGGGATTAAATCAAATTTTTTGGCGGCCAATTTAAACGGTTTTTCGAAGGAAGAGACCGGGGAAATAAAGTCCGACATTAAAATCAAAATCCCGGAGTGTTTCATCACTTTTAAAAGTGTTTCCAAACACAAGCCGATATCGGTTTTACGGTGTTTGGGTTCAAAAGCCACCAGTTCGCGGATAAGGCGTAAAATATGTTTTTGGCCTTTGCGCGGCGGCAGGAAAAGTTCCACTTGGTCCGAGAATAACAAAAGCCCGACTTTATCGTTGTTATGCAGCGCCGAGAATGCAAACAACGCGGCTAACTCCGCGGCGGCTTCCAATTTAAGTTTATCGGCCGAACCGAAATGTTGCGAACCGGATACATCACACGCGATAAACAGCGTCAGTTCGCGCTCTTCGTTAAATTTTTTAATGTAGGGGACCCCGGTGCGGGCAGTGACGTTCCAGTCGATATTGCGCACGTCATCGCCGGGGGAGTATTCCCGCACTTCGGAAAATTCAATCCCCTGGCCTTTAAACGTGCTTAAATATTCTCCGGCAAACGTCTCCGATACCAATTTATTGGTTTGGATTTCAATCTGCCGGACTTTTTTTAATATTTCCGCTGTGTCCACGCGGTCCTCCGGCACTACGGTACATCAACCGTATCGAAAATCTGTTTGACAATCTGGTCCGAGGTGACGTTTTCGGCCTCGGCTTCATACGACAAAAGCACGCGGTGGCGTAGCACATCCAAACCGATGGCTTTGATGTCTTCGGGGGTAACGTAACCGCGACCGTTTAAGAAGGCATAGGCCTTGGCGGCTTGCGTCAGGAAAATGGTGGCACGCGGGCTGGCCCCGTACGCAATATAGGAAGACAATTTTTCCAACCCTACGTCTTTGGGATTGCGGGTGGCAAACACTAAGCTGACGATATAATTTTTGATTTTATCGTCCACATAAATACCGTCGCACACTTGGCGGGCTTTGAGGATCATTTCCGGGGTAACTTGGGAATTTAGTTCAATTTTTTGGTGGCTTGCCATTCGTTCCAAAATCTGTTTTTCTTCGTCTTTGGTCGGGTAGGTGACAAGCACTTTAAGCATAAAGCGGTCCACTTGCGCTTCGGGCAAGGGGTAGGTACCTTCTTGTTCCACCGGGTTTTGGGTGGCCAGTACCATAAAAGGAGCGGGAAGGGGGTAGGTTTTCTCGCCGATGGTTACTTGGCGTTCCTGCATGGCTTCCAAGAGGGCGCTTTGCACTTTGGCGGGGGAACGGTTGATTTCATCGGCCAGCACAAAGTTGGCAAAAATCGGCCCGCGTTTGGGATAGAACAAGCCGTCTTTGGGGTTGAAAATCAGCGTACCGGTAATATCGGCCGGTAACAAATCCGGGGTAAATTGGATGCGTTGGAAAACGCCGTGAATGGCTTGGGCCAACGTTTTAACCGCCAACGTTTTGGCCAAACCCGGTACACCCTCAATAAGTACGTGCCCGTCGGCCAGTAAGGCCACTAACATTTTTTCCAGCAGGGCTTCTTGCCCTACGATTACTTTACTGATTTCCCGTTTTAAATCTTGCAGAAATAAACTTTCTTGTTGTGCTTGTTTGTTGATGGTAGAAATATCCATACAGCAACCCCCTAGTGGTATTTTCTTACATTATAAAAAAAATAAACAAGTTTGTGAAGGTAAAAAAGGATTATTTTTTGAATCGTTTGAGTTGCTTTTTTCTTTTGTAATGGCGTATTAATTTAACGGCGCAATAGATGCAACAGCCATACGCAAATAAAAGGGGCGGAAGGAAGATTAGAATCCCCACACGTGGCAGGGTGGACACAAACAGCGTCAACAAAACGGCGGCTGTTGTTACGAAAATGAGGTTCAAAATATATTTATCTGCTTGCTCGGCAGAAAGCGGTACGGGCATGCTTTGATGCGAATGGGTACCCGTGCGCAAGTGGGTTTGAATTTGTTCTTCCACAAAATTCCGGTAATCTGTCACAAGGTTGCCGGTGCTTTCCCCTGCGCTTAACGGACGAGAAGGAGGTTGGTTGGACGAGGCATTGCTCAGTTCTTCGTAAAGATCACGGTTACTACCGGCGTTGTTTTTTAATAGGGCGGCGTAACGTTGCACATCCTGTATGTCGGAGGGATTGTCTTGAAATAAGCGTTCCTGGCCGCTTCCTTTGTAAGGGGTGGAACTATATGGAACTGTAAACTTATACGAAAAAGAAGCAAAACGGTTGGCGTAATCCAATAACGGAAAAATCCCTTCTATATCGCAAAAGTGAATAAATGTGTAAATAGCTGTTTTGTGCCCAAAGGATAATGTTAACGACGTCACCCGGGGGGTCCATGTTTTATCGAAATGTCGTTTCTTGTCAATGTGAATCGTTAACTGCAGGGACGTTTGTTCGTAAGCAAGAAAAACGGGTTCCTCCTTCAGCAATAAAACGCCCGTGGGTTGAAAATCAAGCTCGGTGATATCGTCTCTTTTAGCGAGGGGAACATCCCGAAAAAATAAGAAAAAATAGTACTGCGTGCCAATAACAAATAACGCGTACAACGTGGCTGCAACCAACACGAGCGTCAGTAAAAAATCTTGATCGGCGATGGTTGCTTTCATTGTTCCCAACCACAGCTTAAAAGGGGTGGCCCAACTGCCTGTGTACCAACGGCAAATTACCCAAGCAAGCGGAACGCCCGCCACGATCAGCCAACGAAACAATTCCCGGCCGGAGGGTAATTGGATGTTTCCTAGATTAAATCCGTCTGTGGAAAGATTGATCTTGTATTTCATTTATCTTCGTTGCAGTTGTTTCAATTTATTTTTGGTCCGGGAGTAACGCCATAAATTGCGCACACCGTCTAACGCCAACAATACTATCAATCCGGTAAACAGCCAAATGATGAAGCGGTTTTCGGGTGTTTTAGCTGTGGGAAGGAGGAGAAAGATAAAACAACACAATAAAATGCTTATCCAAACCAATCCTACACAAATACTAAAGATTCGTCTTGGCGGGAAGGGTAAATGAATGCCGTATCTTTGATGGTTTTGAATTTGTTCCCGTACAAATTGTTGGTAATCCAATAAACTGTTGCGAGAACTGTGTTTTTGAAAAGTATACGAAAATCCGCCAAAGCGGGAGGTAAGTTCCAAAAGCGGGAAAATTTCTTCAAACCCGCAACGATGTTCCACCGAATAAGTAACGCCTTCATAAGTAAATTCCAGCGTGAGTTGAATTACTTTATTCACGTGACCGTTTTTGCCTTGGCGGACGCGGTCAATGTGAATCACCATTTCCAGCGACGTTTGGTCGTAAGGTAAAACGATGGGAAGTTTCCCTTCTAAGATAACGTCGGCCGGTTGAAAATCTAAGGCCCGTATATTTTGATTATCGCCGCTGCCGAAGATCTTTGCAAGTGAAAACGGAGGATTGATTTTAAATTTCATACGCTTCATTGTACACAATAAAAAGCGTTTTGTGTGAAGAAACGGAGCGCTCGATTTTCCCGAATTATTGAAAGGATTTTTCTTATTAAAAAGTTCCCGGGTTGTTAATTGGGGCGCTTGTTTCGGGGGACGGCTTCTTCCATTTTGTCGGATAAAGTACGTTCAAACATTTTTGCCTCTTCGGAAGGAAATTCCGAAGAAAATATTGCGTTCGGAGCGTCCGAAACGAGCCCCGCAGGTTTGCAATCATACGTAAAGGCGTATGCAAAATCATGAAAGCGGCTCGCAAACGCTAAAATAGCATCAAGGTCTTTTGTTTCTGTGCCGGGGGAAAAAGGAGATTTCAAAAGGTACTTTGGGGCATAGGCACGATAATCCACGGCGTGGTCTATTTCAAAAATGGATAATCCGTCGACCGCATCATGAAAGCGCAGTGTAATCAAGGTAATTCGCGGTATACAGGTAGCATTTGGCCCGAAGGAAATATGCGTGATGCGCAGTATCAGTTTTAAGCGTAGTGCTTGGTAATCAAATCGTTCGGTTCCGTCTTCATAGTGCACTACCATGTGCGAAGGCATAAAATCGATAGCTTTTGCAATGCGCGTTTTGCTTAGATGTGCCCAACGCCGATATTTAAAATAGCAATAAAGCGGACGGAGACAAATAAAGAGGAAAAGACACAGGAAGAATTTGACTAAAAAAGAGGAACAGGCATCTCGCGGCACCCAGGCGAAGGGACCCCCTATCATTATAAAGCAAAATATCAAAAACAAAAGAAAGGGTAGGCCGATAGCGGATAGAAGATGTAAATTTTGTGTACCGGGGTGTTTGATTTTAAGGCGCATGAGGAATCCTGTTTGCGTGTTTAAATTCCTTTCATTTTAAAAAATTTATTTTCAAAAATAAAGTCCTCTTGTCAAACGGGTAAAAAAAGTTATAATAGAGGTATCTTCTCTTTACAAGGAGTGTCTTGTGACAGACAAATTGGAAGTTTTTTCCCCGGTGGGTGGGACGATTGTTTCGCTATCCCAAGTGCCGGATCCCGTTTTCAGTGAAAAAATGCTCGGCGACGGTGTGGCCGTAGACCCCAGCGAAAATACAATAGTAGCTCCCTTTGACGGTAAAGTAGTAAATCTCAACAAAAACTTACACGCAATTACACTTTCTAACGGTACATTGGATGTATTGCTTCACATCGGTCTTGAAACCGTACAATTAAAAGGAAAAGGATTTAAAGCGTTGGTGGCAGAAGGGGCCACCGTGACCAAAGGCCAAGCGCTTATTGAATTTGATAAAAAATTTGTGGCGCAAAACGCCCCCAGCACGTTAGTGATATGTGTTCTAACGGCGCCGGCGGATACGCCCGTTACGGCTTGTTGCGGGGTTGTGCGCGCCGGTGATAAATTATTTACCGCGCAGGGGGCTGCGTTGGGTACATCTGCCGCGCAAACCGGCGGAAAAAGTTTCCAATCTGCGCCTATTACGATTGTTAACCCCAACGGTTTGCATGCCCGCCCGGCCGGAGTGTTGGCACAAAATGCCAAAAAATTTCCGTTCCCCGTTACCTTGCACAAAGGCACCCAATCGGCCGACGCTAAAAGCGTGGTGGGTATCATGGGATTGGCGCTTAATTTGAACGATACCTTATACATCTGTGCGCATACGGATAATGAAAAAGAAGCCCAAACTGTGTTGCGCACATTAACCGAACTTATCCAAAGCGGTCTGGGGGAAAAGGGCGCGTACGTGGTCCCTCAAAAAACCGCCGCTCCGAAAGCGGCCGTGGTAATCAAAAAAGCGCCGTTATCGGTGGCCGTTAGAGGATTAACGGCTTGCAGCGGTTTGGCGGAAGGAAAAACATTTTTATTGCAACACAAAGAAATTTCTTTTACCGAAAATGCCGCGAACCCGTCCGACGAGCAAATGGTATTTGACGACTGTTTGTTGGTGCTGACGGACCAGTTGGAAAAAGAGAGGGAGTCCGCCCCCAATAAAAGTGCCAAAACAATTGCGCAAGCCCATTTGGAAATGTTGCAAGATCCGTTCTTGGCCGACGAAACAAAGCGTTTTATTGCACAAGGTAAAACCGCTTCTTACAGTTTTAACGAGGCCGTACGCAAAAGCATCGACCTGTTGCGGGCTACGGGCAGTACGTTCTTGGAAGAACGTATTGCCGATTTTAAGGACCTGCGCCGGCGGATGATTTTGTTGTTAAACGGGCAGGCCGATACATCTTACCAATTCCCGCCAAACACGGTGGTATTGGCCGAAGAATTGTTACCTTCCGACATTTCCCATTTCAATGAAAATGTAATCGGGGTAGCCCTCACGGCCGGTTCTCCCACGGCTCACGCCTCTATTTTATTGCGCAACAAAAATATTCCCACGCTGGTGGGTACGCATGTTTCTTTTGATGAAATAAAAGACGGTACCGTTGCCTTTATAGATGCCCAGGAAGGGAACTTGTTTTTGGCCCCGGACCGTGCCACGCAAAAACAACTGCACGAACGGTGCGAACGTGTCCACGCACAACAAAAAGAAGATTGGGAAAAACGCTTCTCTCCGGCCGTTACAAAGGACGGTACGACGGTAGAAGTGGGGGGAAACATTAATAGCGAAGAAGATGCCAAAGCGGCTTTCCAAGGCGGGGCCGATTCGCTGGGGTTGGTGCGTACGGAATTTTTATTCTTGCAGGAAGTGGAGCCCCCTTCCGAGAAAAAACAAGCCAAGGAATACCAGGCCATTGTGTCTGCGCTGGAAGGGAAACCGGTTACGTTGCGCACGCTTGATATCGGCGGGGATAAGCCCGTGCGGTATTTGCCGATTGCGCCGGAAGATAACCCCATGATTGGGATGCGCGGGGTGCGTATTTATGATGATAATTTAGAAGTGTTCCGCACGCAAGCGCGCGCTATGTTGCAGGTGCAACCGGCTAAAGCCCTGCGCATTATGCTCCCAATGGTAGGTTTTGTGAAGGAGATGAAACATTTCCGCCAAATTATTGAAGAAGAAAAACAAAAACTGGGCGTAAAAGAGAAAGTCCAAATTGGGATGATGATTGAAATTCCGGCGGCGGCACTCATGGCGGAACAATTTGCCAAAGAGGCCGATTTCTTCTCCGTAGGTACCAACGATTTGACGCAATACACCTTGGCCATTGACCGCGGGCACAAAGTGCTCAGCACACAGGCGGACGGACTTTCGCCGGCGGTGTTGCATCTGATCGGTCAAACTTGTGCGGGCGCCCAAAAATACAACCGCCCCGTAGCGGTTTGTGGGGCCATGGCCGGTGATTTACAAGCCGTGCCGTTGCTTATCGGGTTGGGTGTGCGGGAATTGGCCGTCGGTGCGGGCGCGGTGGCGCAAGTAAAAGCGTTGGTGCGCAGTTTGAAGTTAGCCGATTGTACCGCAGCCGCACAAAAAGCGTTGACGTTAACGGATGCGGCGGCCGTGCGTGAATTTGTACGTAAAACATTTAATATCTAGGAGAAAGTATGACGTCTCTAAAAACATTTTTTGCCCTGGTAGGGCGCGGACTTGTAAAACTGGGTAAAGCCCTCATGTTACCCATTGCGGTACTTCCGGTAGCGGGACTACTCTTGCGTTTGGGACAGCCGGATTTACTTGATATCGCGTTTATTACAGCAGCCGGAAATGCGGTGTTTGCCAATTTGCCGGTTATTTTTGCGATTGGTGTGGCCATCGGATTTGCCGAAGAAAATCACGGTGCGGCTGCGTTGGCCGCTTACGTGGGGTATGTGATTTTAACCTCTGCGCTCAAAGTGCTTAATGCGGATTTGGATATGGGCGTGCTGGGCGGCATCATTGCCGGTGTGACGGCGGGGCTACTGTACAACCGTTATAAAAATATCCGTCTTCCTTCGTACTTGGCGTTTTTTGGCGGGCGTCGTTTTGTGCCGATTGTTACAGGCGGTGCGTGTTTATTAATTGCGTTGGTGGCCTCGGTGGTTTGGCCGTATATTTCAAGCGTGATTGCGCTACTGGGCAATTGGACGATTCATTCGGGTAATATCGGCTTATTTTTCTATGGGTTAGCCAATCGGTTGCTCATTCCGTTAGGGTTGCACCATATTTTGAATAACTTGGTTTGGTTCCAATTTGGCGATTTTGCCACCGTGCAAGACGGCGTAAATATAATAGTACACGGCGATTTGACCCGCTTTTTTGCACAAGATCCGTCGGCCGGTGCATTTATGGCAGGGTTTTTCCCGGTGATGATGTTTGGGTTGCCCGCCGCGTGTTTGGCTATGATCCGCACCGCGCATCCCAGTCACAAAAAAGCAGCTATCGGGTTGTTACTGTCGGTAGCATTTACGTCTTTCCTGACGGGGATTACCGAACCGATTGAATTTTCTTTTATGTTCTTGGCCTTCCCGCTGTATGTGTTGCACGCCGTACTTACGGGGTTGTCTTTGGTAGTGATGAATATTTTGGGAGTGAAACTCGGTTTTACATTTTCTGCCGGATTGTTTGACTATTTACTCAGTTTTAAATTAGGGACCAACGGATGGTATTTGATTCCGGTGGGGCTTGTGTACGGGGCCTTGTACTATTGCTTGTTTGTGTGGGTGATTCGCAAGTGGAATTTGAAAACGCCCGGGCGTGAGGAAGACGCCCCCGCGCAAGTGGCTTGTGTCGCAGGTTCTGCGGTTGCTATGCAACCCACTGCGCCGCAAACGGATGCGCCGGATCATTCCCGCGCCGCAGAATATTTAAGTGCGTTGGGCGGAAAAGAAAATATCCAAACACTGGACGCCTGTGCCACGCGGCTACGTTTGGAAGTAAAAGATGATACCCGTGTGCAAGAAGCATTGCTTAAAGCATTGGGCGCGCGCGGCGTGGTAAAAAGCGGCGGCGGAGTGGTACAAGTGGTTATCGGGCCGGAAGCCGATTTAATTTGCAGTGAAATCAAAGAAAAAATGAAATAGAGGTTCTTATGCGTTTTGTGCTGACCGATCAAAATTTAGGGCAGTGGGCTGCCGATTATATCGTTGAAAAGATAAACCGTTTTGCGCCCACGGCAGATAAAAAATTCGTGTTGGGGTTGCCCACGGGCGGTACGGTGGTAGATATGTATGCCGGGCTGTGCGCCGCGTATGAACAAAGAAAAGTAAGTTTCAAACAAGTGGTAACTTTTAATATGGATGAATATGTTTCCTTGCCTAAAACGCATCCGGAAAGTTATTACGCTTACATGCACCGCAATTTGTTTGACCATATTGATATTGACCCGAGTAATGTGCATATTTTAAACGGCAATGCGCCCCACTTGGAACAAGAATGTGAAAAATACGAGCGAGCCATTGCTTTTAACGGCGGGATTGAATTGTTTTTAGGCGGGGTAGGCCGTAACGGCCATTTGGCATTTAACGAACCGGGCACGCCGTTTTCTTCCCGCACGCACCGGGTGGCCCTTACCAAGAGCACCATTGAGGCCAACGCACGGTTTTTTGAAAATGATTTGTCCAAAGTTCCCACGGAGGCGTTAACAGTGGGGATTGGGACGGTTACCGATGCCAGAGAGGTATTGATTTTGGTAAAAGGGGAGAAAAAAGCCGCGGCCATGCGCCGTTTGGTGGAAGAACCGCCTACGGTCGATTGCCCCATTACCGCACTGCGCAACCACCCCAATGCCACCATTTTGGTGGACGAAGGTGCGTGCAAGGAGTTAAGCGCTGCCACGCAAGAAAAGTTGCGTGTGTTGCGCGAACGTGCGCCGGAGCAAAAATCTTGGACGTTGGAAATTTAATTTGTTGCCGACTATTCGTACTTTTACAAGCCCGCGTAAGCGGGCTTTTTTAGGGCCTTGAAAAAAAATTTTTTTCCATTACACTATGAGTATGGTTATTCTCAATAAAAGGAGGACTCCTATGAAAAAACTTTGGTTAGCCGTGTTGGCTTTATTACTTGTCACCCCCTTGTTTGCGCTCAATTCGGAAGAAAAGTCAAAGGAAAATGTGAATGCGCGGCAAATGGCGATTGATTTGGGTGTAATACTAATTTCCCAAGAAGTAGGAGGATTTACGGAGGAGGAATTCCCTGCGGATGAAAGATCGATGTATGCAGAAAATGTTCGTGAATTCTTGGAAGATCCGGTAGATGAAAATTTCTATTTAGAAGAAATTTCTGCGGTTATGCTAGACATTTGGTTGGCTGAGCAAAGTGAGTTTTTTTATGAGGTCCGCAATAGCGTCAAATTGCGGCAGGAATTGTTAAAAGAAGTAGTGAAACCTGGTACGGAAATAAAGGCTGAAAAGAGAATTACCGAACAGGCAAAGTGGTATAACGATGCGGTACAGAGAGCACAAGCGTGGAATGAGGAGGATATGAAAGAACAAAAACGGAACATCATCCTTCAAAAATTGAAAGAAAATCGAATGGAAAAACCGACAGAACCGAAAGAAGCCCGCTCTCTTTTCCCGCTGGAGCAGAGACCGATGCGCGCTACCCCTTAAACATTTGAAGGATACAAATACAAAACCCCCGGACCTGCCGGGGGTTTTTGTTAGGAAAGCCGTTTGCCCGCTGTAAAATCAACGTTGTTTTAATTGTTCGATTTCCTGTTTTAATTTTTCAATTTCCTGTGTAATCGGGTCCGGAATGCGGTTATGTTGCAGGACCCCGTCCTTGGTAACGGCTTGGCGTACAATGCGCCCCGGTACGCCTACCACGGTACAGTTGGAAGGCACGTCACTCACCACAACAGATCCCGCCCCAATGCGTACGTGGTTGCCAATGGTAATGTTGCCCAATATCTTGGCTCCCGCACCTAAAATTACATTGTTGCCAACGGTGGGGTGGCGTTTGCCTTTGGACTTGCCCGTACCGCCCAGTGTCACTTGTTGATAGATCAGCACATCATCCCCGATAATAGACGTTTCCCCAATCACAATACCGGTGCCGTGGTCAATAAAACACCGCCGTCCGATTTGAGCCCCCGGGTGGATATCGATACCGGTAAAAATGCGCGTGAGGTACGACAAAAACCGCGGGATAAACGGAATATGCCAACGCAGTAATTTGTGGGAAACGCGGTGTATAACCAGGGCCTGTAAACCCGGATAACAAAAAATGATTTCCGCCACGTTTTTGGCGGCCGGGTCGTTTTCATAAATATTGCAAATGTCTTCTTTGAGTCGTTTAAACATATTTTTTCCTTTTGGTTACTCACTAAACAGCGCGGTGGACAAATACCGTTCCCCGGTGTCGGGCAATAGTACCACAATGGTTTTGTCTTTATTTTCCGGACGTTTGGCCAACTCCATTCCCGCCCAAAGTGCTGCACCCGCAGAAATTCCCACCAAAACCCCTTCCGTGTGGGCTATTTCGCGCCCGGCTTTAAAAGCATCTTCGTTTTGTACCGCGATAATTTCATCATAAATATGTGTGTCCAATGTATCCGGCACAAATCCCGCCCCAATACCTTGTATTTTGTGTGGCCCCGGTGTGCCTTTGGAAAGCACCGGCGACGTGGCCGGTTCTACGGCCACAACGCGCACTTTTGGGTTTTTGCTTTTTAAAAATTTTCCTACGCCCGAAATCGTGCCGCCCGTTCCTACGCCCGCTACAAAAATATCTACTTTTCCGTCGGTATCTTGCCAAATTTCGGGGCCTGTGGCAGCCACGTGCGCGGCGGGATTAGCGGGGTTTACAAACTGCCCCGGGATAAAACTGTTTTGCGTTTGTGCGGCCAGTTCTTTGGCTTTTTCAATGGCGCCTTTCATGCCTTGCGCGCCCGGAGTCAACACGATTTGCGCACCGTAGGCCTTGAGTAAACTTCGGCGTTCCGCACTCATGGTATCGGGCATGGTCAAAATAATTTTGTAGCCGCGGCTTACGGCTACGGCCGCCAGACCGATCCCGGTGTTGCCGCTGGTGGGTTCGATAATTGTGGCGCCGGGTTTAAGGAGCCCTTTTTTTTCGGCATCGTCAATCATAGCGGCGGCTACGCGGTCTTTGACGCTGCCCGCCGGATTGAAATATTCCAACTTGGCAAGCAACGTGGCCGGCAAATTATTTTTTGCTATCAAACGGTTTAATTGCAGTAGCGGAGTGTGTCCGATTAAATCTGTAAATTGCTGTGCGATTTTCATACAAGTATTATAAAAAACTGTGAGCCGCTTGAAAATAACTATTTTTTGGGGATTCAAAATGTTGCCAGAATTGATAGGGTTATCTAGCGGCTAACGCATTATTTTAGACAAAAGGGGACGTTATGTATTTAAACAAAGGGCTATGTATCGGATTGTTGTTGGGAATAGGCACTTGGGCACAAGCGCAAACGGCACCCAAAGAAACACTTGCGTCCGTAAAACACGAACAACGCGTGTTGCACCGCTGGGCAGCTACGCAAGAAGAAAGCAAGTGTGCATTGGAAAACGCATGGGCCGACGGGAAAAAGAAATTGCAAAAAATCGGGCTTGATATGGGTGTGGATGTTTCATACTTGGCACAGCGCGTGAGCCCCGGCGGTAAACAAACAGCCGTGCAAGGGGTGTACTACCCGTATCTGACGTGGAATTTGTTTCAGCACCGCGCGCTCGGCTCGGGGCAGCTCAACGTCAATTATACGTTGGTGCGCTACTGGGGCGTGCAAGGTGCCGCGTTGCAAGCGCGTGCCAAGCAAGCGGTTGCGTTTAACGATTACAGCACGAACCAGGATATTTTTTCACAATTTTCATACACGCACACGTTGCCCGGGCGACTCAATTGGCTTAGTTTTACCGTCGGGCAATTTCCGCTGTACAATTTTGACGGCACCAACTATTTAGATAACCAACAAACTGCCCTCATGAACTTTGCACTTTCGCAAAATGGTACTTCCGTATATCCGGCTTCTTCTTTGGGGGCATACGCGCAAGCACAAACAAAAGATTGGACGTTTGCCGCCGGTTACCAGGATGCTACCAATGTCACCGGACAAACAATAAAAGCAGATACGGCTTTTGACGGAAAATACACAGGGTTTATATCCGTTGCGTGGGCGCCGCAATTTAACATCGGTGCGGGGCAGTACAGTGTGCTTTATTATTATCAACCGTCGGTCGTACAACAACCGGGGAACACAAACGGTTGGTCATTGAATGTACAACAAAATATGGGAGATAAATGGGTATTATTCGGTCGCGCCAACGGTACAAGTAGCAACGTTACCGGAATAAAAAATTCGTACGCACTGGGCGGGGGATGGGTCAATCCGCTTGCGCGCAATAAAAATGATGTTATCTTATTGGGCGTTGCGTACAACCGTTTGAACGAAAAGGAATCGGGCGCTATGCGCCCGTCGGAAACGGCGGCGGAACTTGCGTGGGTGTGGGGAATCGGCAAGTTGGTAACCGTTACGCCCGACGTGCAATTTTATCCGCGTGCGGCTTTGAACGAAGCTAAAAAATTTGTAACCGTTGTCGGTTTACGCACAACGGTAATGCTGTAACCAAAGGAGAAAATTATGGAAAAAAACGAATTCGTATTAGGCACGCGCTATCCGACGCTGGCTTTCATTAGCGGCGGGGCCGGCCAAGCGGCGGACGGTATCCCGCCCCAGCCGTTTGAAACTTTTTGTTACGACTCCGCGCTCCTGGAAGCCAAAGTAGAAAATTTCAACATCGTTCCCTACACCTCCGTTTTACCCAAAGAATTATACGGCAATATTGTGCCGGTAAATAAAGTAACAAAATATTTCAAACACGGGGCCGTACTGGAAGTAATTATGGCTGCCAACGGCGCGCGTATTGAAGATCACAAAGCCATTGCCACCGGCGTAGGCGTGTGCTGGGGTAAAGACAAAAAAGGACAACTCATTGGCGGGTGGGCCGCGGAATATGTGGAATATTTTGATACGCCCATTGATGACGAAATTGCCCAAGGGCACGCGCACATGTGGCTCAATAAATCGCTCAGGCACGAATTGGAAATCCGCGGAGTGGAAAAGCACAGCGAATTTCAAATTTGGCATAACTACATCAACATCACGCAACCGTTTGCCTATTGTTTAACCGTCATGGGATTTTTGAATTTCAAATTTGCCGCGCCGGTAGATTTAAAATAAGCGGGTGAACTATGGCAAATAACAATCAAACCGCCGAAAAACTGGGCGTAATCGGTTTAGCGTGTATTGTAATCAGTTCCATGGTGGGGGGAGGAGTGTTTTCTCTCCCCCAAAATATGGCCGCCGGGGCCAGCGCGGGGGCTGTACTCTTGGCGTGGGCAATTACCGGCGTGGGGATGTATTTTATTGCCAATACGTTTGGGATTCTTGCGCGCGTCAAGCCGGATTTGACGGCCGGTATTTATATGTACGCGCGCGACGGATTCGGCCGTTACGTGGGCTTTACCATCGGCTGGGGGTATTGGCTGTGCCAGATATTTGGCAACGTGGGCTACGCGGTTATTACCATGGACGCGCTCAACTATTTTTTCCCGCCGCATTTTGCCGGGGGGAACAATTTGCTTTCCGTGGTGTGCGGTTCTGTGCTGATTTGGGGATTCAATATGATTGTGTTACGCGGCGTCAAGCAAGCGGCTGTGCTTAATATCGTCGGTACCATCGGCAAACTGGTGCCGCTTTTCTTGTTCTGCCTGATTTTATTATTTGCTTTTCACTTTGATAAATTTGACAGCAATTTTTTGGGCAAAATAACGCAAGGCGGCAAAGCATTGGGTAGTTTAACAACGCAGCTTAAAAGCACGATGCTTGTTACGTTATGGGCGTTTATCGGGATTGAAGGTGCGGTGGTACTCTCGAACCGTGCCCGTACGCAACGGGATGTGAGTGCGGCTACGTTTTTGGGATTTTTGGGGTGCCTTGTCATCTACATCGGGCTTTCGGTGTTGCCGTTTGGATTTTTAACACAGGCGGAAATTGCCGCAGTGGCGAACCCCTCTACGGCAGGCGTGTTGGAAAAAGTGGTCGGCCCGTGGGGGGCGTGGTTGATGAACTGCGGGTTACTCGTTGCGGTGCTGTCTTCGTGGCTTGCGTGGACGATGATTACGGCAGAAATTCCGGCCGCGGCCGCCCGAAACGGTACGTTCCCCAAAGCTTTTGCCAAGCAAAATAAAAACGGGGCGCCGTCTTTCTCTTTATGGATGACCAGCGCGCTCATGCAGGTGGCCATTTTGGTGGTGTATTTTGCCAACAACGCCTGGAATACGATGCTTTCCATTACCGGAGTAATGGTACTGCCCGCGTATTTGGCCAGTACGCTTTATTTGTGGAAACTGGTGGAAGACGGCGCGTACGAAAAAATCACTTCGCAAGGGCGGGCGGCCGCGTTGGCGACGTCCGTGCTCGGTACGGCGTACGCGGTGTGGTTGGTGTATGCGGCCGGGCTTAAGTATTTATTTTTGGCGGTCATCTTCTTGGCGGCCGGTATACCGGTATTTGTGCGTGCACGCAAACAACAAGCGGACGGTAAACCTATTTTTACCAAAGGGGAATGCGGTGTGATGGCGGTGCTGGTACTATTTGCATTGACTGCCGCGTATGCTTTTGGGCGCGGGCTGGTGCATTTATAAAAGGATAAAAATTCTTTTTATCCCCGTTTGCTGTCAAGCGGCGGGGATTTTTTGTCTTGTTTTTCGATTCCTTTTTTGTAGAATATATTTATGACGTGGATTTGTATTTTCTTCTTCGTACTGATACTGCTGGTGGTGTGGGGGTTTAAAATGTCGCGCGGGCGCCGTAAACCTTTATCGTGCACGCCGGCCGATTTTAACTTAGTATCGCAGAAAGTGCATTTCAAAACGCAGGACGGCCTGACGTTGGAAGGGTGGTTTGTACCCAATGCGGCCAGTACCAAAACCATTTTATTGGTGCACGGCTTTGATATGAACAAAGGCGATGTGCTCAAGCGTACCCGCTTTTTAGCTCAAAGTTACAATTTATTTTATATTGATTGCCGCGGTGCGGGCGGGAGCGAAGGTCACAGCAGTATGGGTACCAAAGAAAATATCGACGTGGCCGCGGCGGTGGAATATCTGCAGAAAAATTTCCCGTTGCAAGCGCGCGAAATCGGTTGTTATGGGATTAGCATGGGGGCGGCGGCCGTTTCGCATTATACCGCATCTAACGGTGGAATAAAATGTTTGCTTTTGGAATCTTCTTATTTCTCTTTTAAAAATGTAGCCAAACGTTGGGCGTGGCTCCATGTGCGTATCCCGTATTTTCCGTTGGTGGGGTTGGTGTTATTTTTAAAAGAAAAAACACAACATATCCAAGTGGAAGATTATGCGTTGCAAAGCACGGCGCCCAAAATTGCGTGCCCGGTGCTGATGATTCAGGGCGAGCACGACCGTTTGGCCCCCATCACCAAAGCGCGTAAAACGTATAAGAAATTAAGCGTGCCCAAAGAACTGTGGGTGGTCAAAAATGCCGGGCATACCTCCTGTGCCAAAGAAGGCGGCGACGCGTACGTGCAAAAAATACAGGAATTTTTCAAAAAATATCTCTAGGAAGAGAAATTTATTTTAGGCCTTAAAAATGGGTCTAAAGACCTATATGAAACTAGGTCTTTGGACCCTTGTTTCTGCACTCGTTTTTACCTATCCTGGATAGTAGCAGGAAAAACTAAACTGATGGAGGATAAGGTATGAAAAGAGTAATTGCGTTGCTCCTATTGTTGGGTATGATGGTACCCGTTTTTGCACAAGAAAACAAAACGTGGTATCCTTATGACGTCCCAGACGTAATAGAGCGTCAAGATAAGGTGTATAACTCCCTTTCTAACGCGCAACAAGAATTAGTAGATCGTCTTCTGGATCAAATTTATGATCCGATATACGATGAATTTATTGAGAATACTTACGCGGATGTAAGCGGACGGTTGTTACAGCTTGCGCAGAAATATCAGGAAGTGAAAGAAGCAGATCCACAAGTAGGTAGATTATTGGGGTCTATGATGGCATGGATTGATTTCTCATGCGAAGAGAGAGGAAATGATTTCTATTTTGCCCACTTTGTAATGGATACTGCCTTTAAGTTACAAAACGAAAGATTAACGGATGCATCAACTTTGATGCAGTTTGCCCGGGATTTACAGCAAGATTACGATTCTTTCCTAAAACAGTAAAGGAAAACAAGTAAATTATATGAGAAAAAATATGAAAAAAGTAATTGCGTTGCTCCTGTTGTTGAGCATGGTGGTACCTGTTTTTGCGATGGGGACCAAATTTGCGTGGTATCCGTTGGAGACAGAGTTGGTGGAAGACCAGATGAGGTGGACATATAATTCCTTCTCTAATTCTCAGCGGGCTCTTGTGGATGATTACGTAAATAAAGTTTTTGCTCCGGTGAAAGCAAAACTCAGTAAAGGGAGCTTCGCCACCCGGAAAGAAAAGATTGAAGCATTGCTCCAGCTAACGGATGATTACGAACAGTTGAAACAACGGGACCCAAAGGTTGGGAGATACTTTGGGGCTTATTTGGCGCAGCTTGCATTTGCCACAGAGGATGAGGACCCTTGTCCTTTTGCCAACGTGGTGATGGACCTTTCCAACAAAACGGAATATTTAACGGAAGGGAACAGACTGGGGGTTGATCTCTCTCTGAAAATACGGGACGATTACGATTCCTTTCGTGAGATGAAAATAGCAGAATATTAAATAAAATTCCCCGGGTTGACCCCCGGGGAGTTTTTTGGTTTGGTTTAAGATTTGACAGTTTTTATTTTACGCAGTGCACCGAGTATTCTACATATTTGCGTCTATCGGCAAGTTCCCCCAAATCGTGGTATTCAACGACAGGAGGTTCCAAGGTCTGTATGCATACGCTGCTGTATCCTTTTTGGCGGCATTGCCTCGGTTCCTTCCGTTTTACTTTGTAGGTAACGGCTTTTCTGTCAACCAGAGAGGAAGTTAGAAAGTTATTATCCCGAAAGAGAGAACCGTAATTCTTTAGATTCTTGTCATAGTAGTCATGCAATTCAACGAATTCTTCATATGACAGGTTGGGTTCCAACTTGCGTTCAAAATCAAGAAGCGGTTTTAAAATCGAAGCATACTCTTCTTTGGTGGGTAATCGCATTCCCAAATCGGTACAGAGATTTATGGCGTTATTTAAACTTTCCGCAAAAGTATTTCCTCTTTCTGAGATGGGCGGATTTTGCGTAACGCAGAGGCCCTGAATGTGTACACAATCTCGAGCAGCTCTCTGGTTGAATTCAATGAGCCGCTGTTTCTGTTCGCGGTCCAATTGTGCCCTATGCACTTTGTATCGGGCATCTGCTTTGGCGGCCTCCTTTAGGACCTTTCCATAGGATACAAGTTGCCAAGAAAAAATGCCGATTAACAGCATCATCCAGAAAACATTTTGAGTGCACCAAGGCGTTGCGCCTGCTTTGGCTGCTTTTAACTCTTTGAATACTTTTATCCAAATGTAGAATGCAATCAGTATGCATGCCACTCGCAAAGCGATTGTTAAAAAGGGAACGGTTTGAGCACCGCTCCAAGCTATTACAAGCGGTATAATGGCCAGTTGCCCTATCCATAGTTGGGCAAAAACAACCAAAAGAATCGTGTAAACCGTGAATAAGATGGCAATGAAAGTAAACATGAGGATATTGTACTTTATTACATAGTGCCGGGCAAGATAGACGTAGGCAAAGCAGTTTGCCTGCTTCGCCCCTTTCAATTTAGCAAAATAAAAAAACTGCCGTTTGGCAGTTTTCTTATTTCAAATGGTCGGGGCGACTGGATTTGCCTTCCGGTAAAATTCCTGACGGAATTTTCCGTTTTTTGTTTTTTTGCTCGTGGGTGGATTTTTCAAAGAAAAACGCCTTATTTCTAGGCGCGAACTTGCGAAGTATACTGGCGGAACGCGCGCGAAGCGCGGAGGTATTCAAGCAAGTGAGCAACAACGAAATAAAGCGTTTTAATAAGAAAAAAATCGGGGCGACTGGATTTGAACCAGCGACCTCACGGTCCCGAACCGTGCGCGCTACCATCTGCGCTACGCCCCGTAAATCATTTGCCCGGCATGCCGGACACGAAATTGTAAATGGTCGGGAAGGCGGGACTCGAACCCGCGATCTCTCGCACCCCAAGCGAGCGCTCTACCTCTGAGCCACTCCCCGTAGTACATCGTAAAACCTACTGCTTATTATATCATTCTTTTAGCAAATCTGCCAGTGTTTCTTTGATTTCCGTCAGCAGTTTTACGTCTGTCCGGACGGGAGTGGCGGATTTGCTTTGGGCGGGAAACTGATATTTGTTGAGTTGTTTTTTGGCCCCTTCCAACGTAAGTTTATGTTTGTAAATTAGGTCTTTTATTTTCAAAATGGTGTAAACATCCTCTTTGGTGTAACGGCGGTGGCCACTTTCCAAACGGATGGGGCGGATGAGCCCAAATTCTTTTTCCCAGTAGCGTACGGAATATTCCGGCACGCCGGTAATGCGTTTCACATCCCCGATGGAAAAATAATCCTTTTGTTCAATTTCCTCTAGTCCCATACAAGCATTATATCAAATCGGTAGATAGCCGTGCAGGCAAAACGAGGGACCCTGTTTTTGCAATTACACCACGCGTCGCGTGCATAAAAAACCCCGCCTTGCGGGCGGGGGAAAAGAATGTATTAGGGGAGGCATTTTAGAAGTACATAGCCCCCTCTTTGTAGAAAATTCGAAGCGTCGCAGGGCAATTGTGGAACCTCTATTCCGTCCAATATCACATGGCCCGCATCAACATTTTTGGTGTCGTATTTTGTTACCGAGCTTGGGTCATAAGTTCCTACCCTTCCAGCAGCCGGATCCCAACGGTTGTTGCTACTCCAAAAAGCGACATTTGCATACGTGGGGATTTGTGTATCGGCGTTCATGACACCAATCTGGGCGGACTCGTTGTCGGATCGGCTATAGCCGGCGTCCGCATCAAAAGTACCACCGTTATAAACGAATACCTCGTTTGCCTTCAATTCGGCTTGCGGAAAGTTGAGTTTTGCGTTCGGATGGTCAGCATCATAAGTAAACCCTTTTATTTTAACATCGGATAAAACGATGTCACCCGTATCTTTGCGCTGGGTGGCAATTACCACCCGGTTTTGATCTCCTGTTGTAGCATTGACCTTTCCCAATCTTAAATCTTCTGTTTCAAGTGCCGACCGAAAGGTAGCCGTATCCCTGATTTTTAACTGATTGTATATACCCAAGGGGGAAGGATTATACGCCACAGGCGGCACTTGTTCCGCGGCTACCGTCACGGGAACAAGAAAACATACACAAAGTGATAAAAATTTAAAAACCCTCATAACACGCTCCCGGGGCAGGGTGGAAGAAACCCCTGCTCCTCTAGTATAATTCTATAGAAAAAATCCGTTAAAATCAAGGGCTTATTTTTAATTTTTCTAATCCGAAAAAAAGAAAAAGGGGCGCTTTATTTGTTGTAAAATGTACAATATAGAAAAACCAAGGTGCGCAGGAGCTAGTTACATGACCGAGAAAAAACGTAAAAAATCGACGGTGTCTGCAGAGGAAAAGGAGCAAGCATTGCTAGACGTAATTGTGCGTAAAGTAAAAAAAGCACAGCGTATTTTTGCTTCGTACACGCAGGAGCAAGTGGATCAAATTTTCCGGGCGGCCGCTATTGCCGCCGCACAAAACCGTATCCCGTTGGCCAAACTGGCCGCGGAAGAAACGGGAATGGGTGTAATGGAAGACAAAGTAATTAAAAACCAGTTCGCTTCCGAATACATTTATAACCAATACAAAGATACCCGCACGTGCGGGATTTTGTCGGACGATGATGCGTTCGGGTACCGCCAAGTGGCCGAGCCGATCGGCCTGATTGCCGGTATTATCCCTACCACGAACCCAACCTCAACGGCCATTTTCAAAAGTTTGTTGGCACTCAAAACGCGTAACGGGATTATTTTTTCCCCGCATCCGCGCGCTAAAAAATGTACGATTGCCGCCTTAAAAATTGTACTCAAAGCCGCCGTGGAAGCCGGTGCGCCGGAAGGAATTATCGGCTGGATTGAAAATCCTACGATTACGCTTTCCAATGCGCTTATGCACCACAAAGACATCAGCTTGATTTTGGCCACGGGCGGGCCGGGTATGGTAAAAGCGGCGTACTCGTCGGGCAAACCTGCGCTGGGCGTAGGGGCCGGCAATACACCGGTGGTGATTGATGCTACGGCCAATATCAAAATGGCGGTCAGTTCCATTATTATGAGCAAAACGTTTGATAACGGCATGATTTGTGCCAGCGAACAAGCCGTAGTGGTGGAAGACGCTGTATACGAAAAAGTAAAAAAAGAATTTATTGCCCGCGGGTGCCATTTTGTAACGGGAAAAGACCGCGCAAAATTGGCGCATACCGTGGTGCAGGACGGTGTTTTAAATTCGGCCATTGTGGGCCAGTCGGCGGAAACAATTGCCAAAATGGCAAAAATCAAAGTGCCGCCGCACACCAAAATTTTAATCGCAGAGGCGAAAGAGGTCAGCCACCAAGAGCCCTTTGCCTGCGAAAAACTTTCGCCGGTGCTTGCGTTTTACCGCGCGAAAGATTTTAAAGAGGCGGTAAAATTGGCACGGGAACTCATCTTGTACGGCGGTGCGGGGCATACTTCGGTGCTCTATACCGACGAAGCCAACGAGGACCATATCGACGCTTTCCAAGATATGCCTACCGCACGTACGCTGATCAATATGCCTTCTTCGCAAGGGGCTATCGGGGATGTGTATAATTTTAAGTTGGCACCTTCTTTAACGTTGGGTTGCGGTTCTTGGGGCGGCAACTCGGTCAGTGAAAATATTGGAGTGAAACACCTTATGAACATAAAAGCCGTGGCAGAACGTCGTGAAAATATGTATTGGTACAAAGTACCGCAAAAAATTTATTTCAAACGCGGGGCCCTGTCGCAAGCGTTAGCCGAACTGCAGGATAAAAAACGCGCGTTTATCATCACGGATAAAACCATGGAACAACTGGGCCATGTGCGCACCGTAGCCGACGAACTGGAAAATTTAAACATCAAACTGCGCGTATTTTCCGACGTCATCCCGGACCCGGATATTGCCAACGTACACAAGGCCTTGGAAATAGCCCGCGCGTGGCAGCCGGATCTCATTATTGCACTGGGAGGCGGCTCGGCCATTGACGCCGGGAAAATGGTGTGGCTGATGTATGAAAACCCGGACACCAGTTTTGAAGATATTGCCATGCGCTTTATGGATATCCGCAAACGTATTTACGCCGCGGGGCCCATGGGCAAAAAAGCCACCATGGTGGCCATTCCCACTACATCGGGGACTGGGTCGGAAGTGACGCCTTTTACCATTATCACCGACGAAAAAACCGGCACCAAGTACGCCATTACGGACTATCAACTCACGCCCGATATGGCCATTATTGACCCGGAGTTTGTGCTCCACATGCCCAAAACTTTGACGGCGTATTCGGGCTTGGATGTACTGACGCACGCCATTGAAGCGTACACGTCCGTATTCTCTACCAATTTTACGGAGGGCCAAGCACTCGAGGCCGCGCGGCTTGTATTTAAATATTTGGAAAGTTCGTATAATAACGGCGCCAAAGATATTAACGCGCGGGAAAAAATGCACTATGCCGCTACCATCGCGGGAATGGCATTTGCCAACGCGTTTTTGGGGCTGTGCCACTCCATGGCGCACAAATTGGGGGCCATGTATCACGTGCCGCACGGACTGGCCAACGCGCTCCTCTTGTCCTACGTGATTGAATTTAACGCCACCGATAAACCTACCAAACAAGGTTTATTCCCGCAGTACAAATATCCGTTTGTCAAAGGGCGTTATGCCAAAATTGTGGATTATCTGGAGCCCGAAAATAAATTCAAAGCGGACAAAGATGCCAAAGTGCAACATCTTATCAATAAGGTGGAAAAATTAAAACATGCACTCAACATTCCCAAATCCATTAAAGAGTATGGCATATCGGAAAAGGACTTCCTTGCCAACGTGGATAAACTTTCCGAAATGGCCTTTGACGACCAGTGCACCGGCGGCAACGCCCGTTATCCGCTCATTAGCGAAATTAAGGAACTGTATTTGAAAGCGTACTACGGCAAGCCGATTAAACACAAAAAGAAATAACGGCAACAACTGTCGCGCTCACACGCTTTACGCAAAAAAAACGGCAAATGAAAATTTGCCGTTTTTTGTTGCTAACCCTGCCAACAATTTTCCACATTTGGCCGTCTTGCGCGTCCCTGCCCCTTGACGTAATTGCCACTACGCCTATGCGGGGCACTTGCCCGCGCAATACGCCGCAAATCTGAAAAATCAGGACACACTAACATCCATACCGCGCTCCTATGCACAGCACCTGAATAACAACTGTCGCGCTCACACGCTTTACGCACAAAAAATCCCTCGAGTGTGAACTCGAGGGATGAATTTGTATCCTTATTGGTAAACGTCTTATTCGTTCTCGGCCAAATTTCTGACCATTTGTATGGCTTCTTTGATGCGAGTAACTTCATCTGAAAGCATATCTTTCCAGTCATTGTACATGGATTTCAACGCGCCACTATAAAAAGTTTTATTGCTAAAGTGTCCGTAAATCTCTGCATAGAAATCAAAAGTTGTATGATCGTCACTGACTAACCACGATTCTACATTCTCTTCCAGAAAATCAAGTATATTGATTTCAGTGCCATCGGATGTGGTGAAATGTTCATCTCTTAATTTTTGGGCGATTTCCACGTCTTTATTTCTAATAGTGCTTGTCAGATATCCACGTAAAATGCCCAACGTTTCCCCACGCTTTACGGGGTCGGAAAAATCCGTGTCCGATATAACCTGGGCAATTGTATATTTTAAAGGAGCATATTCATTTGATGCGCCTTTGTTTAATTGAAGAAGTGCTTTTTCCATCCACTCTCTACCTTGCAGCGATTTCCACCTGGCATACTCCTCTTCTACCTGTTGTCTTACGTAATTCAGTACATGAATACCCAGTTTGATATCTGCTTCCAGGCATTTTATCCGAAATTTATCTTCTTCGCTAAGAGTTCCTTCCGCTTCTTTTTGACGGAGAACTTTCAGCTTACCCTTATATTCTTCTAATATTTGTTCGTGAAGCTCTGCGTCCCGTTTCAATTCCCAGTACTCCGCAGATTGCGCAAACATCGGCACGGCCAAGCACAACATACATACCAACAGTATTACCTTTTTCATTTTCATTCTCCTTGTTCGGTTCGTCCTTCTACGGATAGTGTAAGCAATAAACCGGGGAAAAACGAGGGCCAAAGGACCTAGATGAAAGGGATATTTGGGCCCATGGTTAAAATAGGTCTTTTGACCCTTGTGAGTGGTAAAAATTTTTTTTACAATTTATCTGTATTATGGAGGATGTATGTTTAAGAAAACCATGTGGATCGTTTTTTTGTTATTTGTAGTGCAAAGCGCTTTTGCGAACAATCGTTACCCGAATCCTGGGAGTTTGGCACAGAACGTTCGTAAGGCAATTTTACATGCCGGCGGACCTGCTGCTCTTGCCAACCGTACGTGGAAAGAAATGCGTTTTTTGCGCTATTTGCCGAAAGTGGAAAAAGGAGGAATGCCCAAGTTTAAAAATGCCCTTCACAAGAAAGGAACTCTGCAAATACCGTTGGGGAATTTGTTACGGGATGTTTCGTTGTTGGCCTATACCAATGGAGATGCGTATCCCTTTTTATTGGAATTCCACCGGGAAAGCAAAGAAACTTTTCTAGAGCCGGTCGCGGAAAGAATTATTGCGCGGTGGGCACTTCGTTTTGGAGAAGTAGAAAAATTGGCCCAATTTATGCAGGCGGAGGGAATCAGCCGGACCGCTCTCTATAAAGACAATACTCTTTTACACTATTCGGATATAAGAAGTAATGAAATGTTTTGGGAGGATGTAACAAATTTGGCGGGAGAAATGTACGGGGACCGGTGGGCTGCGGCACGCCAAAGGAATACCCCCGAAGAGTTGGAAGATAAAGTGGTCAAAATTTTGCCCGACGTATTCCCTGTTGACACTGAGCATACAGTTTCGTGGTTGAAACCGATTGTGAAAGGCCGTGGGCCGTTGGCACAGAGTGCAGCGGATTTGTCCCCGGCTGCCACGCGGGCCTGGTTAAACCAAGATGCCGAAAATACACTCATTCTTTCCGTGGATGATATGAAAAAATACGCCCAAACTTTATTGTTGGATGATGATTTGAAAGCGATTACACAGGACGGTACTTTTTTATCATCACCGAAGAGTGAATTGATAAATAACTATTTCCAAATGCATGGAGAAGCGGCCTCGACCCTTTGCGAGCAGTATGTGCTGCTTCTTTCGGACATACGGGATTTTTTGAGAGTGAACGAAAGATTTTTACTTTCTTTTGCGCAGGAAGATTCCCACGTGTTAAATGCAAAAGAATATCAGGTAACTTACAAGGCCGTGCAAACGCTCCAACATTCAGTTGCCTCGTTTAAACACACCTATTTTAAGCAGGCAGTTCCTCCTTCGTTGCAAATGGCGGAGAAAGTGCTAAATAAAGTTGTTCCGTTTTGGGAAGCCGGTGTGATATTCGGCCAATAAAGAGAAAAAGAAAAATTCTGACATAATAGAAATACGGAGGATGTATGAAAAAGAAATTGGTGGCAGTAATCATTTGTTGTTTGACGGCGTTGTGCACGTTTGCCTTGCCGCCCGGCAAGCCATCTCTGTTTAAGACGACAAAAATCAACCCACAAATGTTGGCCCAAATAAAGAAAGGAGCATTAGCTCAAGCAAAACAACAATTTTTGGGTCCCAACGCGTTTAAATCGGCCATGAGCAAGTATTTTCCTCAAGGAGTAGGGGTGGAAAAATTTGCCTCGAACCTCAACATAAAACTGCAACAATTTCCTCAATTTCCGAAAATTGAAGAAGGAAATCGTGCCTTTTTGACCGCGCTGGATACGGCCGATAAAAAAGGACAGAATTTAAGGAATTTGTTGGCAGAAATGGGCACATTTGCATTCGCCTATCCGAGAGAATCTTACCCTTATTTATTGCGCGCAGCAGATAAATTTGACGGAACATACGTGCAAGTTTTGCTTTCCTCTTACCTGGGCCGTGCGGCTTTGTCCGATGAAACGGGATATGCCTTGAACCGGTTACAAGAGTATTCGATGGAACACGAATTGAAAGGTCCGTTTTGGGAACATATTGCACAATTGGCAGGATACCGTGGCGTAAGCATTCGCGTAATCCCCGAGGGGAATGCGGCGTTGGCAGGTGACTTGATAAAAGATTACAATCACGATGCAAACGGTTTGCCGATTGGGAGTGTAGAAACCACTGACATGCGCAACGCTATGTTTAAAAACTTTGAAGGCATGGGGAAATTCCCGCTTTCCACATTGGATTTGTCCGATGCAGCAACCGACGCGTGGGTTGCCTTAGAGCGCGGTAAAGTGTACGATTTCACCCCGGACACTGTACATCTTGGGAGTTTTACGGGTAATGCGGTACTGCCGTTTTTGACGGAGTTAAAAGTAGCGGAGTACGCGGAGCCGAAGGATAAATTTATCAATACTTACGTCAAAGATAGTTTCAGAAAAACCCAGGGAGAAGAAATCTACAGGTCCTATATAGAATGGCAAAGTAGCGTGCGGTCATTCCTCATTAAAGTGAAAAAAGAGATGGAAGATCCGTCCCTATCAGCTCAAAGAATCGAAGAGATTTTTCATGGGGGGAACAACTATTATCTCAGATTGATGGCCTTCGAGAACTACTACCTTGATAATACCCCCAGTTCACTGGAATACTTTGAACAGGTGTTGACGGCCTTGAGAGAAAAGTGCGAAATTACGTTGGCCGGCCTGAAAAAATAAATCGAATACAAAATAGTAAAACGCCCTCGCAAGAGGGCGTTTTTAATGACGTTGTAAATCTTTTGCAACAAACTTAGTGAATAACTTTTTGCAGATTCAAATTTTTGTCCAATAAAATTAAATCTGCCGCGGTACCTTCTTGCAATACGCCCAAGTCGCTGCGTCCCAAGAGGCGTGCGGGATTGGCCGTGGCGCACAACAACGCATCTGATAACGGGTAGCCCCACGCTACTAAATTCTTTATCCCTTGCAGCATGGTTAGTGCGGAGCCGGCAATTACGTTGTCTGCTTTTCGGTGCCACACGCCGCCTTCCAGTACCACTTCTTCTTTATTGGCAAAGAAGGGGCCGTTTTGTTGGCCGGTGGGGAGTAACGCATCGGTAACGAGTACGATATTTTGCAACGGTTTGACCCGGTGCAGGAAGGAGACAATTGCCGGATTGACGTGTACGCCGTCCGCGATGACTTCGCACGAAAAATCGTTGTCCATTAACGCAGCCCCCAATGCACCCGGTGCACGGTGGTGGAACGGACTCATGGCGTTGCAAAAGTGCGTGACATGGTGCACACCGCGTGCTTTGGCTTGTTCCATTTCTTCATAAGTGGCGTTGGTGTGCCCGGCTTGCAGTAAAATGTTGTGTTGGGTGCAAAAATCAATCACCGGCTCAATACCCGGCACTTCCGGTGCCAGCGTCATGGAAGTAATTTTCCCTTGGGCCGCTTCGTAGAGGCGTTTGAATACTTCTACATCGGCCGCCGCAATATCTTCCGGTTTCATCACGCCCGGTTTTTTCGGGGAAATAAAAGGACCTTCCAAATGAAATCCCAAAATGCGTGCGCCCGTTTCCGTCCCGACGACCGGCGAGAGCGTGTGCAATAAATTTTCCATGTCTTTGGGTTGGCCGCAATAGAGTGTGGGGCAGAACGACGTAACGCCTTGCGCCAACAACGCTTGCGACATTTGCAGTAATCCGTCCGCGGTTCCCAATTCCGGCCCGAATCCGCCAAAGCCGTGGATGTGTAAATCAATCAGCCCGGGGGCTACATAAGCGCCCCGTCCTTCCACTTGCCCGATTTGTTCCGTACGGCCGGGGATAACTTCTTGGATTTTTCCATTCTGCACACGCAGGGAAACGGTTTTATCGGGTTGGTTAAATAAACGGACGTTACTTAAAAGTAAATCTTGTGTGTTTTGTGCCGCGGCCACCACCGAGGCCGGCAACGCGGAAGGCGGCACAACGCCCACGGTGAAAAGCGGCTGCCCTGCGGTTGCATTCCCCTGGGAAAGCAACGGGGTTATTTTGGCCTCCAACGGAGCGGTAATGACCAAAATCACATACGCGCACGACAGACGTTGGGTTAAAAACGTCGGATGAAATTGCAACAGCGGTTGGCCTTGCTTGACGGTGTCCCCTTCGCCCACCAACGGGGAAAACCCTTCGCCGTTGAGCATAACGGTTTCCACACCTACGTGGATGAGCAATTCAATACCGTCGTGTTCAATGGTAAAGGCATGCAACGCCGGATTAAAATTGATAATTTTCCCGTCGAAAGGGGCTACAATGGTGTCGCCGGTGGGGTCGATGGCCAATCCGTCGCCCAACATCCGTTCGCTGAATACCGGGTCCGGTACGCGGCACAACGGAATGATTTCCCCATCAATGGGAGCATGAACGGTTAAAATTTTTGGCATAAGGTCTCTTTCCTTCATTATAGTATATTTCGCAATAAAGCCGTCAAGTCCGCGGGAATCTTCGGGCGATTTTATTTGACGACGTTTACCTCGGCCGTTTCGGTATGGGCACCGTATTCGGGCGCGTACATGCTTTGTACTTGTGCCGGCAAGGCGTTCATTTGGCCCGGCACGGTGGGGCGCAATACGTAGCGCAGGGTTACTTTCCCGGCCGGGAGGTGATCGATAAAGAAATTCGTTTGCGCGTCGCGTACTTCGCGGTACATCGATACCGGGTTCCACGTCCAAGCGCTCAGTAAATCTGCACTTTCAAATCCGGCGGGTTTGGGGTCACTTAAGAGGACGTAGTCAAAAGCGCTGTCCGTTGTAAGCGTGAGGTGTACCTCTACTTCATCCCCTACTTTTACGGTTTCGCCCGGTTTGAGCGGGCGGAGTTTTTGCGTGTTGTTTTCCGTAAAGCGCACAAAATACGCACGCGCCACATTGAGCACTCCTTTGGGGGAAGCGTCTGCTTTTCCGGCACGGTAAATGACAGATAAGGAAGCAAAATCGGTCGCGCCGCCCTGTTTGGTCACGCGGGCCGTATAGGATGCAGGCGTGATGGCGGAACCTTGTTGGGTGAATTGCAAATCGGCGGTCCAATCAAACGGGTCGAATTGCAACTGCTTGTTTTGCCCTGCCCATTGGAACGAGTAGCGGGTGGGGGAGGATAAAAGCCCTTTGGCTTGCATGACGTCCAATACCGTGAATACAGCTTGGGCAGCTGCTTTGCTGTTCCATTCGTTGGTTTGACGGTTGAAGAGCAGCCATTGGAGCATGGGTTCGATTTGCGGTGCTTGCGGACGGATTTCCAATAATGTGCGCAGCGTGACGGTTTGCGTGGTGAGCGTATCGCGGTACCACACCCAGCTTTGCGGTTCGGGGGCAAAGTAAGCGCCGGTTAAATCGTTTGTTTTCATCCGCGCTAATACTTTATCCAAATACGCGTTGGCTTTTACGTCGTCGCCCAAGCGGTGGTACACCGCGGCCGCGTAAATTTGCCCCAGCGGGGTCATAAAGCGGGCGGCACCATCGGCATAATCTGCCCATTTTTTGATATACGGTTTGGCTTTGGAAAATTGGGGCCACTCTTGCGGGAAGGCGGACAATACATACGCGGCATACAGCGCAAACGAGACGCTTGCTTCGTTGCCGTTTTTATCTTCCTTCAACCGTTTTTCAATTTTCGGCACGATGTAATCGAACGCTTTTTTGGCTTGCGCTTGCGGGATAGTTGCTTTATACGCAAGGGCTTGCGCAAACGACTCGAGCGCGTAAAGCGTAAGGTATTCGCTCTCCGGCCCGCCGGCAAACCAGGTAAACGCGCCGTTGGATTTTTGGAATTGCGCTATTTGCTTGAGTGATTTTTCCAGCTGCGTGTTGACCGTTTTATCATCAAACAAATTGATGATATCGGCGGTGTTTTGTTGGCGGCCGCGGGCTTGGTACGTCCACGGGGTTTGTTCCAAAAGCGTCAAACGCAGCGGGTCTTTTTCGTTCCACGGGGCGGTAAGGCCGGTACGTTTGGGCAATTTTTTAACCGCTTCTTTGAGTTGCGGGTACGTGGTATAGAATTGGTGCACTACTGCCAGCGGTACGTAACGGTGCAGGGCCGATACCAAATCGTTGTACGGTGAGGCAAGTAATTGCGGCATGCTGTTAAGTACCGACAGTGCCAAACTGGGGTGAATGGAAAACGCGGCGATTTCGGCTTTGGCCGAGGGATTTTGGGCCACTTCGCCCAACGTAAGCGATGTGTTCCCTTCGCGCAGCGGTTTGTTGACGGTGCTTAAAAGGCGCATCGTTCCCGGCAGCACTAAGAAATCTTTTTGTTCGCCGTCACTAACGGTGGCTGTTTTGCCGGTGGCGGTGATTTGGTAAACTTCCGGCGCGTACGGCGCGGTAACCGTCCACGAAACGAACGCGGTTTCGTTGGGGGCTACGGCAACCGTTTGCGTAGCGTTGGTAATGCCAAACAACGCGTTAGCCGATGAAGTTCCCTTGCGCAGTGTAATCGTAACGGGCACGGTTAATTTGCGCGCGGTCAAATTGGTAACCGCCGCTTGCAAAATGCCTTTGTCGCCTTCGCGGTAGAAGCGCGGCAGTTGTAAACGCACCATAAAATCTTTGCGCGTGACGGTTTGTGCGGAGAAGGTGCCCAAGTCGGTATCTTTGGTAAGTACATATCCCAAAATGTTCCACGAAGTTAAACTGTCGGGCCATTTAAAACGCACGGCGCCTTTCCCGTTTGTGACGGGCAGTAAGGTGTTGAAGTAAGCCGTTTCGGCAAAATCGGTGCGCACGGGTTCCTCTTGCGTTTGTGTTTCCTTTTCAGCAACACCGGTTGTTTTAACGGCCTTGGTATCGGCGGCGAAACCGTTGTCCGCCATCGCCATAGCCGATTCTTCCATCGCCATGTCTGCTGTAGCTTGCGGGGCCGCCATTTTGACCATATTGAGCATTACGCCCCCGCGGGCCATGCCCTTGTACATCCGGTGCATCATCCCTAAATTGATACTGGGAAGTTGTAAAAGATCTATCCATTTGCGGTTGTCTCTTTGTAACGAATAAACAACCGTATCCCCCGTCGGTGTGCTGAAAGCCCAACCGCCCAACGACGCATTTTGCGAGAAGAAATTGCTTAACGTAAACGGATTTGTTTTTGCCGCATAATAGTCCAACGATTTGTCATAGACGCTTATGCTGGCTTGCCCGCTCACGGGACGTGCGTTTTTATCTTTTGCCAAAATCGTCCATGCAGCATTTTGCCCCGGGATGGCTTTTTCCGGATTATCGAGCGTAACGGTAAGTTCTTTGTTGTCAAAAGGAACTTGCAACGTGGTACCGGCTTGGAAAATTTGGTATTGGTCCACCCCAAACCAACGCAGCGCAATTCCGCCGCGGTCGGTGGGTTTAACGGTATACTCAAATACATGGAGTGCCTGGGGTAATTGTTTCGCATCCAGCAGGAAAGAACCCTGGGTGTAAAGTTCCGCATATTTGGGTGCTTTTAACGCGGCCGCCCCCACCAAAATACGGGCTGTTTCGCCGACGTAATACGTGTCGTGTTGTGGTAATGCTACGGCGGGTAAGTTCAGGGTAACGCCGTCTTTTACCACTACAAAAATAAGGTGTTGTGTTTCGGCTTGGTTATTTTCCAACGTCAAGCGGTACACCCCTTCTTCCAACGCGGGCAGGGATAATGTTTGCGCGCCTTTTTTATCAAAGGTATACGTTTGGGAGAAGACCGTTTTGAGGGTTGCGGCTTCTTTGTACCATTGCTCGAGCGGCGGTTTTTGCGAATTGTACGGGCGGAAACTCGTTTTTTCAAGCACGGGTTCGTCCTTGATGCGGGCCACGCGCAGTGTTACTTTGCCCGACGCGCTGCGGCCTTGGGTGTCGGTTAAATCCAACGTGGCCGCGGAGGAAATTGTTTTTCCCGCGTCGTAAAATCCTTGCGTGAAATCTACTTTGAATAAATGCGGATGTACCCCAATCGTGTAGGTGCGGGTGGTCTCAATGGCGCGGCCGGATTCGTCCAATACTTCCGCTTTAACGCGGTAACGCGCGAACGGTTCGTCTTTGGAAATCATTTCCGGCTTAAACGTGATGGAAAAATCACCTTTGTTGTCTGTTTGTGTTGTGCCTTGTGTGATAAGTGTTTCTTCGCCAAGCGGGCGGTACCACCACCAATAAAAAGGCGGAACGTACGGGGCGCGCGTGATCGTATAATTGACGGTGGCGTTAGTGAGCGGCGTGCCGAAATAATATTGGGTGTGCCCGGTTACGGTGCCGGTTTTCCCGTAGGAAAGCAACGCGTTTTCTTGCAAGGAAATTTCGTAATCGGGCCGTTTGTATTCTTCCACTGCAAAGGAGTGGTAATCGTGGTAGGGACTTCCTTTTACCGTGGCGGATACATCAATCGAAAAATTGCCCAGCATGGGGTTGTCATCGGGCAAGGTAAACTTGGTTTGGGCGGTGCCCATTTCGTTGGTGGTTAAGCGCGTGGTAAAAATCTTCTTGCCGGCTGCGTTGGTTACTTTTACGGAAAGCGGTGTGTTGGGCAATACTTGGGTACCGCGCACGACGTGCTGGAAAGTTTGAAAGGACATTTCTACCGTTTGCCCCGGGCGGTAAATCGCGCGGTCCGTTTGTGTGAAAAGGCGCACGGGGGAGGAAACGGAAAAATGGAAATAGACAGATTGCGGCGTGTAAGCGTAGTGGCCGTTTTTCTGCGCTAATGTGTGGACCGCATGGGAATTGTAATCGTGTTGCCCGACGGAAACAGAACGGGTCAATGCGGCGCGCCCGTTTTCATCCGTGGTCAATGTTTGGCGTTGGCTTTGGTCGAGCAAAAGTTGCAGTTGGGTAGTGGGTTCGGGGGCGCCTGTTTTTAAATTGAGGGTGTAAAAACGGAACAGACGCGGTTGGTACGTGCGGGGGGAAGAAGAAAGCGTCCATTCGTAATCATCGGGGTTTCCCTCAATAGCGGCTGTGGTAAAAACGGCCAAGTCCGTTAAATTGATGACCGTGCCGTACACGGGGGATTTGTCCGGCGAGAATTCTTTTTGTGCGCCGGTAAGCACTACATAAAATCCGGGGGGCAGGGCGGGTAATGCCAACGTAATTTCCTCATCAAAATATTGTTTTTTATACGTTACTTTTTGGGAAAAAGTTCGGTACGGTTTTTTGCCGTCGAGTAACGTTTTGATATTTTCGTCGGAAAGTTGAGACAGAAAATTCCAGGAATAAATTTTTCCGTTGCGGTTGCGTTGTTTGTAAAATGTTTCCAATTCTTCGTAAGAAACACTGTAAATACGGCCGTGGAATTCGTCCAGGTTGCGCACCGTGGCGGTTAGCGCGGGTTGTTCGGGCCGCAAGGGTTGCTCGGGTGTGCGGAAAGAGAAAGAAGCGCGGGTAATTTGATCGGCCAATTCTTCGCAGCGTTGTACATAATAGGAAGAACCGAATGTTTGTTTTGCATAGCGGCAGATTTGTAAGGCCTCGGCGCGCAAATCGTTGTTGTACGCCAGCTGTGCGGCCTCGTACGCCGCGTAGGAACGGCCGTAAAAATGCCCTTGCCCCGCGTATCCTTTTACCTTGTCCCATAAAGACGAGGAAGAAGAGGCACCATGGAGCGTTTGCAATGCGCGCAGCGCGGATTGTACGGCTTTTTCTTTATCGGAGAAAGTGAACATTTCCGTATGATGAAACGGCAGTAAAATGAAATCGGTTTGCCAAAAGATTTGTGCTTCGGTGCGGTGGGTGCCACCCAGCGTATAGGCCGTGTACAACATGTCCGCAAGCAAGGCCCCTTTCTTTTGGGCCGTGGGATGCAAGCGGGCGTAACCGTCTAAGAATGTACGCGGCTGGGAGGTTTGGGCCGGATTTTCGGGCAAGTTGTTTTGCCAATCGGAAACGGTAAAATCAAAAAGCGTGGGGATGCGTTGTACGTCGGTATCTTTTACATTTAAAATCAATGTTTCGGCGGCGGTAGGCAGTTGTACCAACGAATTGCGCAGGGCCCAAAGCGTTTGGTAATCGTCCTGGATGTGTTGTTGCCATTGGGCGCGGGTCCATTGTTCGGGGTCTTGCCGGGCTTGTTCGTCGTCGATTTCGCGTGTTTCCAAAATACGCCGGTAAGTGTTGCTGGCTTGGCGGGCGGTTTGAATACGGTAAAGCAAAAACCGTGCTTTCCAAGCGTTGTCGGCCGGGAGCGGATAGGACAACATCGTCTTGGCGGCGTTTAAATATTCGCCCAGGTGGGATTGGCACGCCACGGTGCGCAGTTGCGCTTTGTAGCGTGCATCGCCTTTGGCGGAAGAAGACAATTGTTGGTAAAGTGGTAAGGCGGTGGCAAAATCGCCCTGTTCAAACAATTTTTCGGCAGAGGCCCAATCGGCCGCGGATATATAAAAAGGGAAACAAAAAAGCGTAAGCAATAAAGTTAATTTTTTCATAAATTCTCCTTACGCTTATTGTAGCAAAATAATAAAAAACCCCGGACCGTAAATCCGGGGTTTTAAAAATTAATTTGTTTTCTTCGGCGGGCAGATGTATTTGAGTACCCACGGGTAGAGGGCCAAAATATAAATGATGGCCAACGATACAAACGCGGCCCGGCCCCAATGCGGCCCCATCCAATGAATACAAAGACCTTTGAGAAGAAAAAGGATACAATACAGCGGCACAAGCCCAATAAGCCCGAACACAATGCCTTTTACGGTAAGCCCGGTGGCTTGGAAACGCACCCAACGTTTTTCAATAAAGCGCCCGACACAAAAAGCGGCTAAGACCGCGATGTCTTTAAACCCGTCATTCATCATTTTTTGCGGGTCTACCACCAATTTCCCGTCAATATAATCCATCGGATAGGGTTTGTAGATAATATAGGTGATGGCCACTATGCACAAAATAAATCCGCCTAACAAAAATTTATCTTCCTGTTGCGGATTTTTTTCCAGATAGCGAAATACCCACGACACAAATACCAAAGCGGCAATCCCCACCAAAAATCCAACGGCCACGTCTTGCGGGGTATGCACGCCCAAATAGTTGCGGGAAAATCCCGTCAGTAAAATAAGGAAAACACACAAAATGCTAAGCCAACGGGTGGATTTTTTATCCCAAAAACCTACGGCCATACCCCCGTAAATCGGGGTGGCGGTAGTGGTGTGCCCGCTGGGGAAGGAATACCCCGTAGCGGAGGTAATAGCATCCCCGGCCGGCAGGATACGTGCATCGCGTATCCAAGGGCGGTAGACGCAAGCGGTCAATTTCAATACGGAAGTCACCATTACGGACACCGCATAAGAGCCCAAGATAAACAACCCTTTGCGTTTATTCACGCACCAGTAAATAAATACCGGAATAAAAATTAAATACGTTACCGCAAACTGTGACAGGTTTTCGAAAAAAGGCGTCCAAGCATCGTGAATGGATGCGCGGAAATTTTGCAAAAACAACAGGTACGAAATATCCATGTTCCCTCCTTGTTTTATACGGCTGTGCAACGGACCTTACTTCATCGTAGCATAAAGAACCCCGGAAAACCCGGGGTTTTAATTAAAGGATATTTACATCTTTTCCGGTGCGGATACACCGATAAATTCCAGTCCTTTTTTAATGCGCTCGGCTACCCGGTCGCAAATAAACAAGCGCGACTGGGTGGTGGGTAAATCGTTCTCGTCCAACACGCGGCAGTTGTCGTAAAACGCGTGGAAGAGTCCGGCCAATTCCACCAAATACGTAGTAAGGTGATGCGGGCTTAAATCCCGTATGCAGTTTTTCAACACCGGTTTAAACCAAATGAGTTTTAACAGGAGCGCGCGTTCTTGCGGTGTTAATTTTTCACTTACGGTTGCGGCCGGCGTAATATTTTTCTCTTTGGCCGTTTGGAAAATGGAATGGATGCGCGCATGGACGTATTGCACGTAGAAAACCGGGTTTTCGTTGGTGCGTTTTTTGGCCAGGTCCATATCAAACAACATGTGTGCGTTAGGGGTGCGGCTGGCAAAGAAGAAACGGCACACATCGGTTCCTACGTCGTCCATCAGTTCGCGCAACGTGATAAAGTGGCCGGCGCGTTTGGACATTTTGACCTGCTCGCCGTGCTCCGTGAGGTGCACGAGTTGGTGAATAATCGGTACGAATGATTTTTCATCGTGTCCCAACGCGTTTACCGCCGCTTTCATGCGCGGTACATAGCCGTGGTGGTCGGCCCCTAAAATATCAATTAAGGTGGCGTAACCGCGGTCGTATTTATTTTTGTGGTACGCGATATCGGCCATAAAATAGGTCGGACGGCCGTCCTTGCGCACGAGCACGCGGTCTTTATCGTCTTGGGCCTGTTCGTCTTTGGTGGAGCCGAACCATACGGCGCCGTCTTTTTCATAGGCCAGGCCTTTTTCTTTCAAATATTCAAGTGCTTTTTGCGGGGCTTGCGCTTTGTGCAAATCCGATTCGCGGAACCAGCGGGTAAAATCCACATGAAAATCTTTCATGTCTTGCTGTTGGGTTTTAATTAATTCTTCCATGGCCCAACGTCCGTATTCGCTTTCCGGCAAATCGGCCGGGATGCGTTTGGCTAAATCAACTAAATAAGAACCGTGGTATCCGTTTTCCGGCGGTTCTTTGCCTTCCTTACGGGCTTTTAACGAGACAGCCAATAATTCGGCCTGGTTGCCGGCGTCGTTGACGTAATACTCGCTGTCGCACGAGTATCCCAACGCGCGGTGGATTTTTACCAAGCTGTCGCCCAAGCTGGCGCCGCGGCCGCTGGCTACGTGCAAGGGCCCTGTGGGATTGGCCGACACAAATTCAATTAAAATGCTGTGTTTTTTCCCTTCGGCCTGCGGTGTTTTGATGCGCCGGTCCGAAGCGGTAGAGATGATAAAATCGTCTTCCAAAATCAGGTTGATGAACCCGGGGGCCAGTGCGGTGGCATCTTTTACGTCCGTTACTTCGCGCAATACCTGGCAAGCCGCTTTGGCAATTTCCATGGGGTTCTTACGCATCTTTTTGGCGGCGGCCATGGCCCACACCAAAGAGATGTCGGCCCCGGTATGTGCGGGGGCGGCAGAAAACTCCACTTCGGGCAAATCATTTCCCTTGAAATATTCTGCGTTTTTAAGTTTTAGTGCAATGTCTTGTTTGAGTCGTTCTAACATAGTTATTTCTTTTTAACAACTTTCTTAACGGTTTTTTTGGCCGTTGTTTTTTTCGTAGTTTTTGCGGTAGATTTTTTAGCGGCGGTCTTTTTGGGGGCCGGACTTTTTTTGGCCGGTTTTTTAGCGGCCGCTTTTCGGGTTGTTTTTTTGACGGTTTTTTTGACCGGTTTTAAGAAAGCTATTTCTTTGCCGAAACTGAACACTTTATCAAGCCGGTAAAAATCGCGTGCTTCGGGGGTCATCAGGTGTACCAAAAACCCGCCGTAGTCGCTCACGCGCCATTGGTAGCTGCCGGCGCCGTCGCGGTTAGATTTATAATAACCTTCTTCTTTGAGTTTTTTGCTGATTTCTTCTTCCACCGCTTCCAAATGGGGTTTGGAGGTGGCGGTAGCAATCAAAATAAAATCGCACAAGGACGACAACCCGCACAAATCAATCACTTTTACATTTTCTGCTTTTTTTTCATCGGCTAAGCGGGCCGCGTAGCAAACAAGTTCTTTGGTGTTCATATAAAACCTCTTACTGAAATATACGTTTAGTCTAGCATTTTTTAAGGATTAAAGGGGCATTTGAAAATCTTTTCCTAAAATAATACGCGTATCGCAGATGGCGGTGGGGGACGTTTCCGAGCGGATTGCCCCGGAAATTCCGATGGCGCGGCTGAGTTGCGTGGCTTGCATCAAACGGCCCGAATAGTCGACCACGTAAGATTTGTCCTGTGGAGAGGGGTAGTTATCGTATTGCAATACATCCACGCGCAAAAGCCCCTTGGTGTTTTGTTCGCGCAGGTATTGGGTCAGCGCGGAAGCCAGCCCTTTTTGGCCCGACGCATTTAAAATCTCTACCACGAGCGGCCGGTCTTCTTCCGTGGACGCTACTAACTGATCCGCGGATACTTCCGGCGGCAACGGGTTTTTGGTTTTTTTCTTTTTGGGTTGTACAGTGGGCAACTTGGTGGCAAAATCGGTAATGTCCAACCCGGCTAAATGCTGGGTAAATACAAAGAACTCCGCCGGGGAAATATCGGTTTGGTGTTTGACCCACATTTTTAAGTAGCCGCCGGCCACTTTAAACATGAGCAGCGGGTTAAAACGCCAGCGGGCCAAAAGGTCTTGAAAATTACTCCAAAAGACGGTTTGATCATCGTTGGCGGGGATAAAAAAACGTTCGAATTGACCGTCAAAACAAGTTTCTTTCTTTTCAGCCGTACAAGGCGCGGCACTCACCGTAGCCACGGCTTTGCGGGTGGCCGGGTTATACATAAATTGGATGGCCGGCTTGGTAAGCACCAATACCTGGACGCGGCTGTCTTGCCGGGAAAGGAGCTTTTGCAAGAGGGAAGAAGTCAGTTGTGTATGCACGGCAAGCCCTATCACAACCAGGGACAGTACCAGCAGCAATTTCCCGATCAGTTGGCTTGTTTTACGAGATGATTCCATAATGCAATTCCTACGGGGCAAAGCCATTTCTGCGAGTCAATGGTAAAAAGCAGTTTGCGGTTGGCTGCGTACAAAAGGGCTTTATCTAAATCTTGTAAGGCCAAATTGCGGATGACGAAGGCATCCTTGTATTTGCGGTCTTTGGAAGAAATATCTGCCACGAATAAAATTTTAGAAAGCGTACTCATGTGCAAACTGCCCAGTGTATGTTCGGTAATGGCTTGCAAAATTTCTTTGTTGCGTACATCAAAAAGGTGGCGGGCGATCCAGGCGGAAGCGTAACTGTGCAAGAGCGCAGGTTCGCATTTGCAGATGTCTTCAAAATACGGCACTTTTAGGCGGTGTTCTTTGCAAAAGGCAATCAGTTCGTTGCCGTTGAACCCTTTGCCGGCGTCGTGCAAGATGCCGGCTTTGACGGCGTCTTCCACGTTTACTTCGTAAATATCGCTAAACGCGGCGGCCATTTCCGCCACGTTTTTGGAGTGTAAATAGCGGTTGGGCTTTAAATGGGCCTTGAGCCAGTCGTGCACGTTAAGGCCGTAAAGTTTGTTTTTGCGAATGGTATCTTCTATGGCCGCGGGTACCGTGTTGGGTATATCCCCGCATGCCCAAATGTGCGCGCGCACGCGACTGGAGGATAGTTTGGGGAAAAACCCCGGCAAAAAAATGTGTTTGAAGGCGGCGGGATTTTCATTATATCCTTTGCGTTTTCCGGCGATAACGGTGGCGTTTTGGAAAATATAATTGGGGTTTTTCCAATTGTGCAAATCGTTTAAACAATCGGTGCCGACCAGTAAGTAAATCTCCGCATTGGCGTAACGTTCTTTTAAATATTTGACCAGCTGATACGAATAGGTCATGCCGCCTTGTTTGAGTTCGTAATCGTCAAAAACAATGTTATCCCCGGCGTTTTTAAATGCTTCTTTCAGCATTTTCATACGCAGACGAAACGGGGTGGGAGATTTGGCTTTGAACGGGGAATGATACGCCGGAACGATGTGTGCCACATCCGGGGACACCTCTTCCATCGCGCGTTTAAAAAGCGCCACGTGGCCTTTGTGTACCGGGTCAAAGCTACCGCCGAAAACAAGTATTTTCATGTTATTTTTTCACCCGAGCCGCTACGTCTTTCCCTTCCAAGAGCGCGCGCTCCATAAATGTATATTCCCATCTGCCGTACCGCCCGGCACACCAACAATCCTGCCGGCGCAAACGCGTAAGCAGCGTTTGTACGGTTTTGTCCCGGTGTTTGTCATATACTGCGTAAGCGGCGGGAATGTGCTGCCAAGCAGAGAATACGGGTCGGTCCGACCGATTTATTATACCTTTTTGTAAAAGGGAGTTCCAAATCTTCTTTTTTAGCGATGCCGAAGGTTTGTGCAGCCCGGGCAATTCAATGTAAAACAGCGAAGTTCCTTTGGGCGCGTTGGCGGGGGAAAATCCGCTTTGCAACCCCACGCGGTAAAACGGAACGGTTTTTTCCGGAAAATAAATCCAACTAAACGGCTCTACCGCGCGCGCGATAGCCAGGTGCAAAAGTGTAACACCGGCGGATTTTAATTTTTTTGCTTGTTTTTTAAGTATTTTTTGATTTTTTAACAGGCAAATAAACCGGTCCAACGGCAACGTGTTGACCAAGTGCCGGTAATGAATTTCTTTCCCTTTCACAACGGCAATTTTGCGGGTTAAATCGATAGCGGTTACCGGGCTGCGCAGTTGCAAGTGGGAAGTTTTGGCCGCCAGTGCGTGGGCCAATGCGCCGATGCCGCCCTTTTTGGGATAATAAAAAGACGCATTGTAGCCGTACGTTTTGCGCGGGCGTTTTTGCAACGATTGCTGTAATTCTTTTTCGGACAATACCGGCACAAACGGGCCGCACCATTGGGCCGTGAGGCGCGCAGGTGATAACCCCCACAGTTTGGTATTGTAAGGTTTGAAAAATTGTTCATACATGCCGCGGCCGAATTGGGCCAAACACCATTGTTCAAATGTGCGTATATTTTTGAGTACGGGGCGGTGGTTAAATTCGGCCACACAGGATTGGCGTTGCTTGGCGGGCAGAGCCCATAGATTGGCTTGGAACGGATACGGCACGCGGGATGCTCCCGTATATATCCAGGAATTACGATGAAGGAGCGCACAATTTTTTGAGAGCAGTTTTTTTACCAATTTCTTGCCGTAGGGCGTGTGCAAGTGGAGTAAATGTCCGCCGTAATCGTACGTAAAGCCGTTTTTTTGCACGCTGGCACAAAGCCCGCCGGGTACCGCCTCTTTTTCAACGAGCAAATAATCTGTTTCGCCCGCTTGTTCCAAGTGGTAAGCGGTGCTTAATCCCGTCAGTCCTGCGCCTAAAATCAATGTTTTTACTTGCATTTAAGTAACCGCCACGCGGCCCATGTGAAGAATAATCCGGCCGCCGCAAATAAGAAAACAGCCGCCGGCAATGTACATTTTGTAATTACAAAACCCAACGCGTTGCACCCCAGTCCTGCCGCACAAAAAACGAGCAACACGCGTCGTTTGGACCAGCCGGCGCGTTGCAAACGCAGGGCGATATGGTCGTCGCTGCCCTTTAGCGGATTCTTGTGTTTTAACAGCCGCGCGAGCATGACAAATAACGTATCAAACAACGCCACGGCCAAAATAAAAAACGGGGCTAAGAAACCGGAGGAAACGTGTTCGGAATATCCCGCCCCCATGGACAAAGCGGCCAACATAAACCCCAAGAAGGTGGAGCCGCTGTCGCCCAGGAAAATTTTTTGTTTGGCGTGGTTATGGGGCCAAAACGCCAAGCACGCCCCTAAGAGCGCAAGCGCGGCAAAATTGACGTAAATAAATTCGGAGGGTAATGTGATAAACACAAGCCCCACCGTGCAGATAACGGCTTGACTGACACAAAGGCCGTCTTGGATATCCAGCAAATTAAACGCGTTGGTTAAGCCGACCAACCACAAAAACGTGAACGGGTAGACGACCCACGGATTGTGCACAATTTGAATGGTTACCCCGTAGTAAATCAGCGAGGCGGCCGCCAGGGCCTGCACACAAAGTTTTAATTTCATGGGCAACCCTTTGGGTTTGTGTAAATCGTCCAAGAGACCCAAGCAAAACAGCAACGTTCCGCCCAGTAAAATACCGCGTAAATTGTGCAGCGTGCCCGTGGGAAAATGGGTGGTAAAGCGCACCGCCGCCAGCGTGATGACGGTAGCGCAGAAAATAGCGCACCCCCCAATGGCCGGAACGGGGGCCTCGTGTTTTTTTAGCGCGTTGGGTTTGTCTAAAAGCCGCGGGGCCGCGAAGCGTTTTAAAAGCGGCAAAGAGAGAAATACAATTACTCCGGCCAATACACATGTAAAAAGATACAAGACAGCGTTTTCCATAATTTTATACTATCATAAATATAAGGAGATAATCATGCGTAAACAAATTCTAACATTTTCTTTGGCTTTGTTGCTCACGGCCTGCGCCACCGGGCGCATTCGGCAAATCCCCACGGATGTGCGGGGTTATAAAAAAGTAAATTATTTTGCCCAGCACCAACAAGTGGCGTTTAAAGCGGTGGGGTCTTTGGACGGCGATTCGTTGGACGGGTTGCTGCAAGTGAAAAAAATCGGCGATGAAGATTTTGACGTACAATTACTGGCGGGCGGGATGTACCGCGTGTTGCATGCCATGGTAACGCCGCAAGGCATTGCGTTCCGTTATTTGTTCCCGGATGTGGACAATAGTTTGGTGCGTGGGCGCATTACGCAATTTTTAAATTTACTGTTGCAAGACGTGGGCGTGTACGAACGCAGCAGTGCCTCCGACGGGAAAGTACAAATCACCTACAAAAACGCCGAGGCCAAAATAACGCTTTTCTATGACGAGGGCCAAACCTATCCCTATGCGGCGCGTACCCGCACCACACTCAACGGTGCGGACTTATCGTATTATGAATACGCGCCTTCCACGCCCCAAGGGGATGAATATTTACCGCACGAGTTGACGTACGTGGACGGGAAAATTCGGTTGGACATGACGCTCATCAGTTTACGTTAGTCCCAGGTGAGAGGGGCTGAAGTATACTGTGCTAGTGCCGAGGTATTCGAAGCCCTGAGCAACGCAGAAATAACCCCTTTTCGGATGTTTCCAAGACAAAACCTTGAGTAATGATTTGTCCCAGAAAAATGTATTTTCCCGAAACAAAGAAAAGGGAGTTAATTCTAGGCGTGAGGTTAGGAGGAATACTGTCGGAAACGCGCCGGAGGCGGAGGTATCCGACTAACCGAACAACAACGAAGTAAGGCCCTTTTCTGACGTTTCCAAGACAAACCCTTTACCTCTAGGCATTTATCTCTTTAGTTAGTAGCATCCGCAATCCAGCAGCATTTCAACTGACTTGTCTAACCTACCAAACAAAAAAGATAATCATGTTCCCGCGGACAATAGTAGAACAGAAAGAACTGGCAAGATTTCCTAAGGTCCCTGTGTAGCTTGCTGTGGCATTTACTTGTTTGTAACGCGGAAGTATCAAAACGTTCCGTCGCTCTCCTGTTGAAACGGAAACAAGAAACCGGTTGGGCCGCGCGGGGCGCGTGCGTGGGCCGGCACAAAACAAGGTTATTTATCAGCAGACGCGGCCTATTGTGTTTTGCGCAAAACGCAACGCAAATGCCTGTGGTGGAGTCGTCAGGGTGGGACGTTGCTCCTACACAATAGGCGTGACTAGACACCAGTTCTCATGCAGGGTTTTTTTTCGTTTACGGATAGTTTAACGTGAAAGAGAAACGGCTCGCACTCCCCCGCATGGAAAAAGCAGATTGTAATGGAAAAGAAAGACACGTCCGTGACGGACGGCCTATGAATTGTTGCGAACGCAACGGAAGAAATGTAGCATATTTTGTAAAGAATGTCAATTTTGTAAGTATTATAAACATCGTGCAAATAGGTGTAAAAGCGGAAAAAGAAAGAGATATTAAAACAGGGCGTGTTGTTAGCGTATAAAAGGGAAAAACAGGAAAGGGGCTTGTCACATTACAAACGAAGTGTGCGGGTGGACCGAAATTTTAGTACAATGGTTCCATCTTAGCAGTGAGGAGGGAATTGTGCGCAACAAAGCAGGTTTTACGTTGATAGAACTACTCGTAGTGGTGCTGATCATCGGTATTTTGGCCGCGGTGGCGTTGCCACAATACCAAAAAGCGGTATTAAAATCCCGCCTGGTAAGATGGACGATGGTGCTGGACGCAACTAAAAAGAACATTGAGGCGTACCACCTGGAAAACGGGCCGAGTTCTAACCTTGTGGAGTTTGCCGGAACTTTAGGGGAAGATAATCGTACACTTGATTTGCCTTGTGACCGGGAAGACGGTAGCTTTTGTATCATTGATAAGCCGAAGGCGGAGATTACTTCGCGTGCCATGAATAATTCTTACGTGACGATTTTTGAGATAAATGGGAATGATTTCGCCGGTGGAGACGAACGGGGTTGGTATATTATGTTTCGCAAGGATGGCCAAACCGGAAAATGGTCCTCTGATGCGGGTGGAAGCGACTTCCCCAGAATGTTGTGTGAATGGGTGCAAGGGCTTGGTTACCCCGGTGAAGAAACTATTGTTAGCCAATGTGCGGCAAAGGGGGTAACGATACCGCCGTACGTAGAATAAATTTATTTTAGCAGTAAGGAGAAACATTGTGAACAACAGAAAAGGTTTTACGTTGATAGAACTACTCGTAGTGGTGCTGATTATCGGTATTTTGGCCGCGGTAGCGTTGCCGCAATACCAAAAAGCGGTATTAAAATCCCGCATGGTAAATTGGACAATGGCGCTGGATGCACTTAAAAAGAATATAGATCTGTATGACATGGCAGAAGGGATTGACGGGGCAGGTGACATTTTTACCGGTACAGACGGGGAAGACCTTCGTACGGTTGACTTGTCTTGCGACGAAGAAAGTAATGACCATTGTTACATTCATAAGCCCGCTGTAGGCATCCGCGCGGATAAAGAAGGATTTGCAGGCAAAGAAATTTATGCTATTAATTTTGAACCGGATCCGGACGCTTCTGAGTGGTCGGGTTATTCTTTTGTAATCGTATTCCTAAAAGATGGTCAGAACGGGAAGTGGTCGGTTGAATCCAACAAAAGGACTCCTCCCCGGTTGGTGTGTGAATGGGTGCAAGGGTTAGCGTATCCCGGCAGGGAAATTATTGTTGAACAGTGCGGTTCGCTGGGGGTAACGATACCGCCGTACGTAGAATAAAATTTTCGCGCAAGCTAAATAAAACCCCCGGTTTACCGGGGGTTTTTAATTGGAACGTTTTTTCAAAAGTTGCGGTTGGATAATTCCTATCATCCACACGGGGTAAAGCGTGAGCAAGATAAGTTTGGCGGATAACACCACCGTGGGTGTGCGCAAGAATTTTACGCATAGTGCGCTACCCACACAAACAAGCGCCATGGCCGCAATTTTTTTGTATTCGTACGGCACGGTGTAATTTTTTTGCGTAAACAGAAAGAGCGCCACGGCCATGGAAGCGTAACTAAGCGCCACGGCCCAGCCCGCTCCCAAAATACCTAAATGCGGTACGAGCGTCAAGTTGGTAGTGATACTCACGATGGCGCCCAACAGCGTAATCCATAACAAGATTTTTGTTTTTTTGGTCAACACCGGGCCTATCATAAAATTGACGTAAAGCCCGTAGCAAAAATACCCCGTCAGCACCAAAGGAATCACATTCATCCCGCTCCAATACGCGGGGCTAATCAAATGGAAATTGCCAAAAATATTGCTTTGGATAATCGGCGGCATTAGGAAGGAAAGTCCCAACAAAAACCAACTCCCCAGCGCAAAGAAACACGTAAACACGCGGGCAAACGTTTGTTTGGCGTCGGGCTCTTTGGCGTGCGCCAGGAAAAACGGCCGCCAGGCCTGGTCGAACATAGAGACAATCAGCATCATAAACACGCCGATTTTAAAATTGGCTTGGTAAATACCCACTTGGTCAAGCCCGGCCAGGTGGACCAAAATGGGTTTATCAATCACGCTGACAAATAAACTGGCCAACCCCGACGGTACAAACGGCCACGCAAAGCGCAACATTTCTTTGAAAAGCGTGTTGTTAAATTGCGGGCGTTTGGCTAACAGTTCTTTCCACACCACGGGGGAAAGCAAAAGTAAAGACGTGAGCGACGCAAAAATGTTGGCCCACAAGATGGAAGCAATCCCTTTTTTGAAATACGCGATAAATAAAATATTGCACAGTACGTTTACCACAATGGAACACGTGCGCACACCGGCAAAGTACCACGGGCGCCGTTCCAAACGCAACTTGGTAAACGGAATCATATTGAGTACATCCAGCAGCAGTACCCACGCGGCCAAGTGAATAAGAGAACTGTGCGCCGCGCCGATGCCGATTAAATTGCCAAACGGTTTGGCAAACAGCGAGAGTAAAACCGACAGCACCACCCCGTTAGCGAGCACGCCGTAAAAACAATGTTGGAAAACATCCGTTTTGTCTTTGGCGTCGCTGGCAAAGCGCAAGTAGCTTTGGTCCATGCCAAAGAGAAACACCACGTTAAGCAGGGCAATCACGGCAAACGTGGTGGCAATCACGCCGTAATCGCCGGGGAGTAAATAATAGGTATAGAACGGAACAAGACAAAAATTGAGCAACCGCGCGAGCACCGTAGAAGTGCCGTAGATTAACGTTTCTTTTCCCAGCCGCTTAATACTTGCCATAAAAAAAGGGGGGACGCGGCAGCGAGATGTTTCACAAAGTTGAGCCGCGTCCCAAATCTACTTATAATTTTACAAAAAGAATCTCCAATAAGTCACGGAATTTCTTTTCTATCTTTTTGGTTTCGCTAATGGTTTGCGCGTGCGAGAGCGGCGTTTTGGAAATACCGCAACCCATGTTGCTTACCCACGCAAGCCCTAAAACGAGGATCCCGCATTGGCGTGCTGCAAGCACTTCCGGTACCACAGACATTCCCACCACGCTGGCGCCCCATTTTTTGAACATTTGAATTTCGGACGGGGTTTCAAAGTTGGGGCCGGTGGTAGCCAAATAGACGCCTTCGCCGGCGTTGATTTTGGCTTTTTTGGCGGCCGCGAGCGCAGTTTTGCGCATGGTTTTATCGTACGCTTCGGTTAAATCAAAGAACATAGGGCCGAAGGCCGGGTCGTGATTGCCGATGAGCGGGTTGTTGCACATAAAATTGATGTGGTCTTTAAGTACGCACAACGAGCCGGGGGTCAGTTTCAAATCCATGGAGCCGACGGCCGCGGAGACCAACAATTTTTTCACGCCCAACATCTTAAGCGTGCGGATGGAAACGGCCAAATCTTTCATGGGGTGGCCTTCGTAATAGTGAAAGCGTCCTTGCATGACCACAATTTTGCGGCCTTTGTACACGCCGAAAATCAAATTTCCCGTGTGGCCGGGTACGGTGCTGCGCAAAAAACCGGGGATGGAAGAATAAGGTATTTTTACTTCTTTTTCAAGCGGCGGCACGGAGCCGGCCAAGCCCGAGCCGGTAATCAAAGCAATTTCCGGTTTGAAATTTTTTGTTTTTTTATTGATGAAGGCCGCGGCCTTTTTTACTTGTATTAGTTGCGTCATACACTCTCCTTTGTTACAAGGTGGTGCGGTAGGGGAAGAAAGCTCTTGTGAGGTGGAAGATGTTTACCCCCTGCAGCACGCATATTACATCAAATCTTATACTATCATATTTCAGCCCTTTCTCTTTGATGAACTGAGTGGCGGCCATCGCAATTTTACGTTGTTTGGCCGGAGTAACTGCGCGAATCGTTTGCTGGTGGGTCATGTGGTCGCGTGCTTTTACTTCCACAAAAACAAGCACGTTCCCTTCCCACGCTACAATATCCAACTCGCCCCCGCAAGCGCGGTAATTGCGCGCGATAATGCGGCAGCCGTCTTTTTCCAGATAAGCGGCGGCTTTATCTTCACCTTCGTGTCCTTTTGAAGTGGTTGTCATGGTAATATCCGAGCGGCGGGCAGTAATTTTCGCACCGGCCCGAAAGAACAGCGGTGTTCTTTGCAGGGCCCAAGTTCCCGCAACGCTTCTAAGTGTTTGGCCGTTCCATATCCTTTGTGTCCGGCAAAACCATAACCGGGATAGAGCGAGTCGAGTAGTTTCATGTAACGGTCCCGCGTGACTTTGGCCAAAATGCTGGCCGCTGCAATGGCCAGCGATTTAGCATCCCCGTCAATCACGGGCTGTTGGCGCAAGTTGAGCCCGGCAGCCGGATACGGTCCGTCTACCAATACCAGTGAGTGGGGGAGTTTTTCCAATTTTTTGGCGGCGCGACACATGGCCAAAAAAGTGGCTTGCAAAATATTGAGTTTATCTATTTCCCGGGCACTGGCAAAGCCAATCCCGAAAATCACGCCGGAAGTGTGTAACCGTTCAAAAATTGCATTGCGTTTGGATTCGGTGAGTTTTTTGCTGTCGTTAACGTCTTGAAATTCCTGTACCAACGAGGGCGGAATAAAACACGCGGCCGCTACCACGGGCCCCGCCAAAGGGCCGCGGCCCGCTTCGTCAATGCCGATGACAAAGTTGGCACCGGATTGAATTGCTTGTTGCCTGTCAAATTCCGTTAAAAGGTTGGTCATTCTCGTTCTATCACCGTAACGTAGGGCAATTTTTTCAACTGTTGTACCGGTTGTTCAAAAAACAAATTCCTCAATGCCTGTTCGGGCGGAATTCCTTCCGGTAATTGCTTGGGGGTGGCTATCGGGATAGATAAGTTAAGCACAATACGGTCCGGTACCACTTTGTCTTCTACCATAAAGGAGAAGGGAAGGATCTTTTCCACGTGCACATGTAAATGCTTAGCGGAACCATACTCATGTGTCGTCATTCTTACCCAAGCGGATTTATCAAAATTATACAAAAAAAGTGAACCGCTGGGGTTATGAATCAAGAGTGTCATGCGGCTGGGTAAATAATTTTCGTTGACTAAAAAAGTGTACAGGGTGGACAAATACTCCAACGGCCCTCTAAAATTGTATACGTTATACGATTGGTGCTTGATACGGACTTTGCTGTCGCCCCGCAAATGGCGGAATAACCCCCGTCTTAAAGAGGGCGACATGCGTTGCTCTACCGATAAAATCAATTGGTCGGGGTCAAAATTTTTCGCGGTAATGGAGTCGATATCTTTTAAATAGCGGATGCGTATTTGTGCAGAATCGGCATTTTTATTAAATGCCAGGGCCACTTGTTCCTTCCGGACGACCAACTGTTCAAAACGCGCTAAGTATTTCTTTTCCAACTCCAGATCTTTGAGCGAAGATAACTTGGCATGCAACCGCCGTACGTGCGGGGTAAACTTGGAAAAATGGGTAAAATAATACGCGTTGGCCAGGTATTGGAAAAAGTTTTCTTGGTTGCCTACCGCCAACTGAAGCGTGTGTACTTTGTTGTGGACCGTCAGTAAAGGCGCCAACGGAATGGCATAATCAATATAGGTAAGAATTTCTTGTTTGGGTAAAATGGAAACGGGAACCCCATCGCGGAATGTAAAAGTGAGCGATAAAATCGGCGGTTCTAACATGGAACGGAGAATGGCATCTTCCATGGAAGAAAAAAGAGGTCCCCGGATAGGGGCTAAATTTTTTTCCAACGACCTGGCAACTTTTTGGGATACAACACTGGGCGGAACAATAGAAGACACAATTTCCGGCCCGACGGTTTTGGGATGTGGAACGGATAATGGCATTTTCCGAGGGCGTTTAATCCCTGCGTAGGATAAATCGGGCGCAATACTCACTGCAAAAAGAACGACTAGTATTTTGCAGACAAATTTATCCATACCTGTATTTTAGCAAAAAAGGCGCGCGCGGAAAAGTCCCCAAAGGCCCAGGAAACATCTGGGCCCCATTTACCCCAGGGCCTGGGTCCTTTGGCCCTGGCGGATTACAAGAAGAAACGCTACAATAAAAATATCTTCTATAAAAAGGAGCTGTTATGTTGAACTGGAAAAAAATAATTGTGAGTGTGTTGCTGTTATGTGCGGTACCTGGTTACTTGTGTGCCGGTGACAGCGATGCAAAAGTATTGAACCGTGTGGTGAATTATTTGGAAAAAGGCCAAGTGAGACAACTGAAAACCTATTGGGACAGTTTGCTGCCGGCATATAACGGGCGTAATCCGTATCACGTGTTGGACATTGCGTTGTCGCAGCGCTATACCAACAGATTTGGCAAAACGCCGTATGAGTTTAACTACGAACATTACAAAGAATTTTATGACACTTATAAAGGTACGTGGCTCCAGAGTGAAGTGGAACGTGTAATGATGGGGGACGATTTCGGCGAGTGGCTGTTTGATTATTTTCATCGGGACACCGTTGCGCATCACTACCTCGTTGGGAAAGGGCTCTTTATCCGCGCTTATTTGCGGGAATACCTGCAAATCGTTACTTACGGATTGTTGGCGGAAAGTGCGGTGCGCTACCCGAGTTTGGTGTATTTCGAACTTTCCGCATCGCAACTCAAAGCCATCTTCAACGGTATAACGGACATGGCGCGCGAGCTGGGGGATGACGAGCTGGGTTTCCGGGTCAAAGAAAACATTTTCTTTAACTATTTGGATTACGATGCCTATGAAAAAGAAGGGTTGCTCAAGGAATTTATTCGCACCATGAGGCTGCTAGGCAGTGAGAAAGATGACGCGTGGAATGTGTTTGTCGTTAGGCCTGTTACTAAAAAAATGCAAGAAAACGCGGTGAAACTCTACAGTAAATGCCACGGAACGGTGGGCTTGAATAAAAAACTGTGTGAAAATTTCAAAAAACACGCCAAGAAGCGCCATGTGTGGATGAAAATTTCCGTGCCGCCGCTTCCGACGCCCGAAAGACGAACTACGAGCATTTTATAAGATTTGCTTAGTCCGATGACGTATCCGTCCCCGCCCCAAAAGCGGGGGCGCTTTTTGGGGATAATTCGTATTTTTTTTGCGGAGTGAAAATTTGATACAATAGTTTCATCTTGTCAGTGAGGATAAATACTGTGAAAAATAGAAAAGGTTTTACGTTGATAGAATTATTGGTGGTGGTGCTGATTATCGGCATTTTGGCCGCGGTCGCGTTGCCGCAATACCAAAAAGCGGTGTTAAAATCCCGCCTGGTAAAGTGGACAGCGGTATTGGATACGCTCAAGAAAAATATTGATATGTATCACTTGGAGAACGACTGGAGTGAACCGCTTGAGTTTACCGGCTTGGGCGGGGAGGAAAACCTTACGATTGATTTGCCTTGTGATAGCAAAAGTAATCACTATTGTACAATTGATAAGCCGGGTGCAGACATTTTTGCTCATACGGTAGAAAGAGACGGTGAAAAATTTTATGCAATAATATTTCAGACAGATAGTTCGGAGTTTGGAGAAGCGCCCGGTGAGCTTCTGCTCGCATTTCCGAAGAATAATACTACCGGGAAATGGTCTGTTGACAAGGAAGGGAGTGTGCCGCTTCCCAGAATGTTGTGTGAATGGGTGCGGGGATTTGGTTATCCCGGTTGGGAAAATATTGTTTCCGACTGTGCGCTCCAGGGGGTAACGATTCCCCCGTATACGGATACAATGAATCCGGGCACCCCGGGTGAATAAGATTCCTAAAAATAAATAAAACCCCGGGTAAGCGCTTACCCGGGGTTTTTATTCGGAGTTTTTGGTCCGTTAGATTATTTCGCCTCTGTTGCGGTTTCGGTTTCCGCTGTTTCGGCAGTGCCTTCTTGCGGAACTTGTTTTTTAAGTTCCTGCAAGCGCGCGGCTTTGCCGGAGAGTTTGGTTAAGTAATTGAGTTTGGCGCGGCGTACCTTGCCCACTTTGAGCACTTCAATGCTGCTCACGCGGGGGGAGTGGATCGGGAAAATGCGTTCCACGCCTACACCAAAAGAAACTTTGCGTACGGTGAAGGTTTCGCCGATACCGCTGCCTTTGCGGGCGATTACAACGCCGTCAAAAGCTTGGATGCGTTCGTTGTCCCCTTCCACTACTTTTACTTTTACGCGCACGGTGTCGCCGGCTTTAAAAGCAGGTACGTTGGTTTTGAGATTGTGTTTAATTTCGTTAATGTTCATACGTCTTACTTCCTCCGAATCTGTTTTTTACGTTGGACCTTTTTCACTTTGGGTTGAGAGGCGTTTTCAAGTAAATCGGGCCTAAACTTTTTTGTAATTTGTAAAGCTTGTTCGTGTTTCCACGCTTCAATTTCTTTATGGTTGCCGTTTAAAAGCACGGCGGGCACTTTTTTCCCGCGCCACACTTCCGGGCGGGTGTACTGCGGTGCTTCCAGCAAGTTGCCTTCAAACGACTCCGACGAGGTAACCCCGTCTTTTTTAAACGTCCCGGGTTGCAGACGCGTAATGGCGTCTATCATTACGCAGGCGGCCAGTTCGCCTCCTGTCAAAATGTAATCCCCCAGGGATACTTCTAAATCTACTTCCGGGTAAATACGCGCATCCACTCCTTCGTAATGACCGCACACAATGATCAAGTGTTTTTTCTTGGCCAATTTTTTAGCCAACGTTTGGTTAAATACCTGGCCGCGCGGACTGGTCATTACCACCAAAGACGTTTTCTTACGCAGTTTTTTAATGGCCCTGTAAAGCGGTTCCGCTTTGAGTAACATTCCCGGGCCGCCGCCGTAAGGACGGTCGTCTATGGTGTGGTGCTTATCCTCGGTAAATTCCCGGGGGCTCAGCGTTCCCAGTTTGATTATCCCCGCTTTACGGGCGCGCCCCACAATGCTTTGCGAAAGCGCATTTTCTATCAAATCCCCGAAGGCAGTGATAACGTCTATTTTCATTAATCTTCCAGCTTTAAGGTTACTTTTTTGCCTTGATTGGTAGCGGCGGCATTTAACACCGTCCGCACGGCTTTGATAATGCAGCCGTCTTTGCCAATGATTTTGCCTTTATCAGCTGTGTCCACTTTGGTGGAAAGATAAATTTTATTTTGCTCTGTTCTTTCTTCTACCACTACGTTATCGGGCGTGGCGGAAAGCGACTTGAGTAAGAGCGTGGCAAGTTCTTTCATAACTCACCTGTCTTATTTTGCGCTGGCTTTTTTAATCAAACTAGCGACGGTTTGAGAGGGTTTGGCACCTACTTTGAGCCAATATTCCACTCTGGGCATATTTAATTTTACTTGGTCGGCCGCGTTGGGGTTGCAGGGTTGATATTGGCCTAATACTTCTTTGGCTTCTTTGCCCACTGCGGAGGATTTTTCAATCGCTACCACTCTGTATTGAGCCACACCTTTTTTGCCGACTCTTTGTAATCTAATTGCTACTGCCATTTTGTTTCTCCTTTGTTGCTTTGCCTAAGCAAAGCGGTATTAAATTCCCGAGGCCGCCTGTCTTATTTGGTTGAGGGCCGTTGCAGGGTCCGCGGCGTTAAAAATTGCATTGCCGGCTACTAACGCATCCGCACCGGCTTTGGCGGCCGTTGCGGCGGTTTGTGCGTTAATGCCGCCGTCTACTTCCAGCCAAATCTTGCGGCCGGAGTTTTTAATGAGCGTACGTACAGCGGTTAATTGCGCCGGGCTTTGCGGCAAAAACGATTGGCCGCCAAAGCCGGGATAAACGCTCATTACCAAAATCAAATCGAGTTCGTCCAAAAACGGGAGCAACGCTTGCGGGTCCGTATCGGGCTTAATGCTAATCCCGGTTTTTACACCCAGCGATTTTATTTTTGCCAACGTTTGTTTGATGTCATCCTTTGCTTCCAGGTGTACGGTCAGCAAATCGGCGCCGGCCGCGGCAAAGGGCTCTACAAACGGGAAAGGATGCTCCACCATCAGGTGAGTGTCCAACGCTAAAGCGGTTCTTCCGTTTAAACTTTTTACGACGGACGGCCCAAAACTTAAGTTGGGCACAAAATGCCCGTCCATGATGTCAATATGCAACCAATCGGCGCCTGCTTTTTCCACCGTTTGCACATCTTGACCCAGTGCAAACAAGTCCGCAGACAAAATAGATGGCGCAATAGATATTTTACCATTTACTGCGGGCATTTTGGAAGTTTTTTTCATAGAACTTCCCGTTCCCGTACTAAAATCCCGTCTGAGAAAATGCGGATAGTGGCACGCCCGGAATACGGAATTTCCATATCGATTTTGGAGCCGGGTTGCTTGTTTTCGTTCAAAATATCATTTTCTCCGGTGCTGTCTGCCACGGTAATACGCACGCGGCTGGCTTTTTTACCTTGCGGCATTTCGTAGTGCAAATGGTACGATTTTTCGTTGTCGGCCGTTTCGCGGCGGCTGACGGTTACTTCCAAATTGGTGCCGGGGGCCACCTGTGTATCGGCCGCCGGAGATTGCGAAGCAACAATCCCGTTAGGGAAGACGGAATCGGGGTCTTCCTTGATAATCAAATTGATGTCGTGGCTGCTGGCCCACAAGGTGGCTTGTGCTAATTTTTTGCTCTTGAAGTTAGGAACAAGCACTACACTGGCCGGCGGCGTTCCGTTGGAAAGAACGAGCGAAACGTTGGTGCCTTTTTGGACCATGCTGTCCGCCTTGGGATTTTGGAAAATGATGACGCCTTTTTCGTACGTGAGTGAATAAGCGTTGTCCACTTTATCTACGTTGAGGCCGGCTTGGCGCAAGGCCAGTTGCCCGTCACGCAAGGCGGTGCCTACGGTGTTGGGTACGAATACCATTTCGTCCCCTTGGCTGATCCATACGCGGATGACACGCCCTTCGCGCACGGTGGAACCGGCGGAAGGAATTTGGCGCAGTACGGAGCCGGGGGGAACATCTTTGGCAAATTCTATGCCGGCTTGTTTAAGGGCTAAATTTTGCTGTGCCAGTAAATCCAACGCATGAGAAACCGGCTTCTGCTTTAAATCCGGCACTTTTACTTCCTTGCGGGTGTGGATGAGGGCCCCCAGTGCCCAATCGGCCGCCAATACGGTGGCCACGATAAAAAATAAGACAATCCCCGCCACAATCAGCAATTTCTGCATGCGGGGGTGGAGTTTCTTTTTAGACGACATAAATGCATCAAAATTATCTTCGTTTTCAGCCATTTTGTTCCTTAAAAGCAAGTTGACCTTGCGTTACGTTGTGCCCGTGGGCAAAATCTTCGGCGGCCATCATTTTCTTGCCGGCCGGTTGCAGTTGGCAAAGCCAAATACAACCCTTTTTACATTGTACTAAAATTCCACGTCCGCGTTCAACGGCCAACACCGTACCCGCTTGTGCGGTGCATGTGTCAGGCCCCGGTTGGGTGCGCCCGACGGTCAGCCAATCGGTTTTGTTGTTGTGGGTAAACGGGATTTTGGGTTTGGGGCCGCAGGCAAGGCCGCGCACGCGGTTGTGAAAATCTTTAGCGGGTAAAACGTCCGGGCGTAACAGCGCGTCTTCTTTGGTGAGCATGGGCGCCAAGGTGGGCGTACCCGTTTGCGGCGTTTGAATTACGTTTCCGTTTTCCAGTTGCGTGAGCACTTCTTGAAGTGCGGAAATTCCCAACGGAATCAATTTTTCAAAAAGCGTTTGGGCGTTGTCTTGCGGGTCAATGGCGATTTCTTTTTGCAAGAAAAGGGGGCCGTCGTCCATGCCGGGGCGAATCCAAAAAATGGAAATGCCCGTTTTTGTGTAACCTTGGATGAGGGCTTGTTGTACCGGGGCCGCGCCGCGCAGTTGCGGCAAGAGTGAAAAGTGGACGTTTAAAAGCCCCAGTTCGGGCAACGCTAAAAAATCCGGGCGGAAAATTTTGCCGTATGCTACGACGATACCCAAGTCAAAAGGGGTGGCGGCAATTTTGTCAAAATCATCCTTGAGTTTAACGGGCGATAAAACGGGAATACCAAGCTCTTGCGCGCGTTTCTTGACGGCACAAGGCGAAATTTCCATCCCGCGCCCGCGCGGTTTATCGGCCTGCGTGACGGCTAATTGCAAATGGGTTTGCGCGTGCGTAAGTTCCAAATACGGTACGGCGATTTCGGGCGTACCGAAAAAAATCGTGTTTAATTTTGACATATCTTTATTTTACCAAAATGTGAAGGGAACATCCTAATGAAACGAACCGCGTACTGCTGCGGTAGATGTATGAAATCCCGACGCCATGCAAAGCAGTTTGCGTGGTTCCATCCCGGGGATTCTCCCTACATCAAATTGCTGACGGAATTTTCCTTCAGGCCGGCCCTCGCGGAAAAAGAATAGAATTTTTATTAAAATAAAACGTGGAGGGGGATTTGCCTTGCGGTAAAATTCCTGACGGAATAAAGGAATTGTAGGAGGGATTTGGTCACAAGTCGGCTCGTTGACCCTCGCCGCTCGCGACCCCGCCTCGCCATGCTCGCCTTTCACTTCGTTCAAACTCGCATAAGGCTCCGGCTTTCAAATCCCTACGCCACGCAAAGCAGTTTGCGTGGCTCCATCCGTTAAATTTTAAGGGCCCCCTTGTGGGAGCCCTTTAAATTCAACGGAGAGGGAGGGATTTGAACCCTCGAAACCTTGCGGTTTACAGGTTTTCGAGACCTGCTGTTTCAACCACTCACACACCTCTCCTCTCTAACGTGTTGCGGCCCCGAGTGGCTGGGGGAAACACACCTTATTATAGCAAATTTACGGGGATTTCGCCGAAACGCAGCGCGGAAAATAAAAAAGCCCCCGAAGGGGCTTTTTGAAAAGTGCAACCATTACTGGACTGGTGCGCCGGAGACAAGGGCAAAAGCAAAAATTCCTGCCACCAAAATGATCCCAAGGAAAAATAGCGCCGTGGCAATAATCACCGCAATCATACAGCCGGTTTTTTCTTGCGGGGTCGGGTCCACGACCACACAATGGGCCATTAGGTCGTGCAAACATTGTGTCTTTTCGGTCCACAAGCAAAACAAAAACCCGATGCCAAGTATGAAACCGGACAAAACTTTCCCTGCGTTACGCCCCAGCGAACGCAAGAAAGAAAGGCGTTGGCCGTTGAGGTCCGCTACTCGCAAATTAAAGATTCGTTTGCCGAGGGTTCCCTGCCAGGACGAAGATTCCGGCCATACATAATAACCCAAAAATATAGCTGTGGAAAGCAGCAGTTGCAGAAGTTTTTGCAGTGTTGTCGCTCCGGGGAAAATAGCATAACCGAGGAATGCTACTGTATATTGGAGAACAAAACCGGCAATCCCGGCAATAAAACTATCCACCAAGTAAGCGGCGCCGCGTTTCCAAAATGTTGCGTAATTCATAATTTCTCCTTTTATAATTTACTTATAAAATCCAGTACGGCCGGGCGGAACCAAAACGGGTTGTCGTGGTCGCCGCTGTCGGCAATGAACGTATGTGCGTTCCAGGGGGCTTTGGCAGCCAATGCATTGGTCAGGGAAGACGGCACAATACGGTCTTTGTTCGAGCCGCCGATGAGCAACGGGGCTTGCACTTTGCCGATAAATTGTGTGGCATCAAACGTTTTATCCCACAACAGCGGGCGCAAAACAAGGGAAATAATCGGCCCTAAAATTTTGTTGCGTTCCGTGCGGGCCAGGAAATAGAAAGCCATATCGGTTGTGTTGGTAAACGGGCTTTGCAAAATTACGCCTTTAAAGTGCCAGTCCACATGGCGGGAGGCCAAATAAAGGGCGGGGGAACTGCCCAGCGAAAAACCCCACAAAATAATTTCCTGCGGAGAAACCAATTTATCTTCCATTAAGAAATTGAGCGCGGATTGTGCATCCTGGTACATATTCGTCTCGGAGGCGTTCCCGCCGGATTTGCCGTACCCGCGGTAATCAAACACAAGCATACCGTATCCGTCGTGCAAATAGGAGTGTAAATACGTTTGGAACGTGTAAATGTTGTGTTTGTTGCCGTGAAAAATAAGGAACGTCGGGCGACCCGGACGGGCGGGGGAATACAACCCGGTTAACGTGTTGCCGTCGACCGCGAGGAAAGAAACTTCCTGGAAGGGTTTTTGCAGGGAATATTCTTCGCGCGGGAACCCAAAAACAATCGTGTCGGCGGTCTTTTCCAAGAACACGGCCCAGGCCACCAAGAGGATAAACAACAAGATGAGCGGTAAATTGCGTTTTATCATGCCCATATCCTAGCAAAAAAAAACAAATTGCGAAAGTTTTTTTACACCTTGCGCAAAAGGGGAGTGTAATTTGTATAATATAAAGGTAACCTGAGTCACCCGCATGTTCAACCCCGCTAGGCCGGACCTGTTGTAAACTGCATTGACGGAAAAATTATAATACAAAAAAGGATTTGTAATTATGAGCGAGAATTGTACCCATCACTGCGAATCGTGCAGTGAGAACTGTAATAGCCGCACCCAAGCCCCGCAAAAATTGGCGCCTAACAAAAGCAGCCGCGTGAATCGTGTAATTGGGGTGGTGAGCGGTAAAGGCGGGGTGGGGAAATCCCTGGTAACCGGTTTATTGGCGTGCGAAATGGCGCGGCGCGGTTTTAAATGCGGTATTTTGGACGGCGATATTACCGGCCCTTCTATTCCAAAAATGTTTGGCATCCGTTCGCGGGCTCTGGGAGACGAAATGGGGATTTATCCCGTTACCAGTGAAAAAGGAATGCAGGTAATGTCCGTCAACGTGCTGTTGGAAGACGTGACCGAACCCGTCATTTGGCGCGGGGCACTCATTACCGGCACGGTGCAACAATTTTGGACGGACGTGGTGTGGGATGCGGATTATTTGTTTATTGATATGCCCCCCGGCACCGGGGATGTGACGCTTACGGTGTTTCAATCGTTGCCGTTGGACGGCATTGTGATTGTGTCCAGCCCGCAAGAATTGGTGCAACTTATCGTCGGAAAAGCGGTAAAAATGGCACAAAAAATGAACGTGCCGATTTTGGGGCTTGTGGAAAATATGAGTTTCCTGCGCTGCCCCGATTGCGGAAAAACGGTGGAAATCTTCGGGCCCAGCCAAGCCGAAAAAATGGGCAAAGGATTTCATATTTCGCCGGTGGTGCGCTTGCCGATAGACCCGCAAGCCGCCCAAGCCGCCGACCGCGGACAAATTGAAAATTACCGCGCACCGCAACTGGATTTATTGGCAGACGCGCTGAAAAAATTACAGGTAACAAATGAATTGGTGGAAAAATAAAATACGTAATTATACCGTGGTGGTAAGCGTGCTGAGCGTAAGTATGGCGCTACACGGTTTGCCGCCCGTCAAGTATACCCTTGCAAATACGACCCAACAAGTGGCCCGGGCCGCACGCCGTACGCCTGCGCAACGGGTGTTGGCGCAACTGCGGCGGGATACTTCTTTCCGTCCCGGCGTAACTACCCGCTTGCCGTACCGGCCGGTTTCCGTTCCGCAGCAGGAACACGGGAACGTGATTGCTTGGAACGAAATTTTGCGGCAAATACAATCGCAAAATTATTCGTCGCAATTTTTTTCTTCGTGGTTGCAACAAATTGACCAACCTGCGTATCAAACGCTTCTGTACCGGAACTTTTTAAGTTTATCGCTGCAAGGGTTGCAACCGGCTCGGGCCGACGAACATTTGTTGTTGGAATATTTGCGCCGCGAAGCCAAGCAACAACTCGCGTTGGTAAAAGAAACGCCCGCCCCGGAAACGGAAGAACAACCCCGCGACGTAGTATTTATCCGCATGAATGCTCCGGTGGAGGAAGAAGAATTTACCGTCGCAGATGCGGCAACGAAGGCCGCGGTAGCGTATATCAAAACGCCGCAGCAACAACAAGCGCTGCACCGGTTGGGATTTTGTGTGGCTGCTTTGGGGCTTTACGGCGGGGAAGCGGAAGCGGAATTTTTACAACAACTTTATGCGCAGGAAAAACAAACCCCTTTGGCCCCCGTTATGATGGCGTGGGTGGCGCGGTCGCTGTTTGCGTTGGGGGCACAGCAGCAGGCACATGAACTGGTGAAGCAAGCTCCCAAATCCAATTTCAAAAAACAATTAGAATTGTTTGAACAGCGCCGTTTCCCGGCGGTGCA